>Ga0099827_10002450_pt1 | contig 10266 bp, 9 predicted proteins | sample CZO8metaG_FD_79339 | JGI IMG/M metagenome (GOLD analysis project Ga0099827, IMG submission 79339) | Vadose zone soil microbial communities from the Eel River Critical Zone Observatory, Northern California, USA - CZOApr15con1.8 metaG | ecosystem: Environmental > Terrestrial > Soil > Vadose zone ...
TCGCGCGCCGGCTCGTCCGCGAGCTCCACGCCCTGCAGCGCCTTGTGCAGCTTGTTCCACTCGATCTGGTACGCAACCAGCGAAGGCACGAGGTCGTCGATATCGGACGTGGACGCAATGAGAACCGCGAGCGTGCGCCCGTCCTGGTACCAGCGCCGGCGCCGGGCCGGAGCCTTCAGCGGCTGCCACTCCATGATGTCCGCGCCGAGGACGGCCTTGAAGCCCTGCGAGCTCTGCCCCATCACCACGTGCCGGCAGTGCTCGATGGCCCGGGGCAACCTGCGCGCCGCGTAAAGGAGCGCGCCCATGTCGCTCTGCGGCTGGCCTGCCAGCGGGTGCAGCACCGATCCCATGCGGATGTGCGTCTGCACAAGGGAGTCGATCTTTATCTCACCTGAGCTCTGCAGCATCGTCGTGTACGTCCGGACGTAGAGCTCGACGGCGTGCTTGCCGCTTCCCCAGCCCGTGTTGGGGGGCGATTCCATCACCCGACTATAGGGAAGGTGGCAAAGCCCGTCATTTACAGAAGATTTACCTCTGGCTGAGGACGCGACCGCGCCTCGCGCTGTGTACTTGGTGGCGTGATCACCTCCATCGCCACGCCCAAAAACCTACGCATCGCGAGCTTCGCAGCGGGCGCCGCGGCCATAGCCGCCGCGGCCGTCTACATGACCGCCTCAGCCGCCGGCTTCAGCTTCAACTTCGGCGGCCCCAAGGCTGCGAACGTCCCAGCTGTCGGCACCGTGGCGGACAAGTCGAGCAGTCCCGCCTCCAGCGTATGCAACGAATTTGCGGCGCATTTCTCGACTGACCTCGGGGTGAGCCAGGATAAGGTCAACTCCGCGTTCCAGGAAGCGGTCGGCCAGACGCTGGCCGACGAGGTGACGGCCGGCCACATCACGCAGGCGCAGGCCGACGCGATCACTAAGAAGATGGCGGGCAAGGCGCCGTGCACCCTGGCGGGAAGCCTGGGCGGCAGGAACGCCGCGGGCGCCGCCTACACGCAGGCCCTGATGGCGGCCGCGGCGACGGCGCTCGGCGTCACGCCGGACCAGCTGAAGGCCGACCTGGCCAAGGGCATGACCCTGCACCAGATCGCCGACGCGCAGAACCCGCCGGTCACCGAGGTCCAGTTCCGCAGCAGGCTCATCGCCAACCTGAAGCCGGTCCTCGACGCGATGGTCACCAACAAGCGAATCACCACCGCTCAGGAGCAGAAGATCCTGACGGCTCTGCAGACCGGTCCGATCCCGTTCTGGGACAAGCCGATGCGCAAGCCGGCGGCGGCCGCGTCGCCGGGCGCCTAGCCGGCCGACACCTTCACGTTTTGTATACAAACGCGCATCTCGCGCGCGTTTTGGCACGCGTCTGTATACAAATGACGAGAATCCGGCCGGCCGGCAGCTACTCCTCGGGTGGTGCTCCCAGGCGGCGCATCAGCTCCTCGATGAGCTGACGCGTTTCCGGGTCGGACATCAGCTTCTGCTGCATCTCCTCGGCGGAGCGGCGGATATCCGGGTCTGACATGAGGCGCTCGGACATGGCCTGGAAGCGGTTGGTCATGTCCTTCATCGAAGCTTCCTGCGCGACCTGAAGCAGGATGGGCTGGCTCGCCGCGGCGACGACCGCCTCGGCCTGAGCCCTCACCATCTCGATGCCCTTGCAGCCGAGGCACTCGCCCTTGAAGCCGCAGTGACAGAGCTGCATGCGCAGATGGTCGAGGGACGCGTGGATCTCGGACATGTCGACGGGGCCTGCCATTACGATCCCGCCTTGGTCTTGCCGGCGTACATGGCCTCGATCTGTGCTGCGTAGTTCTGCGCCACGACCTTCCGCTTGACGTCGAGCTTCAGCGACAGCTCGCCCTTCGCCTCGGTGAAGTCCTCGGGCAGCAGCGTGAAGTACTTCACCGTCTCCCAGTTGCCGAGGTGCGAGTTGACCCCGTCGATGATCTTCTGGATGTGCGCGCGAAGCGCCACCTCGTCCAGGCCCTGCTGCTTGGCCGCGGCCCAGTCCGGGACGATAAGCGCGGTGACGTAGGGCCGACTCTCGCCGATCACCAGCGCGCGGTCGATCAGCGGATCCTGCGTGAGGCCGAACTCGATCGGCTGCGGCGCGATGTACTTGCCGACGGCGGTCTTGAACAGCGCCTTCTTGCGGTCGGTGATCTTCAGGAAGCCGTCGCCGTCGATCTCTCCGATGTCGCCCGTGTAGATCCATCCGTCGCGCAGCGTCTCGGCGGTGGCCTCCGGGTTCTTGTGGTAGCCGAGCATGTTGCCCGGGCTCTTGACGAGGATCTCGCCGTCGTCCGCGATCTTCAGCTCCACGCCAGGAAAAGGCTTGCCCACGGTGAGGAACTTGTGCGCGGCCAGCGTGTTGGAGCACGCGCCGGACGACATCTCGGTCATGCCCCAACCGTTGAGGATGGGGATGCCGCACGACCAGAAGAACTCCTCGATGTCGCGCGACAGCGCGGCGCCGCCGCTTATGAAGAAGCGCAGCCGGCCGCCTGTGAGGCGCTTGCGCAGCCCGGCCAGGACGAGCCGGTCGGCCAGGCCGTACTGCGCGTTCAGCAACCCGCCTGACTTCTTCTCGACGTGGTGCTGCTTGCCGACGTTCAGCGCCCAGTGGAACAGCGTCTGCCGGTAGCCGGGCGACTCGCGCACCCGCGACATCACCGCCGCATACATCTTTTCGTACACGCGCGGGACGCTGCACATCACGGTGGGCTGCACCTCGCCGAGCTCGGCGCTGAGGTGATCGACTCCGCGTGAGATCCATGCCTGGCCGCCGAACAGCAGGCCGATGTAGACGCCGTTGATCCGCTCGAATACATGTGAGTACGGAAGGAACGACAGCGTCACGTCGGAGTCGCTGAGAGGAAACACCTTCAGCGCCGCGCGGCTGATATCGACCAGGCAGCGATGCGGGAGCTCGACACCCTTGGGGTCGCCGGTGGTGCCTGACGTGTAGACGATGGTGCAGAGGTCGTCGGGCTTGACCGCCGCCAACCGCGTCGCGACCTCGGGAAGCCGCTGGGGCCGGCGGACCATCCACGCGGTCACGTCGGTGTCGATTGTCACGATCTTCTTCATCGAGCCGCCGGCGCGGAGCTTGCTCGCCAGTGCTTCGTTCGAAGCGATCGCGAGGACCGCCTCGCTGTTGTCCACGATCTTCTGGATGACCTCGGGCGCGGTCCCGGTGTAGATCGGCACCGTCACGCCGCCGGCCGCCTGGACCGCGAAGTCGGAAACCAGCCACTCGTAGCGGTTCTCTCCAAGCAGTACGACGCGGTCGCCCTGCTTGACACCCGCATCGACCAGCGCGGATGCCACCGCCAGCACGTAGCGCTTCATATCCGCCCACGTCTCTGTCTTCCACTTCTCGCCGACGAGGTGGTGGACGAGTGGGCGCTCGCCGTAGCGCGCTGCCTGCCCGAAGAACACGCCTACAGTCGTGCGGTCGGCGATTCCTTCCGGGTTCAGCTCTGTGGCCGGCGGGCTACCGGATGTCCCTATGGACATCGAATGACTATCTGACGGCCTTGATCGTCAGCGTCAGGCTGCCCGCGGGCACGCTGACGGTGACCCGGTCGCCCTTCTTCTTTCCGACCAGCGCGCGCCCGACCGGTGAGTCCACCGAGATGCGCCCCGCCGACGGGTCGCTCTCGACCGCGCCCACCAGGTGATACGTCTCGGAGCCGCCTTCGTGGTCGGCGACGTCGACCGTCGATCCCGGCCCGGCGACGCTCGAGTGCGGCTCCTTGATGATCTCCGCGCGGCCGATCATCTCCTGCAGCTCGTAGATGCGGCCGTCGAGGAGCGCGACCTCCTCCTTCGCCTGCTCGTACTCGGGGTTGTCCTCGATGTCGCCAGGCTGGAACGCGTCCTTCAGGCGCTCGCCGGCCTCGACGCGGCGCCTCAACGCGACTTCGAGGTCGCGCTTGAGCTTCTCCAGCCCCTCAGGAGTCAGCAGAACGGGTTCGGTAAGATCCATGGCACCCAGCCTCTCGGCCAATAATACCCGGCATATGGACCCATCCAATCTGCGCGCGGGGGTGGCCGAAAGGCTCGCGGGCGAGGCTGCAATCGACGCCGAAACGTTCAACGCGGCGTGCTTCATGCTGACCCGTTCGCTCGAAGAGATCGAGTTCGCAGTGCCCGAGGCGGCGCCCCTGATCCGGAGGCTTCTCCGCGTTTGCGGACGCGTCGCCATCGACATGGGTGTCGAGTCTTCGAGCGCCGACGTATGGCCGAGCACGCGCGAGATGGCGATCGAGTGGATGAACGAGGCGCTCGGCGCGCTCGATTACGAGGCGCGCCCGAAGGGCTGAAGCCCGACCGTCAGTTGATCAGTCGTGCGGCCGGCGGGGCCGGCGAGTAGTTGGGGTTGAAGTCGATGCCGGTGCCCGAGCTTCCGGAAACGCTGGCCGTGTAACAGATGACCTGACCGGCGAGCGGAGCTCGGTTGCCACCGTTGATGGTCCAGTTGGCGGCCGGCGTGTAGATGGTGCCGATGTACTGGGTTGCGGAACCTCCGTTCAGAGTCTCGCTGCAGGTGTTGCTTGTCGGCGCGTAGATGACGATCCAGTTGTACTGCTCACCGGCGTAGACGAACGTGGCCCCCTGCGCGTTCTGGCTGAAACACGACCCGGCGGGGAAGTAGAACTGGACCGCGCCCGGCGTGATCTTGGCGGTCGCGCACGGTGCTATCGGGTTGCCGGGGTTGGGCGAGAGCTGGCAATAGTTCTCGTTGGTAACGTCACCACCGGTGTAGGGCGGGTACTCGAGTGCCATGGGGGCGTTCTCCTGGGACAGCAGGCTTGGAGGTGGCGGGCAGTTGCTGAAGCACTGCGGCTTGATCTCGTCATCGGGGGTCTGGCAGTTCTTGGTGCGGGCCTGGGCGAAGCACTGAATCGTGGGGCTCAATGAGCTGTAGCTGATGGCGCAGATGGTGTGGCCTGCCGCGCCGCATGCGTAGCCGCCGGTGCCGTTCGCGAGCACCGTGCCCGAACCAGAACCGTTGGGGAAGCCGCCCACCGCAAAGGCGGGAGGTCCGCCGCCGTCACTCCAGCCGGGTGCGAGGAACCTGTTCACAAAGGCGAACGCGTTCTGGTTGCCGTCACACCCGTTGGGGTTGACGTACACGTTGTAGTACTGCGCTCCTGGCGCGTTCTGGACGATCGAGACGTCGATCGCAGCGTTGTTTACATCCTGGGTGTTTGCCACGAAGCACTCCGACGGAGCGCTTTCACGGCGACAGCCTGGTGAGAACAGACATGGGTCTGGAGCAATCGTCGGGTCGTTGAACGTGTCCCAACGCACCGAGGTCAGCTCGACGCCCCAGTTGCCGCCGCCGCCGTTGTGCTTGATGCCCTGGCCGCCGCCGATGCCGTTGACAACGGTCAGCGTGAAGTGCCCGGCGCAGCCGGTGTTGTTCTGGTTCCAGAACTGGATACCGGCACCGTTGGTCGTGCCGGGCGCCGACCACAACTCTTCGTCGGGCGCCTTGAGCTCGTTGGAAAGCAGGCTTCCGGTGGCGTCGGACGTGTAGCCGTTTAGCCATGTGTAGACCCCAGGGTCCAGGAAGGCGCAGCTGGCAGATCCACCCGAAAGGTGGAAGCTGGCGTACTGGCCCGGGTACATCTCGGTCCACGTGGTGCGGTTGTTCTGGCTGTAGGCCTGCGCGGATGGGTAGTAGCCGACCGAGGGCGCCAGGTAGCCCGGGTCAGGCAGTGTTGGCGCCGGGACCACATAGGTTCCCTGGATGTCACCGGGGTTGCACGGCGGAGGGTAGGGGACGAACCCTGGTGTGGCGTTGTAGCAGTAGTACTGAGCGCTGCCGCAGCTGGAGCCGGCCGCGCCGTAGCAGTTGCCGGCGTCGTGCAGGTTTGCGCTTACGCAGGCCGTGCCGTTGGAGTAGACGTCGCCGAGAACCGTCAGCGTGGTTCCGCCCTTCAGGTCCATCGAGCAGTTGGAGGTGCTGAGCGTCAGCAGCGCGGGTGTCTGCCGCTGGTTGCCGACGATCGCGGTCGCGGTGGCGTTGATCGTGATATTTGGGCTGCCGCCGAAGAGCTGCATGAACGCCAGCGGCAGCTGGTGCGTGCTCGTGAACACGAACTGGTAGCCGTTGAACTGCGTGTTCGTGGCCACGATCGTCAGCGAGTAGCCGCCGGCGTAGGTGACGATGTCGGTGTCCTGCTGCAGGCTGTTGCCGGCGCCGATGAAGGTTGTGGTGTCGACGTCGGAAGTCGGCCCTGCGTACAGGTGCAGGTTGGCCTGGTACACGGCTTTCGCGTTCGGCAAGGTGGACCCGTACAGGTCGGTGAAGTTCTCGTACCAGTCACCGGCGGCGAGCGCCGCCGCGTCGACAGCAGCCTGCTGGTCGCGTCGGTCGACGTACGCGCGGCCGGAGTCGACGGCCAGGCCGAGCATGCCGAACAAGACCAGGATCAGCAGCGCGATGAGCACGATCGCCTGCCCGCCCTGAGAGGCGCCGCGGCCCAGCTTGTCGTTTTTGCGCATGAACATTCGCATGTCGTTAGTTGAAGGACGTACCCGGGGCTTGCATCTTGCTAGTTCGAGTACTCAGCCCGGTACACGGCGTAGGCGGTGATGATGATTTTGTTGCCCACGGCCTGCTGGATGATCGGCGTCAGAGGCTGGAAGTTGAACCACAGGGTGACCTTGATGGCCTCGTTGCCGACGGCGGGCGTGATGGCGTTGCAGCCGGGGCCTGGCGCGGGTAGAGTGCCCAGGCCGCCGCGCGGCCCATTCGGGGTCCCGTTGCCGTCCGTGCTTGGATCGGTGATGAAGATCCAGCCCGTGTTCGCCGGCGGCAGCGAGGGCGACCCCACGGGGTTGCCGCCGTTGGGGATTGGCCCGTTGGGGCACGGGTTGGCGAGGTTCTCGGTCACTGCGTGCGCTTGCACCGCGTCGGCTACATCAGCGTCGGTCGGCCACTGGTGCGTCGAACCGCTCGGGTCGATGAAGTACGAGGCACGCACGGCGACGCGCGCGCCTTCATTGGCCGCCTGCTGCAGCGTGATGTAGAAGTACAGCCCCCGACCGAAGTCGATGATGCCGAAGGTCAGCAGCAGGATCACCGGCGCGATGATCGCGAACTCGGTGAGGCCCTGCGATCTCTGGCTGTGGAAGTAACCCTGCTTCATGGCTTCCCCTGGATGGTGAAGTGCTCGTTGTAGGCGAGGTCGATGCCATTGCCGAAGATGCCCTGGATCAACGGCGTGATCAACGCGAAGTTCATCAGCAGCGACACGTTGATGTCGCCGAGCCGCCAGGAGTTGTCTCCCGGCGGGACGCCCCTGCTGCCCGTCTGGAACGCGGCTCCAGGGTACGTGTAGCAGATGTAGGCGTTGACCTGCTGAGTGGTCACGGGGAACGCCGCGGGCGAGTAGGGCTTGTTGTTGAAGGCGTTGCCGTCGGTGCCCGACAGGCAGCTGCCGCTCGGCACGAAGTTCGCGGTCAGTCCCGCGCCGTTCAAGCCGGCGTTGACCGCGCTCATCACGTCGGTGTCGTCAAGGAAGTTGTTGTTCCGGGCTGAGGTGTTGAACCAGGCGCCGTGCCTGGCTCCTTCGCGCGCGGCTCCCTGCAGGTTCACGGAGAAGTAGAACGCGCGCGAGAGATCCAGGAGTCCCATCACCAGCAGGAGAAGGACGATGGAGGAGATGGCGAACTCCACGAGCGACTGTCCGGCCTGGCGGCCGCGAACGGTCGTTCGGCCCGGCACTTTGGGGCGCCGGCCAGCATGGGCGGATTGCAAGGCGGGAATCACCTGTGTAGGGAAATAACGAGCGTCCAGTTCATTTCGTGCGCTACGACGTGCAAAGAAGTTCGAATCGCGAGTGTGAATGGTAGCCTCCGGGGAGCAAATTCGGCCGTGGCTTAGCAAGATTCCAATGATCAGCCCAGCTTTGGTAACCCCCGACCAGCGTCAGCAAGAGCTCCGGGCCAAGGCTCTGGACGAGAAGTTCGACGCGGAGCGCCGGGCGATCGGCGAGCGCGTCGCGGTCATGTTCCGGTGGATCTTCCTTGCGGTCCTCGGCGCGCTCATCAACCTGACCCCTATCACCAGCATCCAGGCCAAGGACACGGTCGACATCGTGCTCGGCTTCTGGGCGGTCATGGCCGGCGTTGTCACGGTGCTTCTGTTTCGCGGCTACAAGCCTGGGAAGCAGTTCAGCCTCACGACGATGGTGCTCGACATCCTGTTCGCGGCTGCTCTGGTCTACCTGTCCGACGGCTTCAACAGTCCTTACTTCCTGGCGCTCTTTCTGTCGGTCATCACCAACGCCGTGCGGTTCGGAGCGATCGCGAGCGTCGTGTCCGCGGTGGCGATAGCGTTCATCTATCTGTTCGTCGGAGGCACGTTCACCCCGACGACGGTGTCGAGCGATCCCAACGCGCGTCTCACCGCGTTCGGCGTCGTCTTCCTCTTTCTCGTGGTCGCGCTCGCGACCGGCTACATGACTCGCGAGCTCGAGCGTGAGCGGCGCCAGGCGGTGCGGCGCGCGGCGCAGGCGGACCAGCTGCGCGAGGTGAGCTCCGACATCTCGGGTGACACCAACATCAGGGATGTGTTCGCGGTCGTCGTCGCGCACGCGCTGCAGATGACCGGCTCGGCCAGCGGCAGCATGGTGCTGGCGTCTCCCGACGGATTCGCGGTTGTCGCCACTTCCACGAGCCAGCCCTTATCGGAAGGCGTTTCGCCGGACGGTCTCGACGACTCGCAGCTCGCGAGGGTCGCGCGTTCCGGCGAGGCGTCGTTCTCGGACGACAAGAGCGCGATGGTCATCGCGATGGCCTCGAACGAAGGCATCACCGCCCTGCTAAGCCTCAAGCGCCCGGGCCAGCAGTTCAGCAACCAGGACCTGTTCGCGGTGGACGCGCTGTCCGGCAGCTCGGCGGTGGCGATGGCGAACGCTCTGCGCTACCACCGCAGCACCCAGGAGGCGACCACCGACGCACTGACAGGTCTCTACAACGTGCGGGAGCTGCGCCGCCGCCTGGACGTGGTATTCGCGCGGCCTGATAAGGCGACCATGTCGGTGTCGCTGCTGCTCATCGACTTCGACCACTTCAAGTCGGTCAATGACCAGCTCGGCCACCAGCACGGTGACCTGGTGCTGCAGATGGGCGCGCGGATCGCCCGCAACGCGGCGCGCGCGCAGGACGTGGTCGCGCGCTACGGCGGCGACGAGCTCGCGATTCTTGCGGTCGACACGAGCGGCGTCGGTGCGCAGCGCCTCGCCTATCGAATCGTCGACGCCGTGCATGCAGCCGCGGTGGCCACATCGCCCGGCAAGTACCTGACCTTCAGCATCGGCGTCGCGACGTATCCGGAAGACGCGCTCGGCGCGCTCGAGCTGATCGCGGCGGCCGACCAGGCCCTGTACCTGGCCAAGCGCGAGGGCAAGGACCGCGCGTGCACATTCCCGCAGCTGGTCACCGAGCTGGAGCTCGCCGACATCAATCTCATGACGATGCTTGCCGAGGCCGGTCCGCAGGTGGTGGTGGCTGCCGCGCACGCGGTTGACCATCGCGCCGCCGCGGCGCAGGGACATTCGAGCCGCGTGGCAGCGATCGCAGAGGCAATCGGGCGTGCGGCGGGGCTGCCTGGCAGCGACCTCGAGGACCTTCGCACGGCCGCGTACCTGCACGACGTCGGGCACATGGTGCTGAGCGACGCGCAGGATCTCGAGGTGCCCGGCCACCCGGAGGAGGGCGAGAAGATCGTCGCCGGTTCGCACTTCCCCGCCGTCATCTCAGCCGCCGTTCGGCATCATCACGAGCGCTGGGACGGACAGGGCAAGCCCGACGGCACCGCGGGCGAGGTCATCCCAAAGCTGGCTCGGATCCTGGCCGTGGCGGAGGGCTACGAGGCGATGACCGCCGGGCGCGGCTGCGAGCGTGTGACGCCGATCAGGGCGCTCGAGCTCGTGAAGGCGGGCAGCGGCTCAGAGTTCGATCCGGCCCTGGTCGAAGCCCTCGCCCGTGCGGTCCTGGAAGGAGGCCTGGAGCCAGGCCTGCCCTCGACGGCCCTGCCTGCGGTGGCCGGGGCCACCGTTCGTATCGCGGCGCCCGCTTGAGCGCGCGCGGGACTCGACCTTCCGCCTGAGGCGCGCGCGACGAGGTTCCAGCTCGGCGGCCGCGTCGGGCATCCGACCCAGGGCGGCCTCCACCACATGCAGCGCCAGGCTCGGCTCTCGCCTCCGCCATTCCAGCAGGCGCGCACGCGCGACCGACA
>Ga0099827_10002451_pt1 | contig 10263 bp, 7 predicted proteins | sample CZO8metaG_FD_79339 | JGI IMG/M metagenome (GOLD analysis project Ga0099827, IMG submission 79339) | Vadose zone soil microbial communities from the Eel River Critical Zone Observatory, Northern California, USA - CZOApr15con1.8 metaG | ecosystem: Environmental > Terrestrial > Soil > Vadose zone ...
CCCGATCCGGTGAAGATCATTCTTCCCGGGCTGCGCCGCGTCATTCAGCCGAAGACGGCCGGCCAGCGCGAGTACCTGCGGTCGATCGCGGAACACGACATTGTCATCGGAATCGGGCCGGCGGGTACGGGCAAGACCTATCTCGCCGTCGCGGCCGCGGTGGATGCGCTCGCCCGCAAACGCGTGCGCCGGATCATCCTGGCCCGGCCCGCCGTGGAGGCGGGTGAGAACCTGGGCTTCCTCCCGGGGGATCTGCAGGAGAAGGTCGACCCCTACCTGCGGCCGCTGTACGACGCGCTCGAGGACATGATGCCGCGCGAGCGGGTGCAGAAAGCGCTCGAGACGCGCACCATCGAGATTGCCCCGCTCGCGTACATGCGCGGGCGCACCTTGAGCGATGCGTTCGTGATCCTCGACGAGGCGCAAAACGCGACCGGGATGCAGATGAAGATGTTCCTCACGCGCCTCGGCGTGAACTCACGCGCGGTGATCACGGGCGACAAGACGCAGATCGATCTGCCCAACCGCGAGGACTCCGGCCTGCTGCAGGTCGAGCGCATCCTCCCCGGGATCGAGGGGATCGGCTTCTGTTACCTCGGCGACGCAGATGTCGTCCGCCACCGGCTGGTGCGCGACATCATCCGCGCCTACGCCGAGGACGCGCAGGGTTGAGATGAAAGTCCCGACGCAGGAGCAGGTGCGCTATCATCTGGTGCGCTGGGTCTGGGTCCCGGCGCTCGCCCTGGTGGCGCACGTCGCTTTCCCGTCGAGCTCAGCCGATGTCGCCCCGCTGCTCGAGCCCGGCGCCCAAGCCGACAAGGAAATCATCGCGCCGTTCAACTTCGTCGTGAACAAATCGGAAGACGAGGTGCAGCGCGAGGCCGAAGAGCTCGCGGCATCGGCCAAACCGATCTATGAATTCCGCCAGCGCGCCTATGACAGCGCGGCGACCACAATGGCGGCGTTTTTCACCGCGGTGGATGCCGCGGCGGATCAGGGACCGCAGGCGATCATTCGGGCGGCCCGCGAATTCGGCGTGCCGCTGACGCTGCAGGAAGCGGCGTATCTTGGCAAAGGCGGCAAGCGGCGCGCGCTGCAGCAGGCGCTCGACAGGCTGTTCGATCGTACCATGGCGCCAGGCGTGACGGGCCCGGGCGTGCTGCAGGTCGAGCAGTCGCGCGAGCTGATCGTGCGTCGCGGATCGACGGAGTCGTCCGTGCAGCGCGACCAGGTCCTCACGTTTCAGCAGTACCTGAATCGCGCCAAGCAGCTGCACCCAGACGCCGGCTCGAGCGTAGGCGACCTCCTGTACTTGAAGCTGGTGCGCCAGTTCTTTCGACCCACGCTCATCCCGAAGCAGCTCGAGACGGAGCGGCGCCGCAACGAGCTGCGCGGCAGCGTCGATCCCAGCAAATACATTGTCCGGGCCGGCGATCGGATCGTGGCGCCGCACGAGATCGTCACGAATGACGCGCACGAGCGCCTGCTCGCGCTGCACCAGGAGCTGCTGCGCCGCGGCGCCGCGACCACGTACTCGATCCGCGGCGTCATCGGCCCGCTGCTCCGGGACTCGTTGATCATCGCGATCTTCTGGGTGCTGCTCGTGTTCTACCGGCGCGAGACCTACCGCGAGCTGCGTCAGGTCGCCTTGATCGGCGGGCTCTTCGCCGTGCTGCTCTCGCAGGCTGGCCTCGTCGCCCGGTTTTATCCGGCGCATCCCGAAGTCATCTTCATGCCGTTCCTCGCCATGATGATGACGGTGTTGTTCAACGGCAGAGTCTCGATGATTGCCGCGATGATTCTGGCCGTGGTCGTCGGGCTGCAACCCGTGTTCCACGACTACCCCGCGACGTTCCTGTGCGTCGTCGGCGGCGTGACGGCTGCGCTCTCGGTGAAGACGCTGCGCAGCCGCAGCAACTTCTACGCGCCCGCGCTGATCATCGCGGCGGGATACCTCAGCGGCGCACTCGCCCTGGGCCTCTCGAGCGGCTGGCCGATCGAGGAGATCGGCCTCCGCGGGTTGTGGGGAGCGCTAAACGGTCTCGTCTCCGCCGGCCTCACCTTCTTCCTGTTGCCGGTGGCCGAGTCGGTCACGCATATCACGACTGATCTGACATTGCTCGAGTTGTCCGACCCCAGCCGCCCGCTGCTGCGCCGCCTGTCGCTCGAGGCCCCGGGGACCTACGCCCACAGCGTGGCGATGGCCAATCTCGTCGAGGCGGCATGCAACCGCATCGGCGCGAACGGACTGCTGGGGCGCGTGGGGTGCTACTACCACGACATCGGCAAGGTCAAGAACCCGTTGTACTTCGTCGAGAACCAGATCCCGGGCAACAATCCGCACGATCGGTTGAAGCCGCTGCAATCCGCGCAAATCATCAAGGCGCACGTCACCGACGGCATCGCGCTCGCCGCCGAAGCCGATCTCCCCGATTCGGTGTCGGCGTTCATTCCCGAGCATCATGGGACGACGGAGATCACCTACTTCCTCGACAAGGCGAAGAAGTCCGACGGCGGCGCGGCGCGCAAGCCGGAGGACTTTACGTATCCGGGTCCCAAGCCGCGGTCGATGGAAACCGCGATCTCGATGATCGCCGACTCGGTCGAAGCGGCGCTGCGCGTCCTCGAGGACCTGACGCCGCAGAAGATCGAGGAAGCGATCGACCACATCGTGCGCACCAAGGTCAACGCCGGCCAGCTCGATGAAGCCCCGCTCACCTTGCAGCAGATCGAGCAGGTGAAGGCCGCGTTCCTCGTCGTGTTGGGCGGGATGTATCACAATCGCATCGACTACCCGGAGTCCAGTGGCGGCATTAGTGCGGACTGGCACCCGGCGACCGCGCGCTGAGCAGCTGATGCGCGTCGCCGAGCAGGTGATGGCGTGGGAACGCGCGCCGGCCGGGTCCCGCGTCGAGATCACGCTGCTGCCGGCCGCGGCCATGCGGCGCGCCAACCGCCGCGCCACCGGGCGCCGTGGCTTGACCGACGTGATTGCGTACACGCTACCGCAGCCGGATGGACGACTCCTGGGCGACGTCTACATCTGCCCGGCGGCCGCTGCCAACGCCGCGCGGAACGGGGCGGGAATGACAGAAGAGCTGGTCCGCTTGGCCGTTCACGGGACACTGCACGTGTTGGGATACGATCATCCTGAAGACGCTCGGCGCACCCGGTCGCGGATGTGGCAGCTGCAGGAGCGCTACGTCAAACGACTCCTCCGCTAATGCTCACCGAAGCAGCGTTGCGCCTCATCGGGCTCGTGGTCGCCATCAGCGCGGGAGTGTGGGCCGCGCTGCTCGCGCTGGCCGAGGAAGCCGCCGTGGGCGAGGCGCTCCACACCCTGGGTGATGCCCCGCCGATGGCCGCCGAACGACGCGTCCCGCTGCATCGCGCGCTCCACGTGGCGCGCCTGGCGCTGCTCGTCCTCGGCGCCGTCGCCACGGCGAATGCGGTGGCGTGGTGGACGCGGCCGTGGGCGGAAGCGCTCCTCACGTTACTCGTCGGGACATTGCTCCTGTTCATCGTGGGCGACGCGCTCCCACGCAGCGTGGCGCGGATCGCACCGGAGCTATCCGAGGCCGCCCTCCCGCTCGCGCGCCGGACTCTCGCGCCGTTCGGGCCGCTGCTCTGGCTGCTCGCCTGGGCGGATCGCGGACTGCATGCGCTCGTCCACGCCCCCCGCCCGCTCCAACCCAATCTCGGCATTGCCCAGCGCGACATGCTGCTCGGTGTCTTCACGCTCGCGGACACGACCGTGGACGAGGTGATGACACCACGCCTCGACATGGCCGGCGTGGATATTTCGGCGTCCCCCGAAGAGGTCCTCGAGACATTTCGCCAAACTCAGCACTCGCGTTTGCCCGTGCTGGATGGCTCACCCGACAACGTCGGCGGCGTGGTGTTCGGGAAGGACCTCGTGCCCATTGCGATGGGGCTGGCGGAACCCGGCACGCGCTGGCAGACGCTGGTGCGGCCGGCGGCCTTCGTTCCCGTGACCAAGACGCTCGACAGTCAGCTGCGCGACTTTCAGGGAACGCCCGCGCACATCGCGATCGTCGTCGACGAGTTCGGGGGGACCTCGGGCCTGATCACCCGTGAAGACATTCTCGAGGAAATCGTCGGCGAGATCCGCGACGAACATGACACCGAAACGGCGCCGGCGATTCGGCAGGACGGTGGGCGGCTCTGGGTGGATGGACGCACCAGTCTCGACGAGCTCTCGGCGGCGCTGGGTACCACCATCGCGCACGCCGAAGTCTCCACGGTGGGCGGGCTGGTGTACTCCGTGTTGGGGCGCGTCCCCCGCCCGGGGGATGAGCTGACACTGGACGGGTATCGTGTCGTCGTGGAGCGCGTGGAGCAGCGCCGGGTCACCCAGGTGTCGTTCGAAAAGCGATGAGCGTCGCACTCGCCGTCCTGTTGGTTGGGCTGCTCGTGGCCGGACTGTCGGCGGCGGTCGGCGTCGCCGCGGCGGCGGTGAGCCAGCATGAGCTGACTCGGTGGGTGGCGTACAAGCTGCGAGGCTCCGCCGCCTCGGTGAATGTGCTGCAAAACCCGGGGCGGACACTCGCAACGGCCAACATGCTGACGACAGTCGGCGTGCTGCTCGCTGCCGGAGCGATTCCGGCGCTGCTGGCCGCCACGACCCCCACATTCCTCGGAATCTTCACGATCACCGTTGGGGTGCCGCTCTTCATCATTGCGGCGTACCTCGTCCCCCGTGTACTGGGGAGGCGGTGGGCGGAACCGCTAGTCGGTCGCGCCGTGCCGCTGATGGAGCGCTTCGGGACAGTGCTGTCCCCGTTCATTCCCCGGCGCGAAGGGACCACGCGCACCACGCTCGCTGCGCTGCTCACCGGCGCCGGTACCGACTCACTGGCCACGACCGACGAGATGGCCGTCGTCTCCGGGGTCCTCGCGTTCGCCGATCGTCCGGTGCGCGAGCTGATGACGCCGCGGACCGCGATCGTCGCGTTTCCGGAAGGCATTCTCACCGCCGAGGCGGCGCACGTGCTGCAGCAGTCGGGATACAGCCGCTATCCCGTGTACCGCGGGTCGCTGGATGAAGTGGTCGGTGTCGCGCACACACTCGACCTGCTGGGCCGCCAACCAGAGGATGCCATCCTGGTGCGTCCGCCGCTGACCGTTCCGGGCACGATACGCGCCGCCGACCTGATGCTCGAGATGCAGCGGGGCGGGCGCCACCTCGCCGTCGTCCTCGATGAATTCGGCGGGACCGCAGGACTCGTCACGTTCGAGGACCTGCTCAACGACCTCGTCAGTGAGCTGTTCGAGCCCTCGGCGTCGACCCCCGATACGACCCGAGTCGTCGAAGTCGAGGGCAACACGCCGGCCACCGAGCTGGCCGAGAAACTCGGGATGCCGCTGGGCGCCGGGGGGGGCGCCGGGAGCGGGGGGGGCGCACAGACCGTCGGCGGCGTACTGATGCAGGCCTTGGGCCGGATCCCACGCGCGGGGGAGCGGTTCACGTACAAGGGCCTTGAATTCGACGTCCTCGCGGCCAGCACGACGCGGGTCGAGCGCGTCGCGGTACGGCCGGGACCGGTACGCATCCAGCCGCTCGACCGCCCGGAGTAACCTGTGCGTGCTAAGCGAGCAATCACCTATCTCAGCGTTGCCGAGGAATGGCCCACGCTGTCTTCGGCCGAGCGGGCGCGCCGCCTCGAGCGCCTGCCTCATGAGATAGGACACGAGTTCTTTTTCGACTTAGGCGCCGCCGACCAAGCCGACGTGTTGCTCGCGCTGCCGCCGGTCGAGCGGCGCCATTGGATTCGATTGCTCGCACCGGACGACGTCGCCGACGTGATCCAGGCCGCACCCGACGATCAGCGGGGCGGGTTACTGTCGCTGCTCGACGAGCCGACGCGCGCGGAAGTTGCTGCGTTGCTCGCCTACGCTGAAGATGAGGCAGGCGGGCTGATGAATCCGCGGTACATGCGCGTGCGGCCCGACATGACCGTGGCCGAGGCACTCGGGTACTTCCGCCGCCAGGCGCAGCAGAGGCAGGGTCGTGACATCCCTACCTACGCCTACATTCTCGATGGCCAGGGTAAGCTGAGCGGCCAGATATCGCTCACCGACCTGATCGCAGGCGACCCCGCGACCAATGTCGGCCACCTCATGCACACCGACATCATCACCATCCCTGAGGAGGCCGATCAGGAAACGGTGGCTCGCCTGTTCGCCGAACACGGTCTCACGGCCGCTCCCGTCGTCGATGCGACCGGCCGGATGAAGGGTGTCGTTACGGCTGATGACATCGTCGCGGTCGTCGAAGAGGAAGCGACCGAGGACATCCAGAAACTCGGCGGATCCGAAGCCCTCGATGCGCCGTACCTGAAGATCGCATTCGGGCGCATGGTGCGGAAACGCGCCGGGTGGCTGTCTGCGCTGTTCCTGGGTGAAATGCTTACGGCGACGGCCATGGCGTTCTTCGAGGAGGAGATCGCCAAAGCGGTTATCCTGGCGTTGTTCGTCCCGCTCATCATCTCCAGCGGCGGTAACTCGGGGTCGCAGGCGTCCACGCTCGTGATCCGGGCGATGGCACTGGGCGAAGTCAAGCTGCGCGACTGGTGGCGCGTCATCCGGCGCGAAGTCGCCGCAGGCGCGGTGCTCGGCACGGTCCTGGGTACCATCGGCTTTTTGCGCATCACGTTGTGGCACGCGATCACCGGGATCTATGGCGAGCACTACCTGCTCGTCGCGCTCACCGTGTTCGGAAGCCTGGTCGGTGTCGTGACGTTCGGCACGATGGCGGGATCCCTGTTGCCCTTCATCCTGCGCAGGCTTGGATTCGACCCCGCCAGTGCGTCGGCACCGTTCGTGGCGACGCTCGTCGACGTCACGGGTCTGATCATTTACTTCAGCGTGGCGAGCGTGATCCTGCGCGGCACCCTCCTATGACGGCCACGCCGCCGTTATCCTTAGAGCGTATGCGACTCGACGCGGTGCTCGAAGGGTTGATGCGCGGCGACACCGCGGCGCTCGCGCGTGCGATCAGCATGGTCGAGAACCAGCGCGAAGGTTTTGAGCGTGTGCTGGCTGAGCTGCATAAGAGGATTGGGAAGGGACGTACCCATCGCATCGGCATCACCGGGCCACCCGGAGCGGGCAAGAGCACCCTCACCGAACAGCTGATCCGCGCCTACCGCGAGCGCGGTCTCAAAGTGGCAGTCATCGCCGTCGATCCCACCAGCCCCTTCACCGGCGGCGCGCTCCTCGGCGACCGGATTCGCATGGAATCGGTGAGCCTCGATCCCGGCGTATTCATTCGATCGATGGCCACACGCGGCGCGCAGGGCGGTCTCGCGACGACCACCGAAGAGGTCGCGGATGTCCTCGAGGCATTCGGATTCGACCGCATTCTGATCGAGACCGTCGGCGTCGGCCAGACCGAGCTCGACGTCGCCGCGACCGCCGAGACGACCGTTCTGGTCCTCGTCCCCGAATCGGGTGACAGCATCCAGACGCTGAAGGCCGGTGTCATGGAGATCGCCGAGCTGTATGTGATCAACAAGAGCGACCGGCCGGCAGCGGAGAAGCTGCGCCAAGAGATCGAGGTAATGCTGGGCATACGGAAGGGCAACGCATTTGGGCATATGCGACCTCACCATGCGCCGGACGGTCGGACGGTCGGACGGTCGGACCGTAAGCGCCCGCCGTCCGACGGTCCGACAGTCCGACAGTCCGACGACTGGGAAGCCCCCGTTCTCACAACCGTGGCCTCCAAGGGCGAAGGAATCGCCGGGCTCGTCGCTGCGCTCGACCAGCACCATGAGTATCTCGAGCGCACGGGAAAGCTGGTCGAGCGTCGGAAGCGACGGCTGGCCGCCCGCACGCGGGCGGTGGTGAACCGGGCGATCCGCCAATGGGTATGGGATGTGACACAGGCTGAAGCCCTGCTGGCGCGCCGGCTCGACGAGGTCGCCGCCGGAACGCGCAGCCCCTACGAGGTCGCCGCCGAGGTTCTCGCGCAAGTGAGGAACGGAGGCGCGGTAGAACCGCGAATTATCAATGAAGAATGATCAATGACCATTGGCAAAAAAGCCGACTACGCAGCCGCTGACCTGAACGGTTTCGACGCGGAGCGCCAGCTCGGGCGCCCCGGCGAGTATCCATTCACGCGCGGCATCCATCCGACGATGTACCGCGGCAAGCTCTGGACGATGCGGCAGTTCGCCGGCTTCGGCAGCGCGAGCGATACCAACCAGCGCTACAAGTTCCTGCTCGAGCACGGCCAGACCGGCCTCTCTGTCGCCTTCGATTTCCCGACCTTGATGGGCTACGACTCCGACCATCCGCGGTCCGAGGGTGAAGTCGGGAAATGCGGCGTAGCCATTGCTTCGTTGGCAGACATGGAAACGCTGTTCGACGGCATCCCGCTCGATCAGGTCTCGACCTCCATGACGATCAACGGCCCGGCCGCCATTCTGTTCTGCTTCTATGTGGCCGCCGCCGAGAGGCAGGGCGTCCCGATCGCCAAACTGCGCGGCACGGTGCAGAACGACATTCTCAAGGAGTACATGGCCCAGCATGCCTGGGTGTATCCGGTCGAGCCGGCGCTCAAAGTCATCGTGGACATGTTCGAGTGGGGCGCCAAGCACACGCCGCTCTGGAATACCATCTCGATCTCGGGTTATCACATCCGCGAAGCAGGCGCGACGGCCGCCCAGGAGCTTGCGTTTACGCTCGCCAACGGGTTCACGTACGTCGAGCGGGGCATCGCGCGCGGCCTCGATATCGATAGCTTTGCCGCGCGCCTTTCCTTCTTCTGGGACATTCACAACGACTTCTTCGAAGAGATTGCCAAGCTGCGGGCCGCCCGACGCATCTGGGCCCGACACATGCGCGAGCGGTACAAAGCTCGGCAGGCCCGTTCGTGGATGATGCGCTTCCACAGCCAGACGGCCGGCGTCACGCTGACGGCGCAACAGCCGCTGAACAACATCGTACGCGTCGCCTATCAGGCCCTCGCCGCCGTACTCGGCGGCACACAGTCGCTCCACACCAATTCCCTGGACGAGACGCTGGCCCTTCCGACCGAACAGTCGGTGCAGGTGGCCCTGCGGACCCAGCAGATCCTGGCGCACGAGACTGGGATCGCCCAAGTCATCGATCCGCTGGGCGGCTCGTACTACGTCGAGGCGCTCACCGACCAGCTCGAGCGCGAAGCCGAAGCGCTGTTCGCCGAAATCAATTCGATCGGTGGAGTCGTCCGCGGCATCGAGAGCGGCTGGTTCCAGCGGCAGATTGCGCAGTCGGCCGCGGCCTTCCAGCGCCAGGTCGAGATGGGTGAGAAGGTCATCGTCGGGGTCAACGAGTACTTATCCGATGACGATCACCCGGTCGAAATCCTCAAGGTGTCCAATGATGCCGAAGACGAGCAGCGCCGCCGCCTCGCGCGCGTGCGAGCGGAGCGGGATCAGGCCCTGGTGGACCGACGCCTCGAGGCCCTGCGGCAGGCGGCCGAGGCCGATCAGAACGTGATCGGACCGATGTTGGATTGCGCGCGGGCCTACGCGACGCTCTACGAGATCCGCCATGCACTGGAACGGGTGTGGGGAGCATACCGTGAACCGGTCTTTTTCTAGCCCATGAGCGCTCTCCCCCCCTCTCCCACGGCTGCCGTCAGCGAACAGGATGTCCACGCCGCGGTCCAGCGGTTAGCGGCGATCGACCCGGGCCCATTTTGGGTCGTGACGTGCTATCTCAAGCTGGAGCCGCGCGATCGCACCCGGGGCAAGTATCTGATCAAGATGAAGAACCGCGTGAAGGAGTCGGCCGCCGCGCTGGCCCGCCAGTCTCTCGGCCACGCGGACCGTGAAGCGATCGCCGCTGACCTGCAGCGGGTGCTGGACTACCTCGAGGAGCCGAATCACCTGCCGAGCACGCGCGCCATCGCGATCTTTGCGTCGCAAGGACTCGATCTCTTCGAGGCATTGCCGCTGCCGCACGTCCATCGCTCGCGTCTGGCGATCGACCACGAGCCGCTGGTACGCGAGCTGGTCGCGCTCGACGAAGAGTTCGGCATGATTCTGGTGATCGTCCATGACCGGACGGCGGCTCGCTTCTTCGAGGTGACCGCGTACGGCTGCGTGGAGCTCACGTCACTCGCCGGGATCGATGCCTCGCGGGCAAGCAAGTTCCACGGGTCGCATCAGCGCCAGGTGATGGCGCGCGCTGGGACGCCGTCAGGCAGCGCGGGCGAGCACAACTATCACATGCGGATCCGGACCGAAAAGC
>Ga0099827_10002454_pt1 | contig 10262 bp, 10 predicted proteins | sample CZO8metaG_FD_79339 | JGI IMG/M metagenome (GOLD analysis project Ga0099827, IMG submission 79339) | Vadose zone soil microbial communities from the Eel River Critical Zone Observatory, Northern California, USA - CZOApr15con1.8 metaG | ecosystem: Environmental > Terrestrial > Soil > Vadose zone ...
CGACATCGCACGACTGGTCGAGCCCGATCGCGTGCATCGCGCCGTCTACACCGATCCCCAGGTGTTCGAGCTCGAGATGGAGCGGCTCTTCGGTCGCGCGTGGCTGCTCCTCGGCCACGAGAGCCAGGTTGGCCATCCGGGCGACTTCTTCACGACGCGGATGGCGCGAGAGCCCGTGATCGTGAGTCGACACACCGACGGCTCGGTCCACGTGCTCCTCAACCGCTGCGCTCACCGTGGCACGACCGTGTGCGAGTCGGCGTCGGGAACGACACGCCAGTTCGTCTGTCCGTATCACGGCTGGACGTACAGCACCGACGGCGCCCTCGCCGTCGTTCCGTTCGCCGAAGGCTACGATCCGCCCGTCGCCGGTCGCAGCGACCTGGCGCTCGCCAGAGTGCCGCGGGTGGACCGCTACCGCGGCTTCATCTTCGCCTCGCTCGCCGGCGACGGCCCGCCGCTGCTGGAGTTCCTCGGTCACCTGCGGACCTCGTTCGACGATCTCGTCGACCGCGCGCCCGACGGTCAGGTGGAAGTCGCCGGCGGCGTGTTCAAACATACGTACCGCGGCAACTGGAAGCTCGTGCTCGAGAACCACAACGACGCGGTCCATCCCGCGTTCGTCCACGCCTCCTCGATCTGGGCCGCGCGCGAGCAGCCGAAGGCCGAAGGCGACGGCTACGCGGAGATCGCGGTGCGCCAGATGCTGCAGAACGGGGCCCCCGCCGAGCTGTGGGAAGGCACGGGGCTCTGGGCCGCACCCTATGGCCACAGCTTCATGGGCGACTATCACACCGACGACCGGCTGGTGACCGCGCTCGATCATCCCGTGTTCCGCGAGTACCGCGCGGCGCTGGAGCGTCGCGTCGGCCGGGAGGCGGCGGCCCGCATCCTCGGCGTGTCGCGCTGGAACAGCATCGTCTATCCGAGCTGCTCGTTCATGAGCCAGTTCCGCCAGCTTCGCATCGTGCAGCCGCTCGCCGTCGACCGGACCCTCGTCTCCGCGTACTCGTTTCGACTCACCGGCGCGCCCGAGCAGATGTTCCGCGACACGGTGGCGTTCGCGAACGTCGTCAACGGGACCGGCTCGCCCGTGCTGACCGATGATCTGGAAGTCTACGAGCGCGCCCAGCACGGGCTCACCACCGCGCGCTCGGACTGGGTGTACCTCGGCCGGGGCCGCGGCGGCGATCGGCCCGACGAGCACCGGACGTGGCGCGGCAAGACCGGAACGAGCGAGATCCACATCCGGAACCAGCTCACGGCCTGGGTCCAGTACATGACGGACGAGCCGTGAGCGGGCCCGAGGTCGACCGGTTCCTGTATCGCGAGGCGTGGCTCCTCGATCACGCCCGGCTGGACGAGTGGCTGAGCCTCTTCACGGACGATGCCGTCTACTGGATCCCGCTGGAGGCGAACCAGGGCGAGCCGTTCACCACGGGCTCGCTCATCTACGACGACCGCCAGCTCCTCGAGATCCGCGTGCGGCAGACGAAGCATCCGCGCGCGCACGCCCGGGTTCCCGCGCCCCGAACCGTCCACCAGGTGACCAACGTCCAGGTCGTGGCCGACGACGGCCACGAGCTCACGGTGACCTCCTCGCTCGTCATGGTCGAGTACCGGAACGAGCGCCAACGCGTGTGGGGCGGTCTCGTCGAGCACCGGCTGCGGCGGACGGACGGCGGCCTGCGGATCGCCGCCAAGCGCGTGGACCTCGTCAACTCCGAGAGCGAGCTGGACGGCATCGCGTGCCTGTTCTAGCGCGAACGGCGCTTCTCATGGCGCTCGCCGTGGTCGTCTTCGCGGCGACGAGCGCGTGGGCCCAGGACAAGGGCACGTTCCGATTCGCCTACCTTCGCCTCGGCTGGAGCGCGACGGAGATCATCCAGCAGGAGAAGCTCCTGGAGAAGCGCGGATGGAAGGTCGAGTGGTCGGTGATCGATCCGATTCCCGGCCTCGTCAACGCGTTCGCGGCCGGCCACGCCGACGTGATCGACATGAGCACGGTGCTCGCCGGCCGCATGTTCGAGCAGGGACAGAAGGTGCAGATCTTCGGCGTGACGACGGGCCCGACGACGTACATTCTCGTGCCCACCGACTCTTCGATCCAAGACGTGCGGGGCCTCAAGGGGCGCAAGGTCGGCGCCATTCCCGGCAGCTCGGCCTTCCAGGAGGTCAACGCCTACACCCGACAGCTCTACAACCTCGATCTCACCAAAGACGTCGCGCTCGTGACCGGGATGACGCCGCCCGACCTCGTCACCCTGATCGGCAAGGGCGAGGTGGACGCCGTGGTCGTCTGGCATCCCGTGGTCGACTCCCTCCTCGCGACCGGCAAGTTTCGGGCCCTCACCGACCAGGGCACCCTGTGGCGACAGTCGACACAGCGGGCCAGCGAGCCCGTCATGGTGCTCTGCCTGACGAGCCCCGACTTCGCGCGGAAGTATCCCGAGGCTCTTCGGGACATCAACGACGCCCAGCGAGAAGCCGTCGAGATCTGGCACACGCGCCCGGACGTGGCCGCCCGAGCGATCGTGGCCGTGACCCGGCTGCCACGCGAGGTCGTGGAGTTCGCCATGCGGAATACCAGGACGATGCTGCATGGGCTCACCGACGATTCGGTGGAGACGATCCTGACGCAGCTTCGCATCGCCCGCCAGCACGGCACGATCCTCCAGTCGGACGTGTGGACGGCCCCGGACGGCGCGCGGAAGGTGCGGGACGAGCTGTTCTATACGCCGCGCTGAGCGCGGCCGGCAGCGACGGCACGCGAGCGCGGCGAATCGGCCCCGGGGTGACGGGCCAGGAAGTCCATCACCGATCGGTTGAACGCCTCGGCGTTTTCGATGTTGCTGAGATGGCCCGCGCCGGGAATGACGGTCAGCTCGGCGCCGGAAACTTCGGCGGCCATCGCCCGGGCGAGGCTCACCGTCGTCAGCCGGTCGTGCTCGCCCACGACGAAGTGTGTGGGCACGGCGATCGCCCCAAGGTCGCCCACGGTGTCTTGATTGACCGTCGCCTCCAGCGACTTGAGGTACGACGCCTTGCGGAGCGCGGCCATGCTCTCGAAGAGCTGCTGGCGGGCTGCCGGCGAGGCGGCGGGCCCGAGCAGCGTCGGCACGACGACGGGCGCGATGTCGCGCGGCTCCGCGCCCGCGTCGAGCGCCTCGCGCCGGAGGCGGACATACTCGACGCGCTGCTCGGCGGTGAGCGAGGCGAACCCGCGGTGGGTGTCGCACAGGGTGAGGGTGGCCACGCGCTGCGGGTGCAGGAAATAGAACCGCATGGCGATCCGCCCGCCCATGGACAGCCCGACGAGGTGCGCGCGGCGGACATCGTAATGATCGAGCACGCGCCGCAGGTCCTCGGCGAAGTCGTCGAAGGCGAGCGGCCCGGCGTAGTCATCGCTCTTTCCGTAGCCCCGGGCATCCCACGCCGCGGCCGTGTAGTGAGGGGCGAACGCGGCAATCTGCTCCCGCCAGTTCGTGCGGTTTCCACCGATGCCGTGCAGGAAGAAGACGAGCGGGCCCTCACCGGCGCGATCGACAGCCAGAATCGGCGCCGGGCCGATGAGATCGGTCGTCACGGCCTGACGACGCGGTCGGTCTTGGCCGGCTCGAAGCTCGCCGTCCTCACCAGCGCCCACAGCACTCGCCAGGCCCCCCGGGTGGCCAGCAGCCAGTAGGTCTGGCAGCGGAACGTGCCCCAGAGCTTCGCTCGAAGCGACGTCCGGGCGATGCTGACTTCACGCGGGTACAACGGCGTCAGGCTCTCGATGAGATCCTGGGTCACGATCCCGCCCACCCAGATGGTCAAGCCGAGCGAGACCGACGGAAACGCGATGCCGAGCATGAACAGCAGCGGATGATCGGCGAAGCGGTAGGCCAGGTGCCAGCCGAGGAAGCCGATCAGCGGATAGACGACGGCGGCGATCGGCCACTCGACGACCTTGTTGCCGACGTGGCGGAGCAACTGCGCGGCGTTGTAGGCCGTCGAATCCTGCCGCCACGTGCGCCAGAGGAACGGCACGTCGTCGAGCACGCCCTTGTACCAGCGCGCGTTCTGTCGAATCATCTTCTCGGTCGTCTCCGGCAGGTCGTTCATCTCGAGCATCGGCAGCGGCGCGATGAGGATGCCGCGCGCGCCCAGGGCGTAGCCGAGCGTCGAGTCCTCCGTCGCCCCCGAGGTCGGAAACCCGCCGAGGCTCCCGAGCGTATCCAGCCGGATGAACGTGTTGTGGCCAAGACAGATCTGCGAGCGCCGGAAGCACAGCTCGAACAATGGTCGCACAAACCTCGCAACACTCGGCGCTCGTCGGGCCAAGCCCGCAAACCATTTGACACGTCGGCGTTCAGTAAGAAGTCGGGCGATCGAGACGCGGATGAAGATCGAGGACTGCTGGATCGCGCACACCCGCCCGCGCACGTCCAGCCGGTCGAAGTTGGCCAGCGACAGCGTGACGCCCTGATAGGCCTCGTGGCCGCCGCGCCCCAACCCCGCGAGGCTCGATCCAATCACGTCGGCCGCGATCCAGCGGAAGGCGTTCCGGTCGGGGATCGAGTCGGCGTCGCTCACGCCGACCCAGACGTGCGAGGTGTCGACGCCCTCGCCCAGGACGGCGGCCAGGCTCTCGGGACGCAGCGCCCAGTTGAGCTGATGCGCCTTGCGCCCGCGGCCCGGCATGACGAGGACGGAGAGCATCTTCTGCTGCCACGGCGGAAGCTCGGCGCGGAACCGGCGCACCAGCTCGGCCGTGCTCGCCTCCATCAGCGGATGCGGCGCCCGATCCTCCTCCTCCTTGGTGATCACCACCACGTGGAGCTTGCCGTCCGGGTAACGTGAGCCGAGCAGCGCGCGCAGCGTCGCGCCGATGGCGGGCTCCTGATAGGCGGGCACCAGGTGCAGGAACACGGGCGCCCCGGGGTCCCGCGCCAGCGCCGCCTCGTCCGGCAAAGCCTCCACCCGCTCGTAGGCGTCCTCCACGAACCGGCACGTCGTCAGCATGCCCTTCCAGTCGAGGAGGAGCTTGAAGGCGGCCCGACCGTTGAAGAACGAGGAGATCGCGAAGAGCGTCGCCCAGAACCAATTCATGGCTGCCGCGAGAGCTTACTTGGGCTTGGACGGAAACTTCAAGACGGTCTCGCCCTCGCGGACGAGGCCGTGTTCCTCGCGGGCGAGCTTCTCGATGTAGGCGGGATCGTTGCGCAGGCGGTCGATCGTCTGGGTCAGCGCGGTCGCCCGCGCGCGCAGCGTCTCGATGTCGCGCTCGGCGGCCGTGATCTCCTGCCGGATGGCCCGGATCCGCAGCGCGCCGCTCGTGCCCCAGGCGACGAGGAGGGCGATCACGACCACCGCCGCCGCGACGACGACCGCCAGGCGGCCGCGGCTCACCGCATCACGCGGTTGTAGAGACTGCGGCCGGGGAACGACGCGGCGTTGCCCAGCTCCTCCTCGATGCGCAGGAGCTGGTTGTATTTCGCCATGCGCTCGCTGCGCGCGAGTGAGCCCGTCTTGATCTGGCCGGCGTTCACGGCGACGGCCAGATCGGCGATGAAGGTGTCCTCGGTCTCCCCCGAGCGGTGCGAGATGATCGTGCCGTACCCGGCGCGCTTGCTGAGCTCGATCGCCTGCATCGTCTCGGTGAGCGTGCCCACCTGGTTCAACTTCACCAGCACGGCGTTGGCGATGCCGTTCTTGATCCCCTGCTGAATGATGGCGGGATTGGTCACGAAGAGGTCGTCGCCGACCAGCTGCACGCGCGCGCCCAGCCGGCGCGTCAGGGCGCCCCAGCCCGCCCAATCGTCCTCGCCCAGGCCGTCCTCGATCGACACGATGGGATAGCGCTCGCAGAGCGACTCGTACAGCGCGATCATCTCGTCGGAGCTGCGCACGGCGCGCTCGCGCTCGAGGCGGTAGCGCCCGCCCGACTCGGCGAGCTCGCTGGCGGCCACGTCGAGCGCGATGAAGATCTCGTCGCCGGCCCGGTAGCCGGCGCGCTCGATGGCGAGCAGGAAGAGGTCGAGCGCGTCGGTGTTGGAGGCCAGGTTGGGCGCGAACCCGCCCTCGTCGCCGACCCCCGTGGTGAACCCTTTCTCCTTCAGGATGTCCTTCAGCGTGTGAAAGCACTCCGAGCCCATCCGGAGCGCCGTCGAGAAGTTCTCGGCGCCGGCGGGCACCAGCATGAACTCCTGGATGTCCACGCCGTTGTCGGCATGGGCGCCGCCGTTGATCACGTTCATGAGCGGCACGGGCAGGAGCCGCGCTCCTGGTCCGCCGAGATACGCGTAGAGCGGCAAGCCGACATCATCGGCGGCGGCGCGCGCCACCGCCAGCGAGACGGCCAGGATGGCGTTGGCGCCGAGCGACGACTTGTTGGGCGTGCCGTCCAGATCGAGCAGCGCCTGATCGACGTGCACCTGCTCGGTGGCCTCCATGCCGTCGATCTCCGGCGCGATCGTCTCCTCGATGTTGGTGAGCGCCCGCTGGACGCCCTTGCCCCGGTAGCGCTGGTTGTCGCCGTCGCGCAGCTCCAGCGCTTCGCGCTTGCCGGTGGAGGCGCCGGAGGGCACCGCCGCGCGCCCCCACGCGCCGGATTCGAGCTGGACCTCGACCTCGACCGTGGGATAACCGCGGGAGTCGAGGATCTCGCGCGCATACACGCCGGTGATCGCCGACACGTCAGGATCTCCTTTCGTAGATGAAATCGGCCAGCGCGGCGATGGGCCGGGCGGCGGCCCCGAGCGGCCCCAGCGCGACCTTGGCCTCCTCGATCAGTGCGCGGGCCCGCCGGCGCGAGGCGGGAAGGCCGTGCAGAGCGGGATAGGTCGCCTTCTGCTTGCGCTGATCGCTGCCGGCGGTTTTGCCGAGCTCTTCGAGGCTGCCTTCGACGTCGAGAATATCATCCACGATCTGAAAGGCCAGCCCGAGCGCGTCGCCGGCGCGCGTGATGGCGGCGAGCTGGTCGGGCTTGGCCCCGGCCAGCAGCGCGCCCACGCGCAGCGAGGCGCGGATGAGCGCCGCCGTCTTGTGCGTGTGGATGTAGTCGAGCGTCTCCGCGCTGACCGTCTTGCCCTCCGACTCGATGTCCACCACCTGCCCGCCCACCATGCCGTCGGTGCCGGCCGCCTCCGCGATCTCCGCCACGACGTCGGCGATGACCCGCGCGTCGGAGGCGCCGTCGACGTTGCCGGCGATCAGGCGGAAGGCGTGGGTGAGCAGCGCGTCGCCGGCGAGGATGGCCATGGCGTCGCCGAAGACCTTGTGGTTGGTGAGACGGCCGCGGCGATAGTCGTCGTCGTCCATCGCGGGCAGGTCGTCGTGGATCAGCGAGTAGGTGTGGATCAGCTCGAGCGCGCACGCCGTGGGGAGCACGCGGTCGGCCACGCCCCCCACGGCCTCGCAGCCGGCGAGGACGAGGATGGGACGCAGGCGCTTGCCGCCGGCCATCACGCTGTAGCGCATGGCCCGGTGGACCGTCGAGGGCGGCGCGTCCTCGGGCGGCAGCACGCGATCGAGCGTCTCGTCGACGAGGCGGCGCCGCTCGTCGACGTACATCTTGAGATCGAAGTCGCTCACGCGTCGCTCTCGGGTTCCCACGCGAACGGCCGCGTGCCCAGGCTGCCCGCGTCATCCTTGGCCAGGATCTCGATGCGCCGCTCGGCGTCGTCGAGATAGCGCGCGCAGTGCCGGGCCAGCGCCACCCCCTCCTCGTAGACCTTGAGCGACTCCTCCAGCGAGAGATTTCCGCCTTCCAGCGAGACGACGATCTGCTCGAGCCGCGTCAGACAGTCTTCAAACTTGAGGTCGGTCATCACGCTCCCTCGTGCTCTCGACGCGGCAGTCCAGCGCGCCCTCGCCGAGCAGGACGTTGACCCGGCTGCCCGGGCTGACGTCGCGGGCGCGGCGGACGACGGCGCCCTCCGGCGTGCGGGTGAGACTGTAGCCACGGCCCAGCACGGCCAGCGGCGACAGCGATTCCAACCGCCCGACGGCGCTGGCCAGCCGATGGCGCGCGGCGAGGACGCGTCCCGCCACCGCGCCGTGGAGCCGGCCATGCACGCGGTCGAGACGATGGCGCCCCACGCCGAGGCGGTTGAACGGGCTCGCCGCCTTGAGTCGCGCGGTCAGCAATTCGACGCGGTGGGCGACCCGCCGGTGGGCGAGGTGGCTCGCGTGATCGAGGCGGCTTCGCCCATCGTCCACCCGGCGCTCGAGATCGCTGAGCGGCCGCCTGACGGCGCGGTCGAGCCGGCGGCGAAGCGCGTCCAAGCCGTCGACGATCGCCTGTTTCTCGCGAACGACCAGCTCGGCGGCCGCCGACGGCGTCGGCGCCCGCAGATCGGCGACGAAGTCGGCGATGGTGACGTCGACCTCGTGCCCCACGGCGGAGATGACGGGAATCTTCGAGCCGGCGATGGCGCGCGCGACGACCTCCTCGTTGAACGCCCACAGATCTTCCAGCGACCCACCACCCCGCCCGGCGATGATCACGTCCACGCCGCCCAGGCGGTTGAGGTCGACGATGCCCTGAGCGATCTCCTCGGCGGCGCCCTCGCCCTGCACGCGGCAGGGCGCGAGCACGATGTGCAGGCCGGCGAAGCGGCGGCCGATGATGCGCAGGATGTCGCGGATGGCGGCGCCGCTCGGCGACGTGACCACGCCGATCTTGCGCGGGAAGGGCGGCAGCGACCGCTTGCGCGCCGCCTCGAACAGACCTTCCGCGCCCAGCCGCTGCTTGAGCTGCTCGAAGGCGAGCTGGAGCGCGCCGAGCCCGCGGGGCTCCAGCAGCTCGACGACGAGCTGGTACTCGCCGCGCTGGGCGTAGACCTCGAGGCTCCCGAAGGCGAGCACGTGCTGGCCATCGCCGGGCTCGAAGCGCAGCCGGCGCACGCGGGTGCGGAAGAGCACGGCGCGGAGCTGCGCGTTCTCGTCCTTCAGCGTGAAGTACGCGTGGCCCGAGCTGTACAGGCGGAAGTTCGAGATCTCGCCCTCGACCCAGACGGCCGGAAACTGCTCTTCGACGACACCTCGCAGTTGATCCGTCAACTGCGACACCGAAAGCACCGCACGCTCCGCAGTCATGACATCGACCGCGCGCGCGTGGTCGCCGGGTGCCTCATCTCAGAACCGTGAGTCGTTCGGCGGCGGCGAGCGTGTTCTTCAGCAGCATCGCGACGGTCATGACGCCGACGCCGCCGGGCACCGGCGTGACGGCGCCGGCGCGCGGCTTGACGCTCTCGAAGTCGACGTCGCCGACGAGCTTGCCCGTGTCGAGCCGGTTGATGCCGACGTCGATCACCCAGGCGCCCTCCTTCACCATGTCGCCGGTCACCATCTTCGGCCGGCCGGCGGCCACGCAGAGCACGTCCGCCCGACGCGTGTGCGCGGCGAGATCGCGCGTGCGCGTGTGGCACATCGTCACCGTTGCGTGCCGCGCCAGAAGAAGCTGGGCCAGCGGCTTGCCGACGAGGCGCGACCGGCCGATCACCACCGCCTCCGCTCCCTCGAGCTTCGCCCCGTAGTGATCGAGGATCTCGAGGCAGCCGGCCGGCGTGCACGGCACGACCGACGGCTCGCCCGCGAGCAAACGGCCGAGGTTTGCCGGGTGGAGACCGTCGGCGTCTTTCTCGGGCGCGATGGCCGCGATCGCGCCGTCCTCGTCCAGGCCTTTCGGCAAAGGGAGCTGGAGCAAGATGCCGTGCACGGCGGGATCGGCGTTGAGCGAGTTGAGCAGCGCCATCAGCGCCTTCTGACTCAGCCCCTGCGGGTAGAGACAGTCGCGCGAGGCGATGCCCACGGATTCGGCCGCGCGCTTCTTGTTCCTGACGTAGATCTGACTGGGCGCGAAGTCGCCGACGAGGACGACAGCCAGCGTCGGCGTCACCCCGCGCTCGGCGCGCAGGCGATCGACGCCGGCGCGGACGCCGGCCAGCACCGTCTCGGCGACCGGCTTGCCTTCGAGGATCACGCTCGACCCTGCGAGGTCAAACAGCCTGGCGTATGCGGACGATGTCCGAAGCGCGCCCGGTCTCGGGATCGACCGTGATGATGGCGCCATGCAGCGCGGCCGGGCCCTTGGCCGCTTCGAAGCGGACGGGCATCTGCGTGAGGAAGCGCTGCAGGATCAGATTCTTGTCCACGCCGATGACGGAATCGATCGGGCCCGTCATGCCGAGATCGGTGATGTACGCGGTGCCGCCGGGCAGCACGCGCTCGTCGGCGGTCTGGACGTGACGATGCGTGCCGACCACTGCGCTCACCCG
>Ga0099827_10002456_pt1 | contig 10259 bp, 9 predicted proteins | sample CZO8metaG_FD_79339 | JGI IMG/M metagenome (GOLD analysis project Ga0099827, IMG submission 79339) | Vadose zone soil microbial communities from the Eel River Critical Zone Observatory, Northern California, USA - CZOApr15con1.8 metaG | ecosystem: Environmental > Terrestrial > Soil > Vadose zone ...
CCCACCCCGCGACAGGATCATATCGCGGAAGCGGGCGCCGTTGGCGCGGGTCATGCCGCCGTTCTCCTTGAACCACGCGTAGGCGTCGTCATCGAGCACCTCGCTCCACAAGTACGCGTAGTAGCCGGCGTAGTACCCGCCGTTCCAGATGTGGGAAAAGTAGGTCGTGCGGTAGCGCGGTGGCACCTCAGGCACGTCCACGGCGAACCGCTTGAGCGCCTGGGACTCGAACGCACCGATATCCGCTTGCTCCGGCCCCACCGGCAGGCTGTGCCACGCCATGTCGAGCAGGGCGGCGGCGACGTACTCGGTGGTGGCGAATCCCTGGTCGAACGTCCGGGCTCGCTTGATCTTGTCGACCAGCGTGCGCGGCATCGGCTGCCGGGTTTGATAGTGCTTCGCGTAATGGGCCAGCACGGAGGGCTCGAGCGCCCAGTGCTCGTTGAACTGCGAGGGAAACTCCACGAAGTCGGTCGGCACGTTGGTGCCGGTGAGTCGCGGGTATTCGACCCGCGTGAGCATGGCGTGCAGCGCGTGCCCGAACTCGTGGAACATCGTCTTCACGTCGTCGAAGCGCAGCAGGGCCGGCTGGCTCGGAGCGGGCTTCGGGAGGTTGGCGACGTTGAAGACGACGGGCTTGGTGCCTAACAGGCCGCTGCCGTCGACGAACGTGTCTTCCCACGCACCGCCACTCTTGTTATCGCGCTTGAAATAGTCGCAGTACCAGAGCGCGATCGACGTGCCGTCGGCGTCGAACACTTCGAACACCCGGACATCGGGATGGTATACGGGCAGGTCCGTCCGCTGCTTGAACGTCAACCCGTACAGCCGGTTCGCGGCGAAGAACACGCCGTCCTGCAGCACCCGATCGAGCTCGAAGTAGGGCTTGAGCTGCGACTCGTCCAGCGCGTACTCCGCCTGGCGCACCTGCTCGGCGTAATACTGCCAGTCCCACGGGGCGAGCTTGAAGCCGCCGCGCCGCGTGTTGATCATGGCCTGCAGCTTGTCCGCTTCGCGCCGGGCCCGAGCGGTCGCCGCCGGCACCAGGTCGCTCAGCAGCTTGATCGCCGCGTCCGGGGTCTTGGCCATCCGGTCGTCGAGGACGTACGCGGCGACGCTTGGGTAGCCCAACAGCTGGGCGCGCTCGGCGCGCAGCTGCGCCAGCCGCTTGACGATCTCCCGCGTGTCGTTCGAGTCCCCGCGTTCGGCACGGCTGGTCGACGCGATGAACAACCGTTGCCGCAGGGCGCGGTTCCGCAGCGAGGCCTGGGGCGGCTGCTGAGTGGTGTTCTGCAGCGACAGCACCCACTCGCCGTCGAGCTTGCGCTCGCGCGCCGCTTCGGCGGCGGCGGCGATCTCGGCGTCGCTCAGGCCGTCGAGCTCGTTCTTGTCGCCCACGACGACCGCCCCCGCCTTCGTCGCCCCGAGCAGCCGGTTCTGAAAATCGGTCGCGAGCTTCGATTCCTCCTGGTTCAGAGCGCGCAGCCGCACCTTGTCCGCCTCCGCGAGCAGCGCGCCGGCGCGCACGAAGTCGCGGTAGTAGCGCTCGACCAGGAAGGTTTGTACCGAGTCGAGGCCGAGATCGACGCGCCGCTCATACACACTCCTCACCCGGCGGAACAGCGCGTCGTTCAACAGAATCGCGTCGAGATGCGCGGCAAGCCGCGGCGCTTCTTCGGTCTGCACTCGCTGTAGCGTGTCGTCGGTGTTGGACTGCGTGATTGCGATGAACACCTTGAACGCACGCGTGAGCAGCGCGCCCGAGCGTTCCAGCGCGACGATCGTGTTGTCGAAGCCGGGCGCCGCAGTATCGGAGGCGATGGCGGTTACCTCCGCCAGCTGTCGGCGCATGCCCTCCTCCACGGCCGGCTGGTAGTCGGCGTCATGAATCCGGTCGAACGGCGGCGCCTGGTACAGGAGCGGACTGGCGCTCGCGAACGGGTTCGCGCTGCTGAACGGGGCGGCGCCGGCGGACGCGGGCGCGGACCCCCGGTTGCAGCCGAGCAGGGTCAAACACAGAGCGAGCGCGAAGCGGCGCTTAGGCAGTGGCATCGACGTGCCCGCGAACGTGCAGCGAGCGGAACAGCACGCGACCCGCCGCCGCCACATCCCGCACCGCGGTGTTGAAGGCGGCCTCATTGGCTTTCGAAGGAGCGTGGAAGCCGCTGATCTTGCGCACGAACTGCAGGGCCGCGTCATGCAGCTCGGTGTCAGTCGGTGCGTGATCCGGGTGTCGCAAACGCTTGATGTTTCTGCACATGATATCAGACCTTTCGTGAACTGGGCGGCTCCCTCAGGCTTTTCCCCCGAGCCACGCCGCCAGGACGAGACACAGCGCCACGGCGCTCGAGAATACCCCCGGGGCGATGAAAAAGTATTTCCAACTCAGGACTGCGACGCCGACCGAGCACACCGCCAGCGCCCACCTGAGGACCGGGAGGAGCATGAGGCGATCCCGGGGCAGGCCCCCGAGCTGCCAGGCGAGAACCGCCGCGAACAGCAGGAAGACCGTCACAAACAGCCCGAAACCCGTATAGAAGTCCCAATATGTTCGACTGAACCGTTGAACGTCGAAACGCGTCGTATGCATCGCCCCCACCACGGTGTCCGCGCCCCAGCGGGGATCCACCCGGCGGAACCCCAGGGTGTGCCCGAGCGCGAACAACACCAGCAGACCGGATGAGACTCGGTACAGCAGGGACACGCTCATGTCTCTCCTTATCGCGCCGGCACGCCGTACCCGCGGGCCATCGCCGTCGCCGCCAGGACCATGAAGACCACGAGCACCGCCTGGACGAAGCTGATCCGCGCGAAGCGGCTCGCGGCGCGAGTGTCGGGCACGGCCCCGCGGGCCACCCCGCCGCGCCAGCGAATCAGTGCGATCATCGGGCCGAGCTCGAGCACGAGAATCGCGACCAGCAGGGCCATCTTCGCCCAGAAGAGGTGGTTGTGGAGATAGTAGAAGCTACCCTTCTCGAACCCACCGAACGCCCGGACGAGGCCCGTGCCGATCCATAGGAGCGCGGCGATGCCCCACCAGGCATCGGCGTAGAAGACGCGCCGCAATCCGGGCACGTCGAGCTGCGCCTGCAGCGCGCGACCGCGAGCCCAGACGGCGCCGAGTCCGACACCGAGCGCGAGCAGATGCAGTGCGGCCAGCAGCCATCGGATCGTCATTGTCAGTATGAATAGAAGTCGAACCCGGCCGCGCGCCAGTCCGCTCCGTAGAGCACGGTGACGAGTGTTACATTTGATTGTGCGCCCGCGTCGTCCGGATAGCAAACCGGCTGCCGCATGTGACCCAACGCTTCGCCGGTTGCCCGCGACCCCGCGACGGAGTAAGCTCACCACATGACTGCCACGACCCCGTTCCCGCTCACCCGCACCCCGCGGGACCAGACCTTTCCGACCCTGACGCCGGATCAGATCGCCCGCGTCGCGGCGCACGGACACGTGCGCCCGATTCGGACGGGGGAGGTGCTGTTCGAAGCAGGGGATGCGGTGCGGTCCTTCTTCCTCGTCACGGCGGGTCAGATCGAGATGATCCGCCCGTCCTATCGCGCCGAGACGCTGGTCGTCGCCCATGGACCGGGGCAGTTCACCGGGGAGGTCACCATGCTCTCGGGCCGCCGCGCCATGGCCCGGGCACGCGTGTCGGAGCCGGGCGAGGTGATCGAGCTGGACCGGGAACGCCTGCTGTCGCTGGTACAGACCGACAGCGAGCTCGGCGAGATCATCATGCGGGCATTCATCTTTCGCCGGCTGGAATTGATTGCCCACGGCTTCGGCGACGTCGTGCTGATCGGCTCGCGGCATTGCTCCGGGACCCTGCGGGTCAAGGAATTCCTCACGCGCAACGGTCATCCCTACTCTTACATCGATCTCGACGTCGATGCCGGCGTTCAGGACCTGCTCGATGCCTTTCAGGTCGGGGCAAAGGACGTGCCGGTGGTGATCTGCCGCGGCGAGGTGGTGCTGCGCAACCCGACCAACGTCCAGATTGCCGACTGCCTCGGCTTCAACAGCGCGATCGACCAGACGCATCTGCGCGATGTCGTCGTCCTCGGAGCGGGACCCGCGGGACTCGCGGCCGCCGTGTACGGGGCATCGGAAGGGCTCGATGTCCTGGTGATCGAATCGAACGCCCCCGGCGGGCAGGCCGGCACCAGCTCGAAGATCGAGAACTATCTCGGCTTTCCCACCGGCATCAGCGGTCAGGACCTGGCATCTCGCGCGTTCGACCAGGCGCAGAAGTTCGGCGCTCAGGTGATGATCGCTCGAGGCGCCCAGAAGCTCACCTGCGCGCGGAAGCCCTACGCCATCGAGATCGCCGACGGCGCCCGCGTGCCCGCGCGGACGGTCATCATCGCGACCGGCGCCGATTATCGGAGACTCCCGCTCGACAACGTGTCGCGGTTCGAAAGTGCCGGCGTCTACTACGGCGCCACCTTCATCGAGGCGCAGGTGTGCCGCGGCGAAGAAGTGATCGTGGTCGGCGGAGGCAATTCAGCGGGTCAGGCCGCCGTGTTTCTGGCTCAGACCGCCAAGCGGGTCCACATGCTGGTCAGGGGCGACGGCCTGGCGGAGAGCATGTCCCGTTATCTCATTCAGCGCATCGAAGGGAATCCGACGATCGCACTGCGAACCAAGACCGAAATCGTGGCCCTCGAGGGCACGAGCCATCTCGAGCGGGTGCAATGGCGGGACAATCGGAAAGGGAGCACCGAGACCCGTGCGATCAGGCACGTGTTCCTCATGACCGGCGCCGTTCCCAGCACCGAATGGCTTCGGGGATGCGTCGCGCTCGACGCGAAGGGATTCATCAAGACGGGACCGAGTCTGTCGCCCGAAGATCTCGCGGCCGCGCAATGGCCCCTCACCCGGGCGCCCCTCCTCCTCGAAACCAGCCTCCCGGGCGTCTTCGCCGTGGGAGACGTGCGGGGAGGCAACGTCAAACGCGTCGCTTCGGCGGTGGGAGAAGGGTCGATTGCCGTAGCGTTCGTCCATCAGGTACTGCACGAGTAGAGGGACGATCATGCCCGACGAGCCTTGTGCGCACATCGCCGCGATCACGACCGTCCGGCACCCGAAGCGCCGGGAGTGCGAGGAGTGCGTGAAGATCGGTGCCCAGTGGGTCCACCTGCGGACGTGTCAGCAGTGCGGTACCACCCAATGTTGCGACGACTCACCCAACCGGCACGCGAGCAAACACGCGCGGGCCAGCGGCCATCCGGTGATCGCGTCGGCGGAGCCGGGTGAGCGCTGGCTGTACTGCTATCCGGACGACGCCTTCGCAGAGTATTGACCCGTGACCGGTGTGCTCGGCATCCATCACGTCACCGCGATCGCGAGCGACCCGCAGCGCAACCTCGACTTCTACGTGGGATTGCTCGGCCTGCGCCTCGTCAAGCGCACCGTGAACTTCGACGATCCGGAGACGTACCATCTCTACTTCGGCGATGAGGTCGGCACTCCCGGGAGCATCATGACGTTCTTCCCCTGGCCCGGCGCCAGACCCGGGCGCCAGGGGACGGGGCAGGTCGCCGTCACGTCGTTCGCCGTACTCCCACGCGCCCTCGGATTCTGGGTCGAGCGGCTGGTGCGTCACGGCATCCGGTTTGAGGGGCCCACGAAGCAGGTGATCTCGTTCAAGGACCATGATGGGTTGATGCTCGAGATCGTGGCCCACGCCGGCGCCGAGGCGAGGCCCGCCTGGGGAGAGGCACCCGGGATTCCGCGCGAGCACGCGATCCACGGCTTTCACGGCGTGACCATATGGGTGGAGCAAGGCGAGGCCACCGAGCGGGTGCTCGTGGACACGCTCGGTTTCCGCCCCGTGCATGAAGACGGCACCACCCGGCGCTTCGCCGTCGGCGACGGTGGGCCGGGAACGCTGGTGGACGTCCGCTCGGTCGGCGGCTTCGTGCGCGGCGCCGGCGGCGGTGGAACGGTCCACCACGTGGCATGGCGCGTACCCGACGACGGCGCGCAACTCCAGATGCGCGAGCGGGTCAGGCAGACGGGACTCGACCCCACCCCCGTCATCGATCGGAACTATTTCCACTCGGTGTATTTCCGCGAGCCGGGCGGCGTGCTGTTCGAGCTCGCCACCGACTCGCCGGGTTTTGCGATCGACGAGCCAGTGGCGCGGCTGGGCGAGGGCCTGATGTTGCCGCGGCAGTACGAGGCACACCGGCCGCAGATCGAGGCCATCCTACCGCCCATCCATCTTCCCGTCCCGGCATCGGCAGCCACGCTGCTCACGAGCACCACGGGACCCGAGGACGTGAGCGGTGACGCACTCGGGTTCATCCACCGCTACATCCCCCCGGCCGCCGGCGCGGAGCTCGCGAGCGGCACGACGCTCTTGCTGCTGCACGGCACTGGTGGGGACGAGGAGGATCTTATTCCCCTCGGACGAGCCCTGCTCCCGGGCGCCGGGCTCTTGAGCCCGCGCGGCAAGGCGCTCGAGCGCGGCGCACCGCGCTTCTTCCGCCGCCTGGCCGAGGGAGTGTTCGACCAGGAGGACCTGGCCCGCCGCACGGAGGAGCTGGCGCAATTCATCGAGGCGGCCGCCAAGACGTACGAGCTCGATCGCGACGGCATCGTGGCGGTCGGGTTCTCGAACGGCGCGAACATCGCCGCGAGTCTACTGCTCTCGCGCCCGGGGCTGCTGCGCGGAGCGGTGCTCTTGAGTCCCATGGTCCCGTTCGAGCCCGATGCGCCTCCCGATCTGACCGGCACGTCCGTGTTCATCGGCGCCGGGCGCGGGGACTCGATCGCACCTCCCGAGCAGGCCGAGCATCTTGCCGAGATGCTGCAACGAGCGGGGGCGGCCGTGACGGTGCACTGGGAGTCGGGCGGGCATACGTTGACCGACGGCGAGGTCGATGCGGCGCGGCAGTGGCTGTGGCAATCAGTGGTGGAACGACCTCAGGAACGTCGGATGCCTATCGCGAAGGAGGACTGAGCATGGCCCTCGATCCACGGCAGGATGAGGAGCGGGCACGCGCCGCGGCGGAAGTCGCGGCCCGGCTGCGACAACGCGGAATCGCCCTGACCGGCGCCGAGCGCCCTGACGACCTGGTGGACCTGCTCTCGGCGGTCGAGCGCTTCGAGGCTGTGGTCGAGGCGCACGGCGGGGACCTGATGGTGGACGACTTGAAGAGCTCGCAGCCCGACGACCGCCACTTCGTCGTCCCGCGACGCGAGCACGGCGAAACCGTCCGCGCGTACGTCACGAGGATCGACGAAGCGGCGGCACGGCTGCGGGGCCACCCGCGGAAGCCCGACTAGCGGTTCGCAAGCAAACTGCGCCTGACCTGCGGGCCGCCGCGCCCCCGCGCAAAATGACGGTCTGCCTCAGCCCCGCGGGTCGCGGCTGAAGCCGCGGCTCGGCCCTACCGCTGAAGCGGCAACTGCACGCCCGTTTACGGGCAGACGCCGAGCCGCGAGTTCACTCGCGCACCTCGCGCGCGGCGCTCCGCCTACCCCCACACCCTCTCCGCCTGCCACAGATGCCGGTGCTGATGCCGGGGCAAGATCGTAAAGCACGAGTATAGGTTGTACCGCACGCGCGCGTTGAACGGCGACGTGACGCGCACCTGAGACAGCGGCAGGCCGTCCGCCTGAGCGAGACAGTCGAGCTGCGCCGCCTGCAAGCGATCGAATTCCTGGACGAGAAGCTCGGCGGCGGCCAAGCTCGATGGCAGAAACCGTGCAATGGTCTTGATACGGAAGCGAACCGGCGGTCCCATGGTCGCCCACAACAGCCAGCCGATGGGATCCCGACGGTAGCGACCCGGTGGGCGCCGCTCCAGCATGCGGGCGCGCGACACCGCATGGCTCAACAGCGGCACGTAGGCCAGTGACGTGACGTTCAAATGCGCCACGCACTCGGCCACGGACCAGCGCGCCGGGTCGACGCGCCGGCCCCACTGCTCGACCGGAACCGCGCGCACCAGCTCGTGGAGACGGGTCTGTGCGCGGCGATACTCGTCGGCGATCAGTTCAAGTTGCGAATGCATACACTGACCTGTTGTTTCAGTACCAGGCGCAGTCGTTCTTCAGAAATTCCCCGGATGAGGCTGGCACGCGCCCGAACGCAACCTTGTTGTCGGCCCGACGAAACCCCGCTTGGGGTCTGCTCTGCTGGTAAAACGATTCAAAGTCGTTCCACGCGGCTGCAATGACGTCCGTTGGAACCTCCGTGCACTTGAGATCCTTCGGACTCTTCAGGTCTCGAATGGCCACCACGATGCTCGGTGGTGCCCCCGAGTCGTCTGGCTTCAGAACCTCGACGTCGAAGACGTAGAACCCCGCGTCGGCAACGTCCTTTAGAGACACCCATTGGTTGTTGATGTAAACCTTCATGGGCGTGTGACCACCCTTGATCGGCTCGACCGCCTGCTGGTTGCGAAAGATCTGCGCGCCCCTGACGTCGCCCTTGAACTTGTAGGTCGCCCGGAGGTTGGGCCCAAGCATGAGACGTTTGAACACCGATCCGCCAGTTTCTCCAACCCTGGGAATGATCGCGAACGACACCACCGCCGCCGTCGGCGCGCCAACGTACTCTGCCCAGTCGCGATATTCACGGACTTCCGAGAAGCGTTGGGCCTCAGGCAGCCCCGCTCTCGCTTCCCGCTTCTTGCGGTCCTTGGCGACATCGTTCTCATGAGCCTTCACCACGACTAGCGTCTGCATCGGCGTTTGAAGCGTGAGCTCAAACCCGCCTACTTCACGGTCCGCAAAGTCTCGATACCGCTCCGGATCCGCGGTATCCGCCTCTGCCTTCACCGTACCGACGTTTAGCTGCTCGACGGGCATTACGGGAAGCAGACCCGAGGTCGGCGGTTGCGTCTGCGCCAGCTCGACCGCCGCACGGGCGAGCGCGGGTCCCGCTCTGGCAACGAGCACAGAGCCGGACACCCCGGGGCCGCTTTGATCCGGGACATCTCCGAACGTGTTTACAGCGACAACCTCGCCATCCACATTCAGGAGCGGACCGCCTGAATTGCCGTGATTGATGTTGACATCCGAGATGATCGCTCCGGCGCGCACGCTCGACGCGATCCCAGACGTGATGGTCAGGCCCTGATTCAAAGGATAGCCCATCGCCGCCAGTCGTTCACCCGCAACGACGGGGGCTCGTTCGACAGGGTGTTGCAGGGGAATACGGAACCGCCGCGTCACGTATTCCGGCGCGAGCCGCAGCACCGCAATGTCGGCCTCGGGATCGCGCGCGAGCACCTGCGCGCGAACGCGAGTTGCTGAATCCAGCACCGCCGTGATTTCGTCGCCTTCGGCGGCCTCCACCACGTGAGAGTTGGTAAGGACAACGCCCCCGAGCGTGTCCGCGAGGAAGCCGCTGCCGTGAGCAAGACCGGCCTGGATCCTGAAGACGCTGCCTTTCAAACGCTCGAACAGCGCGGCCGCAGGGTCAAGCCGAGCCTCGGAAACGGTCGGGACCGGAGCCTTCGGCCCCTCCTCCACCGCCGCATTGTCGTTTGTCAGCGCAACCGCCGTAGTGGTCACCGCGGTGATCGTCAGCCCAAGCTTCCACCGATAGCGGTGTCCCTGGAACTCCGTCGGTGCCACGCTGGTCAGGGTATAGGTGCCCGGTGGCACAGCGAGGGATGCACTGCCATCCGTCGCTGTTCTGATCGCCAACGTGTCCGATCCCGCACCAGTCAAGAGAAGCGCGTGGAGAGGTACCGCCCGTACCTGCATGTCGCGATCGACGAGCGCCGCCGTAATGACGAGAGTGCCGTGTTTGGGCGGTGGTGCCGGGCTCGGCTTGCGCGGCTGCACCTGAGCGAAGAGGGGTCGAGTGCTGATGAGCAACGCCGTGGCGAGAGCGCGCGCGGTGCAGGTCCCTGAGGTCATGGGGGTCTCCTTCGAACGGACGCATGCGGCGATCAATCTGGACCGGTTTCAAAATGCCGCGTGGGGACCTCGGCGACTAGGGCGTTTTTGCGACAGTACAGGGTGAAAACGCGGCACGGAAAGGGGCTAAGCCCACGCTTCAGTTCACGCGTTGCTGAAGCTGCCGCATCGCAGCCAGTGCGGGAGCGTAGCCCGGCATTTTGTCCAGAGCCCTCCCATACTCCGCCACCGCGTCCAGCACCTGGCCCTTCTTCTCGTAAATCCGCGCCAGGTTCACATGCGGGAACTGCCGTGCTTCGTAGCGCGGCGCGTCGATCGCGCGCTTGAGCCACGGAATCGCGTCGTCCTCGCGCCCCAGCTCGATCAGATAGCAC
>Ga0099827_10002458_pt1 | contig 10256 bp, 7 predicted proteins | sample CZO8metaG_FD_79339 | JGI IMG/M metagenome (GOLD analysis project Ga0099827, IMG submission 79339) | Vadose zone soil microbial communities from the Eel River Critical Zone Observatory, Northern California, USA - CZOApr15con1.8 metaG | ecosystem: Environmental > Terrestrial > Soil > Vadose zone ...
AGAACGTGATGAAGATCGTCGCCGGTGCCGATCATGTCGGTGAGCTGCAGGCTTGGGACATCGACAGCGGCAAGAAGGTATGGACTACCAATCTCCCGTCGTTCAACTGGGGCCCGGTGCTGGCGACCGGCGGCGGCGTCCTGTTTGCAGGCGGCACCAATGACCGCATGTTCCGCGCCTTCGACGCCAAGACCGGCAAGATTCTCTGGGAGTTTCCCACCGGTTCGGGTGTCGCGGCGGTGCCCGTCTCATTCCAGGTCGACGGCAAGCAATTCATTGCGGTCCAGTCCGGCTGGGGCGTCGATCCGGCGAAGATGCAGTCACGCATGAACCTGCTCTTCCCCGGCCAATATCCGGACGTGCCGCAAGGCGGCTCGGTCTGGGTGTTCGCGGTGAAGTGAAGCTCGTGCTGCGGGGTGCGCGAGGTTCCTGCGCGCCCCGTGCACTTGGATTCGATGGGAGTTGGTTCAACCAGGCGCCCTGCGAACCAAGCGGCTGCTCGCTGTGATGGGGTCCAGGAGCAACTGTGAATGATTTCAAGGTTGGTGGAGGCCGCGTCAGGATTGCGTGGAATCAAGCCGCCGGGAGTCTCTGTAGCGCTTGCTGCAGCCATCCGAAGGAGATGCGTTCCTGCTCGAGCCGGACTCTTTCGCCGATGCGGTTGGATCGCAGATCGTCGAACAAGGCCCGCTCGGCGTCCGTGAGGCGGTCGAGCGGCGCGTCGTGGGGTACGGCTTCGTTGACCCATAGCGAGCGGTGGATCAACAATGTCTCGCGATCCATCAGCAGCGATCGGACGTTCGGAAATGCGGCACGCAACCGGTCGAGCATGGCAAAACCGTGGGTGTCGATATCGCCCCAATAGTGGATGTTCCGATCCTTCAACCACGCGATACCAGCCAGGAGATCCAGGCCGTAGCCCAGTCCGAAGATGACCAGTCCATATGGGGTTTCGGGAAAGGCCAGTCCGTTCACCTCGTTCTCGGTGATGAACACCCGCCGCACCGGCAAGGCTAGGGTGGCAAACTGCTCGGCGGGAACGCAAATGTCCGTCCATCCATGGACCGCAAGCCGGTCGTCCAGCAGCCGAAAACGGACCACCGGCGACTTGGTCTGCAGGCCAAATCGCTGTTCAAAGGAGCCAAGGCCGGCCGTCCGAGGCTCGTCCGTTTGCGCAGACAGCACCCTATCAAGCAACTCGGCGAGCAGCCCTCGTCGTCCTTCGATGAACTTCGTGTCAACGCCTGGAATATCGAGTTGACGCAGGTACAGGCCGGAGCGGGGATGGTCGCGGAACCAGGCGAGGATCGCCAATATGCGGTCCCAGTCGGCCGCATGGTCCAGCAGCGTGAGCGGCCTGCGCGCAATCCACTCCGCAAGCGAGGGAAAAGCGGCGAGAGTCAACTGGGCGCGCTCGTGGAAACGTCGCGCTTCCTTGCCCTTGCCGATCAGTCGTAGCGCATCGCCTTCGGTCGGAACCGAAATTCCATCCGGAATTCGATTGCGGCCCAATTGACGATGATTGATGTCGACCCATTCGATATCGTAGCCGAACCCGCGTTTGGCTCGGCTTCCTTCCTCCAATTCTCGAATCCACGAACGGACCTGCTCGAATCGCTCCCCGAGCGCCCGCGTGTCCGGGCGACGCAAGCGCAGCCGGAGCGGAAACAAGGGGGTGCCGCTGACCTTCGCCGCGAGTATCCGCCCCTGAGCCCAGGACCGCGCGACCTGGTCCGCAAGATCGGGCGGCCTCGTCCAATCCATCGCCGGTCTCACCCCGCCCGTAGCATGCGCTCGGCACGATATTCTTCGATCGTGAGATTGCGCAGCATTGAGCGGCGGCCGTCCTCGTTGTGCACGAAGCCGACGGCCGACACGTACGGCTCGATGACGTGGATCTTCTGCAGGGGAGTCACGATCAGCAATTGCAAGCTCAATCGCTGGAACAGCTGCAGACCGTATCGAGTGGACTCGTCGGAGCCGCGTCCGAACGCCTCGTCGATGAGAACGAAGCGAAACGAGCGCGATCTCGTCTCGCCCCATTCCAGTCCGAACTGATAGGCCAGGCTTGCCGCCAGCACGGTATAAGCGAGCTTCTCCTTCTGGCCGCCGGACTTGCCGCCGGAATCGGTGTAGTGCTCATGCTCGCGGCCGTCCTCCCGCCAGCGCTCCGACGCCGAGAAACCGAACCAGTTGCGGACGTCGGTCACCTTCGCGGTCCAGCGCCGATCGAGCTCGGCGGTGCCGTCGCGACCTCGGAACCGTTCGATGATGCTCTTCACCTGCAGGAATTTCGATTCCGAGTATTCGGCATCTTCCGTCCCAGTCAGTGCTCCTTCGGTGCAGGCGCGAAGATCCTGCTGGAAGTCGCGGATCTCGGGATCAGTGCTCTGCTCCGCTTCGAGCGTGATGAAGCGTCCCTGGTTGTAGTCGATCTCGTGCAGGGATTTGTTGATTTTCTCGATTCGCTCGCGGATGGATTGGCGCTCCAGGCTGAGCTGGGACTGGAAGTTGGCGATTTCGCGAATGGTGTTTTCGTTCAGCAATTCCTTGAAGCGGGCCTCGAAGCGCGGCAGTCCATCGGATTCCAGCTCGGCCAGCATCGCGCGATAGCCGGCCACCGCGTCGAGCGAGGCGTCTACTTCGCGGGTTTCCAGAGGATAGTCCTGATTGTAGGCGGTCATGGCGTTGACGATCTTGTCGCGCAGCCGCTCGATCTTCTTGGCTTCGGCGTCCATCTGGGCCTGCAGCCGATCCCGCATGTCGCGCTCGCGGTTGTCGCAGGACTCCACTGTCAGTCGGCGCTCGTCTTCGAGCCGCATTGCATCGAGCCGCGGGAAAAACGTCGATCGGGTCTCCGCCGTCATGCCGGACATCTGCTGCGCGCACTCCGCGAGGATCCTCGCGGCTTGATCCCGGCGTTCTTCCAACCGACTGCGCTCCTCGTTGGCCTTCTTCAGGTCCGACTCGGTCCGACGGATCGCATCTTCTACGGCTGAAAGCTGCGCCTGAAGCGTGCGCAGGACATCGGAGCCTTCCTCGAGCTGGCGCTTTTCCTTGTCCAGGGCTTCGATCTCGACTGCGACCGGCCTCCAGTCGAGGTCGCGAAAGCTGGTGAAGACCGAAAGTTGGCGCAACAGACCGAGGCGGTCGTCCAAGGACGCGCGCTGGCGATTAAGCTGCGCGATCTTCTCGCCGCCCGCTTGCATCCGCTGCTCCAGGCCGCGAGCCTGGTTCTCCAAAGCGGCGATCTTTGCTTCGTTCGACCACCCGAGGACGAATCGGGTGCGGTCGTCCAACCGGTAGCGATCGTCCTTCTCGTGCCGCTCGCCGCCTGCCTTGACTTGGCCTGCCCGCGTGAGTGCCCGCTCCTCGCGCCGAAACTGGTCGAGCGTCTCGCAGCAGGCGTAGTCGAATCGGCGCGCCAGATCCGACTCCAGCCAAACATAGAAGTCCGTTTCCGGCCGGATCGCGAGCTTGCGAACGAGTGATCGTGGATGCAGCTCGGGCATGGCTGCAGGGCGGTGCTCACGCACTCGGTAATAGATCAGGCGGCCGCGCAGTTGCGTGCTGTCCACCCACTCGGCCACACGTGCGTAATGATCGTCCGGTACCAGCAAGGAGAGGGCATAGTTGCGCAGGAGCCGCTCGGCGGCGCCTTCCCAGGCTCGTTCCTCCTCGCGCACCTCGATCAACTCGCCGACAAATGGAAGATCGGTCTCGTCGAGCTGAAGCGCCCGGCACAGTCCGTCGCGAATCGCCAGCATGTTTCCTGGAATATTGGAACGACGGTTTCTCAAGGACTCGATTTCCTGGCAAACTTCCGAATGCTGCTCCTTCAGCTGCCGGAAGGCGACGGTCTCGTCCGTAAGCGCGTTCTGCAGCTCGGCCTGTCGGGTGCGTGCCGCTTCGCTGCTCGAGACGAGTGCCTGTCGGTTTGCCAGGAACGTGTCGGCGTCGGTTGCCTCCGGCAATTCGGCGGCGCGGGCAAACTGCCCGTATTGCTCGGCCCGCGCCATGCGTTCGTCTTTCGTCGTCTGCTTGCCCGCAATCTCCCTTTTCAAGCTCTCGATGCGATCGCCCCAATTCTCCGCAATCGCACGCTTGATGTCGTCGCGCTGACTTCGCTGCTCGCTTTCATTGCCCTGCAGCGAGCCGATGCGCCCGGCGAGTCGCGCCAATTCTTTGTTCAGACCCGCCAATCTTTTTTCCAGCGGGTCCGCCTTCAAGCCCGCGAAGAACGCCCGCAACGCATCCCGGCAGCCGCGCATGGTCTCCACGTCCGCCGAGAGGGCGGCGTGCTGGTCGCAGTCAGCTACCAGCGGGGTGAGGCGCCCGATCTGAGCCTTGGCCTTCAGCACGGCCTCGTGGGCACGATGGAGATCGTCGAAATGCCCGATCAAGGCTTCGATCCGCGGCACCACCGGAAAGGCTTCCAGCATGTGCTGCCGCACGAAATCGGTGAGGTTGCCGACCGACTTCATCGAGACGGTCTGATAGAACAGGTCCAGAGCCTGCTCGTTCTCGATGCCGAACCGGCGCCGGAAGGCCGCCCCATAGGGCGGAAAGCTATCGTGCACTTCGACCTGCGGCATCGCGCGCAGCCGCTTTCTCAGCGCGTTGATGTCGGAACCGAAACCCATGAAATGCTCGGCGACGCCGAGGGCGCCATCGGCCACGACGTAGAAACGCGCCGGCTGGCCGTGAAGGTCCTTGAACGAGAAGACTTGCGCCAGGGTCACTTCCTGCTCGAAGCCCTCGTTTCGAAAGCGGGCCAGGATCACCGAATAGGTGTTGTGCTCGCGCAACGCGACCGGCCGTGCCGACAGGCCTGCCTCTCCCCTTTCCGACTTGTAGTGGCCGAGGACGTACGACCGCAGGTCCCGCTCTCGCGCTTCGGCGCCGGCAGCCTTGTTGTAGGTGATCTTCTGTGCCGGCACCAGCAACGTGGTGATGGCATCCACGAGCGTCGATTTGCCTGAACCGATATCTCCGGTGAGCAAAGTGTTCTCGCCCCCAAGATCGAGGCCCCAGACGCGGCCATGAAACGTGCCCCAGTTGAAGAATTCGCAGCGATGAAGGCGCATGCCCGCATGCTGCGCGCGCGGCGGCTCGACGTCTTGCAATCCGGGGAGTGGTTCAATTCGGTTCATTGGCCGTCACCGCGCCGCCGTGGTCGCCAACGGAATGGTCACGATAGTCTGTGAGACGCCGATCGAGCTCATTCAGCCATTGCGCGTCGACGAACGCCTTCAAGATACGCCGAACCTCGTATTGATTGTCGGTCCCCCGCAAACGGCGCAGGAAGCCCATCTCCAGAATACGGTTGATGTGACTGTCGATCCGCTCCCGCAAACGCGCCTGGTTGCTCGTGTCGGGCAGGAACAGCCGCATCATCTCCACGATATCGTCTCGGCTCAGTATGAGGCGGGGTTCTCCGCTATTGGCATCGAACTCGGCCAGTTTCTTGCGCAACAACGCAAGCAGCAGGCTCACCTGATAGCCAAGCTGACGTCTGGGCACCAGGCGCGGCAGCTCCGGTTCCCCTTCAAGCATGGGCCGCTGACGTAAATATGCGTAGCCTTCGGCCTCGTCCAGGATCAGCTCCAGGCCGAGGACCGCAACATGATCGCGTACGCGGGTCTGCAAATCGAGCAGCGACTGCCAGCGCGCAGCGTCATTCTCGCGATCCACGACGCCCCTCATCAGGGCAACAAGTACGAGAGACAGTGCGTTCGGAGCGATTGCAGCCATAGCGACTTCATCCCGTGTCGGCGAGAGCGTGCGAGGGTCGACAGAAGATCACCAGCGGCAGGGTGGCCTGGCGGGCATGACCGCGTTCGTCGATCCACGCCAAAGTCTCCCGCTGCGTATCATCGATGATCGCGGCGCCGTCCTCCGCGGCCAGACTGAAATAGGCCACCAACTCCGCCAGCCCTTGCTCCAATGGATGCCGGCCCACCAGCTCATGCAATGAAACCTGCGACCCGATCTGGAGCGCCTGGCGAATGTTCACAGCCAAACGCTCCTTGTCGACATGGACATTTCCAAATAGCGCATCGCACGGGATTTCTCCGGCGTCCTCCATCGCCGCCTGGTCGATCTGCGGCTTCAGCGGCGGTTCGAACAGCGGACGATCCATGGTCAAGTCGATGTCCGGCGCGGGTTCGTCCAGCTCGATGATGGGCCCGTCGGGCGGTCGATCACGGATCGAAATGGCAGTTTGCTCGACCTCGCGGAGGAGCTGCATGATGCGGCGATTCTCGAGCCATGCCTTGTCGTCCAGATAACGGCGCAGTTGCTCGGACAATCTGGCCACGGTGCGCTGCGCCACTTCGCCAGCCTGCAACCAATCGTAATGGACCCTCAGCAGGCGCCGATCGGGTTGCAGCTCCTTCACCGGCTCGAGATCGAAGACCTTGGACAGCAGGCCAGTCAGTTCCTCCTGCCGCACGGGCGACATCAGGAAATCCCAAAAGGCGCGAAAGCTCTTGCCTTGGTCGGAGTCGACGATCGCATCGCGGTCGCCGAAGATCTCCTCCAGTAGAACGCCCTTGCCGCCTTCCCAGGTGGCAATGCGCTGCCGGACGGCCCGATCCAGGTTGCGGAAGTTCTGCTCGACTTCGCGAAAATCCGAGAGCAATCCGCGGGCGGTGTGCGCGATCTGCAGGAATCGCTCCTTGATTCGTGTCGCATCCAACAGATAGGGCTGGCCTTCGCGGATGCGATCAATCTCGGAATCTATCTCGCTCTTGCGCCGCTCGAGCTCGGCGATGCGAGCCCAGGGGTCCTTCTCGGTCCCCTCCACCAACTGATGAAGGAGCTCGAATACCGTCATCAAGCGCGATTCCGTGCCGACGAATTGTCTCTGGCCGAGGCCAGCCAGCCATTCGATCGCCTTTTCGGTCGCCGGAGTGATGTCGAAGTGCGGCACGTCGTTATCGGCCGGATAATATTTGCGCAGCCAAGCGTGCTCGTCCGATGCCCAGTTCTCGAGGTAGGACGCAGCTTCCCTCGGAAACGCGTCCGCGCCGATGTCGGCGCGAAGGGCATAGAGGTAATCATCCAGCCGCGACGCGAGCTCCGGCTGCGGGAGTGTTCGGACATTGGGCCGAACGAAAGTATCGTGTAGAAAACCGACGATCAGGGGTGCGCGATCGGCGGCGAGCAGGCGCCAGGCGGGATGCTTCTGCCGCAATGTATCAAGGGTGCGATAGTCCACGTTGATAGCCTCGCTACATTACCCTTGCCGATGCCAAGCATCCGCTTAGCTGAAAATCGCTCGTCCAGTTCGCGAACCGCCCTGGACAGGTACTGCCGCACGTACAACAAGGTCTGCTTGCAACCGCGTGGAGTCTTCGCACGCACAGCTTGTTCGTGGTCCACGAAGGCGTAGTTCCGCTTGCTCGCAAACCTGAAAAGGAGCCGGAGCGTCGTTCCTGTTACGTTCTCAACGTAAAGCGGCGAGCACGCTTTGTCGACCTGTTTTTGCCCCGGCACTGGGGAAATCGACCGAGTCCGGAAATATCTGGTCGGCAATCCCGCGCAGGTCGATCAACCTGCCGATGGCGCGAAGTCTCCCAACCTGTTGACTTTTGGCGTCTGTATGTCAATGTCATACGTTCTGAGGTCGGAAAACCCGCCATGTCGTCATCTTCGGTGCTGAGCGTGCGGTTGAGCGAGGAGGAACGCGATCTGTTGGAAGCAGCGTCCGCGCAGGCGCGAACGAACCTGAGCGATTTCGTGCGGCGCAAGGCGCTCGAGGCCGCCGAGGTAGACGTGCTGGAGCGACGGATCGTGACGATTCCCGCCAAGGATTGGGCGCGGTTCGAGGCATGGGCGGCAGAGCCCGCGCGCAGGATCGCGGGGCTCGAGGAACTCGCCCGCAGACCCCCGACGTGGCGCAAGTAACGTCGCCGCGTCCGCTTTCAGAGCACGACGATTGCAGCCAATTCGATTGTGGGCGGGATTCTCTCAATGAGTGGTTCAGGCGTCATGCGTGGCAAAACCACGTCTCCGGAGTCTCACGGGTAAGCGCGATCTGCGACACCGCCACCGGGTTGATCGTGGGCTATGTGACGCTCAGTGCCGCTCAGATCGAGCGCGAATTCCTCGCCAAGGCACACCGACGCAATAAGCCCGACCCGGTGCCGGCGACGCTGCTTGGGCAACTGGCGATCGACAAGGCCTATCAAGGTCAGGGCCATGCGCGCTCGCTTCTGCTGTTCGCATTGACGGCGGCATTGCGCGCTTCTTACGAGGTTGGGAGCTTTGGCGTGCTCACCCACCCGATAGACGAGCAGGTTCGCCAGTTTTACCGACGATGGGGCTTCGAGGACGTGCTGTTCGATCCAAGACGGTCGATGATCGTACGAATGGCCGACCTCGAAAAGAGCGGCTTCATTCCATAACGCTTGGGCGTTGATCGAAGGTCACCAGGCGCATTGCGGCGGCGCGCGCTGCGCCGCCGCCTGCAATCTCACACCGAACTATACCGGCATGGTCGACAGGTTGTGCCGCAGCGGCATGTTCTGCTGCAGGTCCTCCTTCGGAATGCGCCGCTTGACCTCGAATTTTCCGTTCTCGACCCGGCTGATGTAGCAGTCGATGATGCCGGCATGGTCTTCCTTGCGGATGAGCTTGTCGCCCTGCGGATGGCCGAGCGAGTTCTTCATCTGCATGCCTTCGAGCGCCCGGATCGCGCCTTCGATGTCCTTGCGGCTCTTGTAGCCGGAGGTCTCGATCGCCGCCTTGATGGCGAACATGTCCTCCCAAGTTTGCCAGCCGTGGCTCTTGTCCATCACGCGGTTGCCGCCGATCTCGCGGCAGTAGACGTCGTCGATGCCGATCAGCCGGTTGAACTCCTTGTGGTACTCGTCGTTCTTGTGCGCCAGCATGCGCGGGAAGTTCTCGAAGAAGTAGACGCCTTCGGCGGCGCCCTGGATGTCGCCCGGATCGATCGATTCGAGGCTCGCCGACGACGAGAACATCTTCATCTTCTTGTCGAGGCCCATGGTCTTGGCCTGCGTGTAGAAGGCGACCGACAGCGAGCCGATGAAGGCCGGCAGCACGACCTCGGAGTCGCCCGGGATTTGCGCCAGGTAGGGCACGAAGTCCTTGGTGTCGAGCGGCACCGCAATGGTGGCGAGCACCTTGCCGCCCGCCTTCTCGATGAAGTGCTTGGATTCCTGGTTGGTGCTCTGGCCCCAGGCGTAGTCGGCGTAGATGATCGACCAGACCTTGCCCAGGTTGCTGACGCACCAGGGCATGCTCGCCGCCGCGATCGAATAAGTGTCGGTGCCGGTGCGGAACGAGAAGCGCGTTCCCTTCGAGCCGGTCACCTCGGTCGCTTCGCCGGTGGAGAAATACGGGGTCTTGAGCTCGCTCGCGATCGGCAGCGCCGCCAGCATCACGCCGGAATGCACCGAGCCGACGATGAACTCGGCGTTGCCGCGCTGGATCAGGTTGCGCAGCTTGCGCGCGCCGGGCGCCGGATTGGACTCGGTGTCCTCGGTCACCAGCTCGACCTTGCGGCCGGCAATGCCGCCGCCTTTGTTGATCACCTCGATCGCCGCCTTGGCGCATTTGTCGTGCCAAAAGCCCCACGACGAGATGACGCCGGTCAGGTCGCAATGGTGCCCGATCACGATCGGGCCGGAAGCCTGCGCGAACAGGTCCTTGGTGATGGTGAGGTTGGCGACGCCGGCCGCGCCTCCCGCCAGCGCCGTCTCCAGGAAGCTGCGGCGGGATAACTTTCGCTGTCTCATGCTCTTCTCCTCTCGGGACATCAGCGGGCCGGTTGCCGGGACACGCCCAGATAGCGATGCACGATCTCGGGCTGCGATTTGAGGTCGTGCGAGGCGCCGCTGTAGACGATGGTGCCCTTCTCCATCAGGAACACACGGGGACACAGCTTCAGCGCGGTCTCGACGTTCTGCTCGACCAGCAGGATCGAGACGCCGCCCTGGTTGATACGATGAATTTCACGCCGAATCTGCGACACCAGCCGCGGCATGATGCCCTCGGTCGGCTCGTCGAGAATGATCAGCTTGGGGCGCATCATCAGGCAGCGGGCGATCGCCAGCATCTGCTGCTCGCCGCCGGACAGCGTGTTGCCCGATTGCTTGAGCCGCTCCTTGAGGCGCGGAAAGCATCCGAACACGTAGTCTTCGCGCTCGGGATCGCGCTTGCCGGGAAGCCCGATATTGAGATTTTCCAGCACCGTCAGGTTCGGGAAGATGCCGCGTCCCTGCGGC
>Ga0099827_10002460_pt1 | contig 10253 bp, 8 predicted proteins | sample CZO8metaG_FD_79339 | JGI IMG/M metagenome (GOLD analysis project Ga0099827, IMG submission 79339) | Vadose zone soil microbial communities from the Eel River Critical Zone Observatory, Northern California, USA - CZOApr15con1.8 metaG | ecosystem: Environmental > Terrestrial > Soil > Vadose zone ...
AGGTGAGACAACCACGTGACCGGCATCGCAACTGGCCCGCACGCCGACGTCACCGCTCCCGTAACCGGAATCAGGCCGCCTTCCCTGGTCCGGGCCACTAACCCGGGCCCAGCGCGCAGATTCCGGCCACCGCCGGCGGTGGACGCGCAGGTCAGCGAACTGTGCCCGCCGAAATTCCAGAATCGTGATCAAAGTCAGGTTTGACAACCCGCCTTGCTACTCCGCCCCTCAGACGACTCTTCTCCGCACCAGTAACTCACCGTAGCGGCGACGGGCCCATTGCGTTACCCTCAGTACCCGCAAGACGCCCCGACGACTCAGCCGAAACCACTCACCAGCCGCCAGCCACCAGCCACCACTGGATGGGCGGATATGACCGGAGTGGCCGCTCGCCTAGTTCGACTGGCTCGGCCTAATCCGATCCGTCGAACTCCTCGTCCCCTTCGTACTCGTAGCCGAACGCATCGTCGTCACCCAGCCCGGCCGCGTCCTGGCCCGCTCGCTCGATCGCCTCCCTGACGACGCTGTAGGCGAGCCCGGCCGAGTACCCCTTCCGGGCGAGCATCCCAATCAGCTTCTTGATCCGAGCGGTCTTGGATGACCCGGTCGTACTCGCCAGCCTCCGCTCCACCAGGGCCAACGCCGTGGCCCGCTCGGTCTCGACGCTCAACTGCTCGACTGCCGCCTCGATGTCACCCCGATCGACCCCGCGCCGATCTAGCTCAGCGGCCAAAGCCCGCCGACCGAGACCCCGACCGTAGTGCCGTGACTCGACCCACGCGGTGGCGAAGGTCGCATCATCAATAAGGCCTACCTCGGTAAACCGGCTCAACACCGATTCGGCCGCGTCAGCCGGAACACCCCGCCGCCTGAGCGCGTCGGCCAGCTGAGCCCTAGTGCGCGGCGCAGCCGTCAGCAGCCGCAGGCAAATCAGCCTCGCGACCGATTCAGGATCAGCCGGCTCATCGACCTGGTCATCCCAGCCATATGCCGTACCGGCCTCACGAGTGGCATCGACGTTCAGATCGATGCCACTGGCGCGCGCCCTACGCCGTGGCCCGCCGACCGATGACCCGCCGGCGGGCGTCCGATCAACGGACGCCTGACCGGCTGAGGACCGACGAGCCGACGACCGACCAGCCACCGGCTTACCGGCCGCTGTCCAGTCCTGGCACCACTTCTAGCCCACCGCTGCGCCTCGTCGTCGGACCCGGCGCGCTCGCCGCGGCCGCCGCCGCCTTCGCGGCCGCCGCGCCGGCTGCCCCGTTCGACGCCGTAACATCGGCCGTCAACTGCGGCCCGATCCCGAGCTTCTCCTTGATCTTCTTCTCGATCTCGTTGGCAACGTCCGGGTTCTCGCGCAGGTAGTTCCTGGCGTTCTCCTTGCCCTGGCCAAGCTGGTCGCCGTCGTAGGTGTACCAGGCGCCGGACTTGCGGACGATCGCCTGCTCGACACCGAGGTCGATCAGGCTGCCTTCCCGGCTGATCCCGATGCCGTACAGGATGTCGAACTCGGCCACCTTGAACGGCGGCGCCATCTTGTTCTTGACGACCTTCACCTTGGTCCGGTTACCGACCGGCTCGGTACCGTCCTTGAGCGTCTCGATCCGCCGTATGTCAAGCCGCACCGAGGCATAGAACTTCAGTGCCTTACCACCGGTGGTGGTCTCAGGGCTGTTGTGCACCATGACGCCGTCGACGAAGTAGTTGTGGCCACCTTCGACCTCGATGTCGAACCTATTCATCGACCGCGTCGGCGGCTTGACGTGGATGTCCAGGATCCGGGCAGGCAGCGGACGCAGTTCGGCCGGTGCGAACTCAGGCTCGACGCTGAACTGCCCGCGGAACTTCGGCAGCAGCTTGCACTCCATGGACGGATGCAGGTACGGAGCCGCCAGCTGCTGGAACTTCGCGGACGCGGCGACGGTGAAGACAAGCACCGCCACCTGACGCGCTCCCTTCACCGTGAGCCTGACATCGAGCCCGTGGGTGTCCCGCAGGTACTGAACGAGCCGGTCACGCGTGCCCGCGCTCATCGCCTCGACGCAGATCTCGATCCGGCCAGACCCCTCTCGGGTCCGCTCCTGAACGCCATTGGACCGCACAGTACTGGCCCGGGGGGACGACCCCCCGGAACCCCCCGCCGTGAAACTGCCATCGTCGGCGTACCACACGGCCAGCGCCAGCGGCGTGAGGGCCTTCAGGTAATCCCAGCTCAGGTGCTTCTTGCCGTCGCCGAAGTAGACGGCGTCGTGGATCTCCGCCAGCTCTGGCAACGGAGTGAAGTCCGCGAACACCGCGCCCTTGGAGCTCGTAGTCCGCGAGCAGGCAATGTTCCCGAGCATGGAGACCTTCCAGTCAAGGTAGGCCGCCTGCTTAGAACCATGGCCCATCCGGAACCTGGTCCCCGACCGCTGCCGCAAGTTCGGTGACAGGCTGCCGTCGCCCATGAGCGAACCGAGGATCAGCTGAAGCTGCTGGCTGCTGAGCAGTTTCGGCTCGGCCGTGATTACCCGGTCGCCGGCCATCAGCTCGCCCGCCGGGCGGTACCCGCCGGGCGTCTGGATCAGGTGATTCTCCGTCGCGGCGAACTGGGCCCGGCCGTTGCCACCCGACTTGGCAACGGTGAACTGCAGGAAGCGCTCGGCCGGGCCGTTGTTGAACCAGTTCACGATCCGGCGCGGGACGATCTCCCCTGAATCCGGGTCGTAGGACAAGACTTCGACGTCGAGGCGCTGATTGACGATCTTGCCGATCTTCTCCTGGCTGCCGTCCGCGAGCGTGACCTTCGTCGCATACGACATGCAGCCGAACATCACGCCGATCTTCTCGCGGAGCTGGTTGATGAAGATGGCGGTGGTCTTGGTCTGGTTGAGCGCGCCCGCGATTTTGCGCAGGGCCTGGGACATCAGCCGGGCCTGGAGGCCGACGTGGCTGTCGCCCATCTCGCCTTCGATTTCGGCCCGGGGCACCAGCGCGGCCACCGAGTCGATCACCACGACGTCGATCGCGCCGGAACGAATCAGCATGTCGGCGATTTCCAGCGCCTGCTCACCGGTATCCGGCTGGGACACCAGCAGCGCGTCGGTGTCGACGCCGAGCTTCTTGGCGTAGTCGGGATCAAGCGCGTGCTCGGCGTCAATGAACGCCGCGATACCGCCGCCCTTCTGCGCGTTCGCGACCGCGTGCAGCGCCAGCGACGTCTTACCGCTGCTCTCAGGCCCGTAGATCTCCACAATCCGGCCCCTGGGCAGGCCGCCGATGCCAAGCGCGACATCAAGCGAGATCGACCCGGTCGGGATTATCTCAACGGGCGCACGCGCGTCATCGCCGAGCCGCATGACCGCACCCCGACCGAACTGGCGTTCGATCTGGGCGAGCGCGGTTTCCAGGGCCTTATCCCGGTCCCCGACCTTGATGCCGCCCGACTTGTCGTTCGGTGCCATGTGAACTCCCATTAAGATCGTGGGCTTACGCTGAGCCCTGGTCGCCTTTGCGAAACCACACAAACTTTTCGTCTTGCTCTTGTCTTGGATGACGCTACGCGCCGCCACTGACAATCTGCGTACGCCCGCACCAGCCGACGCTCACTCGGCTCCGGAGAGCCTCAGGAAGCTACCGGCCAAGCCAGCCTAACGAACAATTGTTCGATCGTGGTGCCGACTCGCCGAGGCCCGCCAAATCAGCATGAGGCACCCGATCGGCCAGCCGCTCGGCCGACCGACGACCGGCATCGAAGTCAGCGCAGCCGATCGGGAACCGGGAACGCCAGGCAGACCGCGCGCCAGATCACCTTGACGTCCTCACCTTCGGTCAGCGCCTGCTGCACCGTCCGGTCGCCGAGCCCGGCCAGGACAAAGTCCTTGGCGACGCTCTGAGCGTAGACAGCGCCAAACTGCTCGTCCATCCGCTGCCAGAACTCCGTAATTCGCACGCCGGCCAGGCTACCCGCGGCCCCAGCCCGGCGCACAAGACACAAGACACAAGACCGGCTACTGCCGATCCGCCCCATCGAACGCCTCGTCGGCATTCAGCCCGTGGTGGCGGAACGCCAGCGCTCGCGACCATCGCCCCGCATAGCGCGCTAGCGCCGAGGGTGGAACCGCTAGCACCGGGCACTTCGCGTGCGCGAGACAGTACCGTGACGTCCCCGCATGACCGATCCGAGCCAGGACGCCTCGCCTCCCGGCCCCGACTACGATCACGTCGGTCAGCTGATCAGCTAGCTCGACCAGAACCTCACCGGCCGACCCCCGAACGACCGTCGGCATCATCACGACCCCGTCTGGCTCGCCGGCCCAGGCCGCCTCGATCGACTCCGTCAGGCGCTGCCGCGCGGCTTCCTGCCAGACCTTGCGCAGCATCGGATTCGGAGCCCGCCGGTCTGCCATGTCGCCGCCTGGCGGCAGCCAGGCGTGCACAGGGATCAGCAATGCTTCCGAGTTCTCGGCGAGCAGCCTGGCGTACCGCAGCGCCCGAACGCTGCCCGGCGAGCCGCATGCGCCGACAATTACACGACCAAATAACACGACCCCGCACCTTCTCACGTTCAGGCGGTCCGCCAGGCTGGCCAGCCTCCCGGCGCTCTGCTTCCAGCTAACCAGCCTAGGCAAACTCAAACGCCTACATTCACGAGGTTGCCGCAGTTCAGACCCAGTTCCGGGTAACTTCCGCAACCGGCCAGACACGGTCGGCGCATCAGAAATCCCACGAATCACCGGCGAATCGGCCCGTCACTACAGTGCTCGCACCACTAGCCAAGCCGACTGGGCAACCAATACCTGCTACGGATCGACAGGAAACGGAGCCGGAACGGCAGCCTAACTCCATCTGAACACCGGCGGCTATCCCACTTAACCGATCGGATATATTACCTGGTTACGGGCCTAATTTGGGGAAGACTCTTGCTGGCGGCGGATGTTACTGTCCTAGACAGGAGCTTGCGCAATCTCAAATCTCCCGGAGGCCCCGCCGTGACTAGCCGAGTAGCTAGCCAGCGGTCAACGTTGACCTGCCGTCGCCATGTAGACCTGCAACGTACCTCCAGCGCAATCTGTCGTTCCTGCTGCTGACCCCGATCCCAAGCCGCTCGCAGCCAAGCCTCAAACTCGGCCAACTCAGGCGCGCGCGGTAGGACCCTCAAGCAGAAGGAACCCAATGCCAGCCAACCCTGGACCAGGGCCAACCAAGACAGACGCGCCGACCATATCGCACCCCCCTAGTACGCGCCCGGCCAGATCGCCAAAGTCGCGACAACAACAGCGGGGCCAGGGCCAGTGGGCGCTCAACCACTTCGAGCCGCTGAACGCCGCCGAGCGGTTCAAGAAGGACGACGCCGGCCTCAACGTCCGCGACCGGATCATCAACCAGTACGCCGCCACCGGCTTCGAGTCCATCGATCCGACCGACCTGCGCGGCCGCTTCCGCTGGTGGGGCCTGTACACGCAGCGCCGGCCCGGCATCGCGGGCGGCAAGACCGGCATGCTCGAAGACGAAGAGATCGAAGACAGCTACTTCATGATGCGGGTCCGCATCCCCGGTGGCCAGCTGACCACCGCACAGCTGCGCACGATTGGCGGCATCTCCAAGGAGTACGGCCGCGACATAGCTGACATCACCGACCGGCAGAACGTCCAGTTCCACTGGATCAGGATCGAAGACGTACCCACGATCTGGGAACGCCTAGACGAGGTTGGCCTGTCCTCGATCCAGGCCTGCGGCGACGTCCCGCGCAACATCTTGGGCTGCCCCGTAGCGGGAATCGACGCGGACGAGATCATCGACGCGACCGCCGTGCTCCGCGCGACCGAGGCCGTGGCCGCCGGCAACCCCGAGTTCGGCAACCTGCCGCGCAAGTTCAAGACCGCGATCTCGGGCTGCGCCTCGCACTGCGCCGTCCACGAGGTCAACGACATCTCCTTCGTCGGCACACGCGGTCCGGACGGCACCCTCGGCTTCGACTTGTGGGTCGGCGGCGGCCTGTCCACCAACCCGATGCTCGCGACCAGGCTCGGCGCATTCGTCGAGCCCGACCAGGTCCCGGCCGTCTGGGCGGGCGTGACCGGATTGTTCCGCGACTACGGCTATCGCCGCCTGCGCACGAGGGCCAGGCTCAAGTTCCTCGTCGCCGACTGGGGCGCGGAGCGCTTCCGCGACGTGCTCGAACGCGAATACCTCGGCTTCGCCCTTGCTGACGGGCAGGCTCCGCCGCCGCCGATCCACGGCAGCAGGGACCACATCGGGATACACCGCCAGACCGACGGGCTCTACTACGTCGGCGTCGCGCCCCACACTGGTCGCGTCTCCGGCAGCCAACTCTGGCACGCCGCCGATCTGGCCGAGGAGTACGGGTCGGGCCGGCTGCGGACGACAACGGAGCAAAAACTGCTCTTCCTTGATATTAGGGAGAAAGATTTGCCTCCGCTTATTGCCGACCTCGAGGCCATCGACCTGGTCGCCAATCCGTCGCCATTCCGGCGCGGCACCATGGCCTGCACCGGACTCGAGTTCTGCAAGCTGGCGATCGTCGAGACCAAGCAGCGGGCCCGTGACCTGTACACCGAACTCGACCGGCGGCTGCCCGAGTTCGACGCCCCGATCACGATCAACGTGAACGGCTGCCCGAACTCGTGCGCGAGGTTCCAGCTGGCCGACATCGGGCTCAAGGGCTCGATCGTGGACGGCGAAGAAGGTTTCCAGGTGCATCTGGGCGGCTCGCTCGGCGCCGACCCGTCGTTCGGCCGTAAGCTGCGCGGGCTCAAGGTGACCGCCGACGGACTCCCCGACTATGTCGAACGCCTCCTGCGCCGCTATCAAGCCGACCGAGCCGAAGGCGAGCAGTTCGCGACTTGGGTCAGGCGCGCAGACGAAGGCCTGCTGCAATGACCGACGACGGAGCGGGCGCTGCCGGCTCTGCCAGCACAGAACGGCAGGTGCCGTTCTTCTGCCCGTACTGCGGTGACGAGTCGCTGCGGCCAAGCGGGCCAGAGGCGGGCGGCTGGACCTGCGGCTCATGCGCGCGAAGCTTCAAGCTCTCGTTCGCGGGCCTGACCGGATCGGGGGCGCAGCAGTGAGCGGCTACCCGATCGAACTAGACCTGACCGGCCGCCCGGCGGTCGTCGTTGGCGGCGGCCCGGTCGCGCTGCGCCGCACCAAAGCGCTGGTCGAAGCCGGCGCCCAGGTCACGGTCATCGCCCCGGTCGTCTGCGCCGACTTCGCCAGCCTCGACATAACGATCCTGACCAGGCGCTATCAAGAAGGCGATCTGGACGGTGCCTGGCTGGTGCACGCCGCAACCGACGACCCGCGGGTCAATGCGGCCGTAACCCAAGCCGCCGAGCGGGCGCGGATCTGGTGCGTGCGGGCCGACGACGCCAAGGCGTCCCCGGCCCGCGTCCCGGCCGTAACCCGTCACGGCGACCTGACGGTCACCGTGACCGCCAATGGCGACCCCCGCCGCTCCCAGCGACTCCGCGCCGCGATCAGCAGCAAGCTCGCCCAAGGCGAACTCCCGGTCCGCCCGCAACGCCGCCGCCCGACCGGCCAGGGTCACGTCGCGCTGGTCGGCGGCGGCCCAGGCGATCCCGGGCTGATGACGGTACTCGGCCGCCGCCTCCTAGCCGAGGCCGATGTCGTGGTCGCCGACCGTCTAGGCCCGCGCGACATCCTCGCCGAGCTGGACCCGGACGTAGAGATCATCGAGGCCGGGAAGGCGCCGGGCGCGCACCGGCTCACTCAGGATCAGATCAACGAGCTGATCGTCGAACGTGCCCTGGCGGGCAACCGGGTCGTGCGACTCAAGGGCGGCGATCCTTTCGTGTTCGGCCGGGGCGGCGAGGAAGCCCTAGCCTGCGTCCGGGCCGGCGTCCCGGTTCAGGTAGTCCCGGGCGTCACCAGCGCGATCGCGGTGCCGGCCTACGCCGGAATCCCGGTCACGCACCGGGGAATCACCCAGGACTTCGCCGTGGTCTCCGCGCATCTCGACCCGTCCCAGCCCGGCGCGTCGGTCGACTGGGCCTCGCTGGCGGCCGGTCCAGGCACCCTGGTCCTGCTCATGGCCATGGCTCACCTGGAGCAGATCACCGCCGAGCTGATCAAGCGCGGCCGCGACGGCACCACTCCAGTCGCAGTGATCCAGGACGGCACGACCGAGCACCAGCAAGTGCTCATCTCAACCCTGGAACGCGTCGCCCCCGAGGCCGCCGCTCACCGCATCACCTCCCCCGCCGTAGTCGTGATCGGGGACGTGGTCAGCCTGCGCGCACAGCTCACCTCGCGGCCAGCCCAAGGACGTCAGTCAGGAGCAGCCGCATGAGGCCATTGGTTGCAGTCGCTCACGGAAGCAGCAACCCAGAGGCGGCCGCGACAATGAGCGCGCTCGCCAGCCAAGTGCGCAGGCTGGCCCCGGTGATCGACATCCGGATGGCCTATGTCCAGCACACAAGCCCGTCGTTGATCGAGGCGCTGGAAGACGCCGGCGAAAACGCCGTCGTCGTCCCGCTTCTGCTCTCGACCGGCTACCACCTGACCACCGACATCGTCGACTCGACCCGCCGGGTCGCCGGTCCCCTTGGCCCAGACCAGCTCCTTGTCACCGCTCTGGTCAGCCGCCTGTCCGACGCCGGCGTCCCACCCGGCACCCCGGTCGTGTTCGCGGCAGCCGGCTCCTCCGACCCGATGGCCGCTGACCAGGTAGAAATCCAGGCCAAGCTCCTGGCCGGCGAACTCGACGTCGAGGTACTCCCGGCTTACGCTGCCTCAGGCCAGCCGACCGTCCCCGAGGCCGTCGCCGACCTGCGTCAGCGCCACGGCGGTCCCGTTGCCGTAGCGAGTTATCTACTCGCCCAGGGCCACTTCCACGACAGCCTGGCCAACTCCGGCGCCGACTGGATCACCGAACCGCTCGGCGCCCACCCAGCCGTCGCGGCCCTGATCATCGACCGCTACCGCGCGATCCCGGCCTGAAAGTGGGATCGCGCCGCTACGCGGCGCGATCCCCCAAGCTAGGCCGCAACGCCGAACAGCGTGTTCACCCGCTCATCGAACTCCGAGACGACTGCCAGCCGCCGGTAAGGCCGAAGCGCGACCTGCACTTCCCTGACGAACCCGACGCACCGCTCGGAGATGACATCCTCCGACAAGATCTCCGTTGCCCTGGTCGCGGCGTTGCAGGCCCGCTCCGGGTCTCCGCCGCCCACATACGCGAGCGCCAGGGACGTATGCCGGAACGCCTTCTGCCGGACGAACGACGGGTCTTGCAGCCGCAGCGCGGTGCGGAAATGGCTCTGGGCCCTGCTCCAGTCACCTTGCTGCAGATAGCAGCTTCCGATCTGCTCGTTGACGTTGGCTTCGTCCTGCCAGTAGGCCCAGCCGGGCTCCGGCGCGTCGGGCCCGGTATTACGCAGCGCGCTGTAGGCAGCATCGATCGCCGTCCGGCAGGACTTCTCCTCCTTCACGCCGGAATAGGCCATCGCTACCCGCAGGTCGACGATCGCCTGCACCCGGGGACTGGACCCGGAGTAGCGGTGCTTAGCCGCTGCGGCCAGCTTGACGGCATCGCCATGCTGCCCGGCGTGCCAGGCCTGAAGTGACATGAACCCGAGCACGTTCGCACCGACCGCCCGGTCGCCTGCGGCGTGAGCCGCATGCAAGGCCGCCAGCCAGTAACGCTGCGCCAGCGGGTTCCGGCCCGCGTCGTAGCTCAGCCAGCCTGCGAGCCGCATCAATTCGGCCGCGGCTCCGTTGAGCCGGGTTCCGACGCCAGTCGTGTAGCTGCCGTCTCGCAGCAACTCCACGACGTGGCGTACCTGAGCGCGCACCAGGGCGAGCGTGGCTCCACCGCCAAGCTGGTCGTCCATCCGCCGAAGCTGCGCCGTCTGCTGCTCGATGTTGTCGACAGCGGCGTCCTTGATCCGCCGGCCCGCGACCCTGCTAGCGTCGTCGGCCGGTCTGGCGATAAGCCAGTCGAAAGCCGGCGTCGTTAATGCGCCGCCGGTCAGGCCTAGAAAGATTCGACGATCCATTGCTGCGCCATCCATTACTTCGGTGGCCGCGGAGAGGGCACCATCAGTAGTCCAGGGAAGCGTGAGGCCGACGTCGGCTGGCACGCACAAGATGTCCGCGTTGCCAACGCCCCAACCGAGATCCTCAGGACTAACGTCAATTCCCAGCGTGCCGCTGAGCAGGTGGGCTGCCAAGGCTGGCCACGGCTGGCGGGGTACCGCTCCCCGGAACCATTTGTACGGGGTCTTCTG
>Ga0099827_10002462_pt1 | contig 10249 bp, 8 predicted proteins | sample CZO8metaG_FD_79339 | JGI IMG/M metagenome (GOLD analysis project Ga0099827, IMG submission 79339) | Vadose zone soil microbial communities from the Eel River Critical Zone Observatory, Northern California, USA - CZOApr15con1.8 metaG | ecosystem: Environmental > Terrestrial > Soil > Vadose zone ...
CGGCACCCTGCGCGGCACCCTGGTCAGCGACCAGGCCTGGCAGGCCAGCTGGAACCTCGCCGTCACCGCCTCGGCCACCGCCGCGGTGGCCTGCATCGGCACCTGGACCACCGACTTCCGCGACGACCTGCCCAAGATCGACGTGCCCGTGCTGGTCATCCACGGCGACGCGGACCAGGTACTGCCGCTCGACAAGACCGCCAGCCGCCTGCCGGACCTGATCAAGGACATGAGCCTCGTCGTGATCGAGGGCGGGCCGCACGCCATCACCTGGACGCACGCCGACCAGGTCAACACCGCCCTGCTCGACTTCCTGCGCACCTGAACCCCGGCCCCGTTGGCGCCATCTCCAACCACGGCAAGAAAGGAACGTGAGTGGACATCACCAGAAAAGAAGGGCAGCATGCGGACGCCGAGCGCGCAGACGGCGTGGGAGGACGAACCCCGAGTCGGCGCGGCGTGATCGGCGGTCTCGCCGCTCTTCCCGTGCTGTCCAGCATCCGCCAGAGCCGTGCGGTCGGGCAGCGTGCCGAAGGCCACCAGCGACCTGGTGCGCGGAGAAGAACGGCGGTACAACGCCCCGGTGCTCACACCGGGAACCCGCCTGGTGCTACCGGCGGACATCAAGGCCGTGCCCGTCCGGGATTACTACCGTCGTCCGCACGTCGCGTCGGCCGAGTCTGCCTGGCCGTACCTGAGGGCTGCCGATGGCACGACGGTCGACGCGTCGGTCATTCCCGGACGCGGCGCTCCCACCCGGATCGCGATCCTGTGCGGGTTCACGGAGGGCTGTTACGAGCTCATCCATGCGAGCGGGAGGGCCGACCGGGTGACGTGGGACGCAGGCAAGCTCCCGTTCCTGTGGCTCTACGGCGAGTTCGGCGAGACGAACGAGGCTCCTTACCAGAACCGGTTCTTCACGCTCGCGCTGCAGGCGCTCTCCCGCAATCCGTACCCCCGCCGCACCTCCATTGTCTAGGAGAAGAATGTCTCACCACTTTGACTACCCGACAGACGAAACGCTGGACATCAGCGACGCGTACTGCTTTGCCGGGCCAGGCGATCGGCACGGCCCGCGCACGGTATTCGGGATGAACACCTCGCCGTTCGGCGCCCCGGCCTGGAACGCCGCGGGCTATTACGAGCTCAAGATCGACACCAACGGCGACTACGTCGAGGACATCACGTTCCGCGCCACCTTCCCGATCGGCTCCGACGGCACGCAGCACGTGCAAGTGGAGCAGCTCACCGGCGCCGCAGCCACCGACCGCACCGCCTCAGGCACCATCATCACCCCGCCCAGCGCGCCGATCGGGGAGGTCGTGGAGTGCAGGCGCGGCATCAAGCTCTTCGCCGGGCCACGCCTCGACCCGTTCCGCAACTTCATCCCCTACCCCGTCACGACGACGAGTTGCCTGGCGTCCGGTACCTTCCCCGACTTCCCCTCGCTAGGTCCCGCCCACAACGATTTCGCGAACACCGCCGTCAGGTCCTACGTGCTTGAGGTGCCCGCCCCGATCACGGGCCGCGGCCGGGTCCACTTCTGGGCCACCACCGCGTACTTCGACACCGGGCACAACACCTGGGTCCAGACTCAGCGCGCCGGCAAGCCCAACATGACCACCTTCTTCGACTTCGCCCACGGCTCGGCCAACGTCGCCGACTACAACTCCAGCGCTCCCGCGATCGACCTCGCCGGCAGGCCCCGCCACCCCGCCACCGATCCCGCCTCGGGCATCTGGGGCCAGGTGCGGGACAACATCGCCGCGGTCGTCGAAGCCGGCGGAACGTACGACAACCCTCCCCACAAGTTCCCCGCCGCACGGGCCTACGGTGCCTGGGCGGCCGACGCGCTGCTCCCGAACGTCATCGCGTTCACTCCCGGCACCGTCGCCCTCTGGGATCCCTGGTTCGACATTCAGAACGGCAAGGGCATCATCGAGGACATCGCGTCCAACATCATCAAGATGATCGTGAACCAGGACTTCTCCTCGGGCCTCGAACCAGGGCCGGTACTCGACTACTTCCCCTACCTGTCCCCACCGCCGGCCAGCTGACCGGCCTCAGGCCGGCAGGCCCGGGCCGGCCGCAATGCTTTCTCCCTGGATAAAAGTCTCTTTCTTTGTCTAGAAAGATTTGCGCCGGCGCCTTCGGCCCTAGCCGTGGCGCCGGCGCGGGCATCGGCGCGCGGATGACCCTAGCGTCCGTTGAGTCCGTTATTCATACTGGGGCCATGCTGACGCGTCGGACTTTCATGCAACTGATGGGTGCCTCCACCGCAGTGGCACTGACGGGAACGGAACTCCTGGACCAGGCCGCGGCCAGCGCAGCCCCGGCCAGGTCACCCGACGGCTCGAAGGGCGTCGAGCACGTGGTGATCCTGATGATGGAGAACCGGTCGTTCGACCACTTCCTGGGCTGGCTGCCGGGAGCCCGCGGCCGGCACGACATGGTCTACGAGGCGACGGACGGCAAGTTCTATCGCAACTACCCGCTCGCGCCGGATTTTCAGGGCTGCGGGTACAGCGACCCCGACCACAGCTGGGAAGGCTGGCTGGTCCAGCACAACCACGGCAAGATGGACGGGTTCCTGAAGCGGCCAACCGCCCCGGCCGGCAATAAGGGCGTCAAGCTGGCGAAAGCGAATACCTTCCCGATCGGCTACTACACGAATCTGAACGCGGATCACACCCGCAAGAAGGTTCCCGACCTGCCGGTGATCGGCGCCCTGGCCGAGCACTACACGGTGCTTGACCATTACTTCTGCTCGTTCGCCGGCGAGACCTTCCCGAACCGGTTCTACCAGCACGCGGCGCGGACCGACCGGGACCACAACAGCTTCGACATTTCCAAGCTGCGGACGATCTGGGACCAGCTGTCACCGGTGCCGAATAAAAAGGGCGTCCCGACCGGCGGGTACTTTTTCCGTGATTTGCCCATCCTGGCGTTGTGGGGCCAGAAATACCTGCCGTTCTGGCACAAGTTCGAACACGGCGACACCGACGTCCTGGGAATCCCGGTTAAGACCCGGCCGTTTCTCCAGACCGTGGCGCAGGGGCGGCTGCCCAATGTCAGCTTCGTCGACCCGGCCTTCGATTCCGAAGGCATCGGAACCTCGGCCGATGATCACCCGCTGGCCGACATCCGGCTCGGGGAGCGGTTCATCGCAGATGCGTATCACGCCCTCGACAAGGCCGGATACCTTGACAAGACGGTATTGATCGTCACCTTTGATGAATGGGGCGGCTTCTACGATCACGTGAAGCCGCCGAAGGTCATCGACCACACCAACCCCAAAACCGTCAACCACTCCGGCGACGGAAAGAAACCGACTGAAGGCCGGCTGATCCCTGACTACAGGCAGCTCGGATTCCGGGTTCCGGCGATCGTGGTCTCAAATCTGGTGCAACGCGGCCGGGTGGTCCAGCAGGGTCCGTTCGAGCACACCTCCTCGCTGAAGCTGATCGAGACCACCTTCGGGCTGCACCCGCTCACCGCGCGAGACAAGCACGCGCTGAACCTAAGCCGGGTCCTGGACGCCAAACCGCATCGCCCCATCCCGGCCGGCGCGATTCCGACCAGCCACCAAGTGCCAGGACCGAAGAACGACGCCAGCGCGGTATGCAGCGCGAAGAGCGTCCAGTCGGTTTCACCTCCCCCAGTTGGCGAGGGAACCGCCTCGGCCCATCCGCAGCAGCTCTTCAGGTCCGGATGGCCGACCGGCTCAGGAATGATTGGGCTCGGAAAGGAGCTGCGGAAGGGCGGAAAAGAGTAGCCGCCGCGCACGGCTGAGCCGTGGCGCGGCCGGCTGCGACTGGCTGTGCCGGGAGACCGGCGTCTGGTCAGGTGGCGAAGTCCTGCCGAGCGGGCCAGGATCCGGCCGCAATGGTAGGGATGCGGCCGGACCAGCTCCCGCTCCTCCGGCCGCAGTGCCCCCGGCTTCTCCCAGATTCCGGTAGGCACGGCGACCCGGCCGATGTCGTGCACCAGCCCGGCGCGGTAGACGAGCCCGGCCGCGGCCGGCTCCAGCTGGCCCGGCGCCGCCCTCGCCATTCGGGCCACCCTGCTGGAATGGCCGGTGAACCACGGGCTCCTCAGGTCGGCCGCGTCGCCGAACCCGGCCAGCGCATCGTCCAGCACCGCATTGTCGCGAAAGACCCGCCCGGGCTGCGGCTCGCAATCGACCACCGCCGCCCACAGGTCATCCGGGTCACAGGCCCGCAGCAACTCTCGGTCTGCCCGACCGGACCGAGCCCGGCCCGCCGGGCCAGCTCAGTCGCGAGCAAGCACGCCCGCATCGCCTCGCCCGTCGGATGACCCCGAGTCAGGTCACTCGTCACCGACAGCGCCGCAACGACGCCCCCACCCCCACCAGCTCACCCACAACCGAAGTCTAAAGACCGGGCCGGCGAGTTCCCGCTCGTTGACCAGCCTCAGGTCGCCACGCACGAGCGACCGCGATACTTTCTTCCTAATTAATGATCTTTTTCATTCAGAAAGATTGGCGCGGGTGCCTTCGGCCGAAGCGGCGCCGCGCTGACCATAGCGACGTGGCGACCGGCACGACGATGGGCTTTCCCTGCCTGCGTGCCTCCGTCGCTCCGGCGGATCCAGCGGCGGCGGGGCGCGTGAGTAGGTTGGGTCCGTGATCGGTGATTTGATGGCGGAGATCCCGCCTGGTGAGCGGTACGCCGAGGCAGCGCGCGGATGGTTTGAGGGCGTGCTGGGTGAGGTGTTCGGTGATCTGCGGGAGGGGTTGCGGACCCGCCCGGCGACCCGGAAGATCAGCAAGCACTGGGACGATGGGCCTGAGGGCGAGCCGGGCCAGGTCCGGGGCGAGCTTGAGACCGGGACTTCGGTGTGGAAGTCCCGGATGGTGGTGTTCACCGAGGCGTCGTGGCAGCAGTTTCTTGGTGAGCTGGGCAAGTCGCCGGCGATCGCGTCGCTGTGCATCTCGGTGATCGGCCAGAACGGGTACCTCAGCGAGGACGGCGCCGTGATCAGGGTCGTCAGGTACGAGGAAGAGCCGGACTGGGTGCGGTTCACGTTCTGGGCGCCGGCCCTGTTCACTTGGCGGGCGCGCATGGAGGAAGGTCACCGGTTCGGTGGCACGGCGGCGGTGCAGCCCGGACCTGGAGGGGGCTGGATCGGCTCGGCTGAGCTGCAGGACCGGTGGGCTGCGGTGGTGCGGCGACTGGCCGCGCGGATCGGGGTGTCCGCGGGGATGATTACCGTCCGGGGTGGCGGTCCTGGGATCGATGAGGTCGTCACCTATCCGGACTGGCCGCCGGAGAACGTGGTGCAGCCGCCGGAGTACGTTCAGGAGATCGCCATGCTCGGCTCCGGCCAGGATGTACTGTACCGGTATAGCTGGGTGACAGTCGTCCCGACCGGACTCGTCGCGCGGCTCGGGGGTGCCGCCGATCTCGCTTCGAGCGGGGCGTTCTTCGAGGTCAGTGAACTGCCGGACGGGTCGGTGTGGCTGCGGGCGACGAAGACCATCGACGAGTTCGACGCGGCCAGGTCCGCCGCGGTGGCTGCGGCGCTAGGTCCGGTGCTGGTCGCGGCCCAGGTGCTATGACTGACGGCGCTGCGGTGCTCTAACCGCTCCGGCGCTGGTGCGCAAGGTTGGTCTTGAGGAGGTTCGGTGGGTGCGTCCGGCTGGGAGTATGTGGTCTCCTACCAGCAAGATCTGGGAGCGGCTTTGGACAGGTTGCGCCGCGAAGTGTTCGCCTCGGGTGACTTCGTCAAGCCGAGCGGGGTGTTCGATCTGCCGGATCCTGGCAGCGTGGACGACCTGACCGAGCAGGAGGAGTACTGGGAGTTCATGGGCGAGTCCGGCACCCATTCGATCATTGACGTCGTCAGCGTCGCTCCCGCCGATTCGGCCGGGCCGCAGGACTACGGCACGATCCGGCCGCTGTCGGATACTGAGCACACGGAGTTGTTCGGCACAGCCCAGCCGAGCCGGGCCGACTACGACCGCCTGGCCGGCACTGAGCGACTGCATGACTACGTCACCGCCGGCCGGTGGACCGGGCGGGCGGCCGTGCTCTGGGACAACGCCACGCCTGCAGAAATCGTGTTCTGGGGCTACTCCGGAGATTGACCTCCGCCCTGACCCGCTATGCCCGCTGATCCGCCCAAGCGGCAACTCGAAGACTCGATGAGCGGCGTGTTCTACCGCCATGTAGCCCGATTTTTATCAGGCTAGTGCGCACCGCCTCTGCCCGGCCGGATGCCACCGCATCGGTGCCCCCCTAATGTCGTTGCGTCCGGGGAAGCTACCGCCTCGGTGCCCTCCTGGTGTCGCTCTGGCCGCATCGGTGCCCTTCTGAGGTGGTTGCGTCCCGGGAAGCTACAGCATCAGGGGGGCACCGATGCTGCTGACCCGGCCGGGTGCGACCCGGCCGGCGCGCGATGCCCACCGTTCGTGGTTGTCGCCCTGATCCGTTCAGCCGTCGGTGACCGCCACGGCGTCGACCTCGATCAGGTAGCCGGGCTGGGCTAGCGTCTCCACGCCGACGATTGTGTCGGCAGGCTTGTGAGCTCCGAATAGCGCTGCGCGGGCCGCTTCGATGACCGGCAGGTACTCGGGCCGGTGGTGAACAACGTAGATCGTGATCTTGGCGACCTGCCCGGGCAGTGCGCCGGCGGCGGCGAGGGCGCGGCCGAGGTTGGCGAACACCTGGCGGGCCTGGGCGGCCAGATCATCGGGTCCGACGAGCCTGCCGTGGACATCTTCGGGTTCCTGGCCGGCGATGAACACTATCCGGCTTCCGGTCGCGGCGACGACATGGGTGTAGGTGGAGGGTACGGGCAGGTCCTCCGGGTTGATGAATTCTAGGGTCACCGGGCTTCCGTCCTGTTCTGCGTGCTGCAGGTCTACGTGAGTTTGACTGGCCGGCTCCAGGTCGCGCGGGTCAGGGTCGCTGTCCACAAGCTGCCGCCTTGTCCGCGCCAGAACACCCTGAGGGTTCGCCTCAGTCCCCCGACCGCGGCGAACGGCGCCGAGCCCGCCCACGTGAGATGGGCGGTGGCCGGGTGGGTCCAGCCGAGCGCGTTCCAGTTTCTTCCCGAGACGTGTTCGGTGTAGTCGATGTGATGTCCTGTACCGAGCCACAGCACCCGGACGGCGCCCGCCGCGGTCGCGGGCAACGGCGCCGAGCGCAGTTGGCCGCCCAGGTTTCGTGGCCCATGCCAGCCGGTGCCCGGGCGGCCGAAGGCCTCCCGGAGGCCCGCCGTCCCTGATCCGGTCCAGTAGACCTCGATGCCGCCGGTCAGTTGCGCGGTGGCTTGAGGCGCTCCGCCGGCCGGCATGCGAAGCCGGCGCGGCCTGGACCACAGGCCAGAAAGCCCGCGGCTGATCATCCACAAGCTGTCGTGGTTCCCCTGCCAGAAGACCGCGGTACTGCCCGGCGACGAGGCGACCACCGATGGCGCCGATCTGAGCGCGCTGGCGAGTTTCTGCGGGCCAGCCCAGCCGGCACCGGGCGTGAACTGGCCGTGCCAGAGCCGGTCGTCAGAGCCGCGCCAGAAGACGTCGATCACGCCGCCGGACGCAGAGACGGCGCCCGGACCAAGTCCTATCCGTCCCATCATCGTCAGGACTCCCAGTCCGGCCCGGCGGCCGTTCTCGGAGTAACTGAGCACCTGCAGGCGCCCGGAGGCACCCTTGTAGAACACCGCGACCCCCGATCCGGTCCAGACCGCCGACGGCGCCGACCAGGCCCGCACGCCAACTGCGACCGGCCTGGCCCAGCCCTTTCCTGGCTCATACCGGTCGCGCCAGAGCAGACGGCCTCGGCCGCGATAGAAGACCACCGTGCCGCCGTCCGGCAGGTTCACGGCCGGCGTCTGCTGCGAGGTGAACGCCGAGTCGTAGGCCACATCCGGCCGCATGCCCAGGAAGTCCCCCGAGAAGCTCATGGTGACCCCGCCGTAGGTCTGAGATTCCCTGCCGATGAACTGGTGAATTCGCTTGTGCCACCACAGATGACCTAGGCGCTTGACCGACGCCGAGTGGACGCCGTTCCAGGTCGCGTCGTAGATGACGTCCGGCATCGCGTAGCGGCGGGAGCGGTAATGCCTGATCAGATCGGCGATGCCGGAGTCTCCGCTGCTGTAGACCCCCGACCGGTAGCCGAGCCGGTGCAGCTCACGCGTCCACGCCGACATGAACAGCAGGGCGGGCGCGAACCATTCAGGATGGAATCCCTCCATGTCATAGTAGAGCGGTGTGTGCGGCGCGAAACCAAGCCGCCTGGCCTGCGCGACCGCGTCGAGCGCCGACTCTCGCGCCTGCCGCCTGGGAGCAACGAGCTGACCCAGGTTCGCCTGGGGCCCTCCGTAGAGCGGAATAAGCCGCCATCCGGCCGCCGCTTCGGCCCGCACCCAGGCAGGCGTCAGATTCGACTGAGGGCAGGTGAGGTCGGCGCCGCCGATGTAGATCCCGATGGCCCGGTACCGCGACCGGCGTAGCCATGCCCGCAAATCCGCCCGGCTGGGCGCGGCGCACATGTCAAAGCCCAGGCCCGAGTAGTCCACGATAGTCGGCGGCAGCGGCGGAGCCGGCACCCGATGATGACCGGCCCCGTAGCGGTGCGGTACATGCCACAGCAGGTCGGGCGCTGCCTTCCGCGGAGCCGTGCTGGGCACCGGCGTCGGCATCCCGGCACTGGCCAGGATCTGGTCGATAACCGCCGGATGGGCGTCGAACGTCGCGGTGAGCAGCAACCCGGGCGCGCGCACGCTCACCCGCCTCGCGACCGGGTTTTCGGTCGATACCAGTCTGCTGCTGGCCGGTCCAGGCTGGATCAGGATTGACTCGGTCGTCCCGAGCAACCGGCTCGGGCACAATTCCTCGCGGCCAGGCGCACCCAGGTAGACCGCGTGCCGGTCAAATCGCACGCACCCGCTCCGACCGCGGTCATCGTCGACCACGGGCCAGCCGCGCGGAACAAGGAACCGGTAACCCAGGTACCTGACCGCTTTCGTGCCCGCCCGGCCCGCCGGACGCGCGACTCCCGCCACCGCCCTGCTGTCGACTCTGGCCTGAGCGCTGCCGCCCGCAACCGCCGCTAGCGCCACAATCGCCCCAAGATAACTGGGCCCTAAAGATCTGTGCACAAGACCGCCTACGTCGTCAACTGGACGCGCGAGTAACCTCTGGAGTGCGCGAATAAACAACCGCATATTTTTATATAACGAATTGTGTCAGCCTTTTGCCTTGTTGGTAACCGAAACGTAGTCATCGGCAATTCCATTGCCGTCGCTGGCGACGGTGTAGCCGTCGCCAGCAGTCAGGCGCGCGGCTGGACATCTCCCAGGCTGGTCCGAATGGTCCAAGATGGTGGGGTGGCAGGGGAACGGGCGGTCCGAATATGGGAGTGGATCGCGGCGGCGCATGTGGGTGACGGGCCGGTGTCGGTGGGGGCGGTGTGCCGGGCGGCTGTTCTCCGGCTGCGGGTTGATGGTGCGAGCGTGGCGGCGGTGAGCGGAGCGATGGGACGCGAGCCGTTGTTCGCCTCTGATGCGCTGAGCGGCTTGCTTGAGGAGTTGCAGTTCACTATGGGGGAGGGCCCGGCAGCGGGTGAGTTCAGGATGGGTGCGCCGGTGCTGGTCGCGGACCTGGAGTCAGCTGAGGCTCGGTGGCCGGGGTTCGTGCCTGAGGCGGTGGCGGCGGGTGCCCGGGCGATGTTCGCGGTGCCGCTGCAGGCTGGGGCGGTCCGGCTGGGGGTGCTGTCGCTGTACCGGGCGGTGCCGGGGCCGCTGGCGCCGCAGGAACTGGCAGATGTGCTGGTATTCGCCGATATAGCGCTCGAACTGCTGCTTGATGCGGCTTCTGGGATAAACGGGTTGCCAGGATATCGTCCGCTGAACGGGTTTTCTGACGGCCGTGCCGTGGTGCATCAGGCGACCGGGATGGTTTCGGTGCAGCTAGGCGTGGGTGTGGAGGAGGCGCTGGTGCGGCTGCGAGCGCACGCGTTCGCCCGCGGTACCGCGGTCGGCGAGGTCGCGGCTGACGTGGTGAGCCGTAAGCTGCGTTTTGATCCCGCCGGTGAGGAGGCCTGACGCCCCGTTTCGCACCTCAAGGTAGTTGCGGGGGGTATTTGCTGGCTGCGCCGGAAGGCTACGCTGACGTCATGGCAGCGATCGTGGATGAGCGCTTGGCGCGGACATTCGTCGAGCTGGCTGACACCCTGGTCGGCGGCTTTGATCTGATGGAGTTCTTGCACATGCTCACCGA
>Ga0099827_10002464_pt1 | contig 10247 bp, 10 predicted proteins | sample CZO8metaG_FD_79339 | JGI IMG/M metagenome (GOLD analysis project Ga0099827, IMG submission 79339) | Vadose zone soil microbial communities from the Eel River Critical Zone Observatory, Northern California, USA - CZOApr15con1.8 metaG | ecosystem: Environmental > Terrestrial > Soil > Vadose zone ...
CAGGGAACTGCAACACCCCCTGCACGCTCTTCCGGAAGGCCGTGGGCGAGACCCACTGGCCGAACGGCACGTACATGACCTCGTCGAGGGCGATCTTCTGGATCTCCTCGGCGATCTGCTTCTGCTTCGCCTTGTCCGTCGCGCGCGCCCACTGGGTCTTCAGCTCTTCGATGCGACCGTTCTCGGGCCAGCCGAACCAGGCGCTGGCGCCGGCGCCGGAGATCCCGGCGTGCACGGCCGGGTTGATCACGTCGGAGGCGATCCACCACGTGAAGAGGACGTTCCAGCCGCCCTGGGCCGGCGGATCCTTCTTGGCCCGCCGGGCCACGACGGTGGACCAGTCCATCGCCTGCAGATCCACGTTGAAGCCGATCTGGGTCATCAGCTCGCGGCTCACCAGCGCGGCGCCGTGCGTGAGCGGGATGTCGGTGGGATCGAGAACCACCACCGGCTTGCCGTCGTACCCGGACTCCTTCAAGAGCTGCTTCGCCTTGTTCAGATCCTGCTTCACCGCACCCGTCGCCGTCTCGAACGGGCCGCCACAGGTGAAGACGGCCGGGCACGTGCGGTAGTACTTCGGATGCCCGAGCGCCGCCTGCAGGTACTTCTCCTGATCGACCATATAGAGGAGGGCCTGGCGGGCCTTCTTGTCGTTGAACGGGGGCTGGAGATGGTTCGGCCGGATCCATCCCTGCGTGCCGCGCGGATCCTGGATGGCCACGGCGATGTCCTTGTTGGCCTCGAGCCGGGCCGCGATGTCGATGGACGGCTGCTCGTACCAGTCGATCTCGCCCGCCTCCAGCGCGGCCGACGCGGTGGCGGCATCGGGGATGTACTTCCACACGACTTTGTCGAGGCTGACCTTCTTGCCGCCGGTGGAGCCGCTGGGCGCGTCGCTGCGCGGCACGTAGTCGGCATTGCGCACGTAGACCACCTGGTTGCCGGGCTGCCACTCGTCCTTCACGAAGCGGAACGGCCCCGAGCCGATCGTCTCCTTGATCTGTTCGCTGTCGGGCGTGGCCGCGATGCGGGCGGGCATGACGAAGGGCACGTTGCTCGAGGGCTTGCCGAGCGCTTCCAGCACGAGGCCGAAGGGCTGGGCCAGCTCGAGCGTGAAGGTCTTCTTGTCCTGAGCGGCGAGCTTGCCGGTGTGGGCGGCCAGCAGCTTGCCCAGGGGATCGCGCTTGGTCCACCGCTTGATCGACTCGACCGCGTCCTCGGCGACCACCGGCTGGCCGTCGTGCCACTTGAGACCGTCGCGCAGCGTGAACGACCACTTCATGCCCTTGTTCGTCGTGGACCACTTGTCGACCATCTGCGGCTTGATCTGCAGATTCTGATCGGTGCCGAACAGCGTGTCGTAGATCAGGTAGGCGTGGTTCCGCGTGATGTAGGCGGTCGTCCAGATCGGATCGAGCACCTTGAGATCGGCGTGGGGGATGAAGCGCATGGTGCCGCCGCGCTTTTGCGCGTGGACGGCGGGGAGGCCGACGGAGGCGGTGGCGGTGACGGCGGCGGCCCCGGCGAGGAAGTGGCGACGACTGAGGTTGATCATGGCGGATACTAGCACGCCCCTCGGCGCCGTGTTACAGTGGCGCCCTGATCTACTTCTCCGTCGATCTCGCCAGGAGCCATCGATGAGGCGCCGCAATTACGGGTTCGACCGGCGGCGCCGCGAAGACCTGCGCCGCGCCAAGCAGGAAGCCAAGCAGCAACGCAAGACCGACCGCGAGGCGAGCGGTTCGGTCGGGCCCGAGATGGGTGAAGCTCAGAGCACCGGCGCGCCCGAAGGCATGTGGGAATGGTTCTCGCCGAGCCGCACCCGCACGGTAGCCACCCCGCCGCGCACGCGCCCGCCGGCTGACCCGCCGGACGACTGGACCCTCCTCACCGAAGCGAGTAGTGAGGAGGAGACCGCCCCCGAAACCTAGACTACTTCTTCTGCTCTTGCGCCACGGCGGCCTCGGCCGCCTGGAACCCGATCTTGCTGTGGGTCCCGTCACAGAACGGCTTGGTGACGGAGCCGCCGCAGCGGCACAACGCGATACGCGCCCGTCCGCTCGCGTCCACGCGCGCGCCCGTCGGATCGGAGATCTCGACGTCGCCTTCCACCAGGTAGGGGCCGTTCGGACGGCAGGTGATCTTCACGGTCATCGCGACGCCTCCTCGTTCGACATTGGACTCACGACGGCGCCCACGATACACCCGGGCGCAAAAGCGCGGGCGTAGAATGACGCCGTGCGCGCGCCCGGCGAAATCCTTCTCGTCGCCTGCTACGAGCTGGGGCACCAGCCGCTGGCGGTGGCGTGGCCGGCCGCGTTCCTCGAGCGCGCCGGTTATCGGCCGGCGGTGCTCGACGTCTCCGTCGAACCGTTCGATCCCGAGCGCGTCCGCCGAGCCCGGCTGATCGCCATCTCGGTTCCCATGCACACGGCGCTGCGCCTCGGCGTCGGCGTCGCCGCCCGCGCGCGTCAGGAGAATCCGGCGGCGCACATCTGCTTCTATGGCCTCTACGCGACGCTCAACGCGGAGTACCTGCTCGGTCACGGCGCCGACTCGGTCATCGGCGGCGAGATCGAGAATGACCTGGTCGAGCTGGCTCGACAGCTCGAGCGCGAGGCTGCGCCGGCGCTGTCGGCGACGCCGAGGCTCGAGAGGCTCGACTTCCCGGTGCCCAGTCGCGCCGCGCTTCCGTCGTTGAAGAAGTACGCGCACCTCGAGCGCGGCGACGGCCGGCTCGAGCTGGCCGGGTACGTCGAGGCCAGTCGCGGCTGCAAGCATCTGTGCCGCCACTGCCCGATCCCGCCCGTGTACGGCGGCAGGTTCTTCGTCGTCGACCGCGACGTCGTCCTGGCCGACGTGCGGCAGCTCGTCGAGGCCGGGGCCACCCACATCACGTTCGGTGACCCCGACTTCCTGAACGGCCCGCGGCACGCGCTGGACGTCGCGCGCGCGCTCCACCGCGAGTTCCCGAGCGTCACGTTCGACGTCACCGCCAAGATCGAGCACCTGCTCCGCCAGCGCCGGTACCTTCCGGAGCTGGCCGCCCTCGGCTGTCTCTTCATCGTCTCCGCCGTCGAATCGCTGAGCGACACCGTGCTCGGCCACCTCGCCAAGGGCCACACGCGCGCCGACGTGATCACCGCGCTCGAGGCGGTGCGCTTCGCCGGCATCACGCTCCGGCCCACCTGGGTGCCGTTCACGCCGTGGACCACGCTCGACGACTACCGCGAGATGCTCGACTTCGTCGAGCGCGAGACGCTGGTGGACGCCGTCGATCCCGTGCAGTACTCGATCCGCCTGCTCGTGCCGCCGGGCTCGCTGCTCGCCGCGAGCGATGCGATGAGGCCCCACCTGGGCCCGCTCGTCGAGCGCGACTTCTACTATCGCTGGGCCCATCCGGACGCGCGGATGGACCGGTTGCAAGAGCGGGTCTCGACGCTCGTGGCCGCCGCGGCCGAGGCGCGAGAGGACGCAACCATCACGTGTGCGCGCGTGAGAGCGCTGGCTGACGAGGCCGCCGGCCTGAAGCCCCGCCCGCAGTCGCCGGCGCCGCCGACCGATCGCCGGCGGGCGCCGCGATTGAGCGAAGCGTGGTTCTGCTGAAGCGAGCCGATCCAGGGCCAGGTGGCCCTGATCGACCGCGTCGGGCCCTGATCCTCTGGTACCATTGGCGACAGAGAGGTGATGCCATGACCACTGAAAGCACGGACAAGAGCCCCGACCTCAAGACCCGGGTCCAGGAGCTGATCGACACCATGATCAATCCGGCCGTGGCCGGTCATGGCGGCGTCGTCGAGTTGATCGACGTGCAGGACAACCGCGTCTACCTCGTCATGGGCGGTGGCTGCCAGGGCTGCGGAGCGGCCGACGTCACGCTCAAGTCCGGGATCGAGCGCCTCATCAAGGAAGAAATCCCCGAGATCGCCGAGGTGCTCGACACCACCGACCACGCGGCCGGGAACAACCCGTACTACACGCCAGGGAAATCGTAATCCCCTGGCCCGGCTCCTCCTTCTCCTCCCTACCCGCACGTACCGCACCGAGGCCTTCGTCGCCGCCGCTCATGGCCTCGGTGTCGATCTCGTCTGCGCATCCGAGCGGCCGAGCACGCTCGAAGATCTCGCTCCCGACTCGCTGCTGACGCTCGACTTCGCTGATCCCGACTCGGCCGCGCTCCAGGCGGCCGACTGGAGCCGCCGCCGCCCGCTCGACGCCGTCGTCGGCGTGGACGACCAGACGGCGACCGCGGCGGCGGCGATCGCCGAGCGGCTCGGGCTCCGCACGAGCCCGGTGGCCGCGGTGGCGGCGGCCCGCAACAAGTACGAGATGCGCCAGTGTCTGGCCGCGTCCGGCCTGCCCGTCCCTCGCTTTCGCCGCATCGCGCTCAAGGACGATCCGTTCCTGGCCGCGCGCGGCGTCGGGTTTCCCTGCGTCCTCAAGCCGCTGGCGCTCTCGGCGAGCCGCGGCGTCATCCGCGCCAACACCGTCGATCAGTTCATCGCGGCGTTCCGGCGCATCGGCGCGCTGCTCGGGCGCGACGACGTGAGCGTGACGGGCGACGCCGCCGACTATCTGCTGGCCGAGGAGTACATCCCCGGCGTCGAGGTGGCGCTGGAGGGCGTGCTCACCGGCGGGCGCCTCCACACGCTCGCGCTCTTCGACAAACCCGATCCCCTGGAGGGGCCGTTCTTCGAGGAGACGATCTACGTGACGCCATCGCGGCTGCCGGCGGCCGTCCAGCACGCCGTCTCCGACACGAGCGCGCGCGCCGCCGCCGCGCTCGGGCTCGAGGAAGGCCCCGTGCACGCCGAGCTTCGCGTGAACGAGCACGGCGCGTGGGTCATCGAGCTGGCGGCACGCTCCATCGGCGGGCTCTGCTCGCGCACGCTGCGCTTCGGCACCGGCATGACGCTCGAGGAGCTGATCCTTCGCCACGCTCTCGGCTGGCCGATCGCGTCCTACGACCGCGAGGCGCGCGCCACCGGCGTCATGATGATCCCGATCCCGCGCGCCGGCCGACTCCGCGCCGTGCAGGGCGTGGCCGAGGCGGCATCGGTGTCGGGGGTGGAAGAGGTGGCGATCACCGCCCATGTGGGCCAGGAGGTAATCCCGCTTCCCGAAGGCTGGCAGTATCTCGGCTTCATCTTCGCCCGCGCCGACTCACCCGACGAGGTCGAGAAGGCGTTGCGGGCGGCCCACGTACAGCTTCGCTTCGACATCGCCTGATCGAAGACGGGACCGGCTCCCCGACCAGGCCTTCGGGTGCCTGACCGGCATCCGACGTGTCGGAAAATCTTAGGTTGACGAGGCATGTAGGATTAGGTCAACCTAATAAGTCGAGGGAACCGACGTGGGCGCCACCTTCCTCATTACCGCGCGCGAAGGGTTCGAGGCCGCGCTGCTGCTCGGCCTCGTCTTCGCCTCGCTCAATCGCATCGGACGCCGCGACCAGTTCCGCGACGTGACGATCGGCGCCTGGCTCGGCTTCCTGGCCAGCGTCCTGATGGGCATCGCCGTCACCGTGCTGTCGGGACCCCTGCTCGATCTCGGCCCCGACGTGATCGCCGCGGCCGTCATCTTCACCGCCGTCGGGCTCTTGACCTGGCACGGCTGGTGGATGCGGCAGCACGCGCGCGCGATCCACGGCGAAGTGGAGCGCCGCATCCAGGACGCCGAGATGACTCGTCGCCTCTGGGCCGTCGGGCTCATCGCCTTCATGGGCGTCTTCCGGGAGGGCGCCGAGACCGTGCTCTTCCTGTGGGGCCTGATGACCCAGGTCGGCGCGGCGCACGGCTGGGACAGCGCTCTCGGCGCGGTGCTCGGCCTCGGCGTGGCGGCCGCGATGGGCTGGGCCATGTATCGCGGCGGCTCTCGGCTGAGCCTGCCGCGCTTCTTCGCCGTGACCTCCGTGCTGATCCTCTTCCTGGCCGCCGGGCTCTTCAGCACGGGGCTGGGCCGGCTGCAGGCGTTGAGCGTGCTGCCGGCGGCTGACACGTTGTGGGACACCTCGGCGGCGCTGAGCGATCAGAGCGTGCTCGGCTCGTTCCTTAACGGCCTCGTGGGCTATCGCGCGCGCCCGTCGACGATCGAGGCCGTCGGTTACGTCGCCTATCTGGTCATCGGTGGCTGGCTCTTCTTCGGCGCCGGCACCCTCACGTCGTGGCGACGAGTGGCTGACCGCGATAAGCAGCCGGTGAGTCGGAAGAAGATCGCCGCCGGGCGCTGAGCGTCACGATCTCACGCGCTCTCTAACCCGCTCGAGGAGGGGGCGCAGGTGGCTGTCATAGAACGCGTCGCCGAACCCGGTGTCCCAGACCGCCCCGTGACTATCCCGGCCGCAGCGCGCACAGACCTGAAGCACGCGGTCGCGATCGAGCCGCTCGACGCGTAATCCGACCGCCCCCGCGTCCCGAGCGAATCCCACCCAGTCCGTCGTCGAGTAATACGAATCGCCTTCGTAGACGAAGATCACACCGGCGAAGCGCGCGCGCTGCGCGAGCCGGCCGATCTCGCCCAGGCGACGCTGCCGAGTCTCTGTGGAGTGCGGAAGCTTCCCGTGGCAGGTGGGCGCAAACGCGACGACGCCACCGATGTCGGGATACGTGAACGCGGCCGTCTGGAGCGATCCCCATCCGCCGCAGCTTTGTCCGGCCAGGATGATGTTGCGCCGTGGGATGCCGTGCACTTTCTCGAAGTGTTCGACCGCCGCCTCGATGTAGCTCGCATGGTGGACCGCCTCCAGCCGTGTCGTGTTGCGGACCTGCGCGAACACCACCACGTCGTCGTTCCGCTCGCCCGCCATGACGAGAATCGGAGGAATGCGCGACTCGTACGTCCCCGCCGTCTCGGACGCGAAGCCGTGATTGAAGATGATGACGATCGTCCGCGGGCGCCTGGCGACCTCGGGCAGTGCCCGATTCATGAACGTGCCCTCGACGGGAAACGTGCACCCGGCGCCGACCAGCGCGAGGGCGAAGAGGGCGGCCCTCACCGCCGGCCTACCGCCCCTTCCGTAGGGCGGCCTTGAGCACTTTCCCGGTCGCCGCCTTGGGCAGGGTCTCGAGGATCGTGACGTGGCGCGGGTACTTGAAGGCGGCCAGCCGCTCGCGGCACCAGGCGATCAGCGCGTCGGGCGCCACGTCGGCCCCGCGCCGCAGCGCCACGAAGGCCGTCACTTCCTCGCCCAGCTCGGGATGGCTGACGCCGATCACGGCCGCCTCGGTAACCCAGGGGTGCGCCATCAGCACCGCCTCGACCTCCTGGGGAAAGATGGAATAGCCGCCGCGGAGGATGCGCTCGCGCTTGCGGCCGTCGATCCTGACGAAGCCGCCCGGCGTGACCGTGGCGAGATCGCCGGTCCTGAACCAGCCGGCGCTGAGCACGGCGCGCGTTTCCTCGGGCGCGCCCAGATACTCGTCCATCGCCGCGGGCGAGCGGATGAACATCTCGCCGCACTCGCCGGCCGGCAGCGGCGCGCCGTCGTCGTCCACGATCTTCACCTCGACGCCGGGAACCGGACGCCCGATCGCGTCGGGCCGATCTTCGGGATCGCCGGCGACGTACGAGAGAGGGCGGAACAGCTCGGTCATGCCGTAGCCGCGCAGAATTCTCACGCCGGTGGCCGCGCGCCACTCGCTGGCCAGCTCCCACGGGCAGGGCGCCGCGCCCGAGAGCGCGACGCGAAGACGGCGCAGGCCGTCGAGCGACGCATCGCCGTCGAGCAGGCGCCTGAACATCGTCGCGACGCCCGGGAAGACGGTCACACCATGCGCGGGCACCGCCGCGATCACGGCCTCCGGAGAAAAGCGCTCCACGAGAGCCACCGTGGCGCCGGTGACGAGCGGCGCCAGCAGCGCGCCGTTCAGCCCGTAGGAGTGCGAGAGCGGGAGCACGGCCAGAACGACGTCATCCGGTGTCAGCGCCATCACCGGATCGATCCAGGACGCGACACCAACAGAGACGGCGCGCTGGGAGAGCACGGCGCCCTTGGGCGCTCCGGTGGAGCCCGACGTGTAGAGGATGAGCGCGGGGGCCGCCCCCGGCGCTGAGGGCCAGTCGAGCTCGTCGCTGGGTGCATCGCCGACGACGGCCGCCGGCGCGAGATCGTCGACGATCGTCTTCCGCTCGTCGTCCGTGAGCCGGGGATCGAGCGGCGCAACGGTGGCGCCGAGCTTGAGCGCGCCCAGCAGCGCGACGACGAACGGCCAGCGATTGCCGATGATGAGCGCGACGCGGTCCCCGGCGCGAACACCCTGGTGATGCAGGGCCCGCGCGAATCCGCCGGCCCGCTGCTCGAGCTGGCGATAGGTCAGCGCGCCGCCGTCCCAACGGAGCGCGACCTGATCGGGCCGGCGGCGTGCGGTCGCCTCGAAGAGCGCGACGACGGTGTCGGGCACGCCGGCTACGGCAGGTAATCTTTGAGGTTCAGCCGCTCGAGGACGGCCGGCGGCACGCGATGGCGCGGCGTGTAGGCCGCGAGCGACGGCTTGGCCGTCGCGTCGATGCCCCACTTGGCCGTGTAACCGTCCTCCCTGGTGGAGGGATCGAGGTCGGAGCCGCGGGCGTGCGTGATCACCGTGATGTCGCGATCGGGCTGGCAGCGCGTCGCGATCGCCCAGTTGACCTGGCGATCCTCGAAGATGTCCACGTCGTGGTCGACCACGACCACGCGCTTCATGTAGAGATCGGCGCCGAGCACGGACAGGATCGCGTTCTTGGCCTGGCCGGGAATACGCTGCTCGAGCGCGACGTAGCACGTGAAGGGCGCCGGCACGCGCACCGCCCTGACCGACGGGACCATCGCCCGCACCGCGCGATAGAGATTCGCCTCGATGGGGATCGTGGAGAGGAGCATGTGATCGAGGTGCGCGACCGCGATGTCCTGGAACATGGCGTCGCGGCGATGCGTGATCGCCTTGACCTTCACCACCTCGCGCTGGCGCTCGCCGAGGCTGTAGCCGGTGAACTCGCCGAACGGCCCTTCGGACACCCGCTCGTGAGGGAGGATCTCGGCCTCGATGACCAGCTCGGCGTGGGCCGGCACCAGCATGTCGCTCGTCTCGCACTTGATCAGCTCGAGCGGCTCGGCGAAGAGCCCACCCATGATCGCGCGCTCGTCCTCGTCCACGGAGCCGATGGCCAGCGCCCCCAGCGCAATGGCGGGATGGGCGCCGATGACGAAGGCCACGGGCAGCGGTTCGTTGCGCTTCTCGGCCAGGCGCTGGAACTCCCAGAGATGCTTGCCGAGTGTCAGGTGAATGGACGTGGTGTCACGGCCCTTCAGCATCAGACGGTTGTAGGCGCAATTCCAGATGTCGGCCGTCGGGTCCTTGGCGAACGAGATCGCAGAGGTCAGGAACACGCCGCCGTCGCCCTCGTGGTGAATGATCTGCGGCAGGTCGAGGAGGTTCACATCCTTGCCGGTCCTGACCACGTCTTTCACCGCGCCCGTCTTCACGACGCGCGGCGGGATCGGCTTCTCCATCGCGCGCAGGTACGTCGCCAGCAGCGCGTCGGACGCGACGTTCAGCGCCAGCGCGAGCCGGCCCCGGCTCGCGTGGAGGTTGGTGAGCACGGGAAACGACGTGCCGCGTACCTTCTCGAAGAGCAGGACGGGGCGCTTGCGCGCTTCCTTCTCGAGCTTCACCACCAGCGCGGTGATCTCGTAGGCCGGGTCGACCTCACGCGAGACGATGACGAACTCTTCGGGCCGCTTGCGCTTGACGAGATCGAGATAACTGCGGAGATCCTGGGCCATGCCGCCGACGATCGTATCACGGTCAGTCCGACGGAGGGCTCGCCGCGGGCGCCGAGCGGAGCCACAGCTCCGCTTGCCGATGCCGTGCTGGCTGACCGTCAACTTCCTCGCTGAGCGTGATCTCCAAGCGGTGAAACGTTTCGTGCACGGCCTCGTACACGTCCTTCACAGAGGCGCTGAACGTCCTGTAGGCGGCTCCGGCCAGCGTGTACTCCGTTCCGGCCTTGACGAGACCGCCCGCACCGCCGCTCACTGCGGCTGCTCCCACCGCGGCCGGCGCGATCGCGACCGCCGCGCAGCCGAAAAACGACAGCGGACCGACGAGCAGGAGGCAGACAAGCGCAGCCCGGAGCATCGACCTGGAAGACGAGCAACAGCGATGCCAGCGTGAAGTAAGCTATGGCCCCATGACGTCGCCTCTCGAGGGCATGGTGCCGTGGCCGGCCGACGTCGCGCAGCGCTATCGCGCCCGCGGCTACTGGACGGG
>Ga0099827_10002465_pt1 | contig 10242 bp, 11 predicted proteins | sample CZO8metaG_FD_79339 | JGI IMG/M metagenome (GOLD analysis project Ga0099827, IMG submission 79339) | Vadose zone soil microbial communities from the Eel River Critical Zone Observatory, Northern California, USA - CZOApr15con1.8 metaG | ecosystem: Environmental > Terrestrial > Soil > Vadose zone ...
GCGCCGGGGCGCTCGGATCGCGAGGCGCGGCCAGGGCTTCGCATGGCAAGGGGGTGAAGTCATGTCGATGACGCAGCGGCCGGTCGAGCCGGCGGAGGTCGTGGCCGAGCCGGGAGCGCGGGCCACGGTGCGCGAAACCTATCCGCCCTTCGAAGGCTCGAACATCGGCGTCTGGCTCGGCTTCAAGCACTTCATGTACCTGATGGAAGAGGCGGCCATCCAACACGTCCGTGAGCGATGGATGGGGCCGCGCGCGCTGTGGGAGCAGCACGGACTGGGAGTCGAGATCGTCGACTCCTCGATCCGCATCCTCACCGCGCTGCACCTCGACCAGCTCACGCGCGTGCAGGTTCGGCCGCGGGGAGGGAGCGAGGAATACGAGCTGGCCGCGATCCTGGAGGCCCAGAACGGCAGCCCGTGGGTGCCGGTGGCCAGCGGCCGCGTGAAGGTGCTCTTCCGTCGCTCGGCGGAGAGGCCGGGCGCGCTGCCGGGGGACCTCCTTCCCTACGTGAGAGACGAAATCGGGCGCGATCTCCTCTCGCCGGCGCGGCGCAATGGCCCTGGCCGCATTGCCCCGGCCGCCCGGCCGCGGCGGCCGCCGGGAGCGACCGCCGGGAGCTTCGTTTGGAGGCGGCGGATCCCATACTTCTACTGTCACTTCATGGACCGCCTCCAGCATTCGGGGTACCTTCGGCTCATGGAGGAGGTGGTGGATCTGTTCCTGGCCGCGCGCGGGATTTCCATCCGGACGATGCTCGAGCGCCGGAGCTGGATCCCCGTGGTCGCGGAGGCCGACCTGGAGATCCTGCGCGAGGCCCGACTCGAAGAGGAGATCTGCACCGTGTTCACGGTGCGGCACGTGTACAAGGGGCGGCTCTACTCCGCGGCCCTGGACTGGTACGTCGCCAGAGGAGCGGAGTGGGTGCAGACGGCGCGCGGCCGGATCGTCCACGGTTATGCGCAGATCCCGCGGCGAGGGGTCATGAAGCTGGTGCCGCTCGATGGTCCCGTCCTGGCGGCGCTCACGGGCGAGAGGCGATGAAGCCCGCCCGGCCGCGGTTCTACTTCTCCTTCCGGAGCCCGTACTCCTGGGTCGGGGCGCGCAAGATCGAGGCGCAGTTCCCCCATCACCGGCTCTCGCTCGAGTACCTGCCCTACTGGGAGCCGGAGCCGGAGACGCGGGCCGAGCTGACGGCGCGCGGCGGGGATCTCCTCTACCGGCCGATGAGCCAGGCGCGCCAGCTCTACATCCTGCAGGACGTCAAACGGATCTGGTCCAAGCTCGGCTATCGCGCGGTCTGGCCGGTCGACGGGGAGAGCCCGTGCTGGGAGCTGCCGCACATGGCGTATCTCCACGCGCGCCGGTGCGGACGCGACCGGGAGTTCTTCTGGGCGGTGTGGCGGGCGCGCTGGGAAGAGGGTCGCGACGTGACGGACGTGGCCACCATCGGAGGGATCGGGGCCGCGCTCGGGCTCGATCCGGCCGCGCTGTGCGCCGCGCGCCGGGACCCGTCGATTCGCCAGGAAGGGGTCGACGCGCTGTGGCACGCCTACCGCGACGCGGTCTTCGGCGTTCCGTTCTTCGTCCTGGGATACGAGAAGTTCTGGGGACAGGACCGGGTCGACGAGTTCCTCGAGGCGGTGCATCGGCAGCTCGGCCAGGAGGCGGCGTGTCCGGCCTGACGGCGCTGGGCGGCCTCGCCGTCGCCTGGGCTCTCGCCGCGTGCGCCGCCGCGATAGGGATGGCCTACCGCGTCTACCATCCCCGCTCCGCCCCGCGCGCCGAGACTCCCGAGGACCTGGAGATGCCGTTCGAGGTCCATGCCATCGGGGTGGACGGCGCCCGTCCGCTGACCCTCGACGCTTGGTTCATTCGCGCCCCGCAGGCCGCCCACACCGTGATCGTCGCCCACCCCTGGGGCGCGCAGAAAGCCGACCGGTTGAAATACGCCCGCTTCCTCCACCGCTGCGGCTTCAACGTGCTGCTGTTCGACCTCCGGAACCACGGCCGCAGCGGACGCGACCCGGCGCTGCTGGGCATGGCCGATCGGTTCACCGCCGACGTGGAGGCGGTGATCCGCCACTGGCGGGAGCGGCTGTCGCAGCCGGGAAGCCGGCTCGGCCTCGTCGCCTTCTCCTTCTCCACCTGGCCCGCCCTCTACCACGTGGCCACCCGGCCGGGGGGGGGAGTGGCGGCACTGGTCCTCGACAGCGGTCCGCCGATGAGCATCGAGGGCACCGCCGTGCGGTTCATCGAGAGTTACGCCCCGCGGTGGGTGCCCTGGTGGCTGCGCCCGCCGGGAGTGTTCACGCTCTTCAAGAAGGTGTACGTGTGCGCGCTGCTCCGGATGCTCGGGAAGAAGAGCTGGCCGCCGCCGCTGGACGGGCTTCAGGCCGGCGTGCTGTTCATCGTCGGCGAGCACGACGTGCTCATGCCGGTGCCGGAGGTCTCCGAGCTGGCCGCGCGCGCCGCGGGCGCCGAGCTGTGGGTAGTGCCGGACGCGCAGCACCTCAAGACGTTCAAGAGTCGACCCGACGAGTACGCCGCGCGCGTGCGCGCGTTCCTCGACGAACGCCTCGGGGGCGTCGGGCGATCAGGGCAGGCAAACAGGAGGACGATCACATGCAGCACGGGAACCGCAGGTGGGGCATGATGGCGCTGGCCATCGCGTTTTGGGCGGGCGGGGCGATCAGCGGTGCGTTCGCGGCCGAGGCTCCGGGGGACGTGAGCGGGGCCTGGACCTTCGCCGTGAAGACGGACCGCGGGTCGGGCAATCCGAGCTTCGTCTTCAAGCAGGAGGGGAAGACGCTCAAGGGGACCTACCGCGGGTTCTTCGGCGAGGCTCCCCTCGAAGGCACGATGGACGGGCGCGCCATCAAGTTCTCATTCAAGGCGCGCTCGCCCCTCAACCCGCTCTTCAAGGTGAACATCACCTACTCGGGAACGCTCGATCAGGCCGCGGGCACCCTGTCGGGAACCGTGGACTTCGACGGACAGGGCAGCGGCACCTGGACGGGCAAGCGCAAGCCGGAGGAGAGCAAGTAGTCGCATTGCCGCCTTCGCTCCTTGACGGGATCATCCCGGAGTTCGACTTCCGGAGCCGACACTCCTTGTTCGTGGCCGCTCCGCCCGAAGCGGTGGCGGCGGCGATGAGTGCGTACCGCATGGAGGAGGAGGGATCCTGGCCCGTCCGCTGGCTGTTCCGGCTGCGCGGGCTCAGGGCGGTGCGCGGCCGGCTGCGCTCGGCCCTGACCTCGCGCGGCTTCCGGGTTCTGGCCGAGCGCCCGGGTGAGGAGGTGGTCTTCGGCATCGCGGGGCGCTTCTGGGCCCTGCGCGAGCTCAGGTCGCTGGTGGCGGTCGAGGACGCGGAAGCCTTCGCCCGCTACGCCGAGCCGGGCGCGGCGAAGGCGGCGCTCGGCCTGATGATCGACCGGGTCCCGGGAGGCACGCGCCTGAGCACCGAGACGCGCGTGAAGTGCGTCGACGCGGCGGCCTACCGCCGCTTCGCCCTGTACTGGACGCTGATCAAGCCCTTCAGCGGCTGGATCCGCCGGGACATCCTGCTCGGCATCAGCGCGCGGGCGCGGGCTACGAGCCGCTGATGCCGTTTGGCGCCCGGCCGGCCGGCCGGGGCGAGGAGCGTGCGGGTCACGTGCCGCCGGTAGGCCTCGAGGTGCTTCCCGGCGGGAAAGCGTCCGGGGGCTTCGCGGATCAGACGCAACGCGCCGGCGTAGGCGCTGTAGGTCAGCACCGCGCGGTGCCGGGCCGCCTCGGGGGTGAATCCCAGGCGCCGGTAGCACTCGCCGAGGTACGCGATGCGCTGCTGCACGACGCGCCGTAGCGCCGGAGCGACGATCGGGTGGCTGGCGGCGTCCGACACCGCCAGCTCGATGGCGCGGCGCCGGGGCGGGCCGGGCATCGCCTCCCGGAAGAGCCGGCGCAAGCGCTCCCGGGGATCCGCCACCGCCTCCATGAGCGCGATGACCTCCCGCGTCGCGCTCGTCTCCCATTCGCGCAGGGCCGCCTCGAGGAGCTCCGCCCGGCTGCGGAAGTGCCAGTAGAAGCTGCCTTTGGTGACCTTCAGACGGCGGGCCAGGGGCTCGACGGCCACCGCTTCGATGCCGCCCTGAGCCAGCACCTCGAGGGCCGCGCGCGCCCAGTCCCCCGCGCTCAGGTTGTCGGTCCGCGGGCGTGCCATGGCCGAGAAGCTACGCACCGCCCGCGCCCGCGTCAAGTGCCGTGTCTCCCCGCCCGCCATGCCTCACCGCCTGCCGTACGGTACGGTATTGATAACCATACTGTACCGTATTGACAGAATGCAACCGCGGAGGTAGATTCGTGTGTGCGGCGGCCCTGACCGGCGGGGAGGCCCCCACGGCCAGCCGTTCGGTCTTGATCGCCGTCAACGACCGCGGGGCTGCCGCGAGGTAGGCTGCCCGGGCGGGGTGGCGGCCGGAGCCGAAGCGGGAGGAACCGCGCGGGTATGTCGGAACCGATGGCCAAGACGGCGCTCCCGGGCGGCCAGAGGGTACGAGCGTCGCTGGAGGGCCTCCGGTCGCTGCGGATCGAAGGCGACCAGCGCGCGGCTTCCCGCGAGGCCACGGGCCGCGCGCACTATTACCTCGGCCGCCCGGCGCTCGCGGGCGGAGCCGTCCTGCTCGTGCTGGTGGCCTACGTCGTGACGGCCCGGGGACCCTTCCGGCCGCCGGTCGTGGAGGTGAGCCGGGTGGTGGCCTCGGGAGGCGAAGCCGGTTCTGCCTCGCCTTCACTCACGCTCACCGGCTACGTGGTGACCCGGCGGAAGTACGTGGATCTCGGCGCCACCGTGCCCGGCCGCATCGTCTGGATCGGGGTGGAGGAGGGCGACCGGTTCGAGGCCGGCCAGCCGCTCGCGCGGCTGGACGAGGACGAGTTGCGCGCCCAGCGCCAATTGGCCGGCGCCACGCTCGAGGCCGCCGAGGCGCGCCTGAGCGAGCTCGTGACCGGACCCCTGCCCGAGGAGCTGGCGCGGGCGAAGGCCCAGGTCGACGAGGCGGCCGCCATCCTGCGGCTGGCGGAGCGGACGCTCGCCCGCGACGAGGAGCTGGCCCGCGAGGGGATCGTGTCTCTCTACCAGCTCGATGCGGCGCGCAGCGAGGCGGCCGCGGCCCAGGCGCGTTGGCAGACGGCCGGCGAAGCCTACAACCTGCTCCGGCGCGGCGCGCGCGCCGAGGTGATCCGCTCCGCTCGCGCCGAAGTGGCCCGCAGCCATGCTGGCCTCGACCAGGCCCGGTCACGGCTCGACCAGACCGTGGTGCGCGCGCCGTTTCGTGGAGTGGTGCTGGAGAAGGTGCGGGACGTGGGCGACTCGGTCGTCCCCGGCGGCGTGGACCGACGGGGGTCGGGCAGCGGCATCCTGCGCGTCGCCAGCGACGACGACCTGCGGGTCGAAGTCGAGGTGAGCGAGGTCAACCTCGCGCAGGTGAAGCTGGGCCAGCCGGCGAGGGTGGTGCTGGACGCCTGGGCCGACAAAGCCTATGAGGGCCGCGTGGCCAAGCTCCTGCCCAGCGCCAACCGGCAGAAGGCCACCGTGAAGGCCGAGGTCGCGCTCTTGTCCTCCGACGCCCTGGTCAGGCCCGAGATGGGAGCCAAGGTGCAGTTGATGGACGCCTCGGACACGGCGGCCGGCACCTCCGTTCGGTTGCTGGTCCCGAAGACCGCGATCATGCATGCCCCGGACGGCCCGACGGCTTTCGTGCTCGACGGCGAGCGCGTGCGGACCCGGCGCGTGCAGCTCGGGCCGGCGCGGGGCGACCTGGTGGAAGTGGGCTCGGGGCTCGCCGAAGGCCAATACGTGGTGGTGAAGGACCAGGACAAGCTGCGCGACGGACAGCGCGTGCGGCGGACCAACTAGCGGGGGTATCGCATGACGGATCCTGTCGTCGAGATCCGGAACGTATCCAAGAGCTACCGGCGCGGCGATCGCGAGCTGCCGGTGCTCCAGGAGATCAGCCTGAGCATCGAACAGGGAGAGTTCCTGGCGCTGATGGGCCCTTCGGGCTCGGGCAAATCGACGTTGCTCAACCTGATGGCCGGCTTCGACCGGCCCACGTCCGGGACCCTGGTCGTGGCCGGCCGCGACCTCACGAGGGCAACCAACCAGGAACTGGCGCGCTGGCGCGCGGGCCACGTCGGGTTCGTGTTCCAGCTCTACAACCTGCTCCCCGTGCTCACCGCCCGCGAGAACGTCGAGCTGCCGCTGCTTCTGACCGACCTCTCCCGGGCCGAGCGCCGGCGGCGGGCGGAGACCGCCCTCGAGCTGGTCGCGCTCAGCGATCGGCTCGACCATTATCCGCACCAGCTCTCCGGCGGCCAGGAGCAGAGGGTGGCCATCGCGCGCGCCCTGGTCAGCGATCCGCCGCTGCTCCTGGCCGACGAGCCGACGGGAGACCTCGACGCCGAATCCGCCGCCGAGGTCCTCTCGCTGCTCGACGACCTCCATCGCGAGCTGGACAAGACCATCGTCGTGGTGACGCACGATCCGGTGGCCGCCGCCCGCGCCCGCCGCGTGGCGCGTCTCGAGAAGGGCGTGCTGGGCCCGCCGGCCCGGGTGGAGCACCGCGATGAAGTTCTTTCCGCTGCTCATTAAGAACCTGCTGCGGCGCCGCCGGCGCGCGGCGCTCACCGCTTCGAGCGTGGCGGTCTGCGTCTTCATCCTGGTGGCGCTCGTCACCCTGACCACCTACATGAAGAACATCATCCGCGAGACGGAGTCCAGGCTCATCGTGATCACGCGCGGGCGCTACTCGTTCCTCGATCCGTTGCCGTATGCCTACCGGGCCAAGATCGAGCGCGTGCCGGGGGTGGTTGCGAGCAACGCCGTCACCCTCATCATCGGCACCGCCGGCGACAAGGACGAGGTGGTGAATGGAATGGCCCTGATCCCGGAGACCTACCTCGACACCGGCCCCCAGAAAGAGGAGATCCCGCCCCAGGAGTTCGACGCCTTCGTCAAGGACCGCTCGGCCATGCTGGTCGGACCGGTGATGGCGCGGCGCTTCGGCTGGAAGATCGGCGACACCGTCAGCATCCGCGGCTCGCGCTATCCGGTGGAGCTGCGCTGTCGCCTGGTGGGATACCTGACCGCCGAGATCCTCTCCGACTACTTCGCCATCCACCGCTCCTACCTGGAGGAGGCGCTCGGGCCCGACCGGGAGCCGGGGGTGCACTTCTTCCCCCTGAAGGTCGAGAGCCGCGAGGCACTCCCGCGCGTGATCGGGCAGATCGACGCGCTCTTCGCGAACTCGGCGGCGGAGACGAAGTCGGAGCCCCAGCGCGACTTCATGATGTCCCTGGCCTCGCTGGCCCGGAACATCCGCGACGTCGTGCTGGCCATGGGGCTGGTCATCGTGCTGGCCATCGTCCTGGTGGTGACCAACAGCATGGCCATCTCGGTCCGGGAGCGTACGCGCGAGATGGCGGTGCTCAAGGCGCTGGGCTTCACCGACGGCCAGGTCCTGAAGCTGGTGCTGGGAGAGGCCATCCTGCTGGCCATGAGCGGCGGCGTGCTGGGAGGCGCCGCCAGCTATGCGGTGTTCGCATCCCGCGGGTTCGAGCTGGGCTCCGGGCCCGCCGGACACTTCGCGGTGCAGCCGCTCGCCCTGGCGGACGGGCTGGCCCTGTCGCTGCTCATCGGCGTGGCCGCCGGCTCCTTTCCGGCCCTTCACGCGTCGCGGCTGAGGATCGTCGAGGCCCTGCGGTGGGTGCGGTGAATATGGAGCTGCTGCTGAAGTACAACCTGCGCAGCCTAATGGTGCGCCGAATCACCAGCGGCGTGACCGTGGCTGCGGTTGGACTCGTGGTCGGCATCGTGGTGGTGATCCTGGCCCTCCTGCGCGGACTGGAAGCGACGCTTCTGAATACGGGCTCGCCCGACAACGTGATCGTCCTCAGGAAGGGGGCCATCGCCGAGGCCTCCAGCGCGGTGACACAGGAGCAGTACGCCGTCCTGCGCTTCCTGCCCCAGGTGCGGCGCGACGCGGAGGGCGAGTTCCTGGTGTCGCCCGAGCTGGTGGTGCAGGTCGGGCTCGAAACTCCGGACGGCCGGCGGGTGTTCGGCCTCGCGCGCGGCCTCCGACCGCGGGTCATGGCCGTGCACGACCAGGTGCAGCTCGTGTCCGGGGCCTGGGCGCGGGCGCCCGGCGAAGCGGTGGTGGGCCGGGCGCTCGCGCGCAAGATCGGAGGCGACGTCACGGGCACGAGCCTGCGGGCGGGCCGGCGCGCCTGGAGGGTGGCCGGCGTGTTCGCCGCCGGCGGAAGCGGCTTCGAGTCGGAGGTGTGGGTGGACGCCGACGACCTCAAGGCGCTCTACAAGCGCAGCGACTTCTCCTCCGTCACCGTGAAGCTGTCGTCCGCCGCGCTCGCCGGCTCTTTCCAGGACGCGATCAACACCGATCCAAGGCTGAAGCTGACGGCAAAGCCGGAGACGGCGTACTACGCCGAGCAGGCGGAAGGCGCCCGGCGCATCCGCGGGCTGGCCATGGCGCTCGCCGCGCTGCTGGCGGTGGCCGCCTCCTTCAGCGCCATGAACACCATGTACGCCGCGGTGAGCCAGAGGACGCGCGAGGTGGCCACCCTGCTCGCCCTCGGATTCTCGGCGCGACGCGTGCAGCTCTGCTTCGTGGCCGAGTCGCTGGTCATGGCCCTGGCCGGCGGCCTGGGCGGATGCCTGGGCGCGCTGGCTCTGGGCGGTTTCTCGACCGCGGTGATGAACCTCAGGAGCTTCAGCGAGGTGATGTTCCAGGTGCGGGTCGACGCCGCGAGCGTGGTGGGCGGGCTCGTCTTCGCCGCCGTGATCGGGGTGCTGGGCGGGTTCCTGCCCGCCCGCCACGCGGCGCGGATGGAGATCACCTCCACCCTGCGCCACGCCTGAGGCTCGGGCCGCGCGAGAGGGCGCCCCATGCAAGAGAACGCGAGGGTGGCGGTGGTGACGGGCGGCTCGAGAGGCATCGGCCGCGCCATTGCGATCCAGCTCGCCCGTGACGGGCACCGCGTGGCGTTCTGTCACCGGTCGGAGGACGGTCCCGCCACCCAGGTCGCCGAAGAGATCCGGAGCCTCGGTGCCCAGGTCTACCACCGCCGCTGCGACGTGGCCGATTTCGACGCCGTGAGGTGCTTCCTGGCGGCCGTGGAGGAGCATCTCGGTCCGGTCACCGTCCTGGTGAACAACGCGGGCATCGTCCGCGACAAGCCCCTGGTCCTCATGGACTACGATGCGTGGAAGGCCGTCATCGACGTGAACCTCAACGGCACTTTCCATTTCTGCCGGGCGTCCATCCTGGATTTCATGAAGCGCAAGACCCGCTCCATCGTGAACATCGCCTCCGTGGCCGGCGTGTACGGCAATCCCGCCCAGACCAACTACTGCGCCTCCAAGGCCGGCATCATCGGCTTCACGCGAGCCCTGGCCAAGGAGGTCGGGGGCCACGGCATCCGCGTCAACGCCGTGGCCCCGGGCTTCATCGCGACCGACATGACCGAGTCGCTCCCCGCGGGCGTCGTCAGCGAGGCCCTCAAGCGGGTGGCGCTGAAGAGGATGGGGACGGTCCAGGACGTGGCGGACCTCGTCTCGTTCCTCGTCTCCGACCGCGCGTCCTACATCACCGGCCAGGTGTTCCAGGTGGACGGAGGCATCGCGCTCTAGCGGCGCGGCGGTTGATCCAGGTCAATGAAGCAAGCGTCGTGGCCGGCTGATCCTTCTTCACAGGACCCGCGCGATGTGAGCGCGGATCGGCTGGAGTGAACGATGAAGCACGCTGCATGGACGACCGCCATCCTGGCCTGCGGGCTCGTGCTCTACGGCACGGGCGCGGCCGCCGCCGAGCCGCAGGGGTGCGGCCTGGACACGCTCAAGGGAACCTTCGGCTACCACTACAAGGGCACGCTGAGCCGGAACGACGCGCTCGAGCGCCTGGCGGCGGTCGGCCTCGTCACCTTTTCCGGGACGGGCAATCTGAGCGGAGCCGACACGCACAGCCTGAGCGGCAAGATCGAGCGGCGCCGCTACCAGGGCACGTACACCGTCAACCGCGACTGCACGGGCAGCGCGACCTTCGCGACGGCACCGGCCGCCACCAACGTCGATTTCGTGGTGCTCGACGACGCCAACGAGCTGCAATTCACGCTGGCCGACGAGCGCACCTCCACCCTCGGCATCGCCAAGAGGCAGGCGCTCACCGAGCCTTGCCACGTCGGCCGTGTGA
>Ga0099827_10002468_pt1 | contig 10239 bp, 7 predicted proteins | sample CZO8metaG_FD_79339 | JGI IMG/M metagenome (GOLD analysis project Ga0099827, IMG submission 79339) | Vadose zone soil microbial communities from the Eel River Critical Zone Observatory, Northern California, USA - CZOApr15con1.8 metaG | ecosystem: Environmental > Terrestrial > Soil > Vadose zone ...
AAGTGGAAACAGTCGATCGGAGAGATTTTCTCAAATCATTGGCAGGAGCAGCGACCGTCGCGGCGATAGAACCGGGTGAAGCGCCCGGGGCCGGCCCAGGGCCGGTATTTCTTTCCACCTGGGCCCACGGGAAGCCGGCAAACGAACGCGCGGCCGAAGTGTTCAAGGCCGGAGGGAGCCTGCTCGATGCGGTGGAAAAAGGCATCAACGTCCCCGAGAGCGACCCGAACGTCACGAGCGTGGGCTACGGCGGCCTTCCGAATGAGGACGGCGTGGTCGAACTCGACGCTGCCATCATGGACGGGACGCGGCATCGCGCAGGGGCGGTGTGCAACATCCATAGCATCAAAAATCCGATTTCGGTGGCGAGGCTGGTGCTCGAGAAGACCCGGCATACGACGCTGGCGGGAGAGGGCGCGTTCCGCTTCGCTCTCAGGATGGGTTTTCATCCGGAGCAATTACTGACGCCGGGGAGCTTGAAGAAGTGGCTGGATTGGAAAGCCGACTCGAAGAGGAAGAATTACTGGCTTACGCCGAGTGAAAACCACGACACCATCGGCATGGTCGCAACCGACGGCAAAGGCCACGTCGTCTCAGGGTGTTCCACATCAGGTCTTGCCTGGAAAATAGCCGGGCGCGTCGGCGATTCGCCCCTGGTTGGTTGCGGAGTCTATGCCGACGATAACGTCGGAGCCGCCAGCGCCACGGGAGATGGCGACCTGATGACGAACTATTGCACAAGCATTTCGATCGTACACTATATGGCGCGCGGCGCGTCACCGCAGGACGCCTGCGTGGAACTCCTCCAGCAAATGGTCAAGACCGACCCGCGGAACCGCGATGGGGAAGTCTGCGTCCTGGCCATCAACCCTCGAGGGGAGACAGGGGCCGCCTCGATGCATTCAAAATACCGCCTGAAGTACGCCCTCTGGCGCGACGGCGAAAGCCAGTTGCTCGAAGCGGTGGCGCTTTATTGACGCAGACTGTGGGCTGCGCGTTGGCCTTGCGAATTTAGAAGCTTAAGACTTCGGTCGCTCCGCCATCGGCGCCAACATCCATCCCAGGACAATAAGCGCCAACAGCACGAGGAGCACGCCGTTCCAGCGGAAAAATGGCGCGGGCTGCGAGAGCAAGGACTCGATTGGCCCTGCGACGCTCGAGAAAAACGCCGCGGCGACATAGGCGAGCGGGTTGTTGCGAAAGAACACGGCCACGATACCCAGGGCTATGACAAGCATGGCGGCGTTGCCGGCCCAACCCACGAAAAATTCGGGCACAGAGTGGGCGCGTGCCGGCCCGAGGCTCGCGAGCAGGAGCAGGCTTCCGGGCCAGAGCCACCACGCCCGGCGGGCCCAGCTTTCCCGAAACAGGTAAATGGCGACGGCCCCGGCCGAACCGAGGATTACACATAAAGCCAAGGCGCCCAAGAAAAGCCCCGCCGCAGGGAGATACGAGTCAAAGAGACCAGGAGTGAGATCAATTCTGACGGGCGCATAGGCGTGAAAACGGTTAAACACCACGGCGGCCAGCTTAGTGATAGCCGCGCCGGCTGCCACGCTGACCAGAACCGCCACCGCCGCGTCCCGGCGCCACACACGGCGCGCAGGCCCGCGGAATATTCGTAGCGCCGCCGGGTATAGACTCACGGCAAGCCCCACGAGCAACCACCCAAAGAATCCCTGCACCAGAGGCACGAGCAAAATCTGGGCACCGCCGAAGAGCCAGAAGGCCTTCCAGGGGACCTCGGTCCGGTATCCCCTCGAAAAAGTCGAAAGCTGGTTGAGTTCTCCGAGGAGCAGCATGGCCGCCAGAGCTGCGGCCACTTTGGCTGTGGCGCGCCACGGAATCTTCCCACTCCTGATTTGCCTGACCAGCACAAGGATTCCGAGGCCGGCGGCGAGTACGAGGAGCGCGCGGAAAGCGATGTTCAGGATTTGGTTCGGCAATGTATTTGCGCTTTGCCGGCGCTCCCAGTCTTCCGGAAGCTTGAAATAGCGAGTGAGCCCTACGACCTGATTGCCCGCCACGTCCACTTCCAGGCGGAACCGGGCCTCTCCCACATTCCGTTGGTCTCCGGATTTGGCCTGCCAGACGAACGTATAGTCCTCGCGCGCCTTGCGCTTTTTCGCCTGGGAGTCCTCGAGCTCGAATCCGGAAAGCACGAAGCCCTGACGCTCCACGAATTTCTCGCTCAGACTGCGCGCCTGGACGGTTGAAAGAGAGGCCCCGGGCGCGTCCTCATCCAGAAGGTGGCGGTACGCAAAGACCTCGCCGCCGGCGACATCAACAAAGACCAGGTGCTCTTCCTTCTCGAGAGGACGAAAATAGCGGACCTCCCACAGCAAAAGGCGAGTGGCCTGCCGGTATATCCGATCGCATTCCTCGACCGGCTTTCGCTCGAGAAGGTACTTGAGGGCGAAAGGGTCAAGGTTCTCATGAAGCGCGGCGACACGCCGGTAACTCGCAGCGTTCACCTGCCGTTTGGCCAGGAACTCGTCCGCCAGGCGCTCGGCGTCCCTGCCCGTTGTCCTGACCTTGATATCCTTCCCGAAGCGGTAAGCGGGGAGCGCCGCCAGCCCCGCAAAGACTGCAATGAGAATGCCGGCCAGAATGAGCCGGCGCGCGTCGAGCGGCTGGTAGGCAATCGGCGCCTCCGCCTCATGGGCCGCCTCTTGAGTTGGGAGGCGGGAAACTCCTTCGCTCGTATTGCTCAGGGCCTCATCTTGCTCGAACGTGCCCGTTCGCCAGTAAGCAACAAGCGCCACAGCCAGAGGGACCAGCATGATCCCCGCGGTGATGCACCCTGAAACGATCATGTAGTTGTTATGGGAGCGGAGGAGGAGAAAGGCTGTATAGATCGCGTCAACCGAATAGTGCCACACCAGCGTCGCCAGGATGCCGAAACGCAGCATCACGAACCCGATGATGATGCCCCCGAGTCCCACTTCGACGCCCCGGATGTAAAACGGTTGATTGGGGTAAGCCGAATGGAGAAAACCCCAGATGAAAGCCGCCAGGACCAGACCCGCCGTCCCCGAGCGCAGGATTTTCCTCAGAAACGGGACGGCAAAGGCGCGGAATTGCATCTCCTCGGATACAGCGGGCAGAAATCCGCCGAACAGGACCCAGACCCAGGGGATCCGCGTGTTGAGCAAGTCGGAATAGTTGACGTCAGCGGGCGCCCACGCACCCAGCTTGTTGGCCGCGAGGTAAAAAATTGTCTGGTACGCGAAAAAGAAAAACGTCAGGGCGAGCCCGACCACATAGGCCATGAAGAACGAACGCGTGCGAAGGCCCTTCCAGCTCATATATCGCCGGATGGAGATGAGCTTGCCGAAATTCTCGCGATAGACCGGCTCGGAACTGCCGACGAGGAAAAACACCCAGGCCCCCGCGCCAAGCGCGGCGAGGACGCTCCTTTGAAGGTATCCCGCAACAAAGCTGGAGTAAGAGTCGGTGGTCCGGTAGGTAAACTCGGCTACGGAGAAATCGTTCAACTGTCCCAGAAAGTATAGGAGCGACGTTACCAGGCCGAACCACGCAGCCAGGCGCGCCGGCACGTCGCGGTCGCGCAGGCGGCGGACGAGGATGATGAGCATCGCCATGCTGAGCATCACCAGGAGGACTTCCGCGACGACCTGGGCGGAGTCGTTCCGCGAGCGCAATTTTTCATAGTCCCGGCTCCACTGTTCGGGGATCTTCACGTACTCGCGGTACCCGGCGACCTCGTCGCCGTCCACTTCGACTTCGACTCGAAGGCTGCCTTCGCCGAGGTCAAGGCTCCTTTGTTTCCAGGCAAACAGGTGGTCGGTGCGCGCGGGCCGCTTTTCAGTCTCCGTCTCCAGGAACTCGAGGTCGCTCAAGTCACGCTTCTTGACTTCGCGCAGAAACTTTTCGGCGATACCGCGCGCTGCCGCGGGGTCAAGGCCCGCTCCGGGCGCGGCTTCTTCAATTTCGTGGTCGTAGCCCACGACCTCGCCCGCCGGCGTAACCTCCACCCGGAACTCTTCTTTCTGCCGCGGCATGAACCAACGGTGCGACCACCGCCACAGCCGGACGGGGCCGCGCGTGAGCCCGTTCATGCGCTCGAGCCCCTGCGTCCGTTCGAGATAGACCTTGGTCTCGTCGCTGTAATTGAAGATTGAAGTGTGCCGGTAACCTTCCAGCCGGATGCCGCGGTCTGCCAGGAACTTCCGGGCCACCGGCGCGGACTGCTCCCGCGTCAGGCGGAAATCAATCGCGGCTTCGGGGAAGGCTCGCCAGAAATACTTGACGCCGATGCCGAGCGACACGGAGGCCACCAGGACGCCGGCCGCAATAATTCTGAATTCTCTGTGAGTCAACCTGATCGGCATAGGATTCTTTCCAGGAGCCGGCTCGCCGACCGACGAATCGGCCCGCATTGCCTGCTCAGACGCATTTCAGGGTGGGATTGTATAATTGGAGCCTTACGCGATCCGCTTTGCCATAACCCACGCCGCTGAGCCGTTCGAGTAGTAGTGCTCGACCACATCGACTTTCCTGTAACCACGCGACTCGTAAAAACGCTGGGCCGTGACGTTGTCCTCCGCGGTCTCAAGGTACACCTTGAGGAGGCCCTGCCTCCCCGCCCAGTCCTCGGCGGCGCCCATGAGCGCCTTCCCCACGCCCCGGCGGCGCCAAGCTTCCAGGACATCAATCGTGATGATGTGCCCGACTCGCCTCGGCTGCCGCTCGGCGACCAGAAAACCTATGATCCTGTCGTGCTCGACCGCCACCCACGTCTTCGAGTTCGGCTGGGCAATAAATTTCACCAGCTCTTCATGGGAGTACGAAATGCCCGGAGGGAAACAAGCCTGGTCGATTTCGTAAAGGGTCCGAAGGTCCGCGGCAATGAACGGCCGAAGTTCCATATGTTGACGGGCTGCTGGTCAACTTGGTTCGGCGAGCCATCATGAGACTTCGCCACCGGCTTGCGTTCAAAGGAGTCCCACTTCGCGAAGCCAGGCCTCCGTGCGCCGCAATCCCTCTTCGAGACCGACCCGCGGGCGATAGCCGAGCTTTTTCTCGAGCCGCGTTTGCCGGTACACGGCCCTCGAGGCGAGAAATCCGAGCGCGTTCGGATGGATGCGAAAAGTCTCTCCCCGGATGGCAGCGAGAAAATTCCGGTAATGGGCCCAAAACTTTCCCGCCCAAAGCGGCACGGAGCGGAGGCTGTTCTTGCCCGCCATGCGGGCCATGGCGCCGAAGAACTCCCGCCAGGTCGTGGCGCCGTCGTTCACGATGAACGCGTCCCCGAGAGCGCGGTCGTCTTCGCAGGCGAGAAAAATGGCGTCCACGAGGTTATCAATGTAAACGTAATTCAGGAACCCCTTGCCGCCGTCGAATAAAAACATTTTCCCTTTTTTGATTCTCTTGATCGGGACCACGGTCCAGTGCGTCGAGCCGGGGCCGTAGACGGCGGACGGACGCAGGATGACGATGGGCGAACGGCGCTCACGCTGGGCTCGAAGGACCGCTTCTTCGGCCTCGAGCTTTGTGTCGCAGTAGGGGTCGTCCGAGCGACATCGGGGACTTTCGTCGGTCACCTCGCCTAAGGCCGCAAGGCCGAAGACCGCGATGCTCGAGAGATGAATCAAGCGCGAAACGCGGGCAGCCTCCGCCGCCCGCAAAATATTCTCGGTCCCGCGCACATTGGACTGCTCGAAAGCGTCACGGCTCGAGACAGAGGAAACTTGAGCTGCCGCGTGGATGACGGCGGAGCAGTCCCGGACCGCGCGCTCGAGGGAGGCGAAATCGGCAAGGTCGCCGATCACGACCTCTGCCCCAAGTTTGGCGAGGCCTTGAGCCCTGGCGGGGTCGCGCGCGAGGGCGCGGACGGCCGCGCCTTTCTCGCGGAGCAGCCTGGCCACCAAACGGCTTCCGATGAAGCCTGTGGCACCGGTGACGAGGACTTTTTGTCTTGCGAGCTCCATCGAAGTTTCGCCGGGCGTCAGCGGGAGAAGCCCGCGCCACCTACGGCCTGACAACCTCCAGCAGGCGGTCGATATCGGCGTCCCCGTTATAAAGGTAGGGAGAGACGCGGACCATTCCCTGGCGCAAGCTGACGGCTACATTGCTCGCCCGCAGCTTTCTGTGGAGCGCCGTCGTGGCTTCAAGCGAGCCGCTGTGAAACCCAAGAATCGTTGACTGGAACCCGGGGTCCGTGGCGCGGGTCACGGTGTAGCCCAGCCGGGTCAACTCCTTCGCCAGCCGGTCGAGTAAATGGGTGCAGTGAGCGTTGACCGTCCGCACGCCCACCTGCTCGATGAATTCGAGCGACGCGTCGAGCGCGTGGAGGTTCAGAAAATTCGCGGTCTCCGGCACGTCAAAGACGCGCGCATGCTTCGGCAAGGTGAACTGGTCCATGGGGAGAGCGTCAAAGTCATCGCTTCCTTCGACGGAGAGCCAGTTGACCACATTCAGGTCCAGGCGGTCGTGGACATTTTCGGCGAGATAGACAAAACCCGCCCCATAGGGTCCGAGGAGCCACTTGTAAGCGGCTGCGGCCAGCACATCCACGGGCAGATCGTGGAGGTTTATTTCGATCGCCCCGACCCCCTGCGACCCGTCCACAACAAAGAGGCTCCCGCGACGGTGCGCCAGCTCGCCGAGCGCGCGAAGGTCGATTCGAGCCCCAGTCGTGTAACTGACCCAGTCAAGCGCCAGGACTCGCGTGCGAGGCGTCATAGCGGCCGCGACGTCCTCCACCCGGACCTGCCCGCATTCGGGCCTCACCACATGGACGCGCACTCCGAGGCGGCGCAAGTGCAGCCAGGAAAACAGGTTTGATGGAAAGTTCGAGCTCGAGAGCACGACTTCATCGCCTTCCTCGAACCCGAGGCCTGAGGCGACGATTCCGAGGCCCTGCGTGGCGCTGTTCGTCAACGCGATCTCTGAAGGGCCGGCCCCGACTAGACCGGCCAGCCGTGTGCGCACTTGCTCCGGGCGATCGAAATAGTCGGACTCTTCAAGCCGCTCCGGATGGCACTTGAGCTCAATGGCCTGCCGGATGCGCGCAATCGTGACGCGCGGGAATGGGCCCTGGTAAGCGCAGTCCAAATAAATGGTGGGTGTGAAGTCAGAGAACTCCTGGCGGTAATCGCGCATGGAAGGCAAAGAAGTCTACAGGTCCAAGGGGAGGAAACTCAAGCGCGGGGCGGGCTGGGACGCGTGCCAGCCGGCGGGCGTCTCTCTCGGTTGGAAAATCCGGCCCCCTCCCCCATCAGCTCTCGCGCGCCGGGTCAGCCAAACATCCGCTTGAACAAAGTCTTCCGAGCTTTGGTCTCTGTCCGAAGAGGAAGGGCTGAGAGCAAGGCGTCAATCTCGTCTGCGGGCCTGGGCTTCGCTTGTTTCCTCCAGTGCCAGATCTCGCGCAGCGCCGTCCAGCGCGACAGACAATGCAGGCATCCGGTCACATGCTCTTCCGCGGGTTCCTTTTCGTGCCATTGGAAACCGCCCTCGTGGATACGAACAAAATGTCGCAGCGGGGGGCATCCCTCAGTTTTTGCCTTCCGGGCGGTCCGCAGGACCACGGCCCAAGCCGCCGGCCAGACGCACCTGTCGTCACTTCCCGCAAGGAGCGGCGAGTATTCCGCTCGCAACCGCTCCAGCCCCTTCCGCGCCACCGCGGGAGTAGTGACGAGAATTTTTTCAATCGTTGCGTCCGAGTACCCGCACAATTTAAAGAACAGGACTTCCTGGTCAAGCAGCGGCAGTCCTTTAAGGAGCCCGAGGACAGCTTCGGGGGTGGGCCTGGGCGTCTCCGTGGAATCGAGAGCGGGGTCGAGCTTCTCCGCTCCCTGCTCGAGCAGAAAATCGCGCAAGTCTGTCAAGAATTCCCTTTCGGCCTGGTGTTCGAACCTTTTCAAGGTTTCGAAGTTGCTTGTTGATAATTGAACCAGCGCGTCCCGCCAGAAATCGTTTTGCTTCTGCGGTGAGAATCCGAAATAAACGTCAGAGAGCTGGAAAACAATCGGGGTGTAGTCGGCCAGGAAAGCCTCCCAGGCCTCACGACTCCCCTCTTCGCATCCCGCGACGATCTTGTGAAAGGTAAAGAGCTTATTGGACATGATCAGAATTTATAGGGGATTGGTCGCCGAGATAGATTTGAGAAGACGGTGCAGGCTGGAGCGGCCGTCCGCTTCCCGTCATTGCTTGCGCTCCGCCTCTTTCACGCTTTCACCCAGGTGCTGGAGTATCTCGAGCGCCGTCGAGTCCACTGCCTTTTGAATCGGAGGAGGATTGAACGACCGGCGCACAATATCCTGCCAGATCGCTTGTCCGTTACGGTCGGCGAGATAAACTTCCGAGTGAAGCGATTTCAGCCGGCGCGAGTCGAAACAAGTCCCCCGCATGACAGCATCCGCCTCATTCCGGCTCGTCACGACGCGGAATCGGCCCATTTTCGCCAGGCCGTCGGCCAGCTTTTCGCTCAACGAATTGTCAATCCGCTCGACGTAGATCGTCCGGACCCGCATCAACTTGCGAGCGTCCATCGTGGCAGAAGTGCGCGGGCCGGAAAGGGATGGCTCCGGCGCCGGCCCAAGGGTCGGCTTTCGTTCCTGCCCCTGCTGCGGGGGCGGTTCGGACGGCTGCTGCACGCCGAAGCCGGCGCCGGCGAAAAGGACCGCGGCCAAGATTACAGGCGTCAATCTCATGGCTGGCCTCACCCAGTTCGGCTTCGCGTTCAGTTTACCAGATAGAAATCGCGTTCACAGCCCCGACGTTTCTGCTTTTCAAGCGCGGGCGAGTGGGAAATCGGAGGGAGAGAGGGCCTGATTGGGGGAAGCGAGCCTCCACCACCGGAGGGGCCGCTGCCGGCTCCATGGCCGCCATTTTGAGGAGGAGGCCGCCTGAGAACCTCGGGCGAGAAGGTGGAGTATTCTCGATTGCGGTCTATTCGAAGCCGGCTAAAATCGCTTCTGGGATTCTTGGAGCACCCTCTGACGGTCGCGGAGGTCCTGCCGCTCGTTTTTTTGACGCTCCCTAAGTTCCCTCTCTTCCCTTTTCATCTGGTGTTTCATCTGAATTCTGACGGCGCGCGGCACGTCCTGCCTTTTGAGTGATTGCTTTCGGTATTTATGCTGGAGTTTCAGATCGTTGCGCTCCTGCTTTTCACGCGTCTTGAGCAGCTGCTTTTCGCCTTTCAGGCTCACCTGCTGGGCCCAGGCCCTTGGCCCTAGAGGTGTGGAAAGTGCAAGAGGAAGGAGAGAAGAGAACGCCAGCACGAGAAGGTATCGCATTCCGCCTCCATGGATTCGACTTTCAGCGCCGAAAGTACGGATGAGGAATCAGCAGTCCCCCTCGCGAGCAATCCCTTTCCATGCGCATCTTAGCGAGGATTGGCCTGGTGGCGCAATGAATTTCGTAGCGAGCCCGGCGCCGCCTCAGACAGAACTAATTGAACCCTGCCAGTGTCCACTTGCGCAGAGTGTCTTTTACGAGGCCGCCGACACACGAGGTGACGCGCCGGAAGTAATCCTCGGCCTTCTTCTGGTCGAAGTCGCGCGGCGTCCCTTCGCCTTTTTTGTAGAGTCCGATCGAAGACGGAAAGGGAGTGGCCGACCAGGCGTGGGGCGGCGGGTTGGCCGTGGCGAGCGCGTCGGAGTAGCGTTCCTTCTTCACCAACTTGGGATTAATCGCCTGGATGAAAGCAGTCTCGTTCTCGCCGGCGTGCCCTCCCGCGTTGCCGAAGACCTCCTGGGCGGCGTCCGCGCAGGCGCCCCACCAGTCCACGACCAAAGTGTTCACGCGGTATTCGAGCGCCACCTCCTGAGAGACCCTGTCGAGCGCCTCCGTCTGCGGGCCGCCGTGCCCGTTGATGATCACGATGTTCTTGAACCCGTCGCGGACCAGCCCCACCAGGACGGCGCGAACATACGGCGCATAGACTTCGGCGGGGATGTGGATCGCGCCCGGGTAAGGAGCCATGCTTCCGGTCACGCCATAAGGTATGTGAGGGGCGATCAGGGCATTGACTTCGGGCGCGATCGCTTCCGCGATCTTCACCGGCGCCAGGTTGTCAGCGCCGTTGTTGACCACGCCGTGCGGTTCAAGCGTCCCGGTCGTCAACAGGACCGTCTTGACCTTGGCGGGCACAATCTCGCGGAATTCCATCCAGTTGAGCTCATCCATCCACCGGGACGGCGGTTGCTGGGCCGAAGTAAGCCCGGCGAACGATGGCACGCAAACTACCAGCCAAAAAGCAAACCGCTTCAT
>Ga0099827_10002469_pt1 | contig 10237 bp, 8 predicted proteins | sample CZO8metaG_FD_79339 | JGI IMG/M metagenome (GOLD analysis project Ga0099827, IMG submission 79339) | Vadose zone soil microbial communities from the Eel River Critical Zone Observatory, Northern California, USA - CZOApr15con1.8 metaG | ecosystem: Environmental > Terrestrial > Soil > Vadose zone ...
AGATCTGGAGCACGGCTCGGAAGTGGTCCTGCGCGGCAAGGCGAAGGGCAAGGATCGCCAGGTGCGATTCGTCGTCGAGTATAAAAACGGCGAAGGCTGGAGCCACTACGCCACCGTCGCCGGGCGGCTGAAGAATGGCGACACGACCGCGAAGTTGCGTGTGCACCACCCCTCGCTGCCGCCGGTGGGCGATGTGCCCGAGGCCTCCGGATTCCACGCCCAGCGTCCGGGCCAGCTGCGCTTCTTCATCGAGGACGGCCCCGCGCAGCCGCAGCTGCGCGCGGGCAAGCCGGCCACTGCCTAGCCCGCGCCGCTAGCGAATCGCGACGCGGCCGCCCAGCCAGTCGATGAGATCGATCTTCGTCAAGATGGAGACGAGCTTGTCTCCGTCCTTGACGATGGCGACGTGATCGGTCGCGAACAGCTCCTTGAGCCGCGACACCGGCGTGCGCAGCGTGACGATTCCCGCCAGCGGCTTCATCACGCCGGAGATGGGCTCGTCCAGCTTGTGCCTGCCGTCGAGGAGCGCCTGGAGAAGGTCCACCTCGTGCAGCATGGCGATGGGCTTGTTGCCCGCCTCGATGACCGGCAGCTGCGAGATGCCGTGCTTCTTCATCAGATCCACCGCGTGGCGCGCGCTGTCCCCGGCGCGCACGGTGAACACCGGCGGCCGCTCGCCGCCGAGAAGATCGGCCACGGTGCCGAGGCGATCGGTGGGATCGACGAAGCCGTTGTCCTTCATCCACTCGTCCGAATAGAACTTGGTGATGTAGCGCGTGCCCGAGTCGGGAAGGACGACCACGATGTTCTTCCCCGCGCCGATCTCGCGCGCCAGCTCCACCGCCACGTGCACTGCCGAGCCCGAGGATCCGCCCGCGAACAGCCCTTCCTCGCGGGCGATCCGCCGGGCCATGGTGAAGCTCTGCTTGTCGTCCACGCGGCGCACGTCGTCGAGGACGGAGAAGTCCATCGCCTTGCAGAGCATGTCCTCGCCGATGCCCTCCACCTTGTAGACGTGCGGCTGGATGAGCTTCCTGGTCTTGAAATAGTCGAGGTAGACGGAGCCCTCCGGATCGACGCCGATGTTCTTCGAGCGGGGGAACCTCTCTTTGAGATACTTTCCCGCGCCGGACATCGTGCCGCCCGTGCCCAGGCCGGCGACGAAGAAGTCGAGCGAGATTCCCGCGCCGCGGCATTCCTCCTCGATCTCCGGGCCGGTGAGCTCGTAGTGCGCCTCGATGTTGTCGGGGTTGTGGTACTGGTTGAGCATGAACGAGCCGGGCGTCTCGCGGTGGATGCGCTTGGCGGTCTCGTAATAGCTGCGGGGATCCTCGGCGGGGACGTTGGTGGGCGTGACCACCACTTCCGCGCCGAAGGCCTTGAGCGAGTTCACCTTCTCCATCGACATCTTGTCCGGCATGGTGAAGATGCAGCGGTAGCCCTTCACCGCCGCCCAGAGCGCGACTCCCATGCCGGTGTTGCCGCTGGTGTTCTCGACGATGGCCGCGCCCGGCTTGAGGCGGCCCTCGCGCTCGGCCTTGTCGAGAATGTAGAGCGCCATGCGGTCCTTGATGGAGCCGCCGGGCTCGAGGAACTCGCACTTGGCGTAGACGGCAGCGTCCTCGGGGCCCGCCACCTTGTTGAGCCGGACGAGGGGGGTCTTGCCGATCGCCTGGAGAATGTTCTGGAAGACTGGCATGGGCGAAGTCTACTCCGGAGCGGCGCAGGTTTTCGCGTAGAATCCCCGGCCAGATGAACGACGCTCAACTGCAGGCTGCGTATACCAGTGCGCTGGGCCAACCCGCGGGCGCCGTGAGGCGCCTGCCCGGCGGCGCGGGAAACCGCACCTACTGGCGCGTGTCCGGGCTCACCGGGCCGAACGCCGTGGTGATGGAGTTGCCCCCCGATCCGGTGAAGAGCGAGGAAGTCTCCAAGGACCCGACGCCCGTGGAGCTGCCCTTCCTCAACGTGCACCGTTACCTCGAGCGGCTGGGTGTGAGGGTGCCGCGCGTCTATCTCGACGCCAGCCGCGACGGATTGGTGGTGCTGGAGGATCTCACCGACCGCACGCTGGAGAGCGCCCTGGTGGAGGGCACCGACGCGCGCTCGCTGTATTCCCGGGCCATCGACCAGCTGGCGAAATTGCGGGCGCACGCCGAGCGCGATCCCGACGAGACCTGCATGGCCTGGACGCGCGCCTTCGACTACGACCTCTACCACTGGGAGTTCGAGCACTTCATCGAGTACGGGCTGCTCGGCCGCGGAGCCCGGCCCACCGATGCGGAGCTGCAGACGCTGCGGCGCGAGTTCGCGCGCATTTCGCTCCAGCTCTCGCAGGCGCCGCGCAGCTTCACCCACCGCGACTACCAGAGCCGCAACATCATGGTGCTCGCGAACGGCGAGCAGGTGGTGATCGATTTCCAGGACGCGCTGCAGGGGCCGCGGCAGTACGACCTGGTGGCGCTCTTGCGCGACAGCTACGTGGAGCTCGAACGGCCTCTGATCGACGAGATGCTGCAGAGATACCTGGAGAGGTTTGCCGCCGAGGGCGGGCCGCGGCTCGCGCTTCCGGAGTTCGTCGCTTTCTTCGATCTCCTCACCGTGCAGCGCAAGTTGAAGGACGCGGGGCGGTTCGTCTTCATCGATCAGGTGAAGAAGAATCCCTCCTTCCTGCCCCACATCCCCAGCTCGCTGCGCTACGTGCGCGATGCGCTGAAGCGCCAGCCGGAATTGCGTGAGGTGCAGGAAATCCTCCAGCGGCACGTGCCGGAGCTGCGCGGGTGATCATCGCGGTGGTGCCCTTCGCCGCGGACGAGGCGGAGCCCGACGCGATCGACCTGGCGCGCTGGATCGCTTCCGACGCCGCGGAGCAGCTGCCCCAAGGCCGGCTGTTGGTGGACGTGGTGGAGATTGCGCCGGGGACGCTGGGGGCGGCGGCGGAAGATCTCGGGGCCGGCGCGGCGGTGGGCGCTCATCTGAAAGTGTCGGGCGAGCAGGTCGAGCTGTCGGTAGTTCTCGCCGATGCGGCCGGCGCGCAGCGGGCGGCATGGACCGAGACGGCGCCGCTCGGGAGCGTGCCGCAGCTGGGGCGAAGGCTGGCGCGCGAGGTGCTGCTGGCGCTGGGCGAGAATGCCCCGCCCGAGAGCATGGAGGCGGAAGTGCCCGCTGCGGCCGTGCTGCGCCTGGCGCGGAGCGCGCGAAATCCCGATGAGCTGCTCGCGCTGGCCGAGGAGCTGCCCGGCTTCGAGGCGCCGAGGCGCGCGTTGCTCATCGCCGCGCGCGAGGCTGCGGGCGGAGAGCGCATGCCGCCGTTTCTCGCCGCGCTGGAGCGGCTGGCCCTTCTGCGGCCCTCCGACGTGGACGCGCTGCTCGCGCTCGGCGATTACCGCGCGCTTCATTTCGACGAGGAGGGTGCGCGCAGGGTGTATCTCGCGGCGCGCGACCAGGCGCCTGACGCGGAGCGATCGGCGGAGGCGCTCGGGCGGCTTGCGGGGCTGGCGGAGAGCGCGGGCCGCTTTGAGGAAGCGGTGCTGCACCTGCGCGAGGCGGTGAAGCTGGCGGATGTTGCGGAGCTGCATGCGCGGCTTGGTATGCTGCTGCTTGCGAAAGATCCTTCCGAGGGGCTGCGCGCTCTCACCAGGGCGACGGTTCTGGCGCCGGAGGATCCGGCGCTGCACCTGCAGCTCCTCAAGGCGCTGCGCGTGCACGGGGATGACCCGGAGCGGGCGATTGCGGTGGCGGAGGAAACGGCGCGGCTCTGCGAAGGCGACGCGGAGCGTGAGGCGGAGATTCGGGCGCTGTTGGGTGATTGAGGCGGTCGATATCGCTTTTAAAGCGATATCGATATCGATATCGAAAAACAAAATCGAAAACGAAAAACGTAGACGAGCATGCTCGCGCCAGCGCCTGCGGCGCTGTCACTTCGCATGCAGTAGAGGCTGCGCTTAGCTCGCTGCGCTCGCGCTTCTGCTGGAATCGTCGTCCGTTTGTCATCGCCCAACTCCTTCCTTGGCGGTGAAAGGAGTTGGGCGATGACAAACTGGACGACTCTACCCTATGAAGATCTTCGGGCGTATCAGGCGGCGCGGCAGCTGCTCTTGCTGGTCCACGAGGCGAAGATTGCCGACGCCAAATTGAGGGACCAGGCGCTTCGTGCAGCCAAGAGCGTCTGTCTCAATATTGCTTATGCCGAATTCGGCATAAGCCGAGTTGAGGCAAGCGCTCTTGGCGGCCCTGAGCGCTTGATCCCGCAGATTTGCATCTGCGATCTTCGCCTCCCGCACGATGCAGAGCAGCTCCTTCAAGATCAAGAATAAGAATAAGTCGTTGAGTCTTGATCTTGATCTTCTCCTACGGCGCCGCCTTCGCGTCCACGAACAGCGCATTGGCCGGAATCTGCAACGTCGCCGCCTTGATGGTGGCGCTCGAGACGTAGGCGGTCCCGCTGACGATGGCCAGCTTCGGCCAGAAGCCCGCCGCGCCCGCTGCGCGCAGCGTGCTGCGCGCCGAGAGTTTGTTCTGCGTCGGATCCCAGGTCGCGAAAATCAGATCGACCGGCGTCGCATCCTGGTAGGCGAGCGCGATCTTCCCCGAGGGCGTGAAGGCGATGGAAGCCTGCGCGCCCGGCAAGCTCTGCGGGTGCCAGGGGCCGCCGGCGTCGGGCCGGCCGTCGTCCACCACATGGATGAGCCCTGGCGCGCCCGCCGCCGCGTGCGCTGCGTGCGAGGTGAGCCCGTCCGACTGGTAGATGAGAAGCTGCTGCAAAGTGAGATCCGCGAAGGCGATGGCGATGCGCCCGCCCGCAGCGCCCGAGGGCCCGATGGCCAGCGCCGGCCAGCGGCCGGTGTCGCGCTGCCGCGGCTGCGGCTGGCCCAGCGGCGCGGTGTCGTGTCCGTCAATCTCCACCGGCGCGCCGAAGGCCGGCGCGGCCGCGCCGCCCGTGCCCATCACGGCTTTCACCACGCGGTTGATCGAGTCGTACCAGGCGATGACCGGATGTTCGTCGATGAACGCGAGCGACGGCATGAGGCCCGTCCCGGGCGGCAGCTCGGCGAGCACCTGCGCCGCCTCGGTGGTGCGGCAGACCGGGGTCTGGGCGGGATCTGTATCGAGGACGCAGGCCTGGGTGCCGGTGCAGCCGGGCGCGGAGCCGCCTACGTGCACGCACTGCGCGGTGGACCTGGTGGCGCAGCGCTCGCCGCCTGCGGCGTTGGGATCGGCAATGCAGATCTGCGAGCCGGTGCAGGCGTTGTTGCAAGGCGGCGCCGGCCTGTTGGCCTGCTCGACGTCGCCCACCACCGTCCAGTCGTCCTTGGTCGACGGCTGCGCCTTCTTGGCAACTGCATAGACGAGCGCGGTGGACGGCCCGGTCTCGGCGCCCGCCGCCGCGTCGTAGCTGCCGCGGCGGAAGTAGGCGATGGCGGGAATGCCGTTCTTGTCCAGGGCGATGCTGGCGTACATGCCCACGTCGCCGTTGCTCGGCGCGGAGCCGGCGGGCGTCGAGCCGTCCACCGTCATCGGCGGCGTCCATTTCGCCGCGGGGCCGCCATACCTGGCGGTGAACTTCAGATCGCCATTGTCCACGTCGTAATACGCGACGTAGACGTCGCCCTGCGCGTCGGCGGCGATGGAGGTGTACTGGCCCACGTTGGGGCCCGGATCGGTGATGCCGCCGCGCGGGCCGTTGACGTCGCCGCCGATGTGTCCGGTCGCGGGAACGCCGTCCACCCACTCGCTTTTCTGCGGCTTGTCGAGCGCGGCCTTGTCGAAGGTGTGGACGACCAGGTCGCCATACACGCCGTCATAGGCGCTGACGTAGAGGTACTGCCCGCTCGCCGCGATGCTCGAGTAGCGGGCCACGTCGCGCACCTGGATGGGCGGGAGCGAATCGCACTCGCACTTCTCCGTGTCGGGCTTGCAGGTGTCGAAGATGTTGTCGGGATCCTGCAGGACGAGCATCTTCCCCGCCGGGCAAGTCTGCTGGCAGGAGGAGTCTTTCGGCGTGGGAGAGCAGAGGTTGGTGGCGGTGATGCACACCTTGCCCGCGCCGCAGCCGCCGCTGCAGGGCGGCTCGCTCACGCAGTAGCTGTTGAAGCAGCTGGTGCCCGAGCCGCAAGCGCCGCCCTGGCACTTGTTCCAGGTGCAGCCCGGCAACGGGACGAAGACGCCGATGGTCTTGCACACCTGCCCCTGGGCCGGACACGAGCCTTCCGGGCATTTGATGAAGTTGTCGAGGCAGTAATGTTCCGAGGGCTTGCAGGTCTGCGCGGGGCAGCAGTCGGCGGCGGTGTCGCACTGTTTGGGATTATTAGCCTCGGACACCTTGGATCGGGCGCAGCCGAGAATCGAGACAGAGACGATCAGCGCCGCGAAAAGTCCGCGGCAAAGCGACGACCACATCATTGGGAAGCCCCTCACAGCCGGAGTGTGCGCGAAATCTACCAGCCCGCTCCGAAGGGACTCAACGGTCGATCGGCGCCTCTCCGCCATCTGACCGATGATTGAGCTCTCGTTCGAAGCGGAACTCGGCCAGCGCAGGCGCGACTTCGCCGCCGTCTTGCGCGGATTTGCGCTTGCAGTCCTCGCCGATGGGGACAGAAGTCTCCACGATGGCTTGTATCGCGCCGGTCTGACAAGACTTGACCTGGATGCCGAATTCCACGGGGCAGGTGCGGCCGCCCGAGAGTTTGTCGGTGGAGCGCATCACGCCAGCGAGCGCGGCGTCGGTGCGGTGCAGCTCGAAAGTGATCGGCTCGTCCGGGTTTTTCAGCCCCCCATCCTCGGAGCGCTCGAGGAATTCGCCCCGCAGGACCCCGCCGTGGTCGCGGAAGCGATAGGCGAAATGGCGATCGCTGGCGTTGAGCCAGACGCCGGAGAGGTCCTGGTCGCAGAAGCGCGCCGGTGACGGCTTCTTGCAGGCCGCGCCCAAGAGCAAAAGGGCCAGCGCATATCGGTCAAGTGGATGAGCCATCGACCCGCTTTCGCGGGCGGCTGTACTATCAGAGCGATGCCGGCGCGCAAGGCCGTGGTGTTCCCTCTCGCGCTGTTGTGCGCGGCCGTCGCCCAGGAAGAGGTGGATCTCCTCGCGCGCTCGCTGCGGCCCGAGGGGCGGATCGAGCTGGAGACGAACGCCGCACCCATCGAGCAGCTCCCCGTCTCGGAAGTGGAAGCCGAGCTGGATCCGGGAGCGGCGCGCGTGGACGGAAAGCTGCGGCTGGTGGTGCGCAACCGCGAGCGCGCGGCGTGGAGCGAGCTGGTGCTGCGGGTCTATCCCCAGGCGGGGCAGGGCGCCGCGCTCCGGGTGGAGGACGTGCGCGTCGGCGGGCGGCGCGTTTCCTTCCGCGCGCACGGAACGGTGGTGACGCTGCCCGGCGAGGTGGCGGCGGGCGCAACCGCGGTTGTGACACTCTCGTTCCACGGCCAGCTTCGCCGCCTGCGCGAGGGCGATGACGATCCCCTCTCGCAGATCGCTCCGGGCATCGCGCCGCTCTCGGGGCGGCCGCGGGCGCAGGATCGCGGGTATGGGACGTTCGCGGTCGGCCCGCGCGGGGCGGTGCTGGTGGACTGGTACCCGCAGCTCGCGGCGCGCGCGCACGGCGTCTGGGACAAGGACGAGCCCGGGGCGTTGGGCGATGCGTCGCACGCGGATCCGGGGTCGGCGATCGTTTCATTGACGGTGCCCAAGGGCTGGCGGGTCGCCGGAGCGGGATCGGCGCTCGGCCAGCATCCTGCCGCCGCAGGCAAGGAAGCGGCCACCTTTGCCGCGGCGGGAATCCGCGGCGCGCTGGGCGTCGTGGCCTCGCCGGAATTCGACGAGGTCTCCGAGGACGCTTCCGGCGTGGAGCTGCGTGCATCGTCGCTGCACGGCGAGAAGGGCGCGCGCGGGCTCATCGCCTGCGCGCGGACGGCGCTGCAGTCGCTGCAGACGCGCTTCGGGCCGTATCCGTGGAGTGCGCTGGCCATCGCCGAAGCGGCGCTCATCGGCGGCGCGGGCGGCGTCGAGCTTCCCGGGATTGCGCTGATCGCGCAGGCGCTCTCGCCGCGCGCGCACGCAGGCCTGGTGCCGGCGGGGATGTTCGAGTTCACCTGCTACCACGAGGTCGCGCACCAGTGGTGGCAGGCGGTGGTGGGCTCCGATCCGCGCCGCACGCCCTGGGTGGACGAAGCGCTGGCGCAGTACAGCGCCGTGCTGGTGGTGGAAGATGCGAAAGGCGGCGGGCCGGCGGGCAAGGCTGCAGCGGCGCAGGCGCTCTCCACTTTCGTGGCGCTGAACTATCACGGCATGCGCATGGCCCACGCCGCCGACGGAAAGGTGGCGCGCCCGGCGGACGAGTTCCGCTCTCCACTCGCCTACGCCGGGCTGGTGTACGGGAAGGCGCCACTCTTCTTCGAGCGCGCGCGCGATCTGATGGGAGAGGCGCGCTTCGACGCGGCATCGCGCGCGTACCGGCAAGCCTGGGCTTTCCGCGAGGCTGGGGCCAAGGCATGGCTTTCCGCCGCGCAGCGCGTGGACCCCGGGCACTCGCGCGAGCTTGCCGCGCTCGAACGGCGCTGGTGGGAGGAGAAGCACGGCGACGAGGACATTCCGCCGCCCGATGCGCTCGCCCTGATGGACGCCCTCGGCGGAGGCGGGACCGGCTTTACCCAGCTCCTGCGCATGCTGCAGAAAAACGGCGGCGAGGACGACGCCGACCTGCGCGAAGCCATCAAGCAATTACAGCGCCTCATGCCCGAGCTCTCCCACATGCTCGAAGGCACGGAAGAACAGGATCAATGATTCAGATCAACCACGGAGCGCACGGAGCGCACGGAGTTTTTTCAAAAAAAAGTTCTTCTCCGTGCGCTCAGTGCGCTCCGTGGTTGATCCGAAGAAGTTCAACGGATTGGGCCGAGCAGGAGCTTGAGAGACTCCTGAAGATCGGTAAAGTCCCGAAGCACGATCTCTGCCCCGTGAGCGGCGAGATCGTGGACTGTCCAGCGTCCAGTGGCCACGCCGCAAGCAGGAAGGCCGGCGTCGTGCGCGGCGAGGACGTCGCGAGGCGTGTCGCCGATGACCAGCGCCTCGGTTGCGCCCAGTTCCTGGGCGCGCCGCCAGGCGGTGCGGACTATCTCCGCCCGAGGCTCCGCGTCGCTGCCGTATCCGCCGAAGCGGAAGCGCCCCCACAGCCCAGCCGAAGTGAGCTTAAGCTCCGCTCCGCGCGCCAGATTGCCGGTGCACAACCCGAGCAGCACCTCGGGGCGCGCCGCGACCCCAGCGATCAGGGCCGCCGCCCCCGGCAAGGCGCTGTAAGCCTTGAGCGCGCACTCCGCCTCGAGCGCTTCGAGATAGCGCGCCAGCACCGCGTCGATCTCCGCCTCCGCCACCCGGCGCGCGCGCTCCTCGACGGGGATCGAATGATCTCCTTCGGCCGCCAGAAGCACCCGCGCGATGCCGCGATCGGTCATGCCGTCGAGCCGCATCTTGCGCAGCTCAAGGGCGGCCTGCTGCCGCGCGTGCAAGGCCCGGCCGAGCGCGCGGCTTCCCGCGCCCGCGCTTTTCGTCAGCGTGCCGTCGAGATCGAAGAGCAGCGCCCTCACTTGCCGCTCACCACCAGCTCGGCGAAGCGCAGCGTGGGCGCCGCGACCGGCGAGCGGAAATCGAGATCGTTTCCGATCGCGTCGATGCCCGAGAGCATCTCCAAGAGGCCTCCCGAAACGGTCACTTCCTGCACCGGATACGACAACTCGCCGTTCTCGATCCACAGCCCGTTCGCACCGCGCGAGTAGTCGCCGGTGACCACGTCGGCGCCGCGGCCGAGCATCGCCGTCACGTAGAGGCCGCGCTTCACCCCGCCGATGATCTCCTCGGGCGAGACCGCGCCTTTCTCGAGGAAGAAATTGCTCGTGCCCACCGAGGGCAGGGATGCCCATCCGCGGCTCGCGCTCCCGGTGGAGCGCGCCCGCGCCTTGTGCGCGCTGGTTGCGTCGTAGAGGAAATTCTTCAGCACGCCTTTTTCGATCACCGCCGTGCGCTGCGAGGCGACGCCTTCACCGTCGAAGGGCCGGGTGGCGATGCCGCCCGCGAGCGTCGCGTCGTCCACCAGCGTGACCTGCGCGGGCGCGATGCGCTTTCCCAGGAGCGCTCCGAGAAAGCTGCTCTTCTTGTGCACCAGGAGCCCGTTGACCGCCGCCGAAAGGCCGGCGATGAACCCGGCGGCCATCTGCGCGTCGAACACCACCGGCAACCTCGTAGTCTGCA
>Ga0099827_10002471_pt1 | contig 10234 bp, 9 predicted proteins | sample CZO8metaG_FD_79339 | JGI IMG/M metagenome (GOLD analysis project Ga0099827, IMG submission 79339) | Vadose zone soil microbial communities from the Eel River Critical Zone Observatory, Northern California, USA - CZOApr15con1.8 metaG | ecosystem: Environmental > Terrestrial > Soil > Vadose zone ...
TCACGAACCGGATCTCCGGGTGCCGCGTCACCGTCTCGAGGGCGGCCGGCAGCTCGCGCGTGCGCACCAGGACGTCGTAGACCAACCCGGCCTCCCCGACGGCGACGAGCCCGCGCTGCACGTCTTCGCGCAGCAACCACATGGGGTCCGGTTCGTCATGGACCTGGTGCCGGATGCCGACCAAAAAGCTGCCGCCCTCGCTCCTTTTCAGACCGGCGATCGTCTTGTCCACCGACCGATCGGTGAGGTCGGCCCAACCCACGACCCCCGCGATGAACTCGTTTTCCGCGGCACTTTGCAGGAACTCGCGCGTCTCCTCCAGGCTCGAGACGGTCTGGACCACAACTGTCCTGTCGATCCCGTTGGCGTCGAGGAGCGGCTTCAGGTCTGACGCGTCGAAACGCCGCCGGATCGCGTCCAGCTCGTCCCCCATCCAGGGATACTCGCGGTGGGCGGGATCCCAGAGGTGGTGGTGGGCGTCGACAACCATCAGCGCGCCGGCGCTTCGGGCGTGACGAGGCCTTCGGCCTTCAGGTCCTCCCACACAGCGGGCGGAATCGGCGCCTGGAACGCGTCGATGTTTTCGGTGAGCTCTTCCACCGAGCGGCATCCGGTGAGGACGGTCTGCACGGCCGGATGACCCAGGGGGAACTGGATGGCGACAGCCTTCTGCGAGACGCCGTGGCGCTCGCACACTGCTTTGATTCGTGCGGCGCGCTGGACGAGCTCGTCGGGCGCCGTCTGGTAGTTGTAGTGCGTCCCGGGGCGCGGGTCGGCGAGGATGCCGCTGTTGAAGACGCCGCCGGCGATGATCGCGATCCCTCGCTCGACGCAGAGCGGCAGCAGCTCCTTCAGCCCCACCTGGTCGAGCACCGTGTAGCGGCCCGCGAGGAGGAAACAGTCGAAGTTCGCTTCGCGGGCGAAACGGGCGAGCATCTCGGCCTGGTTCATGCCTGCCCCGACCGCTTTGATCGTCCCTTCCGACCTCAGACGGTCGAGCGCCGGGTATGCGCCTGCCAGAGCCTCGGCGAAGTGCTCGTCGGGGTCGTGGATGTGGAGGATGTCGATCCTGTCGATGCCGAGTCGCGCGAGGCTCTCCTCGACCGAGCGCATCACGCCGTCGTACGAGAAGTCGTAGACGGGGTTGAGCGGAGGAGCGCCCGGAAAGGTGTCGCTCTGCGGCGGCGCACCTGCGCGAAGGAGCCGGCCAACTTTCGTCGCGAGCACGAACTGGTCCCGAGGCTTGGTGCCCAAGACCGCGCCGAGGCGCTGTTCGGCCAGGCCGTTCCCGTATTGGGGCGCGGTGTCGAAAAAACGGATGCCGGCCGACCACGCGGCCTCGACGACTCGGTGCGCATCGTCATCCGCCAGGGCTTGGAAGAGGCCCCCCAGGGGCGCGGTGCCAAAGCCGAGCAGCGTCACGTCGAGGGGGGTTCGCCCGAGCCGGACCCGCCCTATGGGGTTCAGGCCGAGGCTCCCGCTGCCACCTGCTTCCGCAGCCAGCGCTCGCCGCTGGCGATGTGGGCGGTCGCCGCGGCACGAGCTAGCTCGGGGTCGCCCTGCATGATCGCCTCGTAGATCCGGCGGTGCTCTTCGCGCGTGACGTCCAGCGCGTTGTCCGCGGCCCGGCCGTGCCACAGACGGACGCGGTGCATGCGCAGCGAAAGGGTGGCCAGCAGCGAGATCAGGACCGGGTTTCCGGTCGCCCGCGCGATCACGGCGTGAAACGCGACGTCGGCTTCGACGAGCTCTTCGACTCCCTGCGCATCGTGCATCTGATCGAGGCTCAACGCGAGCTCCTTCTTCCCCACTTCGTCGATGCGTGCGGCGGCCAGCGCCGCCGCGGCGGCTTCGAGGATGCGGCGGACCTCATACAGCGCCACCGCTCCCTCTCCGAGCAGCAGGTGGCTAACAAAACCGGTGCTCTCGAGCAGCAGGTCGGGCTCCAGGCTGCTGACGTAGGTGCCATCGCCCTGGCGCACCTCCAGCACCCGCAGCTGGGAGAGCGCGCGGACGGCTTCGCGAAGGGAGTTGCGGGACAGGCCGAGCTCGGCGGCCAGCTCGCTCTCTTTCGGTAGCCGGTCGCCCGGACCCCAGGCACCTGACACAATTCGCTCTCGGATCTTGTCGATGGCGTCGTCGGTGACGCTCGGGGCGCGGGCGGCGCGCCTTTTGCGATGGGATCCATTGTCGGCCAGAGGTCGGAGGTTCGGTGCCTTCATTGGGTCAAGAGCGGGTGAGGAACCCTAGTTTGATTGACAAACATCGGAGCTTCAGCATATAGCTAAGGCGATGGGAAGGCTCGGCGACAAGGTGTGCGTGATCACGGGCGCGGGCTCGGGAATCGGGCAGGCGAGCGCGCTCCTCTTTGCGCGCGAAGGCGCCCGCGTCGTCGTGTCCGACATCGACCTTGACGCCGCACGCGACACGGCGCAGGAGATCACGAAGGCGGGAGGCCAGGCCGTCGCCGAGCAGGTCGACGTCACCGACCAGGCGCAGACCGCGGACCTAGCCGAGCGGGTCGTGCGGCGTTTCGAACGAGTCGACGTGCTGTTCAACAACGCCGGCATCGGCGGGGTCGGCGACGTCCTGGAGACCGAGCCCGACCTGTTCGACCGCGTGATGCGGGTCAACGTCCGCGGCGTCTATCTCATGAGCCGGGCGATCGTCCCGCACATGATCAGGCAGCGGTCCGGTTCGATCATCAACATGTCGTCGTGCATCGCCGCTATCGGCCTCGCGCGGCGCGTCTCATACGCCGCCTCCAAGGGCGCGGTGCTGTCGATGACGAAGTCGATGCAGGTCGACCTCGCGCCACATGGCATCCGGGTCAACGCGCTGCTGCCCGGCACGATCCTGACGCCGTTCGTCGAGCGCTACCTGAAGGAGTCCTACGCCGACCCCGAAGAAGGTATGGCCGCGATCCGCAAGCGCCAGCTCACCAACGACCTGGGGCAGCCTGAGGACGTCGCGAACGCGGCGCTCTACCTCGCGTCCGACGAGTCGAGGTTCGTGATGGCGTCCGGATTGGTCGTCGACGGCGGAGTAAGCGGTACTAAGTAAGACGTGCGCTTGACCGGTCGCGACAGGCTCTTCCTGTTCGCGCCGCTTACCCTTCTCCTCGCCGGCTGGCTCGTCCTTCCCGCGCTCCTCGGTCTGCTCGCGACCTTCTCCACTTACTCGCCATTCGCGACCAGCGTGCAGTTTTCGGGGCTCGCCAACTACGCGGCAGTCGTCCGCGACCCGTTGTTCGGCGCCGCGGCCCGCAACGTGGCTGTCTTCACGCTGGTGGCCGTGCCGCTCGAGCTCGCGATCGGGTTCAGCGTCGCCTACATGCTGCGCCGCCCGTTTCAAGGGCGCGCGGCGCTGCGGGTCCTCCTGCTGCTGCCCTGGCTGGTCAGCCCCATCGCGAGCGGAGTGATGTGGCATTTCCTGTTCGGCGGCGCGACCGGCATCGTGGATTTCGTCCTGGGCTGGCTTGGCCTGCCGGACCTACCCTCGCCTCTGGGCGACCTTCGTCTTGCGCTTCCCGCCGTGATCGCGGTCGAGGTCTGGCGGATGGCTCCGTTCGTGACGTTCGTGCTGCTGCCGAGCCTGGCTTCGATCCCAACCGAGCGATGGGAGGAGGCAACCCTGAGCGGCGCCTCGTGGACGGGACGGGTGCGGCACGTCGCCATCCCCGCCGTCCGCCCTCTGCTGCTCACGATCACGATGCTGCTCACCGGCCTCTCGTTGGGGACGTTCGACGCGGTCCTGATCCTGACTGGGGGCGGCCCGGGCACGGCGACGGTGACCCCCGCCCTCTATAGCTACAACCGCGCCTTCGGAGTCAACGACTGGCCCGTGGGCGCCACCTCGGGGTGGTTGATCGCGGCGGCCGTCCTCGGCGCGGGACTCATCTACCTACGGTTGTCCAGAACAAGGGTCGCCGAATGAATCTTCGAGGCACGCTCGTGGCGGCGACCCTCCTGGCGTTTCTGCTTCCCCTCTTGTGGACTGCGCTCGCGTCGCTTGGAGTTCTGCCCGACAACAGCAGCCGTCCGCCATCGTGGCGAGGGTCCGCATCGCTGGATCACTTCGCCGAGGTCGGGATCGCCGAGCCGGCGTTCTGGCAAGAGCTCGTGACGAGCGTTCTCACGGCCGCATGCGCCGCGGCGATCGCAGTGGGCGCAGGCTTTCTTGCCGCATACGGCCTCGCTCGCGCCCCGTTTCGATCAAGCCGCGTGGTCACGCAGGGATTCCTCGTCCTCGCCAGCCTTCCGGCCATGGCCTACGTGATTCCGTTGAGCGACCTCATGCGGCGCGTGCACCTGCTGGACACGTTCGTAGCCGTGGTTTTGAGCGAAGCAGCCGCCACGGCGCCTCTTGCTGTATTCGTCCTCCACGGCGCCGTCGCGCAGCTGGCGCCCGAATGGGAGGAGGCCGCGGTGCTCGACGGCGCGGGGCTCTTTCGCGTGATCGGCCGCGTCGTCCTGCCGCTGGTCGCCCCAAGCGTCGTCGCGACCGCGATCGTTCTCTTCGTGCTCGACTGGAACATGCTGCTGGTCCCGCTCGTGCTGACCTCGGGAGGGATCAAGACGATCCCCCTCGGGCTCAGCGACTTCTTCACGTTCGAGCGAGAGCTCGACTGGCCGACGGCCGCCGCCGCGCTGATCATCTCCCTGGCCCCCGTGGCCGTTCTCGTCGGCCTCTTCCACCGGGTGCTCAACCGGTTCGCCCTGGACCTCCGAACCGGCGAATGAGCCCCCATACATCCGATGACTAGCCAGTTCGTCCTTGACAAATTGCCCTCTAACCCGCTAAATATCGCGGTATTCATCGGATATGCCGGTGGCTCGGCGATGCTTTGGGCCGGCGGCTTTGTTCGCAAATAGGGGATAAGAGATATGAGTCGAGTCCTGGCGAAAGCCGTGGTTCTTTTGGTATTCGTGGCGGCCTGCAGCACCGGGTCGAACACGTCCTCGAACCAATCGTTCAGCGGCACGACGATCCGGGTCGTGACGTTCACCGGCCCTCAGATCGCGGAGCCGCTGCAGCGTCGCGCGCCCGACTTCGAGAAGGCAACGGGCGCGAAGGTGCAGATCATCACCGTGCCGTTCTCCGACCTGTACCAGAAGCTCCTCACCGACTTCGCCACCAAGACCAACTCCTATGACGCGACGGTCTTCGACCCGCAGTGGATGGGCGACTACGTGCCGTCCGGTTACCTCGAGGACCTGACCGACCGCGTGAAGAACGACTCGGCACTCAATTGGAACGACATCGCGCCGTTCTTCCGTGACTTCAGCGCCACGTTCAAGGGCCATGTTTACACGGTCCCTCTCGACGGCGACTTCCAGATGGTCTACTACCGCAAGGACCTGCTCCAGAAGGACGGCCTTCAGCCGCCGGCGACGTGGGAGGACTACATCAGCATCGCCAAGCACTTCCAGGGCAAAGACCTCAACGGCGACGGCAAGGCAGACTACGGCTCCTGCCTGGCCATGAAGCGCAGCGCGCAGTCGTACTGGGCCTGGATTTCGATCGCGTCGGCGTACCTGCAGAGCCAGGGCACGAAGCAGGGCGCGTTCTTCAACACCGACAACATGCAGCCGCTGATGAACAACCCGGGGGCCGCCGCGGCTTTGGACGTTTACAAGCAGCTTTCGAAGATCGGTCCTCCTGAGCAACTCAACCAGGACGTCGGCGACTCCCGCGGTCTGTTCGTGACGGGTCGCTGCGCCCTGTCCCTGGACTGGGGCGACATCGGCCCGCTCGCCGTCGACAAGGCGCAGTCCACCGTCCAGGACAAGGTCGGCGCGGTGATCCTGCCGGGTTCCAAGAAGGTACTCGACCGCTCGACCGGCCAGCTGGCCGACTGCACCGCGACGCTGTGCCCATACGCGACCAACGGGGTCAACCACGCCCCCTTCGCAGCCTTCGGTGGCTGGTCCGGCGCGATCAACAAGGCCGCCCCGGCCAAGACCAAGGACGCCGCGTTTGCGTTCCTCTCCTACATGTCGCAGTCCGCGCAGTCGAGCGTCGATGTGACGATCGGCAAGACCGGCTTCAACCCTTATCGCACCTCACACTTCAACAACATGGGTCCCTGGACCGCTTCAGGCATGAGCGAGCAGGCTGCGAACGACTACCTGGGCGCCATCAAGTCGAGCCTGCAGAGCCCGAACATGGTCCTCGACCTGCGCATCCCGCAGACGGCGTTCTACCAGCAGACCGCGCTGGACACCGCTCTCGCTCAGTTCCTGGCCGGTGAGATCTCGCTCACCCAGTGCATGACTCAGATCACCAACCAATGGAACTCGAAGACGGACGAGATCGGCCGCGCGTCACAGCTGGACGCCTACAGATCCAGCCTGAGCATCACGAAGTAAGCCCACGGGCGGCGGGGTCACGCACCTCGCCGCCCTCACCCATCCCATTCAGTGCCAGGAACTGATGAAAAGGATTCCGTCTCTGTGAGCATGCACGCGTCGGCGCGCGCGGTGAGTGCCGCGGCCTCCTGGTGGCGGCCGATGGCCTCGCGCCTCGACCGCGTCGCGGGCGGTGTGTTCATCCTGCCGGCGGTGGTGGTCATCCTCGCCTTCTCGATCTTTCCGCTTCTCAGCTCGCTCTATGTGTCTCTCTCACGCCTGGGCTTCGCGCAGGGCGGCGTGGAGCTGAAGTTTGTGGGGTTCGACAACTACGCGAAGCTGCTTTTCGGCATCGATCGCCCGCACTTTCTCGGCGTGACCGGCCCACTCACGCCGATCGGCATCGCGGTCTTGCTCGCCATCTACGGCCTGTTCGCCCTTCTCCTCTATCGCTACGCGCGCGGCCCGAATCGCACCATCGGTGGGCTGGTCGGCCGGGTGCTGGCGACCGCCATCGCCGGCACGCTCGTCTGGCTCATCGTGAACACCGTCCTGACCAGTGGGCGCCCGGGGACGCTGGTCGTGACGCTCGTTTACGTCGCCGTCGATGTGTCCGTCCAGTACCTGCTCGGCCTCGGACTGGCCTTGCTCGTCGTGCAGCACCTCCCCGGAAGGCGCTTTTTCCGCGTGGTCTTTCTGCTCCCAATGATGATCACGCCCGTCGGAGTTGCCTACCTGTTCCGGATGCTTGTGGACACGAGCAAGGGTCCGCTGTACCCGCTGTGGGCGCACTTCGGATTGACGGACATTTCGTGGGTCACCAACCCATGGGGCGCGCGACTGGCGGTGATGGTCGGCGACGTCTGGCAGTGGACGCCGTTCATCTTCATCGTGCTGCTGGCCGCGATCGAGACGCTGCCCCATGAGCTGGTCGAGGCGGCGGTCGTCGACGGAGCCAACCGCTGGCAGGTGTTCTGGCGGATCACCTTTCCGCAGATCTTGCCCGCGACAATCACCGTGGTCCTGATCCGCATCATCGAGGGCTTCAAAATCGTCGACCTGCCGAACGTGCTGACCAACGGAGGGCCTGGAACAGCCACCGAATCGCTCACGCTTCACGCCTACACGATCTGGCGGGCGTTGGACATCGGGGGCTCGGCGGCGGTCGCCTACATGCTGCTCATCGTGGTGACGTTCGTCGGCATCGCCTACGTCAACCTCTTCCGCCCCCGCGCGGCGGCGGCGGCCTGACCGCGATGGCAATCATCCGGAGGCGCGGCGCTTCGGTCTCGACGACCTCGATCTCGTTCCCTGCGATGACGCTCTCGTACATCGCTCTTTTCGCCTGGACCTTCGTCGTCCTGTTTCCTCTCTACTGGCTGGCCGTGACCGCGCTCAAGACGCCGCTGGAGGTGAACGGCGGGCCGTTCTACATCCCGTGGCGCGACTTTCAGCCGACGCTCGACTCGTGGCACTACATCTTCTTCGACCTTCGAGAGGACACGTTCCGCCCCTACACCAACACGGTCGTGGTCGGGCTGACGAGCACGGCGATCACCGTTCTGCTCGGCTCGATGGCTGCTTACGCCCTCGTGCGCATGCGTTACCAGGTCGGATTCGGCGCGATCGGGTCCTTCGTGATCGCGCTCGCGATCGCCGTCGTCGTCGTGGTTGCCGGCGGGCCGTGGCCGGTCGGCGTGGTGGCCGGGATCGGAGTGTTCGTGTTGCTGCTGCAAACGGTTGCGCGACGCTTCAAGCGTGGCGTCGGCAACGACGACATCGCGTTCTGGATGATCTCGCAGCGCATGCTGCCGCCGGTCGCGACGGTCATCCCCATCTACATCTTTTTTCAGCAGCTCCAGCTGCTCGACACGTGGGCGGCGCTGATCATCACCTACACCGCGGCACACCTGCCGATCGTGGTCTGGCTGATGCGCGACTACTTCCAGAGCGTGCCAGTCGAGCTCGAGGAAAGCGCCGCCATCGACGGCGCTTCGCCCTACAGGATCTTCCGCTCGATCGTGCTGCCCCTCGCGGTGCCGGGCCTTGTCGCGACGTTCCTGTTCGTCCTCGTCTTCGCGTGGAACGAATACCTCATCGCTCTGTTCCTGACCAGCGCGAACGCCCAGACGCTCCCGCTCACGGTCGCGGCGCAGAACGCAACCCGCGGGCCGCAGTGGTGGTACATGTCGGTGCTCATCCTGATCATGATCGGACCGGTGATCGCGATGGCGATCGCGCTGGAGCGGTTCATCGCACGCGGCCTGCTGGTCGGCGCGGTCAAGGGTTAGGCATGCGCCGCATCATCAGCGCCACCGCGCACGACGTGCGCTTCCCCACCTCCCGCACCCTGGCCGGCTCGGACGCGATGCACACGACGCCCGACTATTCGGCCGCGTACGTCGTGCTCCGAACCGACGCCAACGACGGCCTGGAGGGCCACGGGCTCGCGTTCACTATCGGTCGTGGCACTGAGGTGTGCGTGGCCGCGATCAACGCCCTGGCGCCGACCGTCGTCGGGAAGTCGCTCGAGTCGATCACTTCCGATATGCGCGGGTTCTGGCGCGCAGTCACCGGCGAGCAGCAGCTGAGGTGGCTCGGTCCCGAGAAGGGCGCGATCCATCTCGCCGCCGCGGCGCTGGTGAACGCGGTCTGGGACCTCTACGCGAAGGTCGAGGGCAAGCCGCTGTGGAAGCTGCTCGTCGACATGACCCCCGAGCAGCTGGTCTCGTGCATCGACTTCCGTTACATCAGCGACGCGCTGACGCCCGATGAGGCGCTGGCCATCCTCCAGAGCATGGCCCCGACCCGAGCCAAGCGTGAGGCCGAGATGTTGCGTGCGGGGTATCCGGCGTACACGACCTCGGCGGGATGGCTCGGCTACTCGGACGAGAAGTTGCGCGAGCTCTGCCGTGAGGCGGTCGCCGCGGGCTGGACACACGTGAAGATGAAGGTCGGCCAGAAGATCGAGGACGACATCCGCCGGGCGCGGATCGTGCGCGAGGAGATCGGACCGGAACGCCGCCTCATGATGGACGCGAACCAGGTTTGGGAGGTGGGCGACGCGATCGCGAACATGAAGCTTCTCGCCGAGTTCGAGCCGCACTGGATCGAGGAGCCGACGAGCCCGGACGACGTGCTGGGCCACGCCACGATCGCGCGGGCGATTGCGCCGATCAAGGTCGCCACCGGCGAGCACTGCCAGAACCGGGTCATGTTCAAGCAGCTGTTCCAGTCCGAAGCCATCGGCTTCTGCCAGCTCGACGCATGCCGCCTTGGCGGCATCAACGAGGTCCTGTCGGTCCTCCTGCTCGCGGCGAAGTTCGGGGTGCCGGTCTGCCCGCACGCGGGCGGCGTCGGGCTCTGTGAATACGTCCAGCACATCTCGCTTTTCGACTACATCGCGGTGAGCGGGTCACTCGAAAATCGTGTGATCGAGTACGTCGAGCACCTGCACGAGCACTTCCTCGATCCGGTGATAATTCGCGACGGATGCTACGTCCCGCCGCGAGCGCCGGGTTACAGCATCACCATGCGCCCCGAGTCGCTTCGTGAGTTCGAATACCCGTCCGGCCCCGCCTGGAGGACCGCCTGAGAACTGAGGTCGTGCGGGCCGGCGGGTGGCACCTGGTCCAGCTCGACGGCGCCACACATATAAAGAAGGAGGGGAGCTGGAGCCGGCTGGACGGCGCTTCGATCGACTCCCTGCTGACGCTTTCGCTCGCCGAGCTCCGCCGGTTCCTCGACGAGAAGCGGCCGGCGGTCGCGCCGCCGGACGCCGCCGTCATCGGCGCCCCGATCCAGAGCCAGGAGGTATGGGCCGCCGGCGTGACCTACAGGCGCAGCCTCGAGGCTCGCGCGGATGAGGCGGTGAGCTCGGATCA
>Ga0099827_10002474_pt1 | contig 10230 bp, 10 predicted proteins | sample CZO8metaG_FD_79339 | JGI IMG/M metagenome (GOLD analysis project Ga0099827, IMG submission 79339) | Vadose zone soil microbial communities from the Eel River Critical Zone Observatory, Northern California, USA - CZOApr15con1.8 metaG | ecosystem: Environmental > Terrestrial > Soil > Vadose zone ...
CACACGCGCTTCGGCATGTCCGAACGCGAAATGACGCGGCGCGTGCTCGCCGCCATGGACGACCCCCATCTCGCGATACTCGGTCACCCCACGGGTCGGATGCTGCTGCAGCGCGAGCCGTACGCGATCGATCTCGACCAGGTGCTCGCCAAGGCCGCCGCCCGGGGCATTGCCGTCGAGGTGAATGCGGATCCCCATCGCCTCGATCTCGACTGGCGCATGGTGCGGCGGGCGCGCGAGCTGGGTGTCACTTTCTCGATCGGCGCGGACGCCCACTCGACGAGCGGCATGACCAATGTCGCCGTGGGGGTGGGGATCGCCCGCAAGGGGTGGCTCGAGCCCGACCAGGTCCTGAACACGCGCGACGTCGGTGCGTTTCTCGCGTTCGCGCGGGCGCGGCTGGTCGCGGCGTGAGGCGGCTGGCGCGAGGACTGGCGATCGGCTTGGTGTACGGCGGTGTCCTGTTCGCTCTGGCGGGACGGCTGGACCTTCCGTTGCTGTGGGTCTTCTGGAGCATTGGCGCGATCGCGATCGTGGCCGGCGCCGTGACGATCCCACCGGCGGTGGTGCAGGAGCAGATGCGTCCCGCTCCCGGCGGCGCGGATCGACGGAGGCGCATTGCCGTCATGGTACTGGCAAACGCGGTCGGCGTGATCGGGGCCCTGGACGTTGGTCGGTTCCATTGGTCCGACACGGTCCCGCGCGAACTCCAGATCGTTGCCCTGCTCGCCTACGCGGGCGGAATCGGTTTCCTCGTCTGGTCGATGGCCGTCAATGAGTTCTTCTCGCCCGTCGTCCGCGTGCAGGGAGAGGGCGCGCACCAGCTCGTCACGGCAGGCCCCTACGGCCTGGTCCGACACCCCGGGTACCTCGGCATGGTGTTCGGCTACGGCGCGAGCGGCCTGGCACTCGGCTCATGGTGGGCCTTCCTTCCCTCGGCGGCGTGCGCGCTCTTGGTACTGCGCCGCGCGGCGCTCGAGGACCGGTACCTCCAGGAGCACCTCACTGGTTATCGCGAGTACTCCCAGCGCGTACCATATCGGTTGTTTCCAGGATTATGGTGAGCACGGCCCGCCGGACGCTCAGGCCGCGCGCGGGCCGGCACGTGGAGACGGCCGCCCAGCTCAAGGCACGCGTCCGCAAGATCAACGCGCGTCTCGAGAAGGCCTATCCCGACGCCACCTGCGCGCTGCACCACAAGAGCGCGCTCGAGCTGCTCGTCGCCACGATTCTCTCCGCCCAATCGACCGATGCACGCGTCAACATGGTCACACCCGCCTTGTTCGCGAAATACAAGACCGCCCCGGACTTCGCGAGCGCCGACCCGCGCGTGCTCGAGCAGGAAATCCACAGCACGGGGTTCTTCCGCAACAAGACAAAATCCATCATCGGGATGGCGCAGGCATTGGTGGAGCGCCACGGGGGCATGGTACCCGACACCATGGAGCAGCTGGTCCAGCTCCCCGGTGTGGGCCGCAAAACCGCGAACGTCGTCCTCGGCACCTGGTTCGGGAAGAACGAAGGCATCGTGGTCGACACCCACGTGCAGCGGCTCGCGACGCTGCTCGCCCTCACGAAAGAGAAGGATCCGGTGAAGATCGAGCGGGACTTGATGGCGCTCGTGCTGCGCGACAAGTGGACCTGGTTCTCGCACACGTTGATCCTGCACGGGCGTCGCGTGTGCATCGCGCGGCGGCCGAAATGCGAGGTGTGCGTGATCAATCGGTTGTGTCCGAGCTCGCGGGTATGATGAGGCGTTGCACGTTTCACGTTGCAGGTTACAAATGCGCCCAACGTGCAACGTGTAACATGTAACGTGCAACGGTTATGAACCTACCTCCGGTCGATCGGGACCAATTGGTTGCGACCCGCAGAGATCTCCACCAGCACCCCGAGCTGGGGTTCGAGGAGCGGCGCACGAGCGGGCTCGTGGCGGAGCGGCTGCAACGGCTCGGCTATACCGTGCGAACCGGGGTCGGTAAGACGGGAGTGGTCGGCCTGCGGGACGGCGTTGCAGACGGCTCGGCCCGCTGCGTGCTAATCCGCGCCGACATGGACGCGCTGCCGATCGAGGAAGCGAACGACGTCCCGTACCGCTCGCAGGCCGCAGGGAAGATGCACGCCTGCGGGCATGACGGGCACGTGGCGATCGGGCTCGAGGTGGCGCGCCGGCTGCACGCTGCATTTCTCCCGGGCAGCGTGAAGCTCGCGTTCCAGCCCGCCGAGGAGACCTCGTATGGCGCGGAGGCGATGATTCGCGACGGCGTGCTCGACGCGCCCAAGGTGGACGCCGCGTTCGGCATCCACTTGTGGAACGACATCCCGGTCGGGAGCATCGCGTTGATGCCGGGTCCCGTCATGGCCTCCGTAGACGAGTTCGACATCGCCATTCTGGGACGCGGCGGTCACGCGGCGGCCCCGCATCAGGCGATCGACCCCGTGCTGATCGCGGCGCACGTCGTCACCGGGCTGCAGAGCATCGTGTCGCGCCGCCGCAATCCGTTCGAGGAGGGGGTCGTCTCGGTCACCCAGATGCACGCGGGGCACGCCTTCAACGTCATCCCCGGCCGCGCCGATCTGCGGGGGACCGTGCGGACCTTCGGCGGAAAATTCTTCGACGAAGCACCGCAGCTGATCGAAGAAACCGCACGCGGCATCGCCCGGGCGTTCGGGGCCGACGCCGAGGTGCGGTACCGGCGGCTCTCGAAACCGCTGGTCAACGACGAGAAAATGACTTCATTGATGAAAGGCGTGGCCCAGGACATCGTCGGTCAAGACCGCGTGATCAGCGGCATCCGCACCATGGGGGGCGAGGACATGTCGTACTTCCTCGCGAAGGTCCCGGGTGCGTTCGCATTCGTGGGCTCGGCGTCACCCGACAAGAAGGGCTCGCCGCACCACAGCCCGACGTTCGATATCGACGAGGAAAGCCTCGTGATCGGGACGGAGCTGGTGACCAGGACGGTGGTGCGGTACCTGGAGCAGAGTAGCTGACGTGAGTGGGTAGATTTCGGGCGATGCCAAATCTCCTCGCATCCGAACCCTCCGCCTACCTGAAATCCGCCGCCCACCAGCCGGTGCACTGGCATCCGTGGAGCGAGCCGGCATTCGCGCGGGCGCGCGCCGAGGATAAGCCGATCCTCCTGGACATCGGCGCCGTGTGGTGCCACTGGTGCCACGTCATGGACGGTGAGTCGTATGAGGACGCAGGCGTCGCCGAGACCCTCAATCGCGACTTCGTGTGCATCAAGGTGGACCGCGACGAGCGGCCCGACGTGGATGCGCGCTACCAGCGCGCCGTGCAGGCGCTCACCGGTCAGGGAGGTTGGCCCCTCACGGCGTTTCTCACGCCCGAGGGCGAAGTCTTCTTCGGCGGCACGTACTTCCCGCCGGAGGACAATCACTACGGCCGGCCGGGCTTCCTCTCGGTCCTCAGGCAGGTCGCCGGCCTCTACCGCCAGCAGCGGGAAAAGGTGGCGGAGAACGCGACGGCGATCCGCCGCCACGTGGCTGAGTCGCTCGACGAAGCGAAGCTCGGCGAGATCACCCCGGCGACCCTGGAGCGGGCCGCGAGCGAGATGGCCCGCCAGTTCGACATTCGCTACGGCGGTTTCGGCACGGCGCCCAAGTTCCCTCACCCGGCGGCCGTGCAATTTCTGCTCGCCCGCTGGCACGACACGCGCGAGGATTGGATGCGCGAGGTGGTGGAGAAGACGCTGGCTGGGATGGCGAAAGGCGGAATCCGCGACCACGTGGGCGGTGGATTCCATCGTTATGCCGTAGACGAGCGGTGGATCGTGCCGCACTTCGAGAAGATGGCCTACGATAACTCGGAGCTGCTGCGCGCGTATCTAGACGGCTATGCGGCACTCGGACACCCGCTGTTCAAGGAAGTGGCCCAGGGCATCGTGAGTTGGGTGCTGGAAGTCTTGTCAGACCGGGGCACGGGCGCATTTTACACGTCGCAGGACGCGGACGTGCAGTTCGGCGACGATGGTGACTACTGGACGTGGACGCTGGAAGAACTGCGAGAGGCGCTGCCCGATAAGGCGTTCGACGTTGCACGTCGCACGTTCGAGGTGGAAGAAGCCGGTGAAATGCACCACAACCCGCGCAAGAACGTGCTCTGGCGGAAGGCCGAGCCGGCACGTGAAGACGAATGGCCTGTGCTCAAGGACGCACTCGGGCGGCTCAAGGCGGCCCGCGACAAGCGCAAGGCCCCCTACGTCGACACTACACCGTACGTGAACTGGAACGCCATGATGGCATCGGCGTTCCTGCACGCCGGCGCAGTGCTCGATCAGCCGGACTGCAACGCGCTCGCCCTCAAGGTCCTCAATCGGATCTGGGCGGAAGCGTGGGATGAACAACAGGGGATGAGCCACGTGATCGGGCGGGCCGAGCCGCGCGGGCTGCTGGAAGACAACGTCCACGCGGCGGCGGCATTCCTCGACGCCTGCGAGGCCACGGGTGATGACGCCTGGCTCACCCGCGCGATCGCCGTGATGCATTACTGCGGCCGGGCCCACTGGGACGACACGCAGGGCGGGTTCTTCGACGTGGCGCGCGACCGCACTGGCGCGGCCTACCTCGCAACGCCCGCCAAACCGGTGCAGGACGCCCCGACGCCCTCGGCGAACGGCGTCGCCGCACTCGTCCTGGCCCGGCTCTGGGCGGTCACTGACGACAGAGAATGGCGCCGCCTGCTCGATCGTCAGCTCGCCACGTTCGGCGGTGCCGCGTCTCAGCTCTCCCTGTACGGCGCGACGCTGGTGCGCGCCGTTGACTGGGCGCTCAACCCCGTCACGCGGGTCGAGGTGCTAGGGCCTAGGGGTGAGGGAACGGCCTGTGACATGCATCTCCTTGCCCTTCAGACCTACCGCCCTCGCAAGCTCGTGGTTCGTAAGACCGCCGAGCGACCGAGTGCTACCGTGTGCGTCGGCACCGCCTGCTCGCTCCCCGTGACCACACGCGAGGCGCTCGGGGACCTGTTGCGGTGAGACGTCGGGTGTTGGGCCGCACCGGCCTCGCGGTCAGCCCCATCGGCTTCGGCGGTTGGGGCATCGGCGGCAACCGGTTCGGCAACTCGTACGGTCCCACCGACGACGCCGAGTCGCTGCGCGCCGTCCAGCGCGCCTACGAGCTGGGTTGCAACTTCTTCGATACGGCGGACGTGTATGGGCACGGTCACTCGGAGGAGCTCCTGGGCCGGGCGCTCGCGGGGATCCGCCAACACGTGCTCGTCGCGACCAAGGTCGGCGGCAATTTCTACAACCGGGCCGTGAACCCGCTGCTGTTGGGCCGCATCGCCGAGGCGGCGGGCCGGCCGGTCGCCGAGCTCGCACCCGATATTCCGCTGCCGGTGACCCACGACGCCAATTTCTCGCCCCACTATATCCGGTTCGCGGTAGAGCAGTCGCTGCGGCGCCTCTCCACCGACTACATCGACCTGCTGCAGCTCCACAATCCCGCGCTCGGCCTGATCGCCGACCCGGACACCTACCTGGTGCTCGAGGATTTGAAGCGAGACGGGAAGATCCGGTTCTACGGCGTCTCCGTACACCCGCCCGAAGAGGGGCTTGCGGCCGTCGAGGTGACGCGACCCGACACGGTCCAAATCGTGTACAACATCGTGCGGCGCGAGGCCGAAGACCGCTTCTTTGCCGTCGCCCACGCCGCCAACATCGGTGTGATCGCGCGCGAGCCGCTCGCCAACGGCCTGCTCGCCGGGACGTATGGGCGGGACAGCACGTGGGAACAAGGCGACATCCGCGCCCGCATGCCGCGCCCCTACGTGGCGCAGCTCGCGGCGGTGGCGGAGCGCGTGAAGGACCTGGCCGGGCAGGCGGGCGTCACGCCGGCGCAGCTGGCGCTCCGCTTCGTGCTGGACAACGACGCGGTATCGGTCGTGATTGTGGGCATGAAGACCATGGCACAAGTGGAAGACAATCTCTCTCTGGAGTGATGATGCCGAACAAACACGCCGTTTTCGAGACCGCGAAAGGCACGATCAACGTGGAGCTGTTTGCCGATGAGGTGCCGGCCACCGTCGCCAATTTCGAGAAGCTCGCCAACTCGGGCTTCTACGACGGCACCAAGTTCCACCGCGTCATCTCCAACTTTATGGTTCAGGGGGGCGATCCCTATTCGCAGAGTGGGAAGGGGCGGGTCGGCACCGGCGGGCCCGGCTACACCATCAAGTGCGAGACCCAGAAGAACGTCCACAAACACGTAGCGGGGACGCTGTCCATGGCTCACGCCGGAAAAGACACCGGCGGCAGCCAGTTCTTCATCTGTCATTCCACCCAGCCGCACCTGGACGGCGTCCACACGGTTTTCGGACAGGTCACTAAGGGCCAGGACGTAGTCAACAAGATTGCGCAGAACGACGAAGTGAAGTCCGTTCGGGTGACACCATGAACAGCAGACGCCTGAGTCTCTTGATCGCGGTGCTCGCCATTCCGGTCGCGCTCCCGGCACAAACGGGCGAGTTCCTCGTCCGGCTGGGGCGCGACACGCTGGCAATCGAGCGCTACACCCGGACCGCCGACCGGCTCGAGGGCGAGCAGATCGTGCGCAGCCCGCGCACCGTACATCGCCTCTACACGGCGACGTTCGGTCCCGGCGGCGCGATCGAGCGCTTCGAGCTCGTTACCCATAATGTCTCGGGAGCCCCCGGCCCCCTGGAGCGCAAGGCCACCGCGACTTTCTCGGGCGACACGGTGGTCATGACCCTGCCGCGCGGCGACTCGACGGCGACGATGCGCATGAAGGCCGCGCCGGGCGCGCTGCCGTTCATCGGCCAGGGGTGGGCCTTGGTCGAAGAGGTGGCGCGGCGGGCCCGTGCCGCCAGCGGCGGGAGCTACAACATCGCCATGGTCCAGATCGGCGACACGGATCCTCTCGAGGTCACGGTCACCCCCCTCGGAGCTGACTCCATGAGGATCGAGCTCGGCGTGTTCGGGCCGATGCGGGCGCGCGTGGACGGCCAGGGAAGTCTGTTGGGCGTTTCCGGCGTCGGCAGTACGATGCAGGTGACGGTCGAGCGGGTGCAGGGCCTCGACTTCGCGGCGCTCGGGAAAGCGTTCGCGTCGCGCTCGCTCGGGACGCTGTCGCCCCCGGACTCGGTGCGCGTCGGCGTGGGCGGAGCCAATCTATCGGTACGCTACAGCCGCCCCTCGACGCGCGGCCGGGTGATCTTCGGGAACGTGGTTCCCTGGAACCAGGTGTGGCGGACCGGCGCAAACCAGGCCACGGTGCTCGAGACGAGCGCCGACCTGACCGTGGCGGGGACCGCGGTGCCGGCGGGCAAGTACAGCCTCTGGACCATCCCGGCGCCGGCCGGCTGGAAGCTGATCATCAACAAGAACAGCGGTCAGTGGGGGACCGATTACGACGCCCAGTACGACCTCGCCCGGCTCGACATGAAGGTGGAGGGGCTGCCACAGCCGGTGGAGCAGTTCACGATCGCGATCGAGCCGAAGGGAAAACGCGGCGTGCTGAAGCTTGAATGGGACAAGACCCGCGCCTCGATCCCGTTCTCGGCCAAGTAGCTTGCACCTCGACTTCGCCGTCGTCGCCGACTATGCGATCGTCGATCAGGCGGGCAAGCTCTCGGTGCTGGGGATCTTCCAGCACATCTGGGTGCAGCAGTTCCCCGCCATGCACCCCCGTCTGCACCTGGTGCTCCGCCTCAAGGGAAAGCGCACCGAGATCGGCGAGCACCAGGTGCAGATCCGGCTGGTGGACGAGCAGAACACCGAGATCCTCGGCGGCAACGGCACCGTGAACTTCGCCGAGCCGCCCGCAGGAGTGACCGACATCGAGGCGGGAGCGATTCTCGTGTTCGACGTGCCGTTCCCGCACCCCGGCGCGTACCGCTTCGAGATCACCATCGACGGAGAACGGAAGGCCTCGGTGCCCCTGACCGTGAGCCAGCTGCCCGCGCCGCCCGCGGGCGGGAGCAACTGAGATGCGCGTCGGGCTGGGGCTCGCCGCCCTGGCGCTCGTCGCCGCCTGCAGTGACGCTCCCACCGGCCCGACCGCGTCCGTCCGCGTCGATCTATCGAGCGGTTGGGTTCGCGCCAGTCCTGCCGAAGTGGGGATGAACGCCTTTGCCCTGCTCCGTGCCGCGGGCGACGCGTCGGGGATTCCACGCTTCCGGAGCCTGCTCGTGGCGCGGCACGGCCGGCTCGTGGCGGAGCAGTACTTCGGCGGCACCGACTCGACCACGCTATTCGACGTGCGCTCTGTGACGAAGAGCGTCGTGGGCGCCCTCACGGGCATCGCGCTGCGCGACGGCGTGCTCCCCGGCACAGGGGCGCCGATCGCCCCGTACCTCGCGCCGGCCGACACGCTCGACTCGGTCGACAGCGCCGTCACGGTGCGCCACCTCCTGACCATGACGTCCGGCTACGCCTGGGATGAGACGTCGGGCCCCGATTACAATGCCTGGATCGTCGCGGACAACCACGTGCAGTACCTGCTCGACCGCGCGCACGCGGCGTCGCCCGGCGCCACCTTCACCTACAACTCCGCGGCGGTGCATACGCTGGGCGTCGTGCTCGAGGGGGCCGCCGCGACGCCGCTGCCGCAGTACGCCGCCGAGCATCTGTTCGGTGCCCTGGGCGGGCCCGCGGCCGTGTGGGAGCCGCTCGACCGCGGCACCGTGAACGGCGGCTCGGGGATCGCGCTGCACGCGCGAGACCTGTTGAAGTTTGGTCAGCTGTTCCTGCAACGCGGCTGGTCGGGCGGCGCGAGCGTGGTGCCGGAGAGCTGGGTGGACTCGGTCACCCGGCCGCAGTTCGCCTGGCGGACGACCGTCGGCCCGTTGCAGCGAGTCACCTACGGCATGCTCTGGTGGGTGTCCGATGCCGACCCGGCCGCTTTTTTTGCCTGGGGTTACGGCGGTCAGTTCGTGTATGTCGTGCCGATCAAAGATCTCGTGGTAGTCGCCACCACCGACTGGGTGCAGCTCACCGAAATCACGCCGACGGAGCTCGCAGCCCAAGTGCTCGGCGTGGTCGTCGGCGACGTGGTACCGGCGGCGCGCTAGCCTCGCTGGATGTCGAGCGGCAACCCCGCATCCATCAACGACAGGCCGCCGTCCACCGCGATCACCTGGCCCGTGATCCAGCCCGCGTCCGCCGAGCACACGAGCGAGACGGCATTCCCGACGTCCGCCGGCGTGCCGAGCCGGCCCATCGGCGTCCATCCCTTGTCTCCCTCGTGCCACTTCCGAATCATGTCCTGCGCCACGTCGGGCAGGGTGTTGAGCACGCTGTCCTCGATCCATCCCGGGCTGATGGCGTTCACCGTGATGCCGCGCTTCGCGAGCGCCACGGCGAAGTAGCGGCACAGCGATTCCATGGCGCTTTTGGCCGCGCCCATGCCGACCCACGGCTGCCAGCTGCCGGTGCGCCCGCCCGGCGCGTAGGTGATCGCGACGATCCTCCCGCCCTCCCCCATGAGGGGGCACGCCGCCCGCACTGCCACCAGGAACGCCCGCGCCTGGGAGTTCATGGCCGCGTCCCATTGCTCCAGGGTGATGTTCATGGGCCCCTGGTAAAACTCGGGCACGTCGGGTCGGGCGTTGCTGACGAAGATGTCGAGCTTCCCGAACTCGCTCTTCACCCGCGCGAACATGCGGGTGATGTCGTCGGGACGGCATACGTCGGCTTGAACGATGAACCCGTCGGAGCCCCGCTGCTTTACCTTGGCGAGCGTGTCCTTCGCGGCCGCTTCATTCTTGCGATAGTTGATCGCGACCTTCACGCCTTGCCCGGCGAGCTTGAGCGCGATACCCCGGCCGATGCCGCGCGAGCTTCCGGTGATGAGTGCATGCTTCGCGTTCTGCGCCATGGCCCCTCCGAGTCGAGCCGTGGCGGCTAAAGATGGGGGCCGGACGCCCCACTGCAACTACTCAGGCATCATGCGCGCCGTCGGGATCGCGCACCGGGTAGGCTTTTACTATGCCGCGGCACTGCTGCACGAGATCCGGAAGCGCCGACCGCTCGACCGCGAATCTCAGCCGATGCTCCTGTGTCAGCGGATCGGGCGTGATGTCGACCACCAACTGCAGCTCGCTGGCGCGGTCGGTCGAGCGGACGACCGCGGTGAGATTGGGCTCGTCGGAGCTGGGCGTGCCCACCCCCACCCCCTCCGGCCGCTGATGCAGCCGGTCGAGGGCGGCGGCCCAGCGCGCCAGGTCGGGGACCCGCAGCATCGGTC
>Ga0099827_10002483_pt1 | contig 10221 bp, 11 predicted proteins | sample CZO8metaG_FD_79339 | JGI IMG/M metagenome (GOLD analysis project Ga0099827, IMG submission 79339) | Vadose zone soil microbial communities from the Eel River Critical Zone Observatory, Northern California, USA - CZOApr15con1.8 metaG | ecosystem: Environmental > Terrestrial > Soil > Vadose zone ...
CCAGCGTGATCAGCTCGGGCGTGCCCCAAGCTGACGGATCGGTACGGGCGGAGCCGATGTTCGACCCGCAGCATGTCGCCGACGCCGTGCTCTACATGGCCTCGCTGCCGCTGGACGCCAACGTGCAGTTCCTGACGATCACCGCCACCAAGATGCCGTTCATCGGCCGCGGCTGAGCACATGCTCCTGGCGATTGCTGCGTCGTCGCCGGAACCATGATCGCGGTCGGTCGTCGGCATTAACGGATTCATGTCCCCGTCCTCGCCTACCTTGATGATGTATCACGGCGAGGAGCAGCGTCCTCCGCCTTGATGAAAGGTGCGGCCGGTCAGACCCGGAGTAGATCCGATGATCTTGAGGAAGCGGTGCGACCTGGATGGGCGAGCGCTGTCGTGAAGCCGGATGTAAGGCGGTTCGCGGGCGGACATGGCCGGGCGAGGATGCATCATGCGTGACGACCCGACAGTAAAGGCCCTGGTTGCGCGTGCCTGCGCCGGAGACCATCAGGCCTGGAACGAGATCGTGGAACGGTACGCACCACTGGTGTGGTCGATCTGCGTCCGGTACCGGCTTGATCGCCAGGACATCGATGACGTCGGCCAGACCGTCTGGCTGCTCCTCGTCGAGAAGATCGGAACGCTGCGCGAGTCAGCGGCGCTGCCTGGCTGGCTGGCGACGACGACCGCTCGGGAATGCCTTCGCGTGGTGCGTTCAGCTCGCCGGCACGGCCACGCGGCGTTGTCGCCCGAGGATCAGGCGGCAACGGACCAGGATCCCCCGATGGTCGAGGAAGAAATTCTCGCGGCCGAGCGTGACGCGGCGCTGCGGGCGGCCTTGACTGAACTTCCGCCCGGCTGCCGGGATCTGCTGTCCCTGATGGTGCGCGACCCGCCGTGCTCGTACGCGGAGATAAGCGCGAAGCTGGGCGTCGCGGTGGGCAGCATCGGTCCGACGCGGGCTCGCTGCCTGGACCGGCTGCGCCGCTCCCCGCAACTGGCTGCCTATGTCGGCAGCGGAATTGAAGGCATGCAAGTCATGCCCGTGAGGGGTAAGCGTGGTAACTGAAAGCTGGGATGACGAAGAACTTCTCACCGCCCTGCGACAGGCGGTCAGTGCCCGTCAGGCAGTCCCGCCCGAATTCGTGACGGCCGGCAAGAGCGCCTTCGCCTGGCACAACATCGACGCCGAGCTCGCGCAGCTTACCTACGATTCCACCCTCGCCGATAGCCAGGCCGTCGCCATGAGGGCGGAGGCCGCGTCGATCCGATCGCTCACCTTCAGCTCCACGCACCTGACGATCGAGCTTGAGGTCACCGCAGACTCACTGATCGGGCAGATTGTTCCGGCCCAGACGGGGTCTATCGAAATGCACAACAGCGCCGGCTCGGTTGTGACGATCCCCAGCGACGAGATCGGCTGCTTCATGATCCAGCCGATCCCGCCCAGCCCGTTCCGGCTGCGCTGCCGGACCGCGGCCGATATCGACGTGCTTACCGGCTGGATTACCTTGTGACCTCGGTCAGGCCGCGCCCAGAGCTATCAGCGAAGCCGCCGTTGCCTGCGCAATGGTGTCACCGGCGAGCCCAGCCCGAACGCTGAGCAGGGATTCCGCCAGGGTCTGACCGGCTCGCAGATGCCGGTGCAGGTCCACCATCACTGGCACGACGGCGTGATCGTTCAGCGGAGTGACGGCCGCGACGATCCCAGCTGTACCAAGCGGCAACAGGCTGGCGACCAGTCCGAGTAGCTCATCGGCGCCGGCCGAGGCCTGGACGCCCGAGTCACAGCTCGAAAGCACGAGCCGGTACGGCGCCTGACGCAACTGCTCGAAGTCATACACGGTCAGCGGCCCGTCGCTCAGGCGCAGCGAGGAAAACAACGGGCTGTCCGCCCGGAAGACCCCGTGCGCGGCGATATGCGCCAGCCAGGCCCCGTCCAGCGACCGCAACACCTGATCCGCGGTGGCGGCGGCACCGTCCAGCACGGTCACGTCGTCGTGCAGCCGCGCAACCGCCGGCACTTCGGCACCGCCGGTGGCCAGTCCCGGCCCGCGAACGAGCGTGACCTGTCGTCGCGCCGGCGGCGCGGAGGCCCGGGCGCGCATCCACGCACTCGACGAGGGCGCGACGCCGAAGACCCGGCCGCTGAGAGCAGGCAGCAGCGCCCACGGGATCACGCTCAGCTTCCCGGGCGGGACGACGACGACCGGAGCGTCACCCAGGTACTGGCAGGCGGGCCCGAGAAGCTCCTCCTGGAGCTTCGGGCCGATCGACCGCAGGATGGCCAGCGCGCCGTCCACGTCCGGCCCAGTCCGACCGCGGGCCAGGCGGCGCAACGCAAAGCGCGCGAATTCAGCCGCCCGAGCCGCCTGCGCCGTGCCGCCAGCCGTGACTTGCCGCACCTTGCCCGACCCGCAGACCAGCACGTGCAAGCTTCCTTCGATATCGACGATCTGGAGCAGCCGACCGGAGCCCAGGGCGTCAAGCAGGTCCGTGACCGCCACGGTGGCCGGACCCCGGTCGGCCATACTGCGAGCCCGCAATGCGCTACTGCGCACTTCTCGTTCGAGCCGCAGCTGCTCACGTTCGAGCCGCAGCCGCTCGCGTTGGGCTGGCGCGCTCGGCGAAGCCTGGCCCGCTTTGTCCAGTGCCCGCGTCACATCGCGCAGCGCGACGAGGCCGGCGCTGAGTTCCGCGTCGGCCGGCGGCCGAACAGCGGGCACGGCGAGCGCTGTAGCCCGCCACCGCTCACTCCAAGCGAGCAACAGCCTCGGGCGCTGGGCCAGGGCCGCGTGCCGCTGGGCCAGCGCCGCCAGCTCGGCTCCGTGAGCGCTGGCCCGAGCCCGCAACTCCGATGCTCCGAAGGTGAACCGATGTTCGTCCAGGATCTCAAGTCCCCGCCGGCACGCAATCAGCATGCGGCGCGAATCGCCTGCGGCTTCGGCTTGCAGAGCCGCGCCGAGCCAGCCGCTGGCCCGAGACAGGGCCGAACCGTGGCGGCGGCTCTGGGCCGCCGCGCCGAAATGACGATCGGCGTGGTCACGACGGCCGAGGTCACGCGCCACCCGCCCGGCCAGAAGGTGGGCGTAGGCAGCATCGGCGGAACCTAGGGCGGCCAGCCGGACCGCTGTTCGATCCGACTCCCGCAGCAATGATGTCGCCGTCAGCCCGCCCAGGTACCTGGCGTGAACGACCACGACCGCAGCGTGTTCTTTCCACCAGGCACTTTGCTGCGACTGGAACATCCGGTAGGCAGCCCGCCCCCAGGTCAGGGCCATGTCCGCCTGCCCCGCAGCAAGGGCGCAGCGGGCCGCCATCAGGAGCAACTCCGCCTTCCTCGTCTCGCGGCCGCGGATCCGCTCCATGTCGCGGACCGCGGAATCTGCCTCGGCCAGTGCCTCGTCCGCCAGCCCGGCCGCCAGCAGGACCGCGCACCGGTCGATGCTCAGGGCGAATGTCGGCAGGTTCAGCGGCCGGTACCGGCGGGCGGCCTCGTCCAGAAAGGCCAGCGCGGCCGGCAGATCGCCGCGCGCGAACGCGGTCAGCGCCCGATTCCCAACGTTGTGGATGGCGGCGAGGTCTTGATTCGTCTCGGCAAACATGCGCTCGGCGGCCAGGAAATCAGCGTCGGCGCGGTCGGGTGATCCCATTCGCACATGCACCAGCCCGCGGGCAGCCAGTGCGCGCGCGGTCCAGACGAGATCGCCGGCATCCTGCAGCACGGTCACGGCGCGGCTGAAGTCATCCAATGCCGCCGTGTCTCGACCTAGGGTCCACAGCACGATGCCGCGGCGATGCAGCACCCGGCCGGTAAGCGCGCCGCTGGATCGCTCGATGGCACGCTCGAACGTGGCGAGCGCGGCCGAAGTCCGCCCGGCATAGGCGAGCGCCACTCCCAGCGCGGCCATCACGTCAGACTCACGCTCGGCCGAACCCGTGTGGCGGGCCAGGCGCAACGCGTCGCGGAGTTCGCGTACGCCGGCGTTAACATCGCCGACATCCCGGAGGACGATTCCCGCGGCCTGATGGGCCACTGACGCATTGTGGGAATCCGGCCGGCTGGCCAAAATCAGGCGAGCCCTGGCCAAGGCCGCATTCGGATCGGAAACTGCCAGCACAAGCAAGCCGTCCGCGGCATCTGTGCCGGTTCGGGCCGACGAGGCTTGCCCAGCCACGACCGCGATTCTAGGTCCCGGCACTCGCGGAGTCTAGTCACGGCTCCTCGTATCAGATCATGGTGCTGGCCGTTATGTATCAAACGCATTCTGCGCTGCCTCCGGCCAAGTAGCCGCTCCGAAGGATTGGCCATGCCTGAGCCAGGAGGAATCGTGACTAACGGCTGGGAAAAGGACATGGAGTACAGTATCCGCGACGAGATCCGCAAAATCGTCGACGGCCTCGGCGGCGAGCGCGAGATCGAAGTCGAACCCGCCGGCAAGGGCGTGGGTTACATCTGCGCCAGAAATCATATCCTCGTCCGCCAGGACTATCTGGTGCGCGTGGTGCTGGTTCTGCTGACCGACGACATGCGCGAGCCCTTCCGCGACAAGTTGACCGCCAAGCACCAGAGCTTCGGTCTTGACACTTTGATCGACGACCTCCTGCACGCGTTTATTGTCGAGTATTTCGAGGTCACGCCGGTAATCGCGGGCGTCGTCAGCCTCCCGCTGACCCTGTTCAAGCTCGGCGCGAGCGAGGCGCTCGCGAAGATCGACCAGCGGCTGGGAGCAGGAATCGCGACTCCTGATCATGTCCTCACGGTTGCCGGCGAGGTCACCTCCTGCCCGGCGACCGAGCCCGAGGAAGTGCGGTACCGCACGGAGCCTGTCCCTGGGGTCTGCCATGGCAACGGCGGCGAGGGGGTGCTCATCTACATCGCTGACACCGGACTGCTCAAAGGCGCGGACGCGAAGCACTCCTGGCTGCGCGGCGTCACGCGCGCCCGCAAGCTAGACGGCGCTAAACAGGATTGGGACGGATCCGGCCTGACTCCGGGCAATACCCAGCCGTCGATCGAGCCGTACGAGGGACACGGGACATTCGTCGCCGGCGTCGCCCGTTGCCTGGCCCCGGAAGCCGGCGTGATCGTCGCGAACATCTTCAGCAAGGCCGGCAGCAGGCTGGAGTCGGAAACCGTGCAGGAACTCGTGAAAACTCTCGGGCTCGGCGTCGACATCTACCACCTGTCGATGGCCGCGGCCACGAGGAAAGATCTCCCCCTGCTGGCCTTCGAGGCGTGGCTCGGATTGCTCAGCACCTACCAAGGCATCGTGTGCGTAGTACCGGCCGGCAACAGCGGCTCCCGGCGGCCATCCTGGCCCGCGGCGTTTACGGGGGTAGTCTCGGTCGGCGCGCTCGGCGCGGATCGGCACGACCGGGCGGAGTTCAGCAACTATGGCGGCTGGGTCGACGTGTACGCACCAGGAAGAAACCTCGTCAACGCCTTCGCGGATGGCGACTACACCTGCTATGTCCACCCTTACAAACCCGACAAAAGAAAGTTCTACGGCATGGCTCAATGGAGCGGAACGTCTTTCTCCTCTCCCATTGTTACTGGGCTCATTGCCGCCAGGATGTCACGGACCGGTGAAAACGGCCGACAAGCCGCTGACGCTTTGCTAGCCGATGCGCGACGCAATGCCATTCCTGGCGTCGGGGCCATTCTGAAACTCTGTCAGCAGACCGACTGATCCCTCGCATCCTCGGAAAACCTCCGTCCGCGGGTGGTGGTAACGGCTTTCACAGCGCTTATTGCCGCCCTCATTAGATTCGGGATCTGACGTGTATCTGAAGTGGATTTCCGGTCTCCGTAAGGGTGAGACCGATTCCCGGAAGATAGACGGGAGACAGAAATGCCCGACGAATTCGAACTCGATTCCCTGCGGGGAGCCATCGCAGAGGCGCGGGCCGGATGGACGGCAGATCTCACCTCAATGCTGCGGCTCGCGCCGGAAGATCGCCACGGGCGGTTCGGCGTCAGCCTTGATCAGGCCGATCTGGAGCGCCTGCGAGCGCAGCCCGCGCCCGACATCACCGATATCGCGGCCAGGGCCATCCTGGATCCGGCGGTTCGGGACCAGGACGAGGCGGTGCAGGTCGCCCGCCGGATCGTGACGACCACCGCCGAGTTGCAGGAAGTCACGGCCAAGACCCTGCCGAACCGGTTCATCCCGCGTCCGCTGTGGTGGTGGTCCGTGGACTGCTGGACTTGTCCGAGGCCGAGCTTCTGAACTGCGGAGGCGGAAGCTGCGGGGGTTGGTGGCTCAGCCCTGCGATCTCCTACCTGGCCGATCGGGGGCTCGCGCAGGAGAACTGCTTCCCGTACCAGCCCATGAACCTGACCTGCAACCCCTGCTCGCGCCGGGACCAAGAGGCGATCAAGATCACCGCCAGCACCAGCGTCTTCGATGTGTCGCAGCGCAAGCAGTATCTGGCCTGGGTTGGCCCCATGATGGCCGTTTTCGCGGTCTACGACGACTTCTTCGGCTACACCCGCGGTGTCTACACGCACGTGACCGGCGGGCTTGCGGGCTTGCACTGCGTCGAGGTCATCGGCTACGACGATCGCGGGGGATTCTGGATCTGCAAGAACAGCTGGGGATCTGGATGGGGGGACAGCGGCTTCTTCTGCATTGCCTACAACCAGTGTGAGATCGATACGACCTACCCGTTCTGGGGCATCTCCGGCACGGAGTTCTGGAGGTAACAGCCATCGCAGAGCAACTGCCCGTGCACGCGACCATCGGGGAACCTTGGGAGCCTGAACCGAGCCGCCAGATCGAGATCGCCGTCAGCCTCCGGTAACGCGGCGGATTAGATCTTCCCAGCCTCGGCCGAGCCGGCCCGAAATTCGCGGGCCGGTCTCGGCCAGAAGATCAGCGGACAAGTACAACAGCAACGGGCCGTCGAGAGCAGCGGTGAGCTGGGTAGCCAGAACATCCAGATCGGCGCCGCCGAGGCGCAGTTGCGCGAGCAGCGACCGGATGTGGATCCGTGACATCGGCGTCTGTGCGCCGGCCGGCACTGATTCGCGGCCGTCGAGCGTGGCGCGGGCCAGGTCGCGATGGCTGATCAGGAAGTCGATCCTGGCCTGGCCGTAGGCGATCAGGCGGTCAAGCGGCGCTGCGCCCGGGCCGAGCGGCGCAGGTCCGGACAGAACCTGCTGCTGGAAAGCGCGCTCGTCGTCGTCCAGCAGCGCCTGGAAGATGCCGGCCCGGGTGCCGAAGCGCCGGAACACCGTGCCCTTGCCCAGTCCCGCGCGCTCGGCCAGGCCGTCCATGGTCAGCCGGTCAGCTCCTTGCTCGGCGAGTATCTCGCGGGCTGAGGCGAGCAGAAGCTGGCGGTTACGCGCGGCGTCGGCGCGCTCCGCGCGGGGCGGCCCCCAAGTCACCGGTTGGTTCATGGCGTCCACCATACGGCCGGGAATTTAAGCGGGGTGAAGTCCGCTTAGGTTACTGTCAGCAGATGCCGCCCACGGAAGGAACCAGCCTGGTGAGCACGATCACTACCCACGAGCGCTTCCGAGCGCTGCCCGACGAGCACACGCTCGCATCGACCGTCACCGCCATGGAAGAGCACGGGTTCAGCGTCGAGGTCGTGGACGACTTCGACGCCGCGCGGCAGGCCGTGCTCGCCCGGATTCCGCACGGCTCGTCGGTGATGACCAACACCTCGGCAACGTTGCAGGAGACCGGTATCGCCGATGCCATCAACGATGCCGGGCCGTACGACTCTGCTCGCGCCAAGATGGCCAAGCTGGACTTCGAGACCCAACTTCAGGAGATGAAGGCGGTCGGCGGACAACCCGACTTCGCACTCGGCAGCGTCCACGCGGTCACCCGGGACGGGACCCTGCTCATCGCATCCGCCTCAGGCAGCCAACTGGCCTCCTACGCCTGGGGAGCCAGCAACGTCATCTTCGTCATCGGGGCCCAGAAGATCGTTCCCACCCTGGAGGCGGCGCGCGAGCGGATCTACCAGCACAGTCTGGTGCTAGAAGACGCCCGCGCGGTCGCGGCTTACGGACAGCACAGCTTCGTCGGGAAGATCCTCGAGATCCACCAGGAGCTACCCGGTCGTATCCACATCGTCCTCGTCCGCCAGGCGGTTGGGTTCTGACGGTGAGGTCTCGCCCTCGAAAATGTCAAAGAAGCCTTTGACTTTCTGAGATGTCAAAGTACTCTTTGGGGTATGGAGATCAGCGACCCGAAGACGGTCAGGGCCCTGGCCCATCCCCTGCGCCTTGACCTGCTGCAGCTGCTCGGGGCCAGCGGACCCGCGACGGCCGCGCAGTGCGGGCGCGTGCTCGGGGTCTCGCAGGCGAGTTGTTCGTTTCACTTGCGCCAGCTCGCCAAGTACGGGTTCGTCGAGGACGCGGGTCCTGGAGCAGACCGGCGCGAGCGGCAGTGGCGGGTTGCGGGCGCCGATACCCGGCTGTCGGTCAGGGTCGGGACTGGCGGGGACGGGGTCGTCAGGCAGCAGATCGAGGGGATCGTGGTCGAGCGTGAGATGCAGGCGATCCTCGATTACTCGCGGCGGCCCGACGGCGCCGATCCCGAGTGGCAGCACAAGGCCGGCATCGTGACCGTGATGGCCGTGCTCTCCCCCGACGACGCGGCGGCCATCAAGGAGAAGTGGATAGAACTCCTCGCGCCCTACATCGCCGCAGCCCGGGCCGGGGGCGCCGAACCTCAGCCCGGACAGCGTTATGTCCGTTACTTCATGGCCGCCACGCCCCTGCCAGAACCCGAGTCGATCGACAGTGCGGATGGAGCCGGTGACTGAGATGACCGACAGCCACATCGATTTCGTGACCGGAGCCCCAACGGCGGGCTCACTGGACGTCAGCTGGATCCACGGCGCACCGGCCAGACGCCGGAACAGCAATCCGCCGATACAGGTCCATCACTACGACCCGCACACGATCATCATGCGCGAGAGCAAGTCGGTCAGCTATGAGGCTCCCTTCCTCTACCTGTTCTTCGGCAACGACCGCGCGCTGCTACTTGATACTGGGGCGACGGCGGACCCGGCCAGGTTTCCGTTGCGCGCCACCGTCGACCAGCTCGTGGCGGACTGGCTGGACCGGCATCCACGGGAGCGCTATGAGCTCGTCATCGGGCATAGCCACGGCCATCATGACCACCTCGCCGGCGATCCGCAGTTCGAGGGCCGGCCGACTACCACCGTAGTCGGCCGGGAGCCTGAGGCGGTACAGGAGTTCTTCGGCTTCACGAGCTGGCCCGAGCAGTCTGGAGCGGATGATCGCCCTCGCCGACAGCCGAGTCGTCACGCACGTGCTCGGCTGCCATATCGAGATGACCAGCCGATCCGGCGGCGACTACCCCGCTCGGCGCCATTTATCAGCCGGGCGAACGGGCCCTAGAGATGACCGTCGATCAGCTCAAGGACGTCCATGTCGCGGCGCGCTCCGCCGCCGGGACGAAGGGCGCGCACCGCTTCGACGACTTCGTCATCTACAACGAACCTCGCCTGATTGACCAGCTGAAACTGATCGCGCGCGGGCTGCTGCACAAGGTCAAGGCGCTCGGTTCGCGAGGTGCTCCCAGGCCCAGAAGAGCCCAATCCGGGGAGGTGAATAGGCATCGCGATATGACCTCTGATCAGATAATGGGAGTGAATTAAATAGGACGCGGTTACGACTGCCTTTGAGACTGCCGTTGGAGGCGTTGGATCGCGAGCCCTTTCGAAGAGGCTCGAATAGCGCAGCTGACCGGGCTAGGCCGAGATCGAGCGTCCGTTGAGTAGCTGGGTGCCAAGAGGCGTCACCGTATTCAGGACCGCGCTGCCCAGGCGCCGCGTTATCACCAGTCCGGCCGACCGGAGCACGGTCGTGTGACCCGAGTTGGCTCATTTAGTGCGCACCCTGTGAACTCCGGCAGCCGGGTTGGTGCGCAAAGCTGGTCCTGGCGGCCCGTGAACCTGCAGGTGCAATCCTGGAAGCCAGAGTGGCGAGTCATCTCAGGTCACATCATTCACGCGAATGCCATTTGACCACACTCGCCCCAGGCCCGGTCCGCCATGATCATCTTCCGGAACGGATGAATACGCGCTTTCATCTGGATTTCCGGGGATGAATAGGCGCATTCATCTTTCGGACCCACTGCCGGATAGTCACCAATGCTTGTTTAGTCCGTTAGGTGAACCGTCCTGGCGGAGCCGGGCGCCGACCTGCGCGCCGAGCTGGCCAGGCTCGCCTCGG
>Ga0099827_10002484_pt1 | contig 10216 bp, 9 predicted proteins | sample CZO8metaG_FD_79339 | JGI IMG/M metagenome (GOLD analysis project Ga0099827, IMG submission 79339) | Vadose zone soil microbial communities from the Eel River Critical Zone Observatory, Northern California, USA - CZOApr15con1.8 metaG | ecosystem: Environmental > Terrestrial > Soil > Vadose zone ...
GGAACTTCAAATTCAAAAGCCGCACTAGAATCATAGAGTTGCTAGTGGTCCTTAGATTCCGAAGTTCGTATCTGAACGTGCTGCAAGTGCTTACGAACTTCGGAATCGGACCACTAGTGTGGCGGATTTGACGTTCCTACCAAGCTTGCGGCGAGTCCTTCGTAGGAACGTCAAATCCAAAGCCACACTAGAATCATAGCGTTGCTAGTGTCCCTTCGGTTCCGACGTTCGTACGAGTGCGTGCTGCAAAGGGATACGAACGTCGGAACCGGGACACTAGCGCGCGAGCGCGGCAACGCTTTGGTGCCCGAGAAGCGCCCCGCCGCGGCCCTTAGCCGGCCGCGACGAGGTGTGTGCGCTCTGCTCGGTCGCCATCCAGACGGATCGCTCCGTCTCGATGCAGATGCTGTTTGTCCCCGGTCCACAGCCTATGCCGGCTCAGACATAGGCGGTAGCGCTGCGAGCGATCATCTCGCGCGTGGTGTCGCGGCCGTCCTGAAGATCGGAAAGCTGCTTGCGATAGAAGTCGAGCACGAAGAGCCGAATCGCCGACGACAGATTGCCGTGTTGCCGCGCGGCGTCGATCGCGGCGACCAGGTCCGACAAGGTGACGTTACGACCCCCCGCGATCTCCTTCAGTCCCCTCCAGAAGGCATCTTCGAGGCTCACGCTCGTCTTGTGACCAGCGACTACGATGGAACGCTTAATCACCGAAGATTTCATGCCAACACCCCCGTTTGTTGCCGTAGGGCGACATACGAACAAAAAAATCGTCCCTCACTGTGACCGTTACAAAAGAAACCGGGGCCGTTGCAAAAATCACACAGGTCTGCGCACGATATAGCAAAGCTTCCTCTAAAACGGGGCCTGCGGTTGTCGCTCTTGCTACCGCCGCGTCGCTTCATATGACGACTTCTGATGGGCCATGCGCTCGTCGCTAAGGGGATACCGCTCACGCGGTATCGGCCGGTGGCCAAAATTAACGACCTGCCACATTCGAAGATCGATTTGCGGGGCCCATCATGAGCTCCGCCGATTCGTCGAAAGGTTCCGTTAACAGACGGTCGGGGCAGATCGGCATGACGGCCGCGGTCTCGATCGGCATCGGCGGCATGGTCGGCGCCGGCATTTTTTCGATCCTCGGCGTGGTAGCGCACGCCGCCGGCAACGCGATGTGGCTCGCATTCGCGATCGGCGGCATCGTGGCGCTGTTGTCGACCTATTCCTACGCCAAGCTGGGCGCCGCATTTCCGTCGGCGGGCGGCGCCGTGCATTTCCTGGTCAAGTGCTACGGCGACGGCGTGTTGGCGGGCGGGCTGAACCTGTTCATGTGGGCCGGCTACATCATTTCGCTCGCCCTGTACGCGACGGCCTTCGGCAGCTACGGCGCGACCTTCGTGACCACCGCCCACGCCCCCATGCTGGTGAAATCGCTCGCCGTCGGCGCGATCGTGGTGCTGACCGTGGTCAATGCCTTCGGGGCGAAGCTCATGGGCCGCTCGGAAACGCTGATCGTGGTGGTCAAGGTCGCGATCCTCGTGCTGTTTGCGGCGGTGGGCCTGTGGTTCATCAGACCGGGATACCTCTCGCCGGAATTGTGGCCGGAGGCCAAGTCGGTCCTGTTCGGGGCCGGCGTGCTGTTCATCGGCTACGAGGGCTTCGGGCTCGTGACCAATGCGGCCGGCGACATGCGCGATCCGAAACGGATGCTGCCGCGGGCGCTCTACACCAGCGTGATCCTGGTGATCGTCATCTATCTCGCGGTGTCGCTGACGGTCACCGGAAACCTGTCGGACTTCGAGATCGAGCGCGCCCGCGACTATGCCCTGGCGGAAGCCGCCAAGCCGTTCCTCGGCCAGTTCGGTTTCCGGCTGATTGCCATCGCCGCCCTGTTCTCCACCGCCTCCGCGATCAACGCCACGCTGTTCGGTGCCGCCAACTGCAGCTACATGATCGCACGCGACGGCGAGCTGCCGAGCGGGCTCGCGCGCACCGAGTGGAAGCAGGCGACCGGCGGGCTCTTCCTCACCGCGGCGCTGGTCGTGGCGCTGACCTTGGGCTTCGACCTGTCGGGCATCGCCATGATGGGGAGCGCGGCCTTCCTCCTGATCTACGCCGCGGTGAATGCGGGCCACCTGAGGGTCTTGCGACAGACCGGCGCGAACGCGGCCATCGTCTGGCTGTCGCTCATCACCTGCCTCGCCATGTTCGCCGTGCTCTGCCCGTATATCTACCGCGAGCAACCCGCGGCGATCGCCGCGCTCGTCATCATCGCGGCCGCATCGTTTGCCGCCGAATGGGCTTACCGGCGGTGGACCGGACGGACGATCAAGGACGGACGTTAGGTTCCCGAATTCGGGCCGCGTTGTGCGAGGGCGCCAGGTCGTACTATTATCGGGTTGCGATCTGGTCTCGACCTTGGAGATGACCATGCGCAATCTCCCACGCCGCGTTTTCTTGTCATCGCTCTTGGGCGCGGCTGCGACCATTGCGGGGTCCGACCCCGGCGTCGCGCAGTCCACCACGCCTCCCGCCGGACGGCGCGTCGCGTTGAACGGCTATGACCCGGTTGCCTATTTCACCGACGGCCGCCCGGAGAAAGGATCGGAGGCGTTCTGGTTCGCGTTCGATGACGCAGTCTATCTTTTCCGCAGCGCCGAGCATCGGGCGATGTTCGCGGCCGACCCCGAGCGTTATGCCCCGCAATATGCCGGGTTTTGCGCAGCGGGCGTCTCGAAGGGCTACAAGACCGAGCCCGATCCCGAAGCCTGGCTGATCGCGAACGGCAAGCTCTATGTGCTCCAGCTCAAGGAGCGGGTCCCGGAGTTCAAGCGCGACGCCGCGGCCTTCGTCGACAAGGCGAATGCCAACTGGCCCGGATTGCACAACGCTCCGATCAGATGATCGGATCAAAGGCCCGCCTTCTGCAGCGCTGATACGATCCGCTGTCGGTGCTCGGGGTTGCGGAAGAGCGAGCCGAAGTTCGCGGCATCGAAAAATGCACTGCGTCGGCGCGCCCCGGCCGCCGCGCGATCCGATTCCTCCTTGCGTCCCGCTTCGGCATGGACTGCCGCCAGCATCGCATGGATGAACGCGGTGCTGTCATTGCGCGCTACCGTGCGCTCGAACGTTCGGGCGGCCGCGGCACCGTTGCCTGCCAGGAAATACGCGGTGCCCAGATTGAACAGGTCCTCGGTGGATAGTCTCGGGTCCAATTGGGCCGCGGCTTCCAATGCCTTGATCGCGGCCTCGAGATCGCCGGCCCAAAGCAAGGCATCGCCGAGGCCGGCGTAGCTGTCCGGATCGCTCGGGTTGAGCGCCACCGCGCGCGCGAGCGCATCCATGGCCCGGTCGTACTCGCCGAGCCGGGCATAGGCGCGGCCGAGCAGAACATGAGCGGCAGGATTGAGCTCGTCGATGCCGATTGCCTTGCGCGCGAGGCTTTCCGCCCGCTGCAGCGCGCCGGCCGGATCGGGGGTCCAGCCCAGCGCGACGGCGGTGAGGTCGACGCGACCCAACCCGACATAGGCGGCGGCATAGCTCGGATCGAGTTCGACCGCCTGCTCGAACATGCCGCGGGCATTGGAATTCGCCGTGCGGGTCAAACGGGACAAGAGATCGCGCCCGCGCAACACCAAGTCGTAGGCCTCCAAGCTGTTGGGCGGCTTTGCCGCCACTCTCGCCTGCTCGACGCTGGTCAAACGGACGGCGAGCGCTCCGGTGATCTGGCGCGTGATGTTGTCCTGAATGGCGAAGATGTTGTCGGGTGCGGCGTCGTACTGATCCGCCCACAACAAAGTACCGAGCGACGCATCCGTAAGGCGCATTGCCACCCGCGTCCGCTCGGAACTTCTCCGAATGCTGCCCTCGGCGATGTATCTCACCTTGAGCTCGCGGCCGATCTCCTCGGGTCGCGTCGACTTGCCCTTGTACGGAAACACCGCTTTGGGGGAGATAACCGAAAGCTCCGAAAATCGCCCGAGCGCGGCGATGATGTCCTCGGTCAAGCCATCGGCGAAATAGTCGTCGCCCGTGGAACCCCCAAGCGTCACCAGCGGCAAGAGGGCGATCGAAGCGCTCTTGTGCTTTGAAGCCGGCTCGGCAACTCCACCAGGTGCACGCGCGAGGTCGACATCGGCGCCGGGTTTTCCCGCCCGCCACATGATCGTGGCCGCTGCAGCAATGACGACAAAGGCCACCACGGCGACGGCGAAGAGCGCGACCGACCGCATCCGAGGCGAACGCCCCGCCGCAAATTCGCCGCTTGCGACCGCCGCTTCAGGCGCGCCGCTCGCGCCCGCCGGTCGCGCCGCACGCTGCAGCGGCTCGACCTCGATCACCGGCGCCGCGAAGAGATAGCCGCGGCGTGCGACCGTCTTCAGGACGGCCTGGGCGTCATCCTCGAGCGCAACGCGGATGTCGCTGATGCATTGCACCAGCGAATTGTCCGTCACGAAGACGTTCGGCCAGATGGCTTGAATCAACTCGTCCTTGGAGACGATGCGCGCCGGATGCCGGGCCAGGTAGAGCAGGACGTCGAACGACTTGGGGCGCAACTGCACCTGCCGCTCCCCGCTGCACAAGCTCGCAGTGCTCGGATCGAGCGTGAACCGGCCGAACTGAAAAACCTTATGGGCGGGTGTTGCCATAGCCAGAGCGCATAGCCGGGCGATCTTGCCGAAATCCGGCAGCCTGTCGCTCTTATCAGCATTATTTCAGCAATCTTTCACGACGGCCAGAGGGCGCAGGGACTACTGATGGCGACGGAAAATGTCCTTGCCAAGGGAGGTCGACATGCTGTCAGCGATAACGCGTCTCCACACCGCCGTACCTGCCCTCGTCCTTCTCGGTGTGCTCGCCGGGCCGGCAGCCGCGGACGTTGTGTCCGACTGGAATGCCAAGGCCGAGGCCATCGCCATCGAAAAGCGACTGTTGCCGCCGCCGAACGCTCGCGGGATGGCTATTCTTCATGTCGCCATGTTCGAAGCGGTGAACGCGGTCGACCATCGATACGCGCCGTACAGGCTCAAGCTCATGGCCGACCAGACCGTCTCGAAGGAAGCGGCGGCCGCGGCGGCTGCGCATGCCGTGCTGGCCGCCCTTCATCCGGACCAGCTGGCGAGCTTGGATTCCACGTTGAAGGCCTCGTTGGCGACGATCGCCGACGGCGAGCCGAAAGCCAAAGGGATCGAGCTCGGAAAGAAGGCGGCCGCCGAAGTTCTCGCGCTTCGCGCCGATGACAGCGCCAGCGCTCCCGAAGCCTACCGCCCTGCCACCACCGCGGGCGTCTACGTTCCGACCATCATTCCGGTCAGCTCGGTGGATGGCGCGGTCACGCCATGGGTGATGAAGACCGGATCGCAATTCCGGCCGGCGCCGCCGCCCGCCCTCGACTCGCCGACGTGGACCAGCGATGTCAACGAAATCAGGGAATTGGGCAGCATGCGGAGCACGAAGCGCACCGCCGAGCAGACGGAGATCGCGCGCTTCTGGTTCATGATCGGTCCTCGGGCCTGGAACCCGATGGTGCGCCAGCTTGAAGCACTGAAGAAGCTCGACGTGGTCGACAGCGCGCGTCTGTTCGCCCTTGTCGCCATGGCGAGCCACGACGCTTTCATCGCCGTCTTCGACGCGAAGTATCAGTACAATTTCTGGCGTCCCGTTACAGCCATCCGCAATGCCGACCTCACCGGCAACAAGGCGACGCCACGCGACCCGTCATGGCTGCCGCTCGGCGACACGCCGATGCACCCGGAATATCCGTGCGCGCATTGCATCACCTCGGCCGCGGTCGGTGGAATTCTCAAGGGTCTTTTCGGCAACGACATTCCGGAAGTCGCAATGACGAGCCCGACCGCGCCCGGCGTGACGCGCAAATGGACGCGCATCGACGACTACTCCCAAGAGGTGGCGCTGGCTCGCATCTACGCCGGATTCCACTATCGCAATTCCAACAAGGTCGGTGACGACATGGGCCGCAAGATTGCGGAATTGACGCTCGCCACGCAGCTGCGCGCGGCCGAGGCCCTACGCTGAGAACGCGTGCCACTCGAGCTCCGCACGAACGGGGAAGGTCTGCGGCGAACCGGTTATTTCTTTCCCGGCTTGACGCTCGGATCGGGCAGGTCGCCGATGCGCATCTGGTCGAGCGCGCGGTCGGCGAAATACGGGATGAACCCGTAGCCGACGAGCCGCCGCCTTGCGCGCTCGATCTCGGCCGGCGCGTCGAGGTATTCCACGGCGAAGACCGGCTTGCGCTCGGCGGTCACGAGCTTGAGGCGCGCGACGTTCTCCCGGATCGATTCCGGATCGTTCGGCCGCCCAGTCTTGTCCTCGCCGAAGAGGAGGTCCTCCTTGCCGGCCCCGTCGATCACGGCGCGATAGCCCGCCTCGGTGAGGAGCCCCTCCCCGTTCTGCGGCACGATCAGAAAGCCGGGTGCGCGCTCGCGCGCGTGCGCGGCCAGCGCCCGGACGAAGGCGATCATTGCCGCGCGGGCATCGGGATTCTGCTTGGTCATGTCGACGTATTCGTCGACCTTGTCGAGATAGACGCCGTCGAAGCCGGCCTTGATGATGCGGTCGAGATAGCTGTCCGGGCCGCGGAAGATGATGTTCTGCCAGCCTTCGTCCCAATAGCGGACGCCATAATTGCCGCGCCACTCGCGGTTCTGCCGGCCGCGCCAGTCGGGCGCGAGCCCTCCGAAGAACCGCCCCCAATACCATTTCCAATAGTAGCGATAGGTCTCCGCCTCACCGATCGAAAGATAGGCGAGCACGATGCGCCGGCCGCCGTCGGGCTTCCTCTTGAGCTTGGCGACCTCGTCTGCGCCCAGCGCCTGGGCCTGGCTGCCATCGCGGGAATAATCGATCACGAGCATGTCGTAAGAGGCGGCGGCGATCGTGTCCGGATCGACATTCTGGAGCTGATAGCCCCAGCTCTTCGCGGCGGCGAGCATGGCCGCGGGAGACGAGGTCAGCGTGACGGTCTGCTGCTGCGCGAAGGCCGGCTGCGCGCCGGGCAGCACGCAGGCCAGCGACATCAGCACCGCGACAGCTGCAAGGAGGCTCCTGGACGGCGGATCGTTGGTCATCGATTTTTGGAGAATCCAGCGCCCCGCCGCACACGATACCGCACCCGCCGCCATCGCGGGAAGACGGCGACCGGCTGCAACTGTTCATAGTTCGCTCGATCGATGCTTAACCCTTCCTTTACAGGGAAAACCTAACCTCTCGCGGCTTGGGGGCGGGAGCGCCCCGCCGGCTTGCGATTGCGCCATGGCCCGTATCGATTTCAACAAGCTGCGTTTCCTCATCATCGATGACAACGCGCACATGCGCCGCATCTTGCGCACGTTGCTGCATGGCTTCGGCGCGCGCCACGTCTACGAGGCGGAGGACGGCGCGTCCGGGCTCGAAGCCTTCACGCACTACGCACCCGACATCGTGCTGGCCGACTGGGCGATGCCGATTTTCGACGGCCTCGAGCTCGCGCAAATGATCCGCCAGCCTGGCGTCAACTCCAATCCCTACGCGCCGATCATCATGCTCACCGGCCATTCCGACAAGCAGCGCGTGATCGCGGCGCGCGACGCCGGCATCACCGAGTTCATGGCCAAGCCGATCTCGGCCAAGGCCCTCTACCAGCGCATCCTCAACGTCGTCGCCAATCCGCGGCCGTTCATCAAGACCAGGAGCTATTTCGGTCCGGATCGGCGCCGCAACGTCAAGCCGAACAATTCCGGACCCGACCGCCGCAAGGGCAGAAAGGCGGACGTCATCGGCCAGGCTCCCCTGCTCGACAAGGCCAAGGTCGTGGGCTGACCTTGAGCAGAAGCATTGCCATGTCCCAGAACAAGCCGGAAAAACCGTCAGTCATAACCTACGCCGATCACGAGGTCATCACGCCGCCCAACCGGTTGCGCGGTGCGATCAAGACCGCGCGGGCGAGCAAGGCCGACGACGAGGATCCGGTGGCTCGCGCCGAGCAGGCGCTCGAGCGGATCTCGGGCGAGTTCTCGGCCTGGATGGACGAGGAATGCGCGCGGCTCGATCGCGCGCGGATCGAGGTCAAGGCGAAGGGCTTCAGCAAAGCGACGCAGGAAGCCCTGTTCCACGCCGCCCACGACATCAAAGGCGAGGCCGCGACCTTCGGCTTTCCGTGGGTCGCAGCGCTCGCCGACAGCCTATGCCGGGTGCTCGAGCACACGCCGGACGCGGCGCGCATTCCCATCGCCTTGGTCGAGCAGCATGTCGACGGCATCCGCGCCGTCATCCGCGAGAGCGCCCGCCCCGACATCGCGAAAATCGCCGATGCGCTCACCAAGCGGCTGCGCGAGGTGACCGAGGAATTCCTGGTCCACGAGAACCGCCACCGGCCCGGCTACCTCGAGAGCCTAGGCTCCCCGCCGATTGCGCCGGGCTAGCCGTGCTGGCCGGAATTTAGGCGGCCTGCTGTTGCTCGTATTGCGCTTCGACGTCGTCAAGCGCAACGAGCTCCTCGCAGAACATCCGTGCCTCCTCGCGCGCGGCTTCCGCGGCGAAGCGGCGCAGCAGCGTCATCAGCGGCTCGATGTCGACGCCGGATTCGTCCGCGCAGCGCGTGAGCACGCGTTCCACCATCCTCCGCTTGAGCCGCATCGCCCCGCCGAGGTCGAAGCCGCACTCGCGCATGGCTTCGACCGCCTCGCGGAACGCGGGATACGTGGAGGCCGGAAGGCCCGCCTTGTCGAACAGCGCGTGGAAGGCGGCGCTGCCCTTGTCGTGCACGAGCCCGCTCACCCGCGGCAGCGGCATGCCCGCGAGCTCGGCCAGCGCCTCCTCGAACATTTCGACATTGCCGGACAGAAGCGCCCGCAGGATCAGTCCGGCATTGAGCTGGCCGGTCTCGCGCAAGTGGCGAATGAGCGGCCTGATCTCGTTGTCGGGGGAAACCGCGGCGAGCGTGACCGTCGCCTTCTCGCAGGCCTCCTTGGCGACGCGCTGGGCGCGGTCCTGCTCGAGCCATGCGCGCGCGGCGACGAAGCCGGCAAGCGTCTCGGAAAGTTTCGCCACCAGGGCCTGTCGGGTCGGCGCCGGTACGTCGTCGCGAATGAGCATAGCTTCACGAATCGCGGCGAGATGGCCGAAACGCGCGACGATGCGGTCGAGCGACAGCGCGACGATCTCGGCCTGCGCGTTCTCGATCAGGACCAGGCAGGCCTCGGCCGAGCCGACCTCGGCCACGGCGGCGGACACCGCGCACGGGAGATCCGCGCGATTGGCGATCGCGATTTGCGCCTCCGCGCCGCCGGTCGCCACCGCGTCGACGAGATCGGCGTCGAGCAGGAGCGGCGAATATTCCAGCACCCACGACGCGACCTCGGGCTGATCGGCAGCGAGCCCCAGGATCACCGACGGCGGCGCCTGCTCGCTGAAGGCGAGCGCCCGCGCGAGCTCCGCGCGCACCAGCGGTGACGGGTCGTCGAGCTGCATGATGAGCGCGCCCTCGGCGGCGGCACGATCATCCGGGCCCAGATCGGAGTAGAGATAGGCGCGGGCCAGAGCGGCGGTGGCCTCGCCCCGCTCCGCGGCGGGGGCTGTGCGCACCCATTGGAGAAATTGACGAACGATCATGTCGCGACCGACGCAACCTGCTTGCTTGCACTAGTGTCCCGATTCCGAAGTCCGCACCGCCTCGCGGCATCTTCGTTTGCAAACTTCGGAATCGAAGGGACACTAGCACTCTATGATTCTAGTGCCGCTTTGAACCCGAAGTTCGCAACCGCACTTGCTACACGACGAGTGCGAACTTCGGGTTCGCGGCACTAGCCGGCATGGACCGGATGATTCCGCAGTCTAGTGCGCGAGCCTTAACAAAGCGTTCACCATAAATCTTTGGAAAGATTGATGAACTGTTAATCCGGCGAAGCCGAGCGGCGCCGACGCGCTCAGTCGTCGTTCCGCTTCGTTCCGGCGGGCGCGTCTGTGGGTACCGACAGCGCGGGCCTCGGCTGGCCCCACAGCTCGCTGACCGCGGGAGCGATTGCCTCGCGCCGGTCGCCGGTTTGGAACAGCGAATGGAACAGAGCGGCCTCAACGCGTGCCGGCGGCGCCGGCGCGTCGGCCGCAAACGCCGTCGCGCTCGGCGCAGGCGCGAGGGTGAGCGCGGTCACGGCGGCCGCGGCTCCCGCCGGCGACGGGAGCGGCGCCGTACGCGGTACGTCGGCGACCGGCTCGA
>Ga0099827_10002487_pt1 | contig 10212 bp, 8 predicted proteins | sample CZO8metaG_FD_79339 | JGI IMG/M metagenome (GOLD analysis project Ga0099827, IMG submission 79339) | Vadose zone soil microbial communities from the Eel River Critical Zone Observatory, Northern California, USA - CZOApr15con1.8 metaG | ecosystem: Environmental > Terrestrial > Soil > Vadose zone ...
AAAACTACAGGCGCGTACGCTGGACGCCAGCACCGCGCCACACTGCAAGCATGTTTTTGTCACCGGTGTTTTGCGCTGCGGACGCTTCCACTCCGGTGAGGAGGGAACGTCGCGAGAATAGCACGGAGCGGGAAAGTCAAGAAGAACGGAAGAAGCGGATGTAGCGAAACAAGCAGCAGGGAGGCAGGTGGCCGAGGGCCGAGGTCAGGCGTCCAGTTGCTGGGAGAGCATGTCCCGGCTGAAGGCGATGCGCCGCTCGAGCGCAACCGCCGCGAAATAGGCGCACTGCCCCCGTTCCATCTCCGTCCAAGCCACCAGCGCCGGAATGATGCGGGCCACGGTTGCGCGCACAAAATTGAGCAAGCGGAAGTACGCGCCAATCGCGCGAATTTCACTTTGGTCTTCCGGGCGTTCCGGGCACAACTGCAGAAGCTGGATTACCCGTGCGAAATCATCGCCGGAAGCAGCGCTGGCGATCCCCGTGACGTCCCGGACCTCCGCCGAAAGGGGCTGCTTGATGGACGCGGCAATCAGGGACCGGCAGTAGGAAATGAAAAACTGCAGCAGCGCCGCCGCGGAAAACAGAAATATGAGCGTAGCCATTAGCGTGGCACCACCGCGAGCCGTGAAGGCGCCATGCGTGCGTCCTCAGGCAGACGCCAGAAGGCATAGGCCCACGCCAACGGTAACAGGCACGCGAATACCGGGACGATATATCCGACGGACTGGAAGTTCGGGAACATGTTGCGGAGTGCAAAAGTCGCGGCAAAGGCGCTGAAATAGACACCGAGCGACAACACCAATTGAATCAGTCGCGTGCGCGTCTCGCGAAGCTTCAGGATGGCTCCCCACAGCACGTACGTAAGCACCAGGCCTACGAAATAGAGGTTCTGAGAGAGCTCAAAGAAGAAGTGCGTCAGCATCCTGTGCTGCGATTGCTGGACTACCAAGTAAGAAAACAAAGCGGTACCGGCGAGCAGCAATACCGCGAAAAGCCGCACATATTTCCCTGTTTCCATTTCGTCGAACACGTGGACGTAGAGGGTAATGAGCGCCACGTAAAGGAAAATCGTCAAGACTGCGTCGGAATAAAAATAGAAGTAAGCGTACTGTGGCGATTGCAGGCCGAAACGGATGAGCGCCTGATAGCGCCCGACGCTGACCACAAGAGAGAACAACATGTACAGAATCAGACAGAGATAGCGGCGGAACGAATGTTTCGCCAGCGCACACACAATCACGGCAACTTCTAGAATAGTCTCTAGCGACCAAAGCCAGTATATGAATGAACCGGGCACCAGCGCCTTTCCTGTGCCCAGCCATAGCCAGCGTCCATGTCAATCTGCTGCGCTAACTATTTTTTATAGGGCACCGGCGGAAACGGCCCACCGCCATTTTTGTACGGAACGGGCGGAAACGGCCCACCGCCATTCGCCATCATAACGGAGCCATCACTGTGCCCCGCCACAATGGTTTTCAGACCCATCGCTCCGGCCAACACGAGCATGGCGAGGAGCAGAGCCGCGAGTTTACGTGACATTAGGTGCCTCCGGGGCAGACAAAACCCCGAATGCACTCTATATCTTACTACACCAATGTCAAGCAGCTCGCGGGACGACCCTGACCCACAGACTACACGCCCACCCGCTTCACCCTTTCGCCAGGTATTCGCCTGGAGCGGGTGACTCAGATGCGTCGTGCAACTGCATGCTAAGTTTTAGGACTTGTAGCGTCAACGGTACCGTAGTACTAGGAGCAGCCCCCTTTCCGGGATCGCAAACGGCGAACGGCTTGACACTTTCCTCCCCCACTACGTAGCATGGAAAATTACCTGACGCCGGCGTAGCTCAGTGGCAGAGCGAGGGTCTCATAATCCCTAGGCCGTGGGTTCGATTCCCCCCGCCGGCACCACCTTTCTTGACCGTCTACTCCCAGAGATATGATCTCCCTTCTGGCACGCTGGCTAAACCGCGAACCGCGCGGTAGCGGTGCGCAACGCAGAGGCGCAATTACGTTACTTATTGTATTACTTTCTTACTTCAATTAACGCGAGCGCATGCGCCTGCAACGTCAGCATCAGCGCCCCATTTTCAATCGCGACCTCCTGCGCCTCCGGCAGGCTCGCTGCTTTGCGTAGCGCTTCGATCTGCGCCGGCGTCGGAGACACCGGGCTGCCCATTTTTTCGTACTCCGGCAATGGCGACCCGTGTTCCCGATCCACAATCGTCACGTGAGCCTGCTTCGCCGTCACCCCCTTAAATTGCAGCGCGATCGCCTTCGGCGCGCCATTTTCCTCCGGCAAAAACAAGTTCCACGCCGCGATCGCCAACGAACCATCTTTTCTTCGCGTCAACAGTACCGAAACCGATTTCACGTCCACCCGCGTTTCCCCCAGCCGGTGTAGCAGCGCGAAATCGTTGAACGCCGCTTTCGGTATGCCGCGCTCCGCCAGAATCCCAAATCCTCCATAAAACGGCTTCTTCACCACGCCTTGCTCCTCGAACACGTCCGAAAACGCCCAGTAGCTCATCATCTCCGTCATGCCATCGCAGTTGCGAATGGTGTTCGCCAAAAACGGCCCCATGTACGCCCTGTCCGTCACCTGCGGCTGGTTGCTGTAGTCCGCGTTGTACTCCGTCCAAATCAGCGGCATGCGCGGGTACGCGGAAGCCGCAATTTGCTCGTGCACTTTCTTCACCGCGCGGCACACCATCTCGTTTCGCGAAATCTGCTCGTGCGTGCCAAACACATCCTCCGCCTTATCGTTTCCATACACGTGCGTCGACACAAAATCGACCGGAACATTCTTCTCTTTACAGTGGGCCAAAAAGCGGTCTGCCCAAGCCGCTTGCGCCGTCGCGGGTCCGCCGACGCGCAGTCGCGCGCTCACGCGCTTGATGGCCCGCGCCGCGTGATCGTACAGCTCGTAGTACGTCGCCTCCTTCGGATTCCCCGCCCAAAAATCAATGTTTGGCTCGTTCCACACCTCGAAATACCACTGCGCGACCTCATCCTCGCTGTAGCGCTGCACCAAATGCCGCGTAAAACTCTCGATGAGTTGCTCCCATTTGCCCCAGTCCTTCGGCGGCGCCACATTCTGCTTGTACCAAAACGGATGCAGCGCATCCGGGTCCGAAGTGAGTTTCTTCGGCATGAAGCTCAGCTCCACAAACGGCCTCACCTTGTTCTCCAGCAGCCCGTCGTAAATCTGGTCGATGTAAGAAAAGTTGTAGACCGCCTTGCCCGATGCATTCTCGTCGTACAGGCCTACCTCATCGTGAAAAATCGCGTGGAACCGCACATATTCAAACCCCGTGATGCGCTTCGTCTCCCGCAGATCCTGCCGGTAACTTTCCCGCAGCGTCAAAATCGCTCTCCCCGAACCAAACATCTTCTCCCAAAAATGTGGAAACGGATGCGACGACGCGTTGCCATCAATTTCGATACGTTCCGTTGACGTTTGCGCGCGCCCCGGCAACGGAGCCGGCAGGCCAAGTATGGCTAGCAGCGCGACGCGCGCACGAACGGACCCGAGCAAGCCCATAAAATCCTCCCAAATCGCAAAAAGAAAAAGGGGCGCAAGACTTCGCGCCCCTCCCATTCACCCAGCGCTAAAACACAAATCGCGCCTGGAACTCAATCACCCGGCCTGCTAGTCCTCCCGGTGACTGCCCGAACTTGGGATTCTCGATCCGGTTCTGGTCCGTGTTGAAGCTGATCGGTTGCAAATTGAGTTTGTTAAACACATTGAAGAAGTTTCCGCGCAGTTCGAGCTTCGCCCCTTCCCCGATGACCTTCGCGGTCGGCAGCCCAAACTGTTTCACGATGCTCAGGTCCAACCCGAAATAGTTCGGACCTCGGAACGAATTGCGCCCGATCCCCGGCGGTCCAGGATTGCAAATGTCAAAGTACGGCAACCCTCCCACCGGCCCGTTGCTCGCATTGCAGTTTCCGGTGTTCACCATTCCCGGGAAGTTGGCGTCCGGCTTCAGGAATGCATCATTCGAAGTGTCGCGTCCGGGCGGCGCGAGCAAAGCGGTCGGCCGCGTCGGGCAAATATTGAACGCATTCGTGATCGGCACGGACTGAATCACGCAGGTCGTCGGCGTCCACGGAAATCCCGTGTGCGCGCTCAGCACCCCGTTGATCTGCCAGCCTCCGGCGATTTTTCCCAGCCAATCATTGCGCCCTCGCAAGAACGGCACATCCCACAAGCTCGTCAAGCTGAAGCTATGTTTCGCATCGAAGTCGGAAGGCCCGTGCTCTGTCTGCGGACGCGCCGGGTCAGTCTGGTTGGTCTGCGCGCCCGGCCCCTCGCTCGAAAGCTGGTCGATGCTCTTGCTGTAGCGGTAAATGAAGTCAAACTGAAACCCCTGCGAGAATTGCCGCCGCAGCCGCGTGTTCAGCGCATTGTAGTTGGAGTTGACGTCGCTGGTCGGCAAGTACACCGCGAAGAACGCGGGATTCGGCTGCTGCAAAAAGTTCTGATTCACCAGCCGCGTCAGCTTGTGCCCCACGCTCCCCTGATATCCCGCCGAGCCGATCAGCTTCCACGGCAGCCGGTGCTCCGCTTCCAGCGAATAAAAGTAAACATAAGAGTTGCGGAAATTCGGCGAACCTCCGTAAATTTCGACGCTCTGGTCAAACGTACAAGCCGCATTCCCGCAAACGCCGCCGTTCTTCGGGTCGATCCCAAACGCCAGCGCCGGATTCGCTGGATAGCTGGTCGCCGAGTTGCTGCTCCCGGTCACATACAGAATCGCGCCGCCGTCAAACGGCGTGCTAAAGTCCGCCGTCGACGTTCCGCAGCACAGATTGAAACGCGCAAACGCTGGTGGATTCCCCCGCGAATTTGCGAACAGCACGTTGTCCGTGCGGTTATACGCCACGCCAAGCCCGCCGCGCAGCACGCTGTTCTGCAAGTGCGAGGGACTCCACGAAAAGCCGATCCGCGGTCCCGCATTGTTTCGATCCGGTTGAATCAGTGCCGAAGTAAGACCCACCGAAGAATTGATGAGTCCATTCGTGCCAAACCGGATGTTGGACAACTCGCCCTTCGCGTCGCTCAGCGGCGGATAATACTCATAGCGCAGTCCCAAGTTCAGCGTCAGGTTGGGCTTCACCTTCCAGTCGTCCTGGAAGAAAGCCGCAGTGGCTTTCGACCGCAGATACCGCTGTCCATTCGCCGGTCCGCCCGTTCTCGGGTCGGCGTTGATCGACTCAAAAATCGGCGTGCTGTTCGCAAAGTTCCACAGCCGCACGTTGCTATACAGCGGCCGCGCCCCACCGAGAAGATTGTTATTATCCTGCTCGCCGCTGATCTCAAATCCCATTCGGAACGCATGCGTCCGGTAAACTTTGCTCAGCGTATCGCGGAAGTTGATCGTGTTTTCCGTCAGCACCGCCGGCGTCGTCTCCGAACGGTCAGCTCCAAATCGGATGCGGTCGAAGTTATACCCTTCAATCTCCACGCGCGGGATTCCAAAGTTGACCTTCTGATTCGCGGTCACCTGGTTGAATGCAAACCGCGTGAAATTCAACCGTGCCTCGTTGACCAGCGTGCTCGAGACCGTTCGGATCCACGACAGCGCTTCGCTCTGGTTCTGCGGTTTGGTCGACACGTCCGCCATCGGACGCGCCCGGCCTCCGGAATCCGCGGCAATCGTGTTCAGCCGCGTCAGGTACGTGCTAAACGCAAACTGGTTTTTCCCCAGGTAGTAATCGGCCCGCCAGTTGTACTGGTTTCCGTTGGTCGTACTCGGCAAGCTGAGCTGCACGAATTGGATGTCCGGATTTCCGTCCAGCCCCCCTCCCGCAAAATTCGCGCCATCGAGCGGCACGTATTGCCCCGTGGCCCCGGTAGGCGATCCGATGTCTAGCCCTCCAGCGACTGCCTGGCAATGCGTGGGATCAGTGATTCCGGCGTCAGCGCACGTAGCGCCGCTCAACACGTTCGCAATTCTCGGTTCCACTCCTGGAGCGGACAGAATCGTTGCCACCACGCTGTTTGGCCGCGCCGCGAGGACGCGCTGCCGAAAATCCGTCGTTTCCACCCACGTGCCCGTCGAAACGTCGCGGTTGTTGCTCCGCAATCCCTCATACGAGAAGAAAAAGAACAGCTTGTCCTTAGACACCGGTCCGCCAAGACTTCCGCCGAATTGTCGGAAATTGTTGTTCACGCGCGCCGGAAGCTGCCCCGTAGCCCCGCGAAATTTGTTGAACGCATTCCAGTTCGGATCCTGATACTTGAAAAATGCGGTGCCATGAAATTGATTCGTGCCGCTCTTCGATACCACCTTCACTTGCGCGCCTGTACCTCGGCCATCCTCCGCCGAATACGAACTGGAAAGAATCGTCATCTCCTGCACCGATTCCTGATTCGGTGTGATCACCGCCGCGCCTCCAAACCCCAGGCTGTTCACGCTCACGCCGTCAATCGTGAAATTGTTCGACGCCGTACGCTGCCCGTCGGCCACCACCTGCACTTGGTTCTCTATCTGAAAGATTGACGAGATCGATCCCCCAGGGCCGCTGGAATTCGGCAAGTTGTTCGCCTGACCGTTCCCCGCGCGCGAGCCGTCGCCGAAAACACCCGGGGTGAAGCGCAGCAGTTCGTAAGGATCGCGGCCCACTTGTGGCAAGCGGCTGATTTCTTCCGTCGTGACCGTCGTGCCCACGTTGGCGTCTTCCGTATGTAACGCTTCCGCGGAGGCAGACACGGTCACTTGTTCGCTCACTGCTCCAACCTCCAACTTGATGTCAAATCCCCGCGGCTCTTCCGCCTTGATCTCCACGTCCTTCGAGACCGAGGTCTTGAAACCGGTCGATTCCACCGTTACCGTGTATCGACCCGGCGGCAGGTCCGCAATCCGATAAAAACCCTCGTCGCTGCTGAAGGCGTCCCGGCTGGCACCCGTCTCCTGCTCGACGATATGGACTTTGGCTCCGCTCACGGCGGCCCCGCCAGAATCTAATACTGTGCCCTGGATACTGGCCTTGAATTGAGCGTAAGTCGGAACCGCACAGAAACACAGCAGGACCACCAGTAGGAATTTGAAGCGCATGTTAGTTCACCTCGCGGACGCTATCGGAAAACCGAATTCAGTAAATCGATTTACCCCGGGTATGGTGGAAATGAAACACCGGCCTCGGCCCTCTTGTCAAGGACAATGTATGCTGGACCTGAAAAGCCTGCGGTGCGATGGCCCGAACTAAATCGGTTTAGCGCCACTCTCCTCTCGGCCCTACAGGATAATTTCCACCCGCCTGCACGAAACCACGTATCCCTCCGAGCCCTTGCTCCTGGCCCATCGTTGTGACAGACTACGCGCCAATACACCCATGCTTCGTCAGAAATCGGCTGCCATACGCCAGTTGCCCGGTGCCAAAAGCTCGGTGCCGCCCGTGAGCCTCAAGTCTTTGGCCGAACATCTCCAGCTCTCTCCCGCGACCGTGTCCCTCGTGATCAATCGCTCTCCCGCTGCCAAGTCCATCCCTCAGCGCACCCAGGAGCGCGTTCGCGCGGCGGCCCGCGAATTGAACTACCGTCCCAATTTCATGGCTCGTTCACTGCGCGCCCAGCGCAGCTTCACCATCGGCGTCGTCGTCCCGGAAATCAGCGAAGGCTACGCGGCCCTGGTGATGTCCGGCATCGAAGACCATCTCCTGCAAGAAGGCTATTTTTATTTTGTGGTCAGCCATCGCCACCGCAACGATTTAATCGAAGAATATCCGCGCCTGCTGCAGCAGCGCGCCGTGGAAGGCCTCATCGCGGTAGACACCGCGTGTCAGGAAGGCGTGCCCATCCCTGTAGTCGCCGTTTCCGGGCATCGCGAACTGCCCGGCGTCACCAATATCGTGCTCAATCATGCCCGCGCCGCGCGCCTCGCCATCGAGCATTTGGCGCAGCTCGGCCATCGCAAGATTGCCTTCATCAAAGGCCAGGCGTTCAGTTCCGACACCCAAGTGCGATGGGACGCCGTCCGCCACGCCGCGCAGCAAATGAATCTTCCCGTCGACGATCGCCTCGTTGGCCAGCTCGAGGGCGAGTCCTCCTCTCCCGAGCTGGGCTACGAAGTGACCCGAAAGTTGTTACGAGCCGACGGCTCCTTCACCGCGCTGTTTGCCTTCAACGATATTTCTGCCATTGGTGCCATTCGCGCCTTGCGCGAAGCCGGCCGGCGAATACCGGAAGATGTCTCCGTCGTCGGCTTCGACGATATTCAGAGTGCCGCCTTCCAAAATCCCGGCCTCACCACCGTGCGCCAGCCGCTTCGCCAAATGGGCGTCATCGCCGCGGAGACTTTGCTGCGCCGCATCAACGCCTCTCCCAATTCCCCCTATCCCAAGTCCATCACCATCGAACCCGAACTAATCGTCCGCGCCAGCACCGCTGCCGCCAAGGCGGTGTCATCCTGAAGCTACCCGATATGGGTAGCTGAAGGACCTCAACGAAATGTAGTAGCACCAATCCTTCTCTGCGCACAGGCCCAACCGCGAATTTGTTGATTGACACCGCACAATATCAATTGCAGCATGCCCAACCCAATGGGCGATCTCTCTTCCCTGTCGCGCGAAACTCCCGCACTCGTTTTCGTAAACCCATGCGCTGGCGGCGGGCGCGCGCGAACTTATTTGCCGTGCATTAAAAACTTATTTGCCGCGCAGCAGTTTCACGCCGACTTCGTTTTCACCTCAAGCATGAAGGAATTGGAGTCCCGGACCCGCACCGCGATTTCCGCCGGACGCCGCGTGCTCCTGGCCATGGGCGGCGACGGCACGTTCCAGGGACTGGTAAATGCCGCCTATAGCAGCGACGCGCTGCTCGGCATCCTTCCCACTGGCGGCGGAAACGATTTTGCAGCCGCGCTCGGCATTCCGAAGAATCCGCTGGCCGCAGTGGAAGCGATTTTGGCCGGCCGTCCCCGCAGCGTGGATCTACTCCGCGCGCGCACCGCGGATGGTCGCGAGCGGCTCTACGTCGGTGGCGGCGGACTTGGCCTGGATGCGGAAGCCGCGCGTTATGCCATCGCATACCGTCGCGTGCCCGGCCGTTTGCGCTACGTCGCCGCAGCTTTGCGCGCCCTCAGCGAATTCTCGCCGCTCACTGTCCTTGCAGAATTTCCCGGCGGCGAATCCCCGCCCATGGAAGCGAGCGTTTTGCTCGCGGCCGTGTTGAACACCCCGACCTACGGCGCTGGAGTGCGGCTTGCTCCCTCGGCGCAGATCGATGACGGGTTGCTGACGGCAATTTTCCTGAGGGATTTGACTGCGCTTCAGGTGCTTGCCCGTGTGCCGCGTTTGGTGACGCGCGGCGATCTTCCCGAGTCTCTTCTGAAGCGCGTCAGCGCAAAACGCGTGCGGCTAGCCGCCGGTCGCCCTTGTCTTTTTCATGGCGACGGCGAAATTCTCGGGCCTGCGCCCGTGAAGATCGAGGTGGTTCCGCGCGCCATTCGCGTCCTGGCTCCAACCCCGCGCTGAGAGTCATTAGGGCTGCGGCTCGGGCACCGCTTGCGGCTGAGCCGGACGCCGGTGAAACACGATGCGCAGAAAGTCCGGGTAAAATTCTTTCAACACGTTGTATGCGCCGGTGTACGCCAGGTTGATGCCCCAGTTCTCAAACACCCCGCTCGCGGTTCGATCCTGTTGCGGATAATACGCGGTCGAAATCCCCTGTTGCAGCAACTGGCCCAAAACTTGCGGCGTGTTGAAGGTGGAACCGCCCGAATCCGTCCGCGTGATCAATGTGCGACTCGCGGAATAGCGGATGCGCGACCAAACCGAACCATGCCTTTTCCGAAAGTACCGCGGATCTTCATGCAAAACGTGCGGCAAAAATCCAAAGATGAAAAACGCCGACGTCACCTGGTCCGCTTCCGCGGCGCCGAACCTCTGGCTGTAGGCTCCCCATCCTTGTCCATAGTGCCGCTGTCCATTACTCGCCTGCTGCAACATCGCCTGGAAGGCGTTGCCGAAGTGCGCGCTGAAATCCACTGTTTGGTGGTACGCCAAAACATATTTCTCGCGCGCGGTCAGCGGAGCCTGGTTCTCGGGAATGTCGTCCTTGGACTGAAAATTCGGAATGATGCCGAGAAGCGCTTTGTATTCTCATCCTGCTCCGCGCCCGTTTGGGCCTGCGCAGCCCCGGCATTTGGCGTCCCCGCGGTCGTGGTCTGCGTCGCACCCGCGACTGCGGGTTGCGCCTCGTCCCTC
>Ga0099827_10002494_pt1 | contig 10201 bp, 9 predicted proteins | sample CZO8metaG_FD_79339 | JGI IMG/M metagenome (GOLD analysis project Ga0099827, IMG submission 79339) | Vadose zone soil microbial communities from the Eel River Critical Zone Observatory, Northern California, USA - CZOApr15con1.8 metaG | ecosystem: Environmental > Terrestrial > Soil > Vadose zone ...
TCCGCGTCGGCCGGCGGCCGGGCCTCCAGGTCCGGCATCGGCACATACTCGAATCCGGCGGCATCGGCGGGTGCGGGACGACCGGCGGTGGCGGTGCCCGTCGCGCACGGCGTACCCACTTCGTTGCGGAGCTCGAGCGCACCATGCCATCCACAGTGCCGCTCCACCCCGCGCCCACCACGACCAAGCTGCTCATCGCGGATGACCGACTGCTGGTCCGCGAAGGGCTGAAGCGCATTGTGGCTGACTGCCCCGACATCAAGGTGGTCGGCGAGGCGGCGACGCGGGGCGAGGTGCTCGAGCAAGCCCGTGTGGCCGAACCGGACGTCGTGCTGCTGGACCTGTTCCTCGGGGGCCCGAAAGTGGTCGGGCTCATCCGCCAGGTGCACGCCCGCCACCTGCCGTGTCGCGTGCTGGTGCTGAGCGTGCAAGGGCAAGACCCCGATGCCCTGCGCATCCTCGGGGCGGGCGCCGCGGGATACCTCGGCAAGGATCATTCGCGCCGCGAACTCGTCGACGCGATCCGACAGGTCGCGCGCGGCGGGTCGTACGTGAGTCCTTCGCTCGCGAACGCGCTAATCACCGGCCTCAGCGGCGGCGGGAGGCGCCGCCACGATGTCCTCTCGGACCGGGAATACCAAGTGCTGTGCCTGTTCGGCTCCGGAATGTCGTTCAAGCACATCGCCGCCGAGTTGGGCGTCAGCCCGAAAACCGTGAGTACTTACCGCGGCCGGATCCTCGAGAAGCTGAAACTGAAGAGCAACGCCGCCATCATCCGCTACGCGATCGAGCACCGCCTCGTTCCGGCGTCCATGACGGCGCCCCCGCAACGTCGGAAAAGTACCACAGGCCACCCGGCACGACGCTGACGGCGTCAGTCGGAGTTTTCCGGTGTCCACGCGCCGCGAATCGCGTCGCCGATCACTACCCCGGGGCCCCAGGTTGATGCGCTATCGCCTGCGGCGACCTCATCGCGTATCTCGCTACTCTCGAGCTGCGCCGACGCTACACCGCGGCACCTGCTTTGCCTCCTACACGGGGGTCCAACGTTCCCATCCCCTGCTCCTGTCAGGAGGCTTGCCATGACAATTCGACGGAACTCGGCACTCCGCGCAACCGTGCTCGCGGCCGTAGGGCTCGCGCTCGCGTGCTCGGAGCGCCACAATCCGGCGGCGCCCGAGCTTCAGACGACGGCCGCCTCGGCCACCCAGGCGACGAGCTACAGCGGTCGCGCCACCGTCGTCCAGGCGACCGTGCTCGGTCTCGGTCCCATAACGCTGGTCGACGCCCGGCCACTGCCACCGTCCGGCGGCGCCGAGGAAGCATCGCTCCTGACCGCAAGTGTGCCCGGCCTGCTCACGGCCGAAGTGCTGCACGCGACGACGACGGGCCAGGGCAACGCCAGCCAGTCGCAAGCGTCCGTCGCGGAGCTGGCCCTCACGGTCGGCGGCAACAACATTTCGGCGGGCTTCCTCGAGGCACGGGCGAGCGCGATGTGCACCGACGCCGGTGCGGCGGCGACCGGTAGCTCGGACATCACGTCCCTGTCTGTAAACGGGCAGACCATTGCAATCTCTGGGGCGCCCAACCAGACGGTGGAGTTTCCCGGTGGCCGCGTGGTGATCAATGAGCAGGCGAGCGGCGGTCCGGGAGACATCACTGTGAACGCCCTCCACGTCGTCGTCGACGGGGTCGCGAACGTGATCATCTCGTCGGCGCACGCCGACATCACCTGCCAGCAGGCCCCGCCCCCGCCCGGCTGTCGCGGGGAGGATTTCGTGACCGGGGGTGGTTGGATCACCGGCACGCCGTTCGGAGCCAAGGGGAATTTTGGGGTCGCGGGCGGGATCAAACAGGGCGCGTGGTGGGGACACCTCAGCTACATCGACCACGGCCAGGATGGCCCGCGGGTGAAGGGCACCGGTGTGACCTCCTACAGCGTGGTCAACGCGACGACGCGCCACATAGAAGGCAACGCCCAGGTGAACGGCGCGGACGGGTTCACGTACCAAGTGGACGTGGTGGACAACGGTGAGCCTGGAAGCCAGGACATCTTCACGATCCGGCTCTCCAACGGCTATCGCGCGTCCGGCACGCTCGCTGGCGGCAACATCCAGCTGCACGCCCCGACCTGCCAGTAGCATCCGTGGAGCCCCGCAAACCACTCTCCTGCGGGGCTTCCTTTCGGCCGTTGACACGGCGCGGCCGAAAGGGAGAATAAGGACAGATCGCTCCAGACCCTTGAACCGATTGCCAGGAGGTGGCCCATGGCGCGGGAAATCCTGATGCTGGTGGGGGACTACGCGGAAGACTATGAAGTCATGGTGCCGTTTCAGTCACTCCAGGCCGTGGGGCACACGGTGCACGCCGTCTGTCCCGGCAAAAAAGCGGGCGACAAGATCCGCACGGCGATTCACGACTTCGAGGGCGACCAGACGTACAGCGAAAAGCGCGGCCACGACTTCACTCTCAACGCCACGTTCGCCGACGTGCGGCCCGAGCGCTACGACGCGCTGGTGATCGCCGGCGGCCGCGCGCCCGAGTACCTCCGCCTCAACGACGCCGTGCTGCAGCTGGTGCGGCACTTCTTCACGGAGGACAAGCCCGTGGCCGCGATCTGCCACGGGGCCCAGATCCTCACCGCCGCAGGCGTCGTGAAAGGGCGCCGCGTCTCGGCCTATCCCGCCGTCGCGCCCGAGGTGAGACTCGCCGGCGCGGAGTACGCCGACATCGGCATCGACCAGGCCGTGACCGACGGCAACCTCGTGACCGCCCCGGCGTGGCCGGCGCATCCCGAGTGGATCGCGAAATTCCTACAGGTGCTGGGAACGAGAATCGTGGACGAGGAGCCGGCGGTGGTGGCGCACTGACGGCCCGACTAAGCGGCTGCCGGCAGCCTGACCGTGAACGCGCAGCCCTCCCGCCACTTCGCGTTCATCGATAGGCGGGCGCCCGGGAGGTGGGCCAGCCGGCAGCGGATCGTCATGCCGGAGCATCCCTCCGCCCGGCTCAGCTCGAGCGGCTCGAAGTCCTGAAACACCCGCTCGAAGTCGGTCGCCGCGATGCCAACACTCTCGTCCCATACGGTGACCTGGATCCAGCCTCCCGGGCCCGCTGCGTCGCCCCCGGCCAGGGCGCGCGCCGCGATGCGGACGATGCCGTACGGCGGCGTGACGCTGATGGCGCGCACGATCAGGAGATAGCACAGGCGCATCAGCGGCAGCTCGCTGCGGGCGGCGGTGGGCAAGTCATCGCTCACATCGAACGCCGCGGTGACCCGCTTCCGCTCGGCCACCCGCTCCACAAGGGGACGAACCTCCGCGAGCACCCGCTGCAACGGGAGGGCGCCCAGCCCACTCTGGACCCGGTCCGGCGCGAGGAGTAGCGACATGCGCCCAGCCCCCTGCACGGTTTGGGCCAGCGTCGCGACCTCGCCACACCGCGGTCTGTCGCGGCGACGCACCGACCTGCACCGCCCCAACCGCCCGCCTGCACCGTTTTGCGGCGCCGACCCCTCTTAGATCGAGATCTGCCGCCGGGCGTCCAGGCTCACCGGACCCGGACCGAACTGGGTGATGAGCAACGCGCCGCCCAACATCGACAGGTTCTTCAGAAAGTGGCTGAGCTGCATCTGAGCCGCCATCGGATCCTTCTCGGCCCAGAAGTTATGCATCATGAGCGTGACGGGGACGAGAAACAGCACGATGAGCCAGGCGCCGACGCGGGCGCGGTACCCCAAGAGCACGCTCAGTCCGCCGGCCAGCGCGATCGCGCCGGCGAGCGGGACCAGAAGCCCGGAGGCGGGCACGCCATGTTGGCCGGCGTAGCCGGCAGCGGCTGGTGAGAAGAGGAAGGGTGGTGACGTGACGAAGATGGCGGAATACAAGATTCGGCCGAGCAGAGCGCTGTAGCGCATGGCTGTTACCTCCTTACTCCAGGTCACGCGAGTCGTTGCTGTTACGTACGGTACGGGAAGAAGGAAACGGCGGGCAAAGTTCCCGAATCACGAGCAGACGCGGTTTCGCCCCGCCTCCTTGGCGACGTAGAGCGCCTGGTCGGCGGCACGAATCACCTGCTCCGGATTCGTGTGGCGGCCGTCCTTCGCCGCGACGCCGATGCTCACAGTGATGGCGACCCCGATGCGGCGCCGCTCGGAGCCTTTGCTCTCGGCCCGCTTGCGGCGGATGCGGCGGCGGATCGTGAAGGTGGCGTCCGCGACTGACTCGCGGGCGGCCTCCAGGTGGGGCAGCGTCTCCTCTACCTCCTTGCCCGGGAAGACGATCGCGAATTCCTCGCCCCCGTAGCGGTAGGCGCGCCCCCCTCCCTCCACCTGTGCCAGCTTCGACGCCACCATGCGCAGCACCTGATCGCCGACGTCGTGCCCGTATTGGTCGTTGAACCGCTTGAAGTGATCCACGTCCACCATGGCCACCGAGTATTGGCCCGCCAGCCGCTGCAGGGCCTCGGTGAGGGCGCGGCGGGCCGGTAGCTCGGTGAGCCCGTCCTGATACGCGAGCAGGTACGAGGCTTCGATCACCGCGACGACGAGGATCAAGCCCGCCGTACCGAAATACACGGCGGCCTGGGGCCCGAAGCGACGGGCGTTGACCGCGAGGAACGACGCGACGATCGCCCACAGGAAGCCGCGACCGGTCGCGTTGGGCTCGAAGATGAGCGGCGCGGCCGTGATCACGAGGGCGATGAGGAACGTGAGCAGCGCTAGCTGGCTCACGTGGCTCCACGCGAACAGCTTCGCCGGCAGGAGGGCGTGATCGAGAACTTTCAAGGTCGCGGCGGGCGCGGTACGGCGGAGCATGTCCACCGCGATCACCTGAGCGGTGATGGCGCCGAGCCGCAGCAGGCCGAACGGCGTGAAGGTGCCCCGGTCGGCGAGCAGGGCGAGTCCCGCGAGGTTGAGTGGCAACAGCACGGCCGTGGCCGCGAACGCGACGCGCCCCCCCCCTCCCCCCGCCGCGCCCCGGGCCTGCACGCCCCAGCTCGCGAGCGCCAGGAGGAGGAGCGCGAACAGCAACCGGCTCCGCTGGAAGCGCCACGCCAGCAGGGCGCCCACGACGAAGACGGCCTGGGGGTAGAAGCGCGCGAAGGCCGGCAGGGAGTCCTGCAGCGCATCGACGCGCAACAGGATCACCGCGGCGAAGAGCAGCATGCCCTCGGGGGCGAAGAGCGACAGCCACGTCTTCAGCTTGCCAGCGGGCACGTCGGCGCGTCCTCGGGGGCGGTCGGAGCTACAAGGGTACGCGCATCGCCGCGCAGGTCAACCGGTTGCGTGGTGCGCGCGGCGAGGGCGATATTCTGGCGCCCGGCGGTATCGTCTAGGGGACTAGGACGGAGCCCTCTCAAGGCTCAAACACGGGTTCGAATCCCGTTACCGCTACTCCCGCCCCCATCGTCTAACGGTTAGGACACCACTCTTTCAAGGTGGGAACAGGGGTTCGATTCCCCTTGGGGGCATCGGGGGGCGGGCTGCGGCCCCGTGCGGAAACCGCTCGGCCACGAGCGAGCGGATCGCCTCCTCCACCTCGCGTATCGGGATCCGCGGGACGCCGTCGGCGTGAATCACGGCGCGGTATGGGGAGCGGTAGGGGTACCACGGCAGCGGCGCGCCGGCCGGGTGGTGGAACAGGCCCACGGTGGGGATCTTCCAGGCGGCGCCGAGGTGCAGCACCGACGTGTCGGGGGTGAGCAGTAGGTCGCACTCGCGGATCACGGCCGCGAAGTCGTGAAACGAGGGGAGCGGGGGAATGATGCCCGCCCCCGTGGCGGCGGCGATGCCTGCGACCTCCGCGCGGTCCTCCGGCGCTCCACCCACCGAGATCGCAAACCGCGGGTCGAAGCCCTGCATCCAGCGGATGCACTCGATGAAGTTGTCCCTCCCCCAATAACGCGCCGAGATGTTGATGCCGAACCGCAGCGGGCGGGCGGTCGGCCCCAATCGCTCGCGAGCGCGGGCGCGGTCCGCGTCGCTCAGCCGGTACTCGAGGTCGAGCGGCACCCGGGCGGGGTCGATCCCGAACGGCAGCAGCAGTTGCGCGATGCGCTCGACGATGTGGACGCGCTGCTGGTCGAGCAGCGGCACGGCGTGGGTGTAGTGTCCCGCCCGCGCGTGGCGGATGCCGACGCGGTAACGCGCGCCGCAGGCTCGCGCCACGAGCTGCGAGTTGACGGAGGGGTTGTCCATCAGATCCAGCACGACGTCGTAGCGCGCCCGGCGCAGGGCCCACCACAGCCCCAGCACGCGGGCGGGGCTCTTGTCGTAACGCCAGGCGCGGTCGATGTAGGGCTCGACCGCCTGGCGCACGCCGAAGTTCGCGCGGCTGAACAACATATCGATTTGGGCGCCGGGGTAGTGGTGCCGCAGGGCGCGGATCACCGGGACCGACACCAGCACGTCCCCGATCCGGTCCTGGCGCAACAGCAGCATGCGCGGCGCTTTGCCAAGAGCGAGCACGTCCTGTGGGGTAGTCACGAACGCGCCGCCGAACGGCCGGTCGGTCGCGGCGAGGAAGCGGTGCCGCAAGTAGTGCTCGAGGGGTTTGAGGGCACGCATCGCCACAACAATACCGTTGGCGTCTGCTCACCGCAGCATGTGGAGCCCAGGGTCCTCCTGCACTAACGCACCCCGTTCTCAGACGCTACGCTTATCCCATATGTTCGGCCCGACGACCCGGCTCGCGCTTGCGAGCCTCATCTGTGTCACGCTCCCTCCCGGGACCGCCCGCGACCCCTGCACCGGCGAATACTGCGGGACGCTCGTTTTCGCCTCGGCCGGTGAGCCGGAGACCCTGCTCCCCCCGCTCGCACAATCGGCTGTGGCTCGCGACGTCAGCGACCAGATCTTCCTCAAGCTCGCCGACCTGGGACTTTCGACCAACACCGTCGGCGATGCGGATTTCACGCCGCTCCTGGCCCAGCGCTGGGAGTGGGACGGTCCGCTCACGCTGGTGTTCCACCTCGATCCCCGAGCGCGCTGGCACGACGGGCAGCGGGTGACCGCCGCGGACGTGGTGTTCACGTTCGACGCCTATAACGATCCCAAGGTGAGCTCGCCGTTCCGGACCGCCCTGCGCTGGATCGGCGCCGTCACGGCGCGCGATTCGCTCACGGCCGTGTTCCGGTTCCGCCGGCGCTACCCGGAGATGTTCTACGACGCCGTGTATCAGATGCGCATTCTCCCGCGCCACCTGCTGCGCGCCGTCCCGCGGGAGCAGTGGCAGAGCACCGCGTTCGGCCGGGCGCCGGTCGGCGATGGTCCCTACCGTTTTGTCTCCTGGAAGGCGGGCGAGAGCTTGGAGCTCGCCGCCGACTCGAGCTGCTTTCTCGGCAGGCCGCACATCCGGCGCCTCATCTGGCGCTTCACGCCGGATCTCGGCGTAGCGATCACCCAGCTCATCGCCGGTGAGGTGGACGCGCTCGAGGTCTTGATACCGCCCGACAACATCAGGCGGGTGCAGGCGGTGGCGGAGCTCGCGACCTATCCCTACAAGGGCGCGGCCTACGGGTATCTCGGATTCAACCTCACGGCCCCGGGCGACACGACGCGGCCGCACCCGCTGTTCGGCGACCGCGAGCTGCGCCGCGCTCTGGCGATGGCCGTCGACCGCGAGCGGCTCGTGCAGAGCGTGTTCGGGGACTTCGCCAAGGTGCCGCCGGGCCCGGTGTCGCAACTGTGGGGGATCGCCGACTCAGGGATGGGGGAGCTTCCCTACGACACCGCGCAGGCCGCGCGACTGCTCAGCGAGCGCGGCTGGATCGACTCCGACGGCGACGGCGTGCGTGATCGCAGCGGCGCCAAGCTCTCCTTCCGCCTGCTCGTGCCGACGACCAGCGGCCTGCGGCGCCAGTACGCACGGCTGCTCCAGGATGCGTTCCGCCGGATCGGTGCGGACGTGCAGATCGACGAAGTCGAGTTCAGCGTCTTTCAGCAGCGCGAGCAGGGGGGCCGGTTCGACGCGATGCTCCAGGTGTGGAACACCGACCCGACCCTCTCCTCCGGCATTGCGCAGACGTGGACCCGGGCGGGGATCGGCCACTCCAATTTCCAGCGCTACGCCAACCCGGCGTTCGACCGACTGGTAGACGAGGCGAGCGCGACGTTCGATCCGCGGGCGGCGCGCCGCGCCTGGCGGACCGCCCTGGAAGTCATCAACCAGGATGCGCCCGGGATCTTCCTGTTCGCGCCAGCGAGCGTAGCCGCCGTGCACCGCCGGGTGGAGAACGTCACGATCCGGCCCGACTCCTGGTGGGCCCTGGTGCGCACGTGGCGCATCCCCCCCGACCGATTGATCGATCGCGACCGTGTGACACCGTAGCGGCGTAAGTGAGCCTGGTCGCGTGGCTTAGCAACTGTTGACGGGGACGTGATGCGCATCACACTTTTAATGCCCACCTGCATCACCGTCCAAATGGTCCCAGGTGGGCAGATTCACAGGGACGTTTCGTCCCTGCGTATCTTTCGTTAACGAAGCCCGTGTGGCGCGCGCCCCGCCGACACCGGGACTGTTCCCGGTTTTGGTGGAGGTTGTTCTCAAATGTGGCGACGCGCGTGAGCGGGCCGGCCCGCCCCTCGGCTCGGCTGAGTGTAATCGCACTCTCCGAAGCATTCAGTCAGTTCTGGAACGATCTGGCGCGTGACCTCGATGCCGCGCTCGACGTCTATGGCCCCGGGGACGCAGTCACGTCCCGGCCCGAGACGGTTGCGGTCATCGTCGCGGCGGGCGGCGCCGAGCGGAACGCCCTCCAGTGGCTCGAGGGCCACACCGTCCCCACGGGCCTGCCGCTGCTGGTCGTGGGCACCGATCCCGGGCGCCGCACGGCGATGCAGCTCGTGGCCCGCGGTGCGAGCGACTACTTCGCGCTGCCGGACGATCTCGAGGTGTTTCGCAATGCCGTCGCCGCCGCGCTCAAGAACGGCGGCGCGCGCGCGGCGCCCGGCCCGCAGGGTCACGCCGACGCGTTCGCCTGTCTCGTCGGCCAGAGTGAGGTCATCCGCAAGAGCCTGGCCCGCGCGGCCCGCCTCCTGCCGCACCGCAATGCGCGCGCCTTGATCCTGGGCGAGACCGGGACCGGCAAGGAGCTGCTCGCACGGGCGATCCACGATGGCGGACCGCGCGCCGGCGCCCCGTTCGTCGCCATCAACTGCTCGGCGTTCCCGGAGCACCTCATCGAGTCGGAGCTGTTCGGTCACGAGCGCGGTTCCTTCACCGACGCGCACGCGGCCAAGCCGGGGCTCTTCGAGGTCGCGGACACGGGCACCTTGTTCTTGGACGAGATCGCCGACCTGCCCGTGAGCCTGCAGGCCAAGCTGCTGCGCGTGCTCGAGGACAAGGAGATCCGCCGGGTCGGCGGGACGAAGTCGCGGACGGTGGACGTGCGCATCCTGGCGGCGACCAACGAGGATCTTGCCGAGCGGGTGCGCGAGGGACGGTTCCGCGACGACCTCTTCTTCCGCGTGAGCAGCGTGGTGCTCACGCTGCCGCCGCTGCGGGAGCGGGGTGACGACGTCCTCCTCATCGCGGAGGCGCTGTTGCGACAGCTCGCGGGGGAGCACGGGCTCCCGGTGCCGGCGCTGACCGCCGACGTACGCCGCCTGCTGCGTGCGCACCCCTGGCCTGGCAACGTGCGGGAGTTGAAGAACGCCGTGGAGCGGGCGCTGCTCCTCTCGCCGGCCGGCGACCTCGCCCTCGATGAGCTGCTGCCCCCGGCGGATGCGCGGGCGCCACGCGACGGCCCGATTCCGTTTCCCGCGCCGCTCGAGGAGATCACGGCTGCCGCGGCCCGCGCGACGGTCAAGCAGTGCGGCGGCAATCGCAGCGAGTCGGCTCGCCGTCTGGGGATCTCGCCGCGGCGCCTGCGGCGCCTGCTGAACCGCCGCGCCGCCGTGCGCCCGGGCGCGGATGAAGACGACGTGGCGGACCCGACCGCGCTTTCGATCTAGCTACCCGAGCCGCCCGACCCACCAAGTTCGCAGCGACCCACCGGCAGGGACGAAATGACCCTGTGCGCCGGCTCACACGTCGGGGTCATCACGCGCAAGTCCTGACGGCGCAGGCCACTAGGCTCGCAGCCGCAGCTGGGAACATTTCCTGCTCTGCGGAGGGGTCCAAGCGCTGGTCCACCCTGTTGAGGAGTAGCCCATGAAGCCCGCCCGTCTGTGGTCCCTCGCGCTGCTGGTCGCCGCGAA
>Ga0099827_10002495_pt1 | contig 10201 bp, 6 predicted proteins | sample CZO8metaG_FD_79339 | JGI IMG/M metagenome (GOLD analysis project Ga0099827, IMG submission 79339) | Vadose zone soil microbial communities from the Eel River Critical Zone Observatory, Northern California, USA - CZOApr15con1.8 metaG | ecosystem: Environmental > Terrestrial > Soil > Vadose zone ...
ACGCTCTGGCCGAACATCCACAGCATGAGGAGCGCCCCCGAGATGCTGAAGGGCAGGGCCAGGAGCACCGTGAACGGGTGGGTGAAGGCGTTGAACTGGGCGGCGAGCACCATGTAGGCGACGATCACGCCCAGCACGAAGGCGAATTGCAGCGAGTCGAACGACTCCTTGAAGGCCTGCGAGCTACCCGAAGGGATCGCCCGATAGCCGTCGGGCAGCACCTGGCGCGCGATCTTCTGGGATGCGGCGATCGCGTCGGCCTGGGAGGCGCCCGGGGCCACGTTGGCGAAGATGGTGATGGCGCGCTCGCGGTCCTTGCGGGTGATGGCCTGCAGCGTGGGCTGCTGCTCGATGCGGACCAGGTCGGACAGCCGCACCATGCTCCTCGACGCGCCGCGCACGTAGAGGCCGTTGATGTCCTCCGGCCGCTCGCGCTGAGGGCTGAGCAGGCGCACGCGGATGTCGAAACGCCGGCCGCCCTCCTTGAACTTGCCCACCCGCGTGCCGCCGATGGCGGCGTTGACCGTCTGGCCGATGTCCGACATGCTCACCCCGAGGTCGGCCGCCTTGCTGCGGTCGGGCACCACCCGCACCTCGGGCATGCCGACCTGGTAGTCGGTGTTGACGTCGGTGACCTTCCCGCTCTGGAGCATCAGCTCCTGGATCTGCCGGGAGTAGGCGGCCAGGGCGTCCCAGTCGCGGCCGCGGATGCTCAGCTCGATCGGGAAGCCTCCCCCGCGGCTGGCGCTGAAGCCCTGGAGGGACGGATCCACGAGGGCGGCCCGGATGCCGGGGATCGCGCCGATCTGGCGCCGGACGGCGTCCATGAGCTGCTGCTGGCTGAGGCGGCGCCCGGCGTCCCGGTCCACCGGCCGCCCGCGGGGCTCCTTCAGGCTGACGAACAGCATCCCCGTGTTGACCTCGCCCCCGCCGAAGCCTCCGATGAAGCTGAAGTCGCCCTCGACCTCCCCGTGCGAGCGAAGGAGGGTCTCGACCTCGCGCAGCTTGGCTTCGGTCACCTCCAGGCTGGTCCCCACCGGCGTCTGGAAACGGACCTGGAAGCTGTTGGTGTCCTGCGCGGGCACGAACTCCTGGCGCAGCCGCGGGAAGATGCCGAGGACGGAGACGACGAAGAACGCCGCCGCCCCCAGCAGCACCCAGCCTCGGTGGTGCAGCGCCGGCTCCAGCGCCTTGAGGTAGCGCGCCGACAGCCGATCGAAGAGCCGGTCCACGATCGTGCCCAGCTTCCCGCGCCGCTCCCCCACCTCCAGGAACCGCGAGCAGCGCATGGGAGTGAGCGTGAGCGCTTCCAGCAGCGAGATGAGCACCGCCACCGAGATGGTCACGCCGAACTGGAAGAAGAACTTGCCGATGATGCCCTTCATGAAGGCCACGGGGAGGAAGATGGCCACGATCGCGGCGGTGGTAGCGGCGGCGGCGAAGGTGATCTCGCGCGCGCCCACGGAGGCCGCCTTGACCTTCCCCTCGCCGTGCTCGCGGTGCCGGTAGATGTTCTCCAGCACCATGATGGCGTCGTCCACGACGATGCCGACCACCAGCGTGAGGCCGAGCACGGTGAACGTGTTCAGCGTGAAGTTGAAGAAGTACATCACGATGAACGTGCCGAGGATCGACGTCGGTATCGCGAGCAGGACGTTCACGGTGCTCGACCACGACCCGAGGAACAGCCAGCAGACCAGGCCGGTGAGCAGCGCGGCGAGGAGCAGCGTGAGCAGGATCTCGTCGATCGCGCGCTCGATGAAGACGGTGCTGTCGAAGCGCACGCCCACGTTGACGCCCTCCGGCAGGTCGGCCTTGATTTGCTGCAGCTTGGCCTTGGCCAGCTTTCCCACCTCCACCGCGTTGGCCCCGCGCAGCTTGCGGATCCCGAAGCCGATCGACGGCTCGCCGTTGGCGTGCGCCACCCGCCGGCGGTCCTCCAGGCCGTCCTCCACCACCGCCACGTCCTGCAGCCGGACCGGCGTGCCCTCGCGGAAGGCCACCACCAGCTGGCGGAAGCCGGCCAGGTCGAGAGCCTCGCCCTCGGCCCGGACGTTCATCTCCCGCTGCGCCGTCTCGATGCGCCCCGCCGGCACCTCGAGGTGCTCGCGCTGGATGGCACCGATGACGTCGAGGACGGTCAGGCCCTGCGCCTCCAGCCGCGGGGCGTCGAACCACACCCGCACGTTACGCTCGCGGAAGCCGCCGATGAAGACCTCGCCCACGCCCTCGATCGTCTGGAGCTGCGGCCGGATCACGTTACGCACGTAGTCGGCCATGAAGATGGGCGAGCGCGTCCCCGAGATCGACAGCCACATGATGGGGTTGTCCTCGGGGTTGTTCTTCGTGATGATGGGGGGGTCGATCTCGCGCGGAAGCCGGCGGGCGGCCTGGGCGACGCGGGTCTGGACGTCTTGCAGCGCGGCGTCGATGTTGCGCGAGATCTCGAACTCGACCGTGATGTTGGCGTTGCCCTGCCGGGAGGTCGAGGAGATCGCTTTGACCCCCTCCACCGACGTGACCGCGTCCTCGATGGGATCGACGACGTCGGTCTCCATCACTTCGGGCGAGGCGCCTTCGTAGGTGACCTGGACGTTGACGATGGGGAAGTCCACGTCGGGGTTCTGCGAGATGCCCAGCCCCTTGACCACGCCGCCGAAGCCGGTGAAGCAGATGAGGCCGAAGAGGATGAGGCCGGCCATGAGCATCCAGGCCAGCACGTGGTTGCGGATGGAGATGTCGGCCAGCGTGCTTCCGGTGGCGATCTGCTTGGGGTCTTCGTCGAGCGGGGGGTGCTGCGGCGCACCCCCCGAACCCCCCGCGCTCGCGTCGGGAGTGAATCCCGCCGCTCGCGCAGCTTGTGGCTCCTGGTCGCGCCGCGAATCGCTCACTTGGGGTCTCCTGCCGCGCGCCCGCCGGGGGCGGGAGCGCCCTTGGGATCCGCGGCGAGCGAGGGCGCGGCCGCGGGCTGTACGGGCAAGCCGTCCGCCAGCCGGTCGGAGCCTTCCACCACCACCACGTCCCCCGCCTTCACGCCGGAGACGACCTCCACCAGGCCCGTCCCGGTGCGCAACCCGATCTGGATCGGGCGGAGCCGGGCCTTTCCGTCCTGTACGACGTACGTCACGAACCCCTTCTCGCTGGCCTGCACCGCCCCTTCCGGCACCACCAGGGCCCCCCGGCGCGTCTCGGAGGCCAGCGTCACCTCGGCGAAGAAGCCGGGCTTCAGCTCGCCGGGATTCTTCACCCAGGCCATCACCTCGACCTGGCGGGTGGCCGGATCGGCGACGTTGCCGACGTGGTAGATCGTCGCCACGAAGTCCCGGTCACCCAGCGACGCGACGCGGAACCGCACCGACTGGCCCACCCGCGCCCGCAGCGATTCCGCTTCGGACACGCGGAAGCGCAGCTGGAGGCGGCTCACGTCCACCAGCGTGCCGAGCACGTCGCCGGTCTTGACGAACCGGCCCGTCTCCACCGCCTTGGTGTTGATGACGCCCGGCTTCGGCGGCCGCACCTGGGCGCGAGCCAGGTTCTGCGCCGCGATGTCGCGCGCCGCCTTGGCCGACTGCGCGTCGGCGGCCAGGCGCTCGCCCTCCTGCCGCGCGCGGTTCAGCTCCTCGGCCGCCACCAGGTTCTCCCGGGCGAGCTGCTCCCGGCGGGCCAGGTCGGAGGCGGCGCGGTGTGCATCCGCCAGAGCCCGCTTGTAGTTTGCGTCCGCCCGCTCGAGCTCGAGCCGATAACGATCCGGGTCGATCTGCAGGAGCACCGTGCCTCGACCGACCCGGTCCCCCTCGTGGAAGTTGACGGCCGTGGCCTGGCCCTCCACCTGGGCCGTGATCTGGACGAGCTCCTCGGCCTGCATCGTGCCGGGAGACTTGATCTGGTAGACCACGTCCTGGGCCAGCACCGGCGACACCCGTACGGGGAGTCCCCGCGCAGCGCCCCCCGCCGGCGCCGCGCCCTGGCTCTTCCCGCAGCCGGCCGCCAGGGCCAGGACCGGGAGCCAGGCGGCGAGGACGTGACGGCTACTCATTCCCAAGCACACGCGGGACACCAGGCAAATGAGGTCCATTCTCGGTGAGGCCGGCCGGGCCTCCAAGCCAGACTCCGTGAGCGACGGTTAAACGATGTTACAGGAAATGGCCCGCCCTGGCCCGGGCGGGCCCAGACGCCCGGAGCCGTGAGGGCCGGTCTAGAATGAGCCTCCAGGAGGCTCCGGCCCGCGATGCACGACCCGCGCGTCCCCGAAACCCTCGAGGGTTGGTGGCTGCTCCACCAGATGTTCAAGGTGAGCTGGCCCGCATGGCAGACCCTGCCCCAGGCCGAGCGCCGGCAAAAGGCCGGCGAGACGGCCCGCGCCCTCGGCGCTATGGAACGCGGGCGCGAAGGCTCGTCCGTGCCCTGCACGCTGCTGGGCCACAAGGGCGACCTGATGCTCATCCACTTCCGCCGCTCCCTCGAAGAGCTGGCGGCCGCGCAGCTCTCGGTGGACCGCCTGGACCTCGGGGCCTTCCTCCAGCCGACGACGTCCTATGTCTCGGTGGTGGAGCTGGGCATGTACGAGATGACCGCCCAGATCCACGCCCGGCTGGGTGGCCGCGGCCTGGAGCCCGGCTCCGAGGCCTTCGAGCAGGCGTTCGGTAACGAGATGCAGGAGCAGGAGCGGCGCGTGGAAGGCCGGCTGTTTCTCGAGGTGCCGCCGCGGCGCCACGTCTGTTTCTATCCGATGAGCAAGCGGCGGGGGGAAGCGAAGAACTGGTATACGGTCCCCTTCGAGGAGCGCGCCCGGATGATGCGGGACCACGGCGTCGTGGGCCGGCGCTTCGCGGGGGCCGTCACCCAGATCATCTCGGGCTCGATCGGCTTCGACGACTGGGAGTGGGGCGTCGACCTCTTCGCCGACGATCCCATGGTCTTCAAGAAGCTCGTTTACGAGATGCGCTTCGACGAGGCCAGCGCCTGGTACGCCGAGTTCGGGCCGTTCTACGTCGGCCTGCAGTTCTCGCCCTCCGAGCTGCCGAAGTTCCTGGAAGGCGAGGTACCCAAGCTGCTCACCCACTGACCAACCCCGCTATACTGAGCTTCAAGCTCTCGCTGGAGGCGGCTCATGTCCCCCACTCTCAGGGCGCACTTCGCCGACTACGCGGCGTTCCACGGCACGGCCGGGAACAAGGCGTGCCACTACGTCGGCATCCCGCTCATCGTCCTCGCGCTCCTCGCCCTGCTCGCGCGGGTGCCGCTCTTCGCGGTGGGCGGGTTCACGGTGACGCTGGCCGAGGTCGCCCTCGCCGTGGTGACCGCCTACTACCTCACCCTCGACGCGGTCCTGGCCGCGATCATGCTGGCGGCCTCGGTCGGGCTGCTCGTGCTCGGGCGCCCGATGCCGGTGTGGGTGGCGGCGGCGCTGTTCGTCCTCGGCTGGATCTTCCAGTTCATCGGCCACTACGTCTACGAGAAGCGCGCGCCCGCGTTCTTCCGCAACCTGGCCCACCTCCTCGTGGGGCCGCTGTGGATCGTGGCCAAGGCGGTCGGCCGCACCTGAGCCATGCTTACCCGGCGGGGCCGGCCTCTCGTCGTCACCCTGGCGATGGCGCTCGTCCTCCCCGGCTGCGGGAGCTCGCCAACCTCCTTGCCCACCCCTTCCCCGAGCGCGACGTGCGGCGCGGGCGCGCCCGTGCCCGGCACGCCCACCCTCACTACCGTTCTCGTGGCCCGGGGGCTCTCGAGCCCGCTCGACCTGCAGTTCGCCCCCGGAGACCGCTCGCGGATCTTCGTGGTGGAGCAGCCGGGACGGATCCGCGTGATCCGGGACGGGGCGCTCGTGGCCGCCCCGTTCCTGGACGTCTCGGGCCGCATCTCCACCGGCGGCGAGCGGGGGCTGCTCGGCCTCGCCTTCCATCCCGGCTATGCCCAGAACGGACGCTTCTTCGTGAACTACACCGATCGCAACGGCGATACACACATAGCCGAGTTCCGCGGCGGCCCCGGCACCGACACCGCCGACGCGGGCAGCGAGCGCGCAGTGCTCTTCGTGGCGCAGCCCTTCGCCAACCACAACGGCGGCGGCCTCGCGTTCGGCCGCGACGGGATGCTCTACGTCGGCCTCGGCGACGGAGGGAGCGGCGGCGATCCCTTCCGCAACGGCCAGAACCTCGGCACGCTCCTCGGCAAGATGCTGCGCATCGACGTCGACCGCGGCAACCCCTACTCGGTGCCGGCCGACAACCCGTTCGTCTCCACCGCCGGCGCGCGCGGCGAGGTCTGGGCCTACGGCCTGCGCAATCCCTGGCGCTTTGCCTTCGACGGCGCCACCGGCGACCTCGTCATCGCCGACGTGGGCCAGAACCAGTGGGAGGAGATCGACGTCGGCCTCGCCTCCCGCCGCGGCGGCGAGAACTACGGCTGGAACATCACCGAGGGCAACCACTGCTTCCAGCCCTCCGCGGGCTGCAACACGGCCGGGATCACGCTGCCCGTCCTGGAGTACGGCCACGACGAGGGCTGCTCGATCACGGGGGGCGTCGTCTATCGCGGGTGCCGGATGCCCGGATACCAGGGGACGTACTTCTACGCGGATTACTGCTCGCACTTCGTGCGGTCGATCCGCGTGGCGAACGGACAGGCCACCGAACCACGGGACTGGACGGTGGCGCTCGGGCGCGGGCTCAACAGCCCCACATCCTTCGGAGTCGACGCCGACGGCGAGGCCTACATCGTGGACCAGGACGGGGAGGTCTACCGGATCGTCCCCGCGAGCTGACCGCTCAGGCCGTCATGCGGCCGCCCCCCATCGTCAGCGGGAGCCGAGGACGCCCTCGGCGGCCTGACGCACGTCCCTCAGGGGCTGTTTCAGGGACACGCCGAAGCTCTTCACCCATCCCGGGCGCTCGAACTGCACGCGCACGCGGGCCGGGCGTCCCTCCAGGTCGCGATCCACCAGGATGCGGCAGTCGAGGGATGGGCGGGGATCCGAACGCTCGGCCGCCGAGCTGATCTCGGACTCCAGCTCTCGCGCGAGCCCGGGGTCGCTCGCGTGCAGCTCGTTGACGGTGAACGTGACCTTCGCCATCGAGAGCCGGTACGTTATCACGGAAACCGCGCCCACCGGTCGCGGCGGGCCGCGACCTCAGACGATCCTCACCATGTCCTTCAGCTCCTCGAGCACCGCGTCGGCGGAAGCGGGCCTCAGCTCGCGCCGCGGGTGGAGGCTCCGCACCAGGAGCTTGTCGAGCGCCTCGGGCACGCCGGGGGCGTACGTTCCCGGCAGGGGCAGCCCGACCCCCTGCGGCTGCGTCCGCGGATGCACCCCGGTGAGCAGGTGATAGAGCACGGCGGCCATGGCGTAGAGATCCCCCGCCACGTCCAGCTCGGCCTCGGGCGCCCGATAGCTGGTCTCTCGGGGCAGAGGATGGGCGAGCCGGCCCAGGCCGAGGTCGGCGACCTTGATGACGCCGCTCGCGACCATGATGTTCGAAGGCTGGATCGAGCCGTGGACGATGCCCCGGCCGTGCAGGAAGGCCAGCACCTGGGCGAGCGCGCGGCCCAGCGCGTGGACCTGCTTGACGCTCATCTTGTGGCCGCCGCGGAGCGCCTCCGCGAAGTTCCGCCCCGCCACGTACTCGCCGACCACGCACCGCTCGCCTTCGACCTCCAGCAGGCCCAGCACCTTCACCACGCTGGGGTGCGAGACCTGGGCGGCGGCGCGCAGGTCGGTGGCGAGCATGGGGAGCAGCTCGCGCTTCAGCGACTCGGGCGCGAGCGCGCGCAGGGCCACGCTGCGGCCGTCGTTGCGGTCCTCGGCGCGGAAAACGACGCCGAGGGGGCCCCGCCCGATCTCCTCCCTGCGCACGAATCGCGCCGCCTTCGGGGACGACGCGGAGACCGCAGAGGGGGACGACGCAGAGGGCGCAGAGGGGGCGGGTGCGGCCGAGGCCGCAGAGGGGCCTTTCGGCGCGCTCGTCGCGAAGCGGCGAATGGGGGTCGGGCCCTGGCCCGCCTCGAGGGCCGTGATCCGCTTCTCGACGTCCCGGAAGCCGAGGTCCTCGGACAGTATCTTCTTATAGATGTCCACGGCGGGCGCCGTCTGGCCGGCCACCTCCAGGGCCGTGGCCAGCCAGTAGTACGGCTCCAGGTTGCCGGCGCTCATGGTCTCGCGCGCCAGTGCCTTCTGGAGCCGCTCCACGGCGAGCGTCGGGCGGCCGGTCTCGATGAGCAGCCTGCCCAGGATCACGACCGCCTCGAGGTAGTGCTCGTCGGTGACGGGCACCCGCTGGAGAAGGGCGATGGCGCGCGCGTTGTCGCCGGCGTGGGCGGCGGCCTCGCCGCTCTTGAACGTGAAGCCCGCCCGCTCGTAGAGCTCGATGGCCTTGTCGCGCTCGCCGGCCTCCTCGTAGAGGCGGGCCGCCGTCTCGTTCTCGCCCGCCTTCGCGTAGCTGGCGGCGGCGCGGGCCTTCAGCCCGGCGCGCACGTAGACGGAGCCGGCCGCGGCGTAGCTGTCGCCGGCCTCATAGGCGGCGGCCGCCTCGGCCAGCTTTCCCACGGATTCGAACAGCTCCGCCGCTCGCAGGTAGTCCTGGCCCTGCTGGAAGAAGCCCGCCGCCTCGGGGATGCGCCCCTCCTTCCACGCCACCTCGCCTCGCAGCGTGGCGGCCCGGACGCGGTCTCCCGCGCGCTCGTAGGCATCGGCGGCGCCCTTCGGGTCCTCGGCGCGCATGAACAGCTCGGCGGCGGGCGCGAAGCGCCCCAGCTTCATGCTCGCCTGGGCCGCCTCCGCGAAGTACTGTCCCTTCGAGTAGATCTGCAGCGCCTTCTCGAGCTGTCCGGCCTTCTCGTACAGGGCCCCCGCCTGCCTGGCCGTCTTCTCCTGCCCCGAGCCGCCCGTCGACGAATAGCTGGTGGCGTAGGACACGTTCTCCATGAAGTGCTTCTCGTAGGACTCCGCGGCCTTCAACGGGTTGCCCGCCTTCTCGAAGGCCTCGGCCGCCCGCAGCGGATAACCGCTCTTGGAGTAGAGCTCGGCCGCCTTGTCCCACGCCCCCGCCACGCCGTACAGGCGCGCGGCGTCGAGGGTGTTGCCTTTTTCCAGGAACAGCGCGGCGGCCTTGGCCGGCTTGCCCGCGTCGGAGAGGATCTGGGCCGCCTTCTTGTGGTCGCCGCCCTTGAGGTAGAACTCCGCCGCCCGCTCGATGTTGCCCAGCCGCTCGAGGTTGACGGCCGCCGCGTGGTACTCCTCCCCCTCGAGGTAGACCTCGACCGCCTCGGGGAAGCGCTGGCTCTCCTCCAGGAGGCGGCCAGCCGCCAGGTAGCTGCCCTCTTGCTTGTAGCGCTTGATCTGCTTCTGGACCTGGGCTTCCGTGTAGCTCGAGCCCAGGACCTTGCCCAGCACCTGGTCCTTGCTGACGCCGGGCCCGCGAACGGAGAAGGAGGGCGCGAAACGACGGTAGAGGAAATAGAGGATGAACAGCCCCACGAGCCACGGCACGTAGGGGTTCGAGAAGATGAAACCTAAGACGGAGTCCATCGGGAGGAGCGGCCGGATTATACTCTAGCGCCTTGGCCCAGAGCGCAGCCGCGACGCCACGGGCGGCCCAACTCGTGCGGGGCCTGGGCCTGCTCGACGCCACCACCCTCATCGTCGGCAGCGTCATCGGCTCCGGCATCTTCGTCGCCCCCTCGATCATGGCCGGCTACGTCCAGAGCCCGCCCCTTCTCCTGGGCCTGTGGCTGATCGGGGGCGCGCTCACGCTGTTCGGCGCCCTCGCCTACGGGGAGCTCGCGGCGGCGCTGCCGCGCGCCGGCGGCCAGTACGTCTTCCTCGGCGAGGCGTTCGGCCCGCTCTGGGGGTTCCTCTACGGATGGACCTTCCTCGTCGCCATCAATACCGGCTTCGTGGCGGCGGTGGCGGTGGCCTTCGCGAAGTACCTGGGGGTGTTCCTGCCCGGCATCAGCGAGGATGCCGTCCTGTTCGCGCTCGGCCGCTTCCGCTTCACGACGGCGCAGGCCGCCGGGCTCGTCGTGATCGTCGCCGTCACCGCCATCAACGTGCGGGGGCTGCGCGCGGGCGCCTTCGTCCAGAACGTGTTCACGATCGCCAAGGTGTCATGGGTCGCTACCCTGGCGATCCTGGCCCTGGCCAGCGGAAGGGGATCGCTCGGAAACCTCGGGCCCACGGGCGGTCCGACGCTCGGTCCGGAAGGCA
>Ga0099827_10002497_pt1 | contig 10198 bp, 9 predicted proteins | sample CZO8metaG_FD_79339 | JGI IMG/M metagenome (GOLD analysis project Ga0099827, IMG submission 79339) | Vadose zone soil microbial communities from the Eel River Critical Zone Observatory, Northern California, USA - CZOApr15con1.8 metaG | ecosystem: Environmental > Terrestrial > Soil > Vadose zone ...
CATAACGGGCCAGTTTGCGGGTGGCGCCGTTGCCGGAGGTTTTGCCGATGCCAACACCGTAGGGTTCGGCGCATTCTATTTGACTGCGGCGCAGCAGGTGACCATCCAGGTATTCGGCCAGCCCAGTTACGGCGCGGATGGCGCAGGCGGCCTTCGGCTAACCCTGCTCGATGCTCGCCGTAGTGTAGTCGCCACTGTGCCCTGAGAGACTACGTCAGTTTGTTTTGAGAAAAGCTAGTGCGCTCCTACGCTTTCCTGGCGGCCGAAAACGTCCTCAATCCTCCACGGGATCGGGTCTCAGCCCATTGACCGCGGTGGCGATGCAGTCGATCTCGATGCGCACGTCTCTCGGCAGCCGCGCCGCTTCGATGGTGGCGCGGGCGGGCGGATTGGCAGGGAAGTAGCGGGCGTACACCTCGTTCATCGGCGCGAAATCGCCTATATCTTTGAGGTAGACCGTGGTCTTGACAGCCTGTTCGAGTGAAGAGCCCGCGGCTTCGAGCACGTTCTTGATATTTTCGAAGACCCGCGCGGTCTGCTCGGCGATGCCGCCCGCCACGATCTGGCCGGTCGCCGGGTCGAGCGGGATCTGGCCGCTCACAAAGACGAAGCCGTTTGAGATCACGGCTTGGGAATAAGGCCCAATCGCCTTCGGCGCGCGATCGGTGGATACGATTCTGTTCATTTTTCACCTCGCTGAAATTGAAGTGTGCCGACCAAATCGCCGGCGTGTGAGATATTTTCCCGTTCGAGAAACTGATCGAGCTCGCGAGCGACGCGCACCGGCGCCTGCGGATCCCAGAAACTGGCCGTGCCCACCTGGACGGCGCTCGCTCCGGCGATCAGAAACTCGGCCGCGTCCGTTCCGGTGGCGATGCCTCCCAACCCGATCACCGGGATCTGGACGGCCTGCGCCGCCTCATACACCATGCGCAACGCGATGGGCTTGATGGCCGGACCGGAGAGCCCTCCGAAGCCGTTGCCAAGCCGCGGCCGCCGGGTCTGCGCGTTGATCGCCAGGGCGATAAAAGTATTTACCAGCGAAAGCGCATCGGCTCCCGCTTCGGCCGCCGCGCGTGCCGCCGGCTCAATGCGGGTGACGTTGGGCGAAAGTTTGACGATCAGCGGTCTGCGCGCGGCGCGGCGCACGGCGCCCACCACTTCCGTCAGAAGCACCGGGTCATGCGCGAAAAACATCCCGCCCCGATCGGTATTGGGGCACGAAACATTCAGCTCGTAGCCCGCCAGGCCCTCGGCGTCTTCCAGCACCCGGACAACCTCCACGTAGTCCTCCACCGAATAGCCGAACACGTTGGCAAAAATCACTGTGCCGATGGCCCGCAGACCGGGCAGCTTGTCGCGCACAAAGGCCCGCACGCCGATGTTCTGCAATCCCACCGAGTTCAACATGCCGGACTCGGTTTCAAAGAGCCGCGGGGCTGGGTTGCCGTCCATCGGTTCCCGCGACAAACCTTTGGTGATAATTCCGCCCAACTCGGAGAGCGGGGCCACGCCCTTAAGCTCGACACCGTAGGCGTAGGTACCTGACGCTGCCAACACGGGAGTTTTAAGGGGAATGCCGCACACCGAGGTGGCTAGCCGAGGGGACACTTTGTCACAGCATAACAGCCGCTCCGCATTGAAAGCTATGCCGGTTACACAGATAGAACCGACGGGTCCCTTGAACTACAAGGGAAAGCGGAAAGTCCTAAGGTGTCCACCTGATAGTGAATCCGCTCAAAACATCGCACCATGGAAGCCAGTGGATAATCCCAAGCCGGCCAAGTTCTATTCGCTATCGTCGAAGTTCTCTATCTTCATCGGCCTGCTGCTGCTGTGGGTGGTGGTGGTGATCATGCTCTGGGACATCCGCGCTCACCAGTTTGACTTGTTGAAGGGCGTGGTTTTGTGCGCGATGGCGATTCTGGTGGGAGGCACCATCTCGCGGTTCACCGTGCGTTTGCTCGCGCGCCCGCTCACGCTGCTTCAACAGGGCATCACGTCAGTGAGGCAAGGAAAATTCGAGCCGATCCAGGTCAGCCGCACGAACGACGAAATCGAATATTTGGGCGAAAGCTTCAATCGTATGATCGAAGAGCTGGCGGTCTCGCACCAAGAGATCCGCCGGCACGGCGAGTTGCTCGAGGAGCGCATTCACCAGCGCACCGAGGATTTGGAAAAGGCGATGCGCGCCGCTCTCGCCGCCAGTCAGGCTAAAAGCGAATTCCTGGCAAACATGTCGCACGAGCTTCGGACGCCTATGAACGGTCTGCTGGGTATGCTGGATGTCGTGCTCGACAGCCCGGTCGAGCCGGAGCAGCGGGACCATCTGGAGACCGCCCAGCGTTGCGCTTACTCACTGCTCGCGCTACTCAACGACATTCTGGACTTGTCCAAGATAGAAGCGGGCAAGATGATGCTTGAGAACATACCCTTCAACGTGCGCACGGTGCTCGAAGATTGCGTCAAGTCGTATCATGCCACGGCCGCGCAGAAGAAAATCGCGTTGCATTTCGAGCTCGATCTTTCAGCGCCGACCCAGATTCTCGGCGATCCGCTGCGCCTGCGCCAGGTAGCCGCGAATCTGCTGTCGAACGCCGTCAAATTCACGGATCGAGGCTGGGTATGTCTGCGGTTAAGCTCCCAACCTCACAGCCCTAAAAACGACAGCTCTAAAAACGACAGCGCCAAAAACGAGCCCGGCTCTCTGGTGAACATGATCATCGACGTGAGCGACACCGGTCCCGGAATCGAGGCCGAAAAGCTGCCCTTCATCTTCGACAAATTCACGCAGGCCGATGGCAGCATCACGCGCAAATATGGCGGCACAGGCCTGGGATTGGCGATCACGCGCCGGCTGACCGGCATGCAAGGCGGCCAGGTGCAGGTGGAGAGCAAGGTGGGCAAAGGCAGTACCTTCACCGTCACAATTCCCTGTGAACTGGTGAAGACCCCGCAATCGGCGCCCGCCGAGCGTCCGCGCGAAATCACGGCCCGGCACGGAGCGGCTTCCGCGGCGCGGGTCTTGCTGGTCGAGGACAATGTGGTCAACCAGAAAGTGGTCATGGCCATACTTCGTAAGCAGGGCTTTCACATCGACGTCGCCAACGACGGACGCGAGGCGTTGAACAAGCTGGAGGCCAGCGGCGGGGATTATCATCTGGTGTTGATGGATATTCAGATGCCGGTGCTCGACGGGCTCGAAACCACGCGCGCGATTCGCCGCGACCCGCGCTGGCAGAACCTGCCGATTATCGCCATGACCGCGCATGCCATGAACGGCGACCGCGAGCGCTGTTTGCAGGCCGGAATGAACGCCTACATTTCCAAGCCCGTGCAGCCGGCTCACTTGGTCTCGATGGTCGAAACCCACCTTACCTACCGGGCTCCGGAGCCTCCGGTGCACCCCGCCAACGCGATGGAGCGCGCGCTGATCGATCGCCTGATGCAGGGCGATTCGGCCATGGTGAACGACTTATTGCACGTCTTCCTGCAGCTTGCTCCCGAGCGCCTGGCGCGCATCGAAACCGCCGCAGATCAGGCCGACGGAAACACCATTGCTGCGGAAGCGAAGAACATTGCCGCCGCCGCCGAACAGCTCACCTCGCGCGGTCTCGCCGAATGCGCGCAGCGGATCGAGCAAGCCACCGCGCGCGGGGATTTCAACGGCGTCAAGCAGGACCTCGAAACGCTCCGGCGCGAGATTTTCTTGCTCGAAGCCCTGACCACTGAATCACGCGCCTCCGCCTGACTCTTGAAGTACTCCCAATCTACTCCAATACTAGTAATATTGAAGTACTTATGCTGGCTAATACGCGAGGAGCCCAAAAACATATCCAGCCTTCAAAAATTGTGCGCAAACCTAAGTTTCAGGCTGATTTGGCGCCGGCCGAGGACCTTATGGTCCGCGGCTTGAAACAGGAGCTGCAGCTTGGCAGCAACACCGATTTTCTTTCCGACGCCCTGGCGTTGTTTCGCTGGGCTGTCGGAGAAAGAAAACGCGGCCGCCGCATCTTAAGCGAGAATGAGGCCGGCGAGCGGAGGGAGTTGGTGTTCCCACGCCTGGAACGGGTTGCCCCCGAGGTTGCGCTTCCCCGTGTAGAGATCGCCTGGACGCCGCGTGAGCTGGAGAGCCTCGCCGAGCTTGTCTCGTTGGGGAACCAACCAGCCCCACGGATTCTCTCCGTCGAGCCCTCAGAGGCTGAGTGGCCGTTCTTATCCGTCGTCTTGAAGAGCACGACGAGGCCGGGCATTTCGATTGCGGTGATGATCGGCTCAACAATTATCTGAAGCGCCACGCCTGGCAGAATCAGCAAAAGAGCTCGATCGGTGTGACGTATGTAGCGATCGATGAAGCGGCTCCCCGCAGCGTGGTTGGATACTTTACGCTGGCGACGGCAGCGTTCCGCGCGAGGCCTTCCCCACCAAGTACGTGCACGGCCTGCCTCCGTACGAGCTGCTTCTGATCCTGCTCGCAAGGCTTGCTGTAGAAGGCGATTTTCGGGCAAAGGGCTGGGCCATGCGCTCATCTCCGAAGCATTCAAGATTGCGCTTCGAGTCGCGGACGATGTTGGATGCCGCTGCACCATCACGGACGCTTACCGCGACGCCATCGGTTGGTATGCGCTATGGTTCCGTCACGCTGGAGGGCGCGGCGGCGAGCGGTCCACAACGAATGCATCTCGATATCAGAACGGTCCGGATGGCGCTCAAGCGCTCATCGTGAATGGGGGCATCAGAACACGCGGCGCTTTAGCCGCTCCAGCGTAAATTTGGCGGTGTCGGCCACGGCCATCACGGTCATCACGCCGGCTTGCACGGGATCGGTCACCACCAGGTCGGCCGCATCGGGGACGCTGCCGGCCATGTTCAGGCTAACTACCATGATTCCCTGCGCGCGCACGTCGCGCACGGCCTGCTCGATCTCGCCGCCCATCAGCGAGCCCGCCAGCACCAGCGCCCGCACGCGCGGCAAGCGAGCCGAGGCCCGTACCGCCGCGGCCAACTGCTGTTCACCCACCAATGGAATCGTGTCCACCGAAATATGTTCGCCACGGATGTTGTGACGGTCGGCCTCAATGATCGCCCCCAGAGCCACCTGCCCCACCTGCGCGCCACCGCCCATGATAATGACGCGCTTGCCGTAGATCTTGTCCATGGTGTCGACCTGCGCGGCGGTGCGCACCACCGGCAGCTTGCCCAGGTCCTCGACCATGGCCGCGGCCTCGCCCGGCGCCTCGATCTCGAAATATACGCGCGTGTCCGGCCGCTGCTCGATGATCTCGACGCTTAGAATGTTGCCGCGATGCCGCGCGATCACGCCGGTCAGGTCATGCAGGATTCCGGGTCCGGAGCCTGCGCGGATCTCGATGCCGATTTTCTGGGCCGCCACTCATTCCACCCCGTATTTCTCTAGAATATCCGCCCACCGCCCCTGCGCTTCAAGCAGCAGTTCGGCCACTTCGCGCACCGCGCCCGCGCCTCCCGAGGCGGCGGTAACGTAATGCGCCGCCCGTTTCACTTCGGGCCGCGCATTGGCCGGGGCGAGCGCCAGTCCCACGCTGCGCATGACCGGAACGTCGGTCAGGTCGTCGCCCATGTAGGCTATCGCATCGGTCGCAAGGCCGCTCCTGGTGATGATATCTTCGAGGATCGGAAGCTTCTCAATGTGGCCCTGATAGATGTAGGTCATGCCGACCTGCCGCGCGCGCTCCTCGGTGGCCGCCGAAACACGCCCGCTCACCACTCCGGTCTGGATGCCGTGCCAGCACAGCCACTGCAACGAAATTCCATCTTGTGAGTTGAATCCCTTGGTCTCTACCATCTTTCCGTCCGCACCGGGGACGTTATAGATGATGCCGTCGGTGAGCACGCCGTCCACGTCCATCAACAGGAGGCGCACGCGCGCCGCGCGTTGTTGAATTTCAGAGGTCATCGGGTACAGCCCGCCTGCCCATGCGCGCGGTTCCTTGCTGCGGCGCTTCTGCACGGAACCGCGACCGTAAGGGAGCGGATCAACGCCCTTAAAATGAAAGAAACCGTGATCGAGCGGGTGCTCAAAACCATTACTCGTTATAACATGCTGCCTCGCGCCAGCCACGTGACCGTGGCTGTCTCGGGCGGCCCCGACTCGGTGTGTTTACTCGAGGTGTTGCGAGAGTTGGCCCCGCGCTTCGAACTCAAGCTTTCCGTGGCCCACTTCAATCACCGGCTGCGCGGCGCGGCGTCAGATGAAGATGAGCAGTTCGTCACGAAGCTCGCCGCGCGATATGGTCTGCGGTGCTATTGCGCCTCGGCCAATGTCGCCCGGTCCAAGGACAACCTTGAGCAAGCCGCGCGCCGGGCGCGCCGGGCGTTTTTCGCCGAGCTGATCCGCAAGGGCTACACGGATCGCATCGCGCTCGGCCACACCCGCGACGATCAGGCCGAGACGGTGCTGTTCCGCCTGCTCCGCGGCTCCGGGCTGGCAGGGCTGGCAGGTATCTATCCGGTCACAGCCGACGGATACATCCGCCCCTTGATCGATATCACGCGCGCCGAGGTGGAGCAGTTTCTGCGCTCGCGCGGGCTCGAATGGCGCGAGGACGCCACCAACCGCGATCCCCGATTCGCCCGCAATCGCATCCGCCATTCCCTGCTGCCCCAGATGGAGCGCGAATGGAACCCCCGTATCGCCGATGCGCTGGCGCACCTGGCGGACTTGGCCCACGAGGAGGAACGCTGGTGGCGCGCGGAGATCGACCGCATCACGGCCGATCTGATCGAGCACCGGTCCGAAGGCATCGAAGTGCGCGCGGCCGCCCTGGTTGGACTGCCTCGGGCGGCTGCCCGGCGCCTGGTCCGGCGTGCCCTGGCCGAGGTCAAAGGCGACCTCCGGCGAATCGACTACCCACATATCGAACAGATACTGGAACTGGCCGCACGGCCCGGGGGCGAAGGACGCTTCCGGCTGCCGGATCTCCACGTCACACGCTCCTTTGACTGGGTACGCATTGCGCCGGCCAGCCCGCCCGAAGCCTTCCCCATGGTGAATCTCGAAGTTCCAGGAACCTACGCTGCACCCGGCGGCAGCTCCGAATTGCGCTTCGAAGTTGCTCGAAAGACGAGGGCCGAACCCTGTGCTACGCTGAAAGCGGAGTTAAGCTTACGCCTCATTCCTGCGCCTCTGGAGTTGCGTGGGTGGAGACCTGGTGATCATTACCGCCCGGCTGGACAATCCCGAGATCAGAAGCTTAAAGAAATGTTCCACCGGGCGCGTGTGCCCTCCTGGCAAAGGCCTTTATGGCCGATTGTTACAGGAGGAGGGAAGATTCTCTGGGCCAGAGGCTTCGGCCCAGCGGCTGAGTTCACCGCGGATAGCAAGCGCGGCCCGGTGCTCCAGGTTTGGGAAGTGAAAGATCAAGACGGTTGAACCTTTTGGCGTTCGTATGTCGTCTTAGTAAGTAGTAGCTCGCGGCGGTTTTGGGAGATGTCAATGAATTCCAGTATCAGAAACGCAGTTCTGTGGCTGATCATTCTATGCCTGGTCGTTCTAGTCTGGGCGGTGTTCAAGAGCAGCAAGATGCCCGGCGTCCAGCCGAGCTTTTCGGAGCTGGTCAAGGACGTCAAGGACGGGAAAGTCGACCGGATCACTCTGAACAGTGTCACCGGTGATGTGCACGGGAAATATAAGAACGGCGATGAGTTCCGTTCCACCGTTCCCCACACCTACAACGACTTCACCACGTTGCTGATCGACAAAGGTGTCGCCATCACCGTCGAGAAGGACAACGGCGGGAACTGGGTTTCGATTCTGGTGAACGCCATCCCCTTTGTGCTGCTGCTGGGATTCTGGATCTTCATGATGCGCCAGATGCAGAGCGGCGGGAACAAGGCGCTGAGCTTCGGCAAGTCGCGCGCGCGGCTGCACTCCTCGCAACAGAAGAAGGTGACATTCAAGGATGTCGCCGGCGTCGAGGAGGCCAAGGAAGAGCTGCAGGAGATCATCGAATTCCTCCGCGAGCCGCAGAAATTCCAGAAACTGGGCGGGCGCATCCCCAAGGGCGTGCTGCTCATGGGGCCCCCGGGGACGGGCAAGACCCTGATGGCCAGGGCCATCGCCGGCGAGGCCAACGTCCCGTTCTTCTCGATCTCGGGCTCCGACTTCGTGGAGATGTTCGTGGGCGTAGGCGCCAGCCGCGTGCGCGACTTGTTCGAGCAGGGCAAGAAGAACGCTCCGTGCATTATTTTTATCGACGAAATTGACGCTGTCGGCCGGCACCGCGGCGCGGGACTCGGCGGCGGACATGACGAGCGCGAGCAGACCCTCAATCAACTGCTGGTGGAAATGGACGGATTCGAATCGAACGAAGGCGTGATCCTGGTGGCAGCCACCAACCGCCCGGACGTGCTCGATCCCGCTTTGCTCCGGCCGGGCCGTTTCGACCGGCGCGTAGTGGTGGGCCGTCCCGACGTGAAGGGCCGGGAGCAGATCCTCAAGGTCCACACCAAGAAAGTACCGCTGGCCGATGATGTGGATCTTACGACCATCGCGCGAGGCACTCCTGGGTTTGCGGGAGCCGATCTCGCGAATCTGGTCAACGAGGCGGCGCTGGTGGCCGCTCGCCAGAACCGCAAGGTGGTCACGCAGTTCGATTTCGAGCTGGCCAAGGACAAGGTCATGATGGGTGTGGAGCGCAAGAGCCTCATCATCAGCGACGAAGAGAAAAAGAATACAGCGTTCCACGAAGCCGGCCACGCATTGGTGGCCGCGCTGACTCCCAACGCCGATCCGCTGCACAAAGTCACCATCATCCCGCGCGGCATGGCGCTGGGGTTGACCATGCAGCTCCCCCTCGACGACAAGCACAGCTACAACAAGGAATATCTCGAAGCCCAGCTTGCGATTCTGATGGGTGGCCGCATCGCTGAGGAGATTTTCATGCACCACATCACCACCGGCGCCGGCAACGACATCGAACGCGCCACCGACATGGCCCGCAAGATGGTGTGCGAGTGGGGCATGAGCGAACTGGGCCCCCTAAGCTTCGGCAAGCGCGAGGAGCAGATCTTCCTCGGCCGCGCAATCGCCCAGCCCCGCGACTACAGCGAATCGACGGCCATCCGCATCGCTGAGAAGGTCAAAAAGCTGGTGGAGTATGGATACCAGCGCGCGCGCCGGGTCATTGAAGAGCATTCCGACGCGCTGGAGCGCATCGCCTTAGCGCTGCTTGAACGCGAAGTGCTGGATGGCAGCGAGGTGCATCAGTTGATCGACGGCCAGACGCTGGCGGCGCTGCCGCCTCCCGTGCAAAAACCGCCGTCGGGCGATGGCACGCAGCAGGTCATCAAGCCGGAAGGCCCCAGGCGTGTTCCCGGTATGCTCGAAGGCGGCCCGCAGCCGGCCTGACAAGTTGATTCCCGCGTTTCCTGTCTACCTGTTTGACGTGGACGGCACGTTGATGGACTCCGCCGCCGATATCTGTGGCGCCATCCAAACTGTGCTTGCTAACCGTGGCCGTGACGATATAACTCAGGATGTATTGCGGCCCTACATCGGACGCCACCTTCTGGACGAATTTCTCGACCTGGGCTTCAGCCGTGACGAAATCGACCAGATGATCGTCGAATACCGCGCCATTTATCCGGGGCGCAAGCACGCCTCGACGGTGGTGTATCCCGGAGTTGCCGATGTGCTCGCCCGGCTGGGCGGCAGGAAATCGACGGCCACCACCAAGGGCACCCCCACCACTCGCCAGGTGCTCGATCAGTTCGGCTTGATCGGGCACTTTGATCACGTCCAGGGCACCGATGGTTTCGCCGCCAAGCCTGCGCCGGACGTGCTGCTTCGGTCGCTGGAAGCTTTGCGCGTGCGGCCACACGATTGCCTGTTTATCGGCGACACTTCCTCCGACATGCAAGCCGGCCGCAACGCAGGTATGCGCATCTGCGCCGTGACCTGGGGATACGGCGACCCCAACGAGCTGGCCACTTGGAATCCGGATTTCTGGGCCCACACCCCGCACGAATTGCTCCCCGATTACTGACGCCCCGCCCAGTACAGTGGCCTGCGTTTTAAATGCGCGATGGCGAGGATGCGGATTTCGTCCGATTCCTCGCAATAAATGACACCATTGGAAAACGTCGGGCAAGCTGACGCCTAAGAGTTCCGGCGATCACGGGACAAGACTTGGGTGATCGCGGATAGCCTGGATGCAGC
>Ga0099827_10002500_pt1 | contig 10196 bp, 7 predicted proteins | sample CZO8metaG_FD_79339 | JGI IMG/M metagenome (GOLD analysis project Ga0099827, IMG submission 79339) | Vadose zone soil microbial communities from the Eel River Critical Zone Observatory, Northern California, USA - CZOApr15con1.8 metaG | ecosystem: Environmental > Terrestrial > Soil > Vadose zone ...
CCGCCGAGGTGCTCAAGGCGCTCAGCATGCAGGGCAAGCTCGACGTGAGCCGCACCGTCATCTGGCTCCTGCGCTCGCGCGACGTGAACGTGCGCCGCATGGCGACCGAGGTGATCCGCAGCGTGCCGGACCCGGACTCGTCGCTGTGGCCCAAGCTGATGGCCCACCTGCGCGACGAGGATTGGTGGGTGCGCGAGCGCGTGATGGACGCGCTGGTCGAGCTGGGCGGCCTGCACCTCACCGCGCACATGGTCGGGTACCTCTCCGACAAGTCCGAGGTGGTCCGCCGCTTCGCGGCCAGCGTGCTGGGGCGGATCAAGGACCCCAAGTCCCTGCGCTCGCTGGTGCAGACCGCCAGCACCGATCCCGACTGGTGGGTGCGCGAGACCGCGATCGAGGCCGTCGCCTCCATCAAGGACGCGCGCGCGGTGCCCTACGTCCTGCACATCCTCGGGCAGGATGCCGAGTTGCAGCCGGTCTGCCTGCAGGCGCTCATCGACATGGAGGCGAAGTCCGTCGCGCCGCAGGTGGCGCCCCTGACCGGTTCCGAGAACCCGGACGTGCGCCTCCTGGCGGTGAAGTTCCTGGAGAAGTGTGACGCGTCGGACCATGCCGCGCTGGTCGGGAAGCTGGCCGACGATCCGCATCCCCGCGTGCGCGCGGCGGCCCGGGATCTGCTGACGCGCTGGCGCGTGGCCGCCTCGGGCGGCTCGGCCCCGGTGCCGCTCCTCGACCGGCTGCTGGTGCAGCTGGCGCGCTCCGAGGGCGACGACCTGATCGTCGCGCCCGACCGGCCCGTCTACATGAAGAAGGTGGGGCGCACGACGCCCGTCACCGAGCAGGCGCTCACCGCGGAGCAGGTCCGGTCGGTGCTCCTGCCCCACCTCACCACGGACCAGATCGTCGCCCTGCAGGCGCTGCAGGACGTCGACTACTCGCACGAGGTGAAGAGCGAGGGCCTGCGCTTCCGAGCCAACGTCTTCCACCAGATGGGCGGCCTCGGCGGCGTGTTCCGCCGCATCAAGGGGGAGCTGCCGGACATCGCCACGCTGGGTCTGCCGCCGGTGGTGCGCACGCTGCCCGATCTGAAGAACGGCCTGGTGCTGGTGGGAGGCCCCACGGGCTCCGGCAAGTCGACGACGCTGGCCGCGCTGATCGACTCGATCAACCGCTCCTCCTCGCGGCACATCATCTCGCTCGAGGACCCCATCGAGGTGCTGCACCGGCGCAAGATGAGCCTCGTCAACCAACGCGAGATCGGCACGCACAGCGAGTCGTTCGCCGCGGCGCTCCGGTCGACCCTCCGGGAGGACCCGAACGTCATCCTGGTGGGCGAGATCCGCGACCTGGTGACCATCGAGTTCACGGTGATCGCGGCGGAGACCGGGCACCTCGTGTTCGGCACGGTCCACACCGTCAGCGCGGCCACGACGGTCGACCGGCTGATCAGCGCCTTTCCGCCGGGCCAGCAGGAGCAGGTCCGCTCCACCCTGGCGGACAGCCTGCGCGCGGTGGTCTGCCAGTACCTGCTCAAGACCCGGGACGGGAAGGGGCGCGTGCTGGCCATGGAGGTGATGCTCAACAACGAGGCGGTCTCGAACCTGATCCGCAAGGGGAAGTCCTTCCAGATCCCCTCGGTGATCGCCACCTCCCGCGAGCAGGGCATGCAGCTGATGGACCAGGACCTCATGCGCCTCTACAAGGAGGGCCGGATCACCGCCGAGGACGCGTACATGAAGGCGGTGAGCAAGAAGGACTTCGAGGCTTTCCTCGAGGAGCAGGCCGCGGCGAAGTCGCCGCCCATCCGCGCCGCGCAGCCCGACACCGCGCCGCACCCGCCCCGGCCCGCGGTGAAGCCGGCCGTGCCGGGGCCCCGGCCCGCCGCCAAGCCGACGGGGAGCTGAGATGGCGCGCTTCGACTCCTTCCTGCGGCTGGTCGCCGAGCAAGGCGCCTCGGACCTCCACTTCCACGCCGGCAACGTGCCCATCATCCGGCACGAGGGGGATCTGCTGCCGCTCCCGTTCCGCACGCTCTCCGAACTGGAGACGAGCCGCTTCCTGCTGGAGATCATGACCGAGGAGCAGCGCGCCGAGTTCGAGAGGAAGCGCGAGATCGACTTCGTCTACGAGCTGCCCGGCGTGGCCCGATTCCGCGCCAACGTGTTCGTCCAGAGCCAGGGCTTCGGCTCGGTGTTCCGGGTGATCAAGAACGAGATTCCCACCCTGGACGACCTGGGGATGCCCGCGGCGGTGAAACGGCTCACCGAGCTCAACAACGGCCTGGTCCTGGTGACCGGGCCGACCGGGTCGGGCAAGTCGACCACCCTGGCGGCGATGGTGGACGAGATCAACAAGACCTCGCAGAAGCACGTGATCAGCATCGAGGACCCGATCGAGTACCTGCACACCAACCACAAGGCGGTCATCACCCAACGCCAGGTAGGCAAGCACGCGGAGTCGTTCGCGGCGGCGCTGCGCAGCGCCCTGCGCGAATCGCCCGACGTGCTCATCGTCGGCGAGATGCGCGACCTGGAGACCATCGGCCTCGCCATCCAGGCGGCGGAGACGGGCGTCCTGGTGATCGGCACGCTGCACGCGAACTCGGCTTCGAAGGCGATCGACCGCATCATCGACGTGATCCCGGAGGAGAGCCGCGAGCAGATGCGGTCGACGCTGAGCGTGCTGGTGCGCGGGGTCATCTCGCAGCACCTGGTCAAGCACGCGAGCGGCGAAGGGCGCGTCGCGATCCTCGAGATCCTCCTGCAGAACTACGCGATCGCGCACCTCATCCGCGAGAACAAGGTGTTCCAGATCGACGGCTACCTGGACACCGCCTCCAACGACGGCTCCGGGGCGCAGAGCCTCGACTCGTGCATCGTGCGCTACCTCCGGGAGGGCCTGATCACGCTGGAAGAGGGGCTCAAGGTGGCCAACCAGCCCGAGTCCATCAAGGGGCTCGCGGCGCAGATGGTGGACGACGGCTAGCGTGGACCGCGCCGCGTACGAGAAGGCCCGCGCGCTGGAGAAGGCGGGAAAGGGCGAGGAGGCGCTGCGCGCGTTCCGCGAAGCCGGAGCGGTGGACGACGTGGGGCGGCTGCTCGCGGCCGCCCGGCGGTACCGCGAGGCGGGCGAGGTGCTGTTCGGCTCGCTGGGAGTGCGGCCCTCCCAGGCCGGGCAGCTGGAGCCGTCGCTCAAGAAGCGCGCGCTGAGCGCGGCCATCTGGCTGGCCAAGGGAGGCGAGGCGCAGGTCTCGGTGGAGCTGTTCGTGGCGCTGGGCGAGCGGCAGCGCGCCGCCGACACGCTCCAGCGAGCCGGGGACCAGATCGGAGCCGCCCGCGTGCTGGCGGGCGAGCGGCTCGAGGCCGCGCCCTCGCTGCTTTCGCAGCCGCGGCAGGGCGCGGTGGGCGGAGCCGCGACCAACCTGCTCGCGGCGCAGAAGCTCGAGTCGGGAGGGAAGCTCGACCTCGCCTTCGAAGCGTACGTCCAGCTCCGCAGGAACGCCGACGCCGCGCGGGTGGCGAGGCGGCTCGGGCGCGGCGCCGACGCCGCCCGGCTCTACGCCGACGCCGGGCTCCCGCTCGAGGCGGCGGAGTGCTACCTCGAGGTGGGCGATACGGGGAAGGCGCTGGACAACCTGGTCCGCGTGCCGCGCGAGGATGCCCGCTACCGCGCCGCCGCCCTGCGAGCCGTGAAGCTGGCGAGCAGCCTCGACGCGCTGGGGATCCAGCTCGAGCACTTCGTCGGAGCCTTCGTCGCCAAGGGCCCGCAGGACGACGCCGAGACGGAGGGGTTCTACCTGCTCGCGCGGCTCTACCTGCGGCACGACTTCGCCGAGAACGCCAAGGAGGCGTTGCAGAAGATCGAGGCCAGGTCGCCGGCGTACCGGGACGTCCGGGAGCTGCTCGCGGGCCTCACTGCGCAGTCGCGCGCCACCCCGATGGTCGCGGCGGCGGTGCTGCAGGATGCCGCCCACCACCACCGCAAGGCGCTTCCCCGGTTGCCCGACCTGGGCGATCTGCCGGGGGTGGACGCGGCGGGGACGCTGGCGCCTGCGACGGTCATGCGCTCTCCCACGCGGGAGCCGGCCGAGGCGGGCGCCGAGGACGGGCCGGCACCCGGAGATGCGTTCACGCCCGGCGCGACCATCGCGGGCCGCTACCGGTTGGAGGAGAAGATCGGGCAGGGCGGCATGGCGGTGGTGTTCCGGGCACACGACCTCGAGCTGGACGAAGACGTGGCCCTGAAGGTCTTCACCTTCCGCACCACCTCGGAAACGGGCATCTCGCGATTCAAGCAGGAGCTGAAGCTGTCGCGCCAGCTCGTGCACCCGAACATCATCCGGCTCTACGACATCGGCCTGCACGCGGCGCACCGCTACATCAGCATGGAGCTGCTGCGCGGGGAGAGCCTGAAGGAACGGATGCGCCGGCCGATGCCGTTCCCGGAAGCCGTGGATTACCTGGTGCAGGCCTGCCGCGGGTTGCAGGCGGCGCACGACGCCGGCGTCATCCACCGCGACGTGAAGCCCGACAACTTCTTCGTCACCGACGGCGGCGTGCTCAAGGTGATGGACTTCGGCATCGCCAAGCACCACGCGACGCCCGGCGTGACGGTGGCCGGGTCGATCGCGGGAACGCCGCAGTACATGTCGCCCGAGCAGATCGGCAACTTCAGCGCCGTCACCCACGCGACGGACCTGTACGCGCTCGGCGTGTGCGCTTACGAGATGTTCACCGGGGCGCCGCCGTTCACGCATGCCGAGCTGGTGCCACTGCTGATGATGCACGTGAACCAGTCCCCGGAGCCGCCGCGCAAGAAGAACCCGGCGGTCCCCGAGGACCTGGAACGCGTGATCCTCCGTCTCCTGGCGAAGGATCCTTCACTCCGCTACCCCAGCTGCACCGCCCTCGCCGACGAGCTGACCCGCCTCCAGCCACTCCCGCCGGCGTAAGGACGCGGTTGGCAAACAAATGTCACCACGGAGAACACAGAGGACACGGAGTCGTATTTTGAAAATCGAAACTCCGTGGGCTCCGTGCCCTCCGTGGTGCGATTGCCTTGGCGTCTAGATGCTCAGGGTGCCCGTCCGGATGAGGTAGGCGAGTTGGGCGCGCTGTTGCGAGTCCAGCACCGCGTGCATGCGGGCCAGCGCCTTGAGCACCGCGTCGCGCAAGCGCTCGGCGCTCTTGACGCGCAGGGCGCCCGCGTCGGCCGCCTTCAGGGGATCGAACTGCTCGAGCCCGAGAGCGTCCGCGAAGCCCGAGGTGACGCGGCGGTCGTCGACGGCCGCCTGGGCGCGCTCGGTCTTCAGCTCGTCGAGGATCTTCGCCAGCTCCTCGACCTGCGTCTCGTTCAGGTTCAGGCGGTAGGCGAGGAACCGCAGCGGGCGCCGGACGCCGAACGCGCCGCCGCCGCCGAGATCGTCACCGTCGCCCCGGTGGAAGCTGAAGCCTTCACCGGACGGACCGTGGCCGACGTGATCACCGCACGCGCCGCGGCGGCGCGCGTTCCGCAACCAATGCAGCATTCCTGGGTACATGGTCTTTCCTCTCTCGCCGAGGCAGTGCGCTCCCGGCGGGTGTTGCAGTCGCGTGGGCACCATGCCTCACGCACCGCGGAACCTAACGCGGCCGGCGCCGGAGCGCATGTCATACAGGCCGCGCTGTGAAAAGCGCAGCGCCGCCGAATACGGCGGCGACTGGCGTCAACGTCGAGGTGCGTCACGCCCTCACTGCGGACCACTTCGGAGCAATTCCGCGCAGGGTCGCGCCACCTGCGGAAATTTCGATAACCACAGATGGCTGCCATACTGATTTTCCCGGAGGCTGCGCTCCCCGTTGATCACGCTGCACGACATCCTCGAGCGCGCGCGCGCGGCCGGACAGAAGCTGGCCGCGGGCGAGGCGCTGTGGCTGTTCGCCGCGGTCACCCGGCTGGCGGCGGCGCAGAAGTCCACCGTGCGCTCGCGGCTCGTGCACCTGGACCCTTCGGGATCGATCCAGCTCGCCCGCTTCGACGAGAAGCGCGCCGACGACGAGCAGGGCTACCTGGCGCCGGAGCTGCTGGAGCGCGGCGCTCCCGCGAAGACGGAGCCGCGCGTGCAGGTCTACGCCGCCGGCGCCCTCGGATACGAGCTGCTCACCGGGCAGCCTGCTCCGGACCCGCGGAAGGGACCCGGTCCGGAGCTGACGGGTCCGGCCGCCGACCTGGTGCGGATCGCGATGGCGCGCGATCGGCGCGAGCGGTTCGGCGACCTGCAGCAGCTTCGCGAGGCGGTCGACGGGTTGCAGCGGCCCGCCGGGGCGGACAGCGAGCGCCAGGCCTTCGCGGCGCTGGTGGGCCGGAGCGAGAAGTGGGCGGGCGTGCCCGAGATGGATCGCGCCGCGCTGGCCAAGCTGATCGAGCACGTCTCGCACCTCGGCCGCCAGATCGACGCGGTGCGCAGCGGCATGGCCGACGTGCAGCGCGACCAGCAGGACGTGAGCACGCGAGTCGGCATCCTGGAATCGCGGGGGCCCGGGCAGTCGGTCGTGGTGAGATCGGGCTCGGGATTTGCCGCGGGCTTGCTGGGGGGCATCCTCGGCGCCGCGGTCGCGGCCGGCGCGCTGTTCGCGGCCGGGCTCTTGAATCCGTCGGCCATCCGTGCGCTCGCGGCGCACCGGACGGCCGAGCGCGCGCCCGCGGCGGTCGACCCGCGGCCGGCTCCGGCGGTGGCGAGCGTCGTGCCGGCGGCGGCGCCGGCACCGACCACGGCCTCGAACACGATTCCGACCTCGACCTCGAACGCGACCCCGACCCCCGTCCCCGCCTCGAGCACGACCCCGCCCGCGCACTCCGCCCGCCCCTCGCCCGCCGACCTCGCCCGCGCAGTCGCCGAGGCGCAGGTCAAGCGCGGCGATCTCGAGCTGGAGCGGGGGCGTTACGAGGCCGCCGCCGAGGAGTTCCAGCAGGCGCTCACGAACGACGCCGCGCTCGCCGTGGCCTGGCGCGGGCTCGGCATCGCGCACCTGATGCGCCACGACGAGGAGTCGGCCCGCAGGGCCTACGAGAAATACCTCCAGCTCGCCCCGGCCGCCCCCGACGCCCGCGACATCCGCAAGGCGATCGCCGAGCTGAACGCGCGCGCCAAGATCGGCGCGGGCGTGGAGAAGTAACCGCTTCACGCAGTGAGCAGACCCTGGAACTGCTGGGCGAAAAGCGGACCTCGCGCCTCGTCCTCGTGCTTGAAGTAGCAGTAGACGTCCTGCTCGAATCCCGCGCCGCGCACCCAGGCGGCCCAGTCCCGGAGGCGCCCCTCGTCGTACTCGGTGCGGCGCAGCCGGAGGTACCCGAACGGAGCGGTACGCACGCGCGGGGTGGCCAGCTCGTCGCTCTCGGCGAGGCACAGTGCCGCGCCGGAGTCCTGCAGGGCCCGGAAGGTGTCGTCGCCGAACCAGCTCTGGTGGCGGAACTCGAACGCCGCCCGCAGGTCGCGCGGCAGGTGGTGGAGGAAGTCCCGCAGGAGCGGCACGTCGGCTTTCAGGTTCGGCGGCAGCTGGTACAGGATCGGCGCGAGGCGCGGGCCCAGCGCCCGGGCCGCGTCCGCGAACGACGAGGCCAGCTCCGGCTCGCGCAGCCGGGCGTGGTGCGTGATGCGCTGCCACGCCTTGAGCGCGAAACGGAAGCGCTCCGGCACCTGCGCCGCCCAGCCGCCGAGCAGCTTCGCGGTCGGCTTGCGGTAGAAGCTGTAATTGATCTCCACCGTGTCGAAGCGAGACGCATAGTACGGGAGCATCTTCGTCTTCGGCAGGTCCTCCGGGTAGAACGGGCCTCGCCACGGCTCGTAGTTGTAGCCGCTCGTCCCGCACAGGACGCGCATCAGGCGTGGCCGGTGAGCGCGCGGTACGTGCGCAGGTGGCGCAGCGCCGGCGCTCCTTGCCCCAGGTGCTCGTAGAGGCGCGAGAGGTTGTAGTGCGCGTCGGCGCAGTGCGGGTCGGTGGCGATCGCCAGCCGGTACGCGTCGATGGCCTCCGCGCGCCGCCCCAGGTCCTCCAGGGCGACGCCGAGGTTGAACGCGGCGGTGCTGTCCTCCGGCCGGACCTCGAGGGCGCGCCGGTAGTGTTCCGCCGCGCTGACCGCCTCGCCCGCCTCGTGCAGCAGCCGCCCCAGGTTGACGTGCGCGCCGCCGTGACCGGGATCCAGCTCCAGCGCGCGCTGGTACGCCGCCCGCGCCGCCGCCGGATCGGCCTCCTCCAGATCGCAGCCGCGCTCGTACGATCCGTCCGCGTCGAGGGAAGGGGACGCCTTGCGCGCCAGCGGAGCGATGCGGCGGGCGATCTCCGCGGTGCCGAAGTCGAAGAGGACCTGCCCATCCTCGGCGCTCCACTCGCGCGCGCCGTCGCCGACCACGATGCGGTCTCCCTCGGCGCGGATGTGCACGTCGCGCAGCGTCCGTCCCTCGGGCAGCTCCGAGCGCAGCTTGCGCAGCGCCGCGCGGACCCGGCGGGAGGCGATGCGCGCGCCGACCAGGCCTTGCGCGGTGCGGAGCAGCACCAGGTCCTGGAAGTTGAAGCGCAGCTCGCCGCGCGGCCCGCGCGCGGGCTTGAGGAATCCGGCGCGCACGTAGGACCGCAGCTGGCCCACCGAAAGGCCGAGCATCCGCGACACCTCGCGCGAGCCGTACCCGGTCATCGCCGGGAGGTTCGCACGCCGGGGCTACTTGCGGGAAGCCTTCGCCGCCTTCTCCGTCCGCGGAGCGCGCTTGGCAGGCCTGCGGTCCTCCGCGACCGGCTCCGCGCCCTTCTCGCCGCGCGCGGCCAGCGACGCCTTGAGCGCTTCCATCAGGTCGATGACCTGGGTCTTCGGCTGCTCCGCCGGCGTCAGGTCGATCTCCTGGCCTTCGACCTTCCGCTGGATCTGCTCCTGGATGCGCTTCTTGACGTCGTCTTCGTACTTCTCGGGCTTGAACTCGTCCTCTGCGATCTGCCCGATGATCTGCTTCGCCAGCTCCAGCTCGGCGGGCTTCACCTCGCCCTGCGGCACCTCGACCTCGGAGAAGGGCCGCACCTCGTCGGAGTACATGAGCTGCTGCATGACCAGGCCGCCGCCTTCGATGGGGCGGAGCTGCACCAGGTACTGCTTGCCGCGCGCGGCGTAGCGGGCGAGCGCCGTGCGCCTCGTGGCGCGCATCGCCTCCGACAGCAATCGGTAAGCGCGGTCGGCGCCCTTCTCCGGTGCCAGGTAGTACGCCTTGTCGAAGAACACCGGATCGATCTTCTCGGTCGGCACGAACTCGCTGATCTCGATCTGCTGCGACGCCTTCTCCTCCAGCGCCTTCAGCTCCTCGGGGGTGAAGGTGACGTACTGGTCCTTGGCGAACTCGTATCCCTTCACCATGTCGTTGCGCTCGACGATCTCGTTCTCGTCGCGCGGGCAGATGTACTGCTGCTTCAACCTGCCCTTGCACTTCGCGTGCAGCAGGTTGAAGGAAATCGCCGCCTGGCTCTGCGTCGCCGAGAACAGCTTGACCGGGATCGAGACCAGGCCGAACGAGATCGTCCCCGAACCAATGGAGCGAGCGCCCATGCGCGCGATGATAACCTCCTCGTGCTCATGCCCAACTTCCTGGACGAGCGGCCGGGCAGGCGGTTCGCCGTCGTGCGGCAGGCGGGGGCGCGTCCCGGATATGCGCTCCACCTGGAAACGGACGGGGTTCTGCGGTCCTGGGCGGTCCCCAAGGGTCCGTCGCCCGACCCGGCGGACCGGCGCTTCGCCGTCGAGATCGACGGCGGCGCCGCGGCCGATGGAGAGCCGTGGGACTGCGGCGGCTGCACGCCCGTGCAGGATTTCTCCAGCGGGATCCGCGAGGGGAAGCTCCTCTTCGAGCTGCGCGGGTACAAGCTGCGTGGCGCCTGGACGCTGGTGCGCACGCGCGGCAAGGAGTGGCTGCTGATCAAGGAGACGAGCGACGCGCACGTGCGCAGGGGCGGCGGCTTCTCCGATGCGCCGGTGCTGCCCACTCCCGCGGGCGTCGCCGCGCTCCGGGAAGAGCTGCGCGCGCTCCACCCACCGCGGCGGCGCGTGCGCGCTTCCGAGGTGCAGCCGATGCTGGCCGAGGTGCAGCCGCGCCCGTTCAGCGATCCGGCCTGGCTCTTCGAGCTGAAATACGACGGGTTCCGCGCCGTCGCGGGGCGCGAGGATGGACGCGCGGTGATCCA
>Ga0099827_10002501_pt1 | contig 10195 bp, 5 predicted proteins | sample CZO8metaG_FD_79339 | JGI IMG/M metagenome (GOLD analysis project Ga0099827, IMG submission 79339) | Vadose zone soil microbial communities from the Eel River Critical Zone Observatory, Northern California, USA - CZOApr15con1.8 metaG | ecosystem: Environmental > Terrestrial > Soil > Vadose zone ...
GGGGCCGCGCCTCGAACCAAACGGCCTCTGCGACCTATGAGAGATTGGTGACACTCGCCAGGCCGCCTGTCGCCCACGACCATTGATGCCGCTCGTTGAGTAGGCTGTCTTTGCTGCAGAAAACACTCGGTCTTGTGTGGTGACGAATCCCACGGAATAGAGCTGGGGACCTGAACAGATGGAATCGACACTAGGACCCGTCGTCCGTGTGACGGAGTCCAAATTGTAACATCTTCCGGCTCTTTTATCCGTTGACGAGCCGATGCGGGCCCGGAGGGGGAGCTTGTCTAGGGTTTTTCGCTTGTCGGCTGCGGGCTGCGCGGCGTTGATGATCTTGATCGTCTTCCAGGCGCACAACGTCAGCGCATCGTGTTCGACGGCGGGGGATTTCAACCACGCGCTCGCGTCGTGCGGCTCACAGGCGACCGCATCTGGATCGACGGGCTCGAACCTCCCCGGAAACGCGATTGACGGGGTCTCATCGTCCTACTGGCAAAGCTCGTCGACGACGGGTTGGCTCGCGGTTCAGTTCCAAACGTTGGCCTATGTCAACGTCGTCAAAGCGCATTTCACCACGTCGAAATATTCCTCGTTGTCCGTCTACCTGGACACGAACGGGAACGGAGTCTACGAGACGAGCGAAAAACTTTGGTCCACGACTTCGAATTCGGCCCTCGACGTCGTGGCCAGCCTGCCGAGCGTCTACTTCGCCCTCGGAATCAAGATCACGATCGACCTGAAGAACGGCACGAACAACCCGAAAATCAACGAGTTTGAGGCGTTCCTTCAAGGCGACTCCGATGGCGACGGCCTGACTAACGGCCAAGAAGCGTCGACGACCTACTACCAAGACATGAGCCCTGGGGGATTGCCACAGAAAATTCCAGACGACGGGGTCAATGCCTCATCGGCCTCGGTTGCGTTGGCGGCGTTCTATGGACTCCCGGTGCGGGCCCTTGCAAACTTCACGGTGAACCACACGAAGCGAACGGACTTGACTGCCTCCATCGGCTACTGGAACGGTTCCGCCTGGGTCGATCGGTACGTATGGGATCCGGGGAAGCGTCTCCTCGCGATCGGGATCACGCAGCCGGACGCAGTTAGCACGTATGCGGGGACGATAACGGCAGTCGCGACAGTCCTTCACCCGGAAATCACGACGAAGGTCGAATTTCGGGTCAACGGATCGGTCACGGCAACCGTCACGAGTCCGGTCGGAAACGAATTTCGATGGAACTGGGCGACTTCGGGCGACGGCCCTCGGGTCTTGAACGTGACCCAATTCGACAGCGCAGGCGCACGCGCCTGGGACCAGCATACCGTCTCCGTCAACAACCTGGGTCCATCGACCACTTGGAAAAATCCGACGAATGGAGCGACGGTGACGGATCGGATCACCCTCAAAGCGTCCGCGACCGACTACTATGGGATCAACCGGGTGGAATTCTATGCCCATGCCGTCGACGGGTTTCCGGAGGGTTCTGCCACCGTGCCTAATCCCGGGACCAACGATTACACCTGGACGTGGGACCCGTGTTGCGTCGGTTCCGGCACGCACACCTTGACAGCTCTCTCATACGACAACAACAACGCCCTCCGGAAGTCAACGTCAGTCGCCATTTCTGTGACGGTTGCGACCGATCCGCAAGTCGCCATTACCGCACCAACGAACGGCCAAACGATTTCGGGGGACTTCATCGTCACGTCCTCTGCGAGCTCTGCCTCCTCGACGATTTCGAAGGTCGAGTACTACGTGGACAACGCACTCAAGGCGTCGCCCACCACATCACCCTATTCATGGCGATGGCCGACGGCTCAATATTCGAACGGGCAGCATCTGCTCGCCGCGATAGCCTACCGTTCGTCCGACGGAAAAACCGCGACGAACTCGATCACGGTGACTACCAGCAATGGCGGGGGAGGTGGCGGTTGTCCGCCGAATTGCCCAACGTTGCCCTCCCCCGAACAACCGGACGCTCCCAGTCCTCCCAGTGCACGACTCGGCACGCTCATCTCCGATTGGGTCTCCGGGGAGACCGACGCGGGCGCTTTCCTCACCGTCGTGGTGGACCTGACAGGCTCGCCGACCGGAGGGACCCCGGCTGAGAATGCATCCCGCATCCTGAGACCCGGTCTCGCGACGAGCCTGTTTGTTGGATACTTGCAATGGCGCCTCGTGATCCGGGATTGGTCCAGGAGCGCCGCGGGTAACGTCACGACCTTCACCCTGCGATTCGAGGTCAAATCGGACCCGAACAATCCGGACACGGACGGCGACGGCATTCCGGACGGCGTCGAGGTCAACAAGTGGCACACGTTGCCCGTGACCCGGGATTCGGACCTCGATGGCCTCTCGGACGACTACGAGATTACGCCGCATTCCCTCACCGTTTCGGTGAATGGCGTAACGACGATCGTACCTCAATTCACGACCGACCCGGCTAACGCGGACTCGGACGGCGACGGCTTGAGCGACGGTCAAGAACGCGGGTTCGTGTCGTTCGGAATCACGAAAGTCGTCGGCGAGGTCGGAATTGCGAAGAACATTGCCCCTTCCGGTTGGACGCCGATCTACTTGCGCAATCGATACACGTCGCCCGTCGTGATCGCGGAACCTTCGACGTTCCGCGACAAGGCCTTCAGTCACGTTCGGATCTCGGGCGTTACCGACCACATGTTCCAGGCGAAAATCGAGAAATGGACATCCGGTGGGTCTGGCGCGGGAGAAGATGTGACCTACCTCGTTCTCGAGGCGGGCGACCATGTCCTGCCGGACGGCACTTTCGTGGAAGCTGGAACAGCGACCGTCGCCACCGGAGGGTCCACCGTTACATTCCGGGAGTCGTTTGCCTCGGCACCGATCGTCCTCATCCAGCCCCAAACGGTATCGACGGCGAACGCGCTCGTCGCAAAGCGGACGAACTCGTTCTCGGGCGTGAGCTTCGGGGCGTACCTGAACACGAACGGGACAACGGTGACGACCTCGGAGACGGTGGGATACATTGCGATTTCCCCTCAGGCGACTCCGTCCGCATTGGCCACGTGGACACGGTCGGAAGTGTATGTGACCGGGCAGACTGGAACGTGGACGTTCCCGTCGAACTTTACTTCGGGGCCCCTGATCCTTGCATGGTTCAAAGGAGAGGATGCAAACGGAAACAAGAACATCGGGCTCCGACTCAGCTCGTCGACGAATCACTCGGCTACCGTGTATCGGGAGCAATCGGGGACAGCCCCCGCAGACACGATCGGCTTTTTCGCGTTCGCGGGCCCGATGAACCTCACGGCGCGTCTCACGACGAAACCGACAGTCCTCGACACCGACGGCGACACGTTGCCCGATGGCACCGAAGTCAACTCGTATTCCTCCAATCCAACGTTGCGAGACTCGGATGCCGACGGCATAGCGGATAACATCGAGGTGACTCCTCGCACCACATCAATTCCAGTCAACGGAGCAGTCAGGAATATCACGTACACGACTTCACCAACGTCTCCAGACACCGACGCGGACGGGGTCCCCGATCTGCAGGAACTCCAAGGTGTTCTCGACCACCGGGTGCTGTACTACGACATGGCCACGTTAACCTCGGGCTCCGTAATCAGGGACTTGAGCGGAAACGGGGCGGAGGGGAACGTCAAGTACGTGCAGACATCCACCACGGGGAAGGTCGGGGGCTCGATCCTCTTCAACGGGACAACAGGCACTTCCGCTAATCGCATCCAGATCCCTTCCTCGCCGTGGCTCAATCTCACGGACGGATTCACGATCATGGCGTGGGTCGATCCCACGACGACGAGCCAAATCACTGGATCGGCCATTTTCGCCAAGGGCTATGGCAATTCGGCGTCCATCGTCGTTGACATCGTGCCCAGCGGATCCAACCAAGTCTTCCGCGCGTACGTCAACAGCGCGTCATACAAGGTCACGAGCAGCACTGCCATCAGCGCGAACACGTGGTACCTCGTCACGGCTGTCTACGATGCGGTCCGCGGAACTTTGAGCCTCTATGTGAATGGAAACGCTCCTGCCACGATCTCTGGCGTTCCGGCCATCGCGACGAACACCCATGACTTGACGATTGGCAGCCGCGAATGGTCGACTTCGTCCGGATACAACATGTCCTTCAGGGGATATATCGACGAGGTCCAAGCTTGGGACCGTCCGATCTCGAGAGCGGAGATCAACGCGACATACAATGTGACGAGCTCGACTTCATTTCTCGCCCGGCTCGATTTCGATACCCTGACTGCTTCGGGCAAGCTGTTCGACTTTGCTGGCGGATCGCACCCCGGTGCCATCAATGGAACCACCGTGGTCGATGGAAGGACCGGACTCGCCCGATCCCTCGGAAGGACGGACGGCATTTACCTCGCCGGTTCCTCGACCATTTCGATCACGTCCGCTGTAACTCTGGACATCACTGTCTACCTCTCGGCGTACCCATCAACAGACGCGTCAATCGTCGCTCGGAGAGGGTCTTTCTACCTGAACGTCAGCTCAGATGGATTGGTCCGCTGGTCGGCCTACAAGGTTGCATCGGTTGCCTCTCCGCTGCCTATTGCATTGGGTCGTTGGGTACGGATCACAGCCACGGCGACCGGCAGCGCCCTAAACCTGTACCTGGAAGGCTCGGCGGTAGCATCGTGGTCTGGCTCCGCTGCGTTCCAGGGTACGAGCACTGCCGTAACACTGGGATACGCGGACGGGCAAACACACTTGGCGGTCGCGCTGGACGAGTTTACCGTGCTCGGTGCCGCGGCAAGCGGCGGGACGATCACGGATTCTGGGGCCCACGGAATCCAGCTGAACCCGAACTCGACGGATACGGACGGAGACGGCCTCGCCGATGGCAAGGAATCATACACGTACACGGCAAAGACCGCTTCACGGTATCCGATCCCCGACGGGTCAAGCAAGACGTCCGATTCGATCGCACTCTCGTTGGGAACGCCGGGCTGGGCGATTGACAAAGCGATGGCCATGGTCGGAGTAACTCATCCCAACATGGGACAAGTAAGCGACAATCTCTACTTCCAGAGCGGGAGCAAGACGCTTCAGTCTTTCACATTGAAAACAGCTGGCAGCAATGCGGGCCAATCGAACAACTTCACCTCGTACGACCTGTTCCAGCTCGGCCTGAGTCGTTCTGCACTTGTCGCGACGCTGGCGAATTCGTACCTAATCGCATCGGACAACTCCGTTGACGGCAAGAAGGGTCAACTCGAGTACGTACAGCTTCAGTTCAACGTCCTACTGCTTCCCAACCGGGCTGACACGGATAGGGATGGCCTCAACGACTCGGAGGAAGCTAACCTCGGGTCCGACGGCTTCCGGACGAATCCGTGGCTACCTGACACCGATTCGGACGGCATCTCTGACGGTCTCGAGACCGGCGGTTGGTCGTGGTCCGGCTCGACGATCATCCCGAATCCCCAGGGCTTCCACACAGATCCAACGCTGAATGATACGGACCGAGACGGCGTCCCGGACAACCGGGATCTCGCGCCCCTCGGAAACGCGTTCGTCGAAGTCCGAATCGACTCGACGTTTGTGTCTGGCTCTGATGGCCATAACGCGAACAACATGCCTCTCCCCTTTGTCGCCGCAACTATCCAAGGGAACACAACGTATACGTCACATCTCGACTCCCGCTCGGGGACGTGGTACACGATTGATTACGTCACCCTGAACTCCTACCTCGGACACAAGTTTTCGGCGAACGTGCCTGACGACGTGAGCCAAGTGTCGATTGCCTTGCAGATGTGGTCGTTCGACAGCCGCACCAATCCTGCCTATAATCAGCAGACGTCTATCGCTGTTTCATCTCACTACGTGCAAACGACTTGCGTGAACGACTATACAGCCACCTTGTGGTATACGCTCCAGGCGCCGGGCCAATCGACAACCTACCAGCTTCGTGGGTGTAGTCCTCCGAACAACGCTCCGCTGTACGCGGCTCCCCTCAATGTCACCATCACGACGTTCGTCCCCGACCGCGTCACAGCTGACCTAGTCGTTCCTGCCGACTATTCCGGCGTGTACAACGTCACGAACTCGTCGGGAGGAGTCGTCGGCCGACGTTATGTCGGGGAGCCACGGTTCGTGGCCATCATGCTCAACGCCACAACATACGACCCCGCATTCCACTGCTACTGCGGCCCACCCGTCACAATGTCGTTTCTCGTTCCGCGTTCCGTGTTTTTCGACACAGAGTTCTACAAGAAGTTGAATGCGTCGAACCCAACGTCACCGCTGGACAAGCTGTCTTTCCGGCAGAATGACACGGGCGCCACGTCGAACTCGGATTCGCTCCAAGCGGTCTTGACGGGCAATGTCACAATGGGGGATTGGGTTTCGATCCTCTTCCTCCTGGAATACAACGCGACGAATGTCCAGGTCCGGACGGCTTTGCGCCTTACTAACGACCTGTTTTTCTACTCTCTGCCGGATGGCGCCATCCGATTCGTCGGGTACCAGCCGCCGCTCACAGCGCCTTCATGGACTTACACATTCTGTACTGGCCAATGCGGCCCGCCGACTCCGAAGCCCTGGTGGGAACAGGTGTGGAACGGGTTCGTCTCGGTGGTCGTCTCGATCGTGGTGTCGGCCATCGTCATCGCGGTCACCGCGTTCAAAATGGTCGTCCAAGTCCTATCTCAGGTCGGGTCGTGGATTTGGAACAACCTCGTAGGGCCCGGAATCCAAGTCGTCACGAACGCCGTGCGGGCAGCGGCGAAGGTGCTTGGTCAGCTTCTGGACAGTTTCTTTGCCCTATTCACGGCCCCGGTTAAGGCCGTGCTCGCCTACCTCGACGGATGGAAGGCGGACATCGTGCAAGCCGCCCGCTACTTGGATCAAGTCGCCCGATCATTCGACGGGTCACCCACGTCCGTGTTGCAGCTCGGGGCAGGGGTTTTGCAACTGCTCGGTGCGGTGTTCCGTCCGGACATAATCTTGTTGTTGACTGTTATGTCCTTCGCGATCATCGCAGCAGCTACCGCGGCAATCGCCACGGGAATTGGCTACTTGGTCGTGTCCCAGGTCGTGCCGATAATCGTTTCCCTGATCGTTTCGGTGATAGTGCAAGCCTTCGTGCCGGCAGCCTCGTCGGCATTGGCTTGGTTAGCGAACATGGTCGACACCCGTCAGTGGAGGTTTTTGGGGGTTGCGATAGCTGGGTTCGATGTGGCCGTCTCCTTCCTCGCCCGTTTCGGGGCTCCGATGAGGCCTTTAATCGTGGAGCGAGTGTTGGATCCGAACGTGCCGGAGGCGTTCAGAACGTCATACGGAGAGACCATCAATCCCGTGAAAACGTCGAGGGCACTGATTCTTGCAATTCTGGGGTTCGTGCTGGCGGCGATACCCACATTGGTTGCTCTTTCGGCGACCGTGTCGCTTATTCTCGATTTGATATCTCTCGGACTGGGCATTTGGGCCTTCGCGGAGGCGATGGAGGATCCGGCACGCGTTCTCTTCGGGAAGTTGACCTCAGTCATTTCCGGAGTTGAGGCCGCGTTTGCGGCCTTCGGCGTCCTCGGACATATCGACGGAGCCGCGAGAGGTGAGTAACCATGGAAGGCTCTCCGCCCGAACACCCTGACAGGGCACTATTTCGGCAAAAAAGGAACAAGGTGATCGCGAGGAACATCCCGAGGTTCATCGGATTCGGGTTGGTTCTTGGCGGAACCGTTGCTCTCACGGTCGTCATGATTCGCGACTTTCAGCGGGACCCACTGACTCCACTACCCTACTACCTCCTGCCGGTGATTGCCTGGGGTGTGCTGCTCGAATCTCTTCTGGTTGCGGGCTCGGAGTTTTCCCGATCAAAATTCATTGTCTGGAGGGAGGCCTTTTCTCCCCCATTTCGCCGGTCCCGTCTCCTGGGGCCAAGGCTTCCTGCGGTAGTTCAGTTCGCGTCCGTAGTGCGTGTCGTTCCGGGAACACGCGTGATCGGCGAGAAGGAACACGTGTACAGTCTCTCGATCGAGCTGATCGGAGAGGAGAGGCTGCTCGTCCGGGAAACCGATGTCGGGACTGAGGGAGTCGAGTCATTCCTCCGGGCGTTTTCTGAATGGAAACATAACGAACTAAAGGAAGCCCCGTCCGAGAGCGTTGCAGGGACACCATTGTGGGTTGGTCGAGAATGGAAAGAGGAAGCGGCCATCGGACTCGGACTACTTGTGATCCTCGTAACGGTCGCTATCTTGGTTCTGCTCGCTGGGAACTCGGACGATGCAGCACGTCTGGCTTTCTTGGCCCTATTCGTCTTGAGTTCCGCGTTCGCGGTGGGATGGATAGTGAGCGCCAGATCCAGGAACCGTCGAATCACGGAAATGTTCGAAGGCCGTCGGAAACCTGATTGGTAGATTGGGTTCGGGATCGGGAGGTAGAAGACACCGTTGCGATAGGTGCTACCGTCGCGGATGGAGTAGCGAGCCGTGAATCTCAAGACGAGGTCACTGTTGCTAGGAACCGGGCTGGCCCACCTCGGGCGAGTTCACGAGCGCCAATCGGATCCGCGTGGAGCCGACGTCGAGCGTGTCGCCGTCCACGATGTACATCACGCTGTCCGTGAAGCATGAGGCGGTTCCCTTGCATTGCGGATTGTTCCCCGGAGGATTGCCCGAAGGGCTGTTGGATGGGCTCCCCTTCGGCAGGTACGAATAAAGCAGGCCTGCGACCCCTAGCACGGCCACGACGACGAGGATGACCGTAACCGAGTGCCGCTTTCCCCAGTTCATCGGCGAGCGCGATGGGAGCATCCTCGGACGTCCCTCAAGGACGAACCCCCTTCCAGCTGCATACGAGCCACAAGGACCTGTACGCGTTCTATTTCCGCAAGCTCGGATTCGGACTCGGGCAGGCCATCGAGATCAACACGTATACGCACGGACCGAGCCGCCTCCAGCTCGTCGGCGTGAAGTGGCTGTCCGGGAACGTTAGCGGGCCCACGGCGGATGGGTCCCCCCCGCACGACGAAGAACCCGTACTCGATGCACTGGGAAGTCATGAGGGAAGCGTTCTACGCCACGAAGGAAGCCGCCCTCGGCGCCATCGCAGGCAAGCGCTACGTCAAGGGGACGAAGACCCTGCCCATCGAGCCACTGACCGTCAAGGAGGTCCGGCACGCCCTCGAAGCGAGACCGGCGAGGCGCCGCGCCAAAGCCAAGCCGTAGGGCCTAAACTATTGCCAGTGGAATACCCCTATGAGGACCGGTGGGTAGCGAGGCCTGGGAGCCGAACTCTCCGTCGGGAGCATCCTTCCCCAATTCTCTCCAGGGAAAGAGGATTTCAATCCCGGTGAAAAAGGGGGCTGGTGCACGTGCCAGCTCGTGCGGCCCGAATCTGATGCACGTACTACAAATCGTTGAACAATCGGCGAAGCGACGGTCACCCATCCCGTCCCTCACACGGGGTTCGGAGCAAGGTCTATCCAGATGAATACCGTTCTGAATGCGAGCTGAGGAAGGTGTTGCGGTGAAGACAGTCACGATCATAGAGCGTTCGGGAATCACGCTCATCGATGTGCTCACAGTCGATCCCGGGAATCAGGACCAACTCGTCAAGATCCTCGCGGAAGCGACAGAAACGACTCTCAGGCACATGCCCGGTTACATTTCGTCCGTCGTTCACAAAAGCGTCGACGGCAGGAAGGTTACGAGCTACGAACAATGGGAGAGGCTCGAAGACTTCGAGGCCATGTTCCAGCGCCCTGAAGTGAGAAAATGGGTCGACCGGGTCGGCGAGATCGCAAGAGCGGAGGCGTCGCTCTACACGGTGGAGTACGTGGACAGCAACGTCCGAACAAAGGCGACGGGTTAGACGTCCCAGCCTGGACAATCGGCACGCCGCCAGTCCACGAATATCCACAAGTCCGGAACCTTCTGTATCGGCTGGGCCAGCCCTCATGGGCGAGGGCGGCTCCCAACATGTTCGACCAGGAATTGATCCCGACCGAGAGCCGTGATCGTGTGAGAATGAGATCGCACCAAGGACGCGGCGCCTGAGAGACGCGCTACGCGCTTCGCACGGTACGGGCACAAAACCCGCGCGGTGCCCTGCCGAGCTCGGACCATTCGTTCGACCGTTTCCGCCCGGACCAGATCGCCTCGTTCGAACAGGGACGGGGCGATCCGACCCATGAACGACAACCCCGACGTTCGACGGGCTCGGACACGATCGGTCAGCTGA
>Ga0099827_10002504_pt1 | contig 10187 bp, 8 predicted proteins | sample CZO8metaG_FD_79339 | JGI IMG/M metagenome (GOLD analysis project Ga0099827, IMG submission 79339) | Vadose zone soil microbial communities from the Eel River Critical Zone Observatory, Northern California, USA - CZOApr15con1.8 metaG | ecosystem: Environmental > Terrestrial > Soil > Vadose zone ...
ACGACGTACCTGAACTTCGGGCACGACCGGGACTTCGTGTTTTGCGTCGAGACGGAGTTCAACATCGATGCCCAGGATGGGCTGCGCGGTCATTTCCTGTTGTTGCCCGACCTGGCGTCTCTCAAGGCCATTTTCGACGCCATTCGATTGACTTGATCGTATCAGAGCGCGACCTCACGGTGTTGAGGTCCTTCGCCCGCCGGATCGATCCGTCGGACGCGGGGGCGCACAACAATCTCGGCGTCCTCTACTATCAAAAGGGTCTCGTCCCCGAGGCCATCGAGCAGTTCACGCGCGCCCTCGAGCTGGACCCGCGTATGCAGGTCGCGCAGCGCAATCTCGAAATCTCCTACCACAACACGGGCTACTACGACCGGCGCGTCGCCGAGCTGCAGGAGCGGCTGCGCCAGGCGCCCGACGAGCGCGACGCGCGCTGGGAACTGGGCCGCACCTACGCGATCCTCGGCGCCTTCGAGGAGGCGGTCGCCGAATTCGAAGAGCTGCTCGCCCACAAGCCGACGGACGTGGCGGCGATCATCCAGCTCGGCCTCGCCGAGAAAGCGCGCGGCCGGTTGGAGGTGGCGACCGAATGGTTCCTGCGCGCCGTCGAGGAGGAGCCCGATTCCTCCGTCGTGCATTTCTATCTGGGCGAGGTCTACTACAATCGCGGTCTGAACGAGCCGGCGATGACCGCGCTCGAGCGCGCGGTGACGCTCAATCCGGATAATGCCAACGCGCATTACCTGATGGCATTTGTGCTCGGCGACATGGGCCGCCACCAGGAGGCGCGCGCCGCGTCCAAGCGGGCGATCCAGCTCAACCCGCCGCTCGCACGCGCCCAGACCAACCTGTCCCTGGAGCGCTACCGCGCCGAGCGGCAGTCGGCCGAGCACCGGTTGCGCGAACAGCCGGAGCCGCAGGTCGCCGAAGGCAGCGAGCTCGCACATTACAACCTGGGGCTCGCATTCCGGCAGAAAGGCTACTACGCGGAGGCGCTGCGCGAGTATCGCCTCGCGATCGAGCGCGGCGAAGACCGGCGGCTCGTGCGCCAGGCGATGGCGGAGGTCTATCTCCTCAAGCGCGATTTCACCGATGCGCTCGAGCTGTACGAGTCACTGATCCATGAAATCCCCGACTCACCCAAGCTGTGGAACGAGCGCGGCGTCGTCCTGCATCAGGCGGGCCGCAGCGCGGACGCACTGGCCTCCTACCGCCAGGCCACCGAAGTCGATCCGCGCTATGCGCTCGCGTGGAACAACGTCGGCGTCGTGCTCGCGCATCAGAGCGACACCGAGGATGCGATCGATGCGTTTCGGAAAGCGCTGCAGCTCTCGTCCCAATTCGTCGCCGCGCGGCTCAACCTCGCCCTGTTGCTGACGCATCTGCGCCGCTTCCAGCTCGCGCTCGAAGCGTATCGCCAGGTGCTCGCGGAACAGCCGAGCTCGGCGGCCGCATGGAATGGCGTGGGGCTGGTGCTGGTGGAGTTGAAGCGCTTTCCCGATGCCCGCAACGCGTTCGTGCGCGCGGTCGAGGCCGATCCGCAGAACGCCGGCGCCCATTACAACCTGAGTTTTACGCTCTCGAATCTGGCTGACTATGACGGCGCGCTGCGGGCCACCAAACGCGCGCTCGAGCTCGATCCGTACTATGTGTCGCAGAAGTTCGCGCTGGCGATCGATCTCCAGTACGAGACGGTGTCGATCGGGATCGTCCCCGAGATTTCCGCCGACGTTCCGGCCGAAAACCTCGGCGCCGATTTTGCCTTCGACCAGCGGCTGCTCGACAACATCTTCCAGGAGCTCGAGCCCCCGGCCGCCGGGGCGCAGCCGGGCGCGGCCGGTCTCGCGAAAAAGGCGGACGATCCGCTCGCGCTGGCGCGCGACTATGTGAGCAAGGGGATGATGGACCTCGCCGTCGCGGAGGCGATGCGCGCCGTGCAGCGCGGCGCCGACCGTGGTCAGGCGGCGACGCTGGTGGGCGACATCTACGCGCGCCGCGGTCTCCACGGCGAGGCCCTCGAGCGCTATCGCGAGGCCCGCACGCTCGATGCCGCGAATTCCGCTGCCGTGCTGGGGGAAGTGAAGAGCCTGCTGGCGGTGCACCGTGCGGCCGAGTCGCTGCCGCTCGCCGAACAACTGGTGGCCAAGTCGCCCGAGGATGTCGAGGTGCTGGTCGCGGTCGCGAAAGCGCGGGCGGCGACGGGCGACGCGGCGGGGTCGCTGACGGCGCTGCGGCAGGCGCAGACCCGCGCCCCGGCGCGCGCCGATCTGCACAAGCTGCAGGGCGACATCGCCCTCAAAGTCGGGGATCGGCAGGGTGCACGTGCGGCATATCGGGCTGCGCTCGACCTCGATGAGGGCTTCGTGCAGGTGTGGCTCGACCTCGGCCGCCTGCACGAGCAGGACGACGAGTGGGTGGAAGCACAGCGCGCGTATGAAGCGGCGCTCGAGGCGCTGCCCACATTTCACGAGGCGTCGCTGGCGCTCGCCGACCTGCTGCGCCGATCGGGTAGCGTGCGCGCGGCCGTGGTGCGGCTCGCCGAGATGCTGGAGCAGGATCCCTACGACATGGACGCCCTCCTCCTGCTCGGTCGCGCGCTGCTCGACGACAAGCGCAACGCCGAAGCCCTCGAGGCGTTCCGCCGCGCGCTCAAATTCGATCCCCAGCACACCGGCGCCCTGTTCTACCTCGGCGCGACGCTCGCGCGACTGCAGCGCTACGGCGAGGCGGTGGACGCGTGGGAGCGGGTGACGCGCATCGATCCGGGCGGAGCGTTCGCGCAACGCGCCCGCATGCACGTGCGCACCGCGGTGGACCTGCAGCACATCTTCTCCACCTCGGACGCGGCGTAGCGCATGGCGATCGAGGGACCGCTACGCGAGCTCGGGATCCACGACGTCTTCCAGCTGCTCGACTTGAGCCGGAAGACGGGAGCGCTGCGCGTCACCTCGGAGCTGCGCCACAACGAGGGGAAGATCTATTTCGACAACGGCGTCGTCGTATCGGCGGAGATCCGCAGCAACCCGCACCCGCTCGGCGCGTTGCTGCTGCGCACCGGCAAGATCGCCGAGGCCGATCTCGAGCGGGCGCGCGACATGCAGCAGCGTCAGGGCGACAAGCGCCGGCTCGGCGAGATCCTCGTGTCGCTCGGAGTGATCACGCAGCGCGAGGTCGAGCGCCAGATCCACTTCCAGATCGAGGAAGTCGTCTTCGAGGTGATGAGCTGGAACGAGGGCTACTTCTCGTTCACCGAGGAGGCCGAGAGCAAGGTCCCCACCGAGGTGACGGTCCGCATTCCCGTCGAGGCGCTCTTGATGGAGGGCGCGCGCCGCATCGACGAGTGGTCGCGCATCGAAAACCGGATTCCGCACGTGGGCGTCGTGCCGTCGCTCGCGCCGCCACCGGAGGGAGGGGGCGGCGAGCTCGACCTGCTGCCGCCGGAATGGGAAGTGCTGGCGCTCATCGACGGCCAGCGATCCATCCGTGGGCTCGCGACGGAGCTTGGACGCTCCGACTTCGAGGTGGCCAAGACGTTGTTCGGTCTTGAAAGTGCCGGCGTGATCGTGCTGATGGACCCCGGAACGGCAAAGCGGGGCCGTCCGAGCGGCGCCGCCGACCTGCCTGAGCTTGTGGCCAAGGCCGAGCGGGCGCTGCAGGCGAAGGACCTCGACGCGGCACGCGCCGCCGCCGAGCAGGCAGGGAGCATGCAGCCGCACGACCCGACGATCCATGTGCTGCTCGGCCGAGTTCATCTGGCGCAGGGTCACGGGTCCGCTGCCGCCGAGGAGCTGCGGCGCGCGCTGCGGCTCGATCCGCAGCTCGCCGCGGCGCATCGCCAGCTCGGATTTGCGCTCGTCTCGATGGGTCGCTTCGCCGAAGCCGTCGCCAGTTGGGACGACTGGGAGCGGCTCGCTCGCAGCCCCGAGGAAGAGGCGCTCCGGGCGGACGTGCAACGCGCCCGCGAGGCGGCCCGAGTGTTCAGCCATGGCTGACGACGTCCGCGCACTCTCCGCCCAGCTCGCCCAGGATCCGCAGAGTCTCGTGTTCCTGGGGCTGGGCGAGGCGTTGCGGCGCAAGGGCCAGCTCGAGGCGGCGCTGCGCGTAGCGATGAATGGGCTCGAGCGGCATCCGCATCTCGCCGACGCGCACGACTTGTTGGCCCGCATCCTGACCGACAAGCACGACTACGAGCGCGCGTTCGACGAATGGGACATGGCGGTCCGGATCGCCCCGCATCATACCGGCGCGCTGAAAGGGCTCGCCTTCCTCTATTTCAAGGTCGGGGACGTCGCGCAGGCGGAGGCGCATCTCGAGCAGGCGCGGAAAGTGGAGCCCGACGACCCGAGCATCGATCAGGCTATTGCCATGATGCGCAAGGGCGTGGGACCGCCATCGCCGGTGCCAGGCGCCGCCGCATCAATCGCCGCCCCTTCGCCGCCCTCCGCCGCCCCATCGCCGGTGCCGAGCGGCCTCGACGAGGCCCGTGTGTTTGCCGGCTTGGAAGGAGCGAACGAAGGCCTGCTGCTCATCGACAGCGCGGGTCGTGTCCTGGGCGGTGCGTTGCGCGACAAAGCCGGCTCTGATGTCACCGATAGCGTCGCCGCCTATCTCGCCGGTGTGTCGCAGGAAGCGGCTCGGACCGCGAAACTACTCGGCCTGGGCGCCTGGAACGGGCTGTCCGCGGAAGGGCAGCACGGCAACGTCCACCTCGCCCATCCGACGGCGGAAGCACTCCTCCTCGTCGTGCGCGAACGCGGCATGCCGCTCGGCCGCTTGGCAATACTCGCGCAGCGCGCCAGCACGATGGCGCGCCGTTGGCTGGAGCAACAGTGAGCAAGGCGCTCGATCTGGTCACGCGCGTGCGCGGCGTGCGGGGCGCGATGCTCGTCTCGGCCGAGGACGGGCTCGTGGTCGCCGAGCAACTGATGGAAGGGATCAAAGGGCCCGCGGTGGCTGCCCTCGCCGCCAGCCTGGCCGGTCGCCTACGTCGAGCAATGGACGCCGCAGGTACTGGCGGCGCCGTATTCTGGCATCTTCAAGCGGAGCAGGGTGCGTTGCTCGTGGTCCCGGGGTCTGGACTTCTGGTCGTCGCGGTGACGGAACCGGACGTGAACATCGGCCTGGTGCGGCTCGAGCTGCTGCGCGCGGCGGAGACAGCGCTATGAGTCCGCAGACGCGTGCCGTCGAGAACTGGACGCTGCAGCCGCTGACCGATTTCGTGCGAGAAGCGTCGGCGCGCCTGGTGCTGGTGCTCACGCCGTCGGGGCAGGTCCTGGCGCAATCGGGCTTCTCGCGCGCGGTGGACGTGATGTCGGCCGCCGCGCTGGCCGCGGCGATCGTTGCGTCCACGAGCGAGCTGGCGCGCCAGCTGCGTCAAAAGCCGTTCGCGGCCCTCAGCCACCAGGGTCCGAAGACCGGCTTCTTCCTGGCGACCTTCGTGACCGATCGCGGGACGCTGGCGGTGCTCGCCGTCTACGATCTCGACGTTTCATCGCTCGGCCTCGTGCAGTTATTCTATGAGCAACTTGCGGCGGATTTGAAGGCGGCTAGCCCCAAGGGCGCGGTGCCGAAGCAGGTGCTGGCCGCGGACTTCGAGCGCGAGCTGACGGACAGCCTCAACACGCTGTTTGGGAGATAGCCCGTGTCCCTGGTCAACTTCACGACCCGCGAGATCACGTGCAAAATCGTGTACTACGGACCGGGGCGGTCCGGAAAGACGACGAATCTCCATTACGTCTACGGGCGCGTGCCGGAAACGCGCCGCGGCCGAATGGTGTCGCTCGCCACGCAAACCGACCGCACGCTGTTCTTCGATTTCCTGCCGATCGACCTCGGCCAGATCTCGGGTTTCTCCACACGCTTCCAGCTCTATACGGTGCCGGGCCAGGTCTACTACAACGCGACACGCCGGCTCGTTCTTCAAGGGGCTGATGGCGTCGTGTTCGTGGGCGATAGCCAGGCGCGCCAGCTCGACGAAAACATCGAGAGTCTCCAGAACCTCCAGAGCAATCTTCTGGAGCACGGCGTCGACGTGCGCACCATGCCGCTCGTGATGCAGTACAACAAGCAGGACTTGCCCGCGGAGCTGATTCTGACGCCTCCCGACCTGGACGACTCGCTCAACTTCCGCGGCGTGCCGAGTTTTCCGGCTGACGCGCTGCACGGCAGAGGGGTGTTCGAGACGCTCAAGGGGATCTCGGAGCTGGTGCTGAAGAAGCTGGCCGCGGGGAGCCCCGCCGCATGACCAGCTCGCTCAATCCCCGCTTCTCGTTCGAGACGTTTGTCGTGGGTGCGGCGAACCGCCTGGCCGTCACCGCTGGCCGCACCGTCGCGGAGAATCCAGGCTCAGCCTACAACCCGCTCTTCATTTATAGTGGCTCCGGCCTGGGGAAGACCCACGTGCTGATGGCTATCGGCCACGCCGCGAAGACGATTGCCGCGCAGCTCAACATCGAGTACCTGACGCTGGACGAGTACGTCGAGTCATTCCACGCGGCGATCGCGGCGGGACAAGGAGACAATTTCCGCCGCCGCTTCCAGAATGTGGACGTCCTCCTGGTGGACGACGTTCAGTTCCTCACCAATCGCAAGGAGATGCAGGCGGAGTTGTTGCGCCTCACGGAAGCGCTGCAGCAGTCGGGGCATCAGATCGTGCTCGCCAGCGATCGCCCGCCGGCCGAAATCGCGGACCTGGACGAGCGTCTGATCTCGCGGTTTTCGGGCGGCCTCGTCGTGGACATGGGCATCCCCGATTACGAAACCCGCGTCGCGATTCTGCGCCGGAAGGCGGAAGAGCGGGGAACCTCGTTCCAGCCGGGCGTCCTCGAGACCGTGGCAAAGATCGAACACCCGAACGTGCGCGAGCTGATGGGGGCGCTCAACCGCTTGATCGCCTTTCAGGCGGTCACCGATTCGCCGATCAACGCGGAGGCTGCCAGCAAGGTCCTTGGGATCCCGAGCGCCGCTACCGCTGCCTCATCTACCGCCGCTTCACCTACCGCCGCCTCACCCGATGAATTCTCCCAATTCCTGACTGACGTCACCGTCACGGTCGGGAAAGCGGTCGAGGCGTGGCGCGCGCGCGTCGCCGAGGCGGTGCTGCGCTGGGAAGGCGAGGGGTACCGCACCGGCAGACTCGAGAAGCTGCTCGATCAGGAAACGCCGGCCGCGGTGGACGACGCGATCTCCGCGTACGTGCAGGATGTGGAGCGGCTCAAGGCGCTCGAAGCCGAAGTCGCGGTGCTCGATCCGCAAGCGGCGGGCGAAAAGGTGTTTCGCGATCCCGACCACATGGACGAAGCGGAAGCGGCTGCCGCGAAGGTGCGCGACGGCGCGGCGCCGCCGCCCGCTCCCTCGGCGGCCTTCTCATTCGAGAGCTTCGTCGCGGGCCCATCCAACGAAGTGGCGCTGAGCGCCGCGCGTGCCGTGATCGCCAAGCCGGGCAAGAAGTACAATCCGCTCGTCATCGTGGGCCGCAGCGGGCTCGGCAAGACACACCTGCTCAATGCCGTCGGCCTCGAGCTGGCAAAAAAGAAGAACGCGGTCGTCGCGTGTCTGTCCACGCAAGGGTTCGTGGACGAGCTGATCGCGGCGATCGACGGGAACCGCGTGGACTGGTGGCGCGCGCGGTACCGCCGCGCGACCGCACTGTTGCTGGACGACATCCAGCTGCTCGCCGGCAAGGAGCGCACGCAGGAAGAGCTCTTCAATCTCTTCAATCAGTTCCTCGATGCGGACCGGCAGCTCGTCTTCACGGCGCCCGCGCATCCGAACACGCTCGAGGGGCTCGAGGAGCGCATCGTGTCCCGGCTCGAGGGCGGGCTCGTGACGGAAATCGCGGAGCCGGACAAGGAGCTGCGCCGCAGCGTGCTCGAGCGCCTGTTGACGCAGCAGCGCGTGCCGATCGAGCCGGCGCTGCTCGATTATCTCACCGACCGGCCGATCGATTCGGTGCGCAGTCTGACCGGCGTCGTGCAGCGGGTGGTGGAGGCGGCCGCGGCGCAGGACGAGCCCGTGACGGCCGGCCTGGCGCGCGACGTGCTCGAGGGAGCGCCCGCCCCCGCCGCCCCTGGCGCGCGGCGCACGGCGGGGTTCCGCACTAGCGGCATCGTCGTGTCGAGTGCCGGCGGCGTGCGCAGCCGCGAGAAGATGGTCTGGGACTGGCCTGCTGCGGCTGACCGTGTCATCGAGGACCTGCGCTAGTGGCCATCAAGGGCTCACTCAAGGAAGCGTCGCTCCCCGACGTCCTGCAGCTGCTGGCGCTGGGGCAGAAGACCGGCTGCCTGTCGATCGCCGACCGCTCGAACTTCGGCTACATCTACTTCGCCAAGGGCCGTATCGCCTACGCGTCCATCGTGAATCGCCGTGACCGTCTGGGCGACATCCTCGTCAAGCACGAAAAGATCAGCCAGGAGCAGCTGGACGCCGCGATCCACCGCCAGTCGAAGACGCGCGACAAGAAACTGGGCGAGATCCTCGTCAGCCAGAGCGTGATCTCGCAGCAGGAGCTCGAGCGCTACATGCGCATGCAGATCGAGGAATCGGTCTACTATCTGTTCACCTGGACGCAGGGGACGTTCAACTTCGAGGCCGATGTCCGGCCGGAGCAGCAGGACTTCCTCGTCTCAATCAATCCTGAGTCGCTGTTGCTCGAGGGCGCGCGGCGCGTGGACGAGTGGGGCCTGATCGAGAAGAAGATTCCCTCGTTCGATCTGATTTTCCTCGTCGACCGCGATCGACTCGCGATCAGCGACGCACGGCTGACGGAGATCCAGGATCGGCTCCTGCCGCTGCTGGACGGGTCGCGCGACGTCAATCAGGTGATTGAAGACTCCGGGCTCGGGGAATTCGAGGTCGGCAAGGCGCTGTACGGGCTGGTGACGGCGGGTTTCCTGCACCGCGCCGGCCGCACGGCGAGCGCCGAGGACGTGAAGATGACCGATGCCCGGGTGGAGGAGCATCGCAATCTGGGGATCGCCTTCTACAAGACCGGGATGCTGGACGAAGCAGCGCGCGAGTTTCGGCGCGTCGCTGAGCTGCGCGCCACCGACGCCAATGCGCACTTCTTCATTGGTCTGGTCGCGCTCAAACAGGCGCGCTGGCGCGAGGCGATGGAAGCGCTCCGGCTCGCTGCCGAGAAGGGCGGCTCGCGGCCGGCGGTACTCCACAATCTGGGCCTCGCCTACGAGCAGCTCGGCCGGTTGGACGACGCCGATGCCGCGTACTCCGAGGCCGCGACGCGCGCGCGCACCGACCCGCGCGTGTACGTGGGCTGGGGCGTCGTGGCGCTGAAACAGGGCGATCTTGCCAGCGCCGCCGGCCGGCTCGATCGCGCGAAGGAGTTGTTCGCCGCAAAGGTCCCACCCATCTGGTTCTGGGCTCGCGCGCTCGCGGCCGCGGCGGCCGGAGACTTCGAGACGGCGGAACAGGTTGCCGCGCAGGCGGTGGAGGCGTATCCGCAGCATGGCGTGCTGCGCAACAACCTTGTTGTGCTGCACGAGCTGGCTGGTGATCTGCCCCAAGCCGAGGCCCTGGCGCGCGCCGCGCTCCACGACGAGCCGTCGCTGCCGCAGCTCTCCAAGAACCTCGGTGATCTCGCCTACCGCGGCTCCCGCTACGATGAGGCCTGGGCGCTCTATCAGCGCGCGATCGAGCTGTCGCCGGAGCTGGGTGATGACGTCTACTTCAAGCTCGGCAACATCGCCTACAAACGAAACGACCGCGACCAGGCGAACGCGCTGTGGCGCCGCGCGCTGGAGCTCAACCCCAAGCACGAGCTCGTCAAAGCGAATCTGGACACATTGAGCGCGTTGTCGTGAGCAAAGCTCCTCAGGAGCGAGCGTTCCAAACGCTGACAGAAAAGATTTCACGCGAGCGGGGAGTCAGCTGCGGGTCGTACAAGGACAGGTGCTTGAAGCGTCGCATCGCGGTGCGCATGCGCGCCCGCGGCGTCCATACCTACGAAGACTACGGCAACCTCCTCGACCGCGACGTGCACGAGTACCAGGAGCTCCTCGACGCGCTCACGATCAACGTCACCAAGTTCTTTCGCAACGTCGAGACATGGAACGCGCTGAAGCCGTACCTCGTGAAGCTGGCCGGCGCACGCCCCGGGCTCCGGACATGGTCAGCCGGATGCGCCTCTGGTGAAGAGCCGTACACGATCGCCGTGCTGCTGGCCGAAGCGC
>Ga0099827_10002505_pt1 | contig 10186 bp, 8 predicted proteins | sample CZO8metaG_FD_79339 | JGI IMG/M metagenome (GOLD analysis project Ga0099827, IMG submission 79339) | Vadose zone soil microbial communities from the Eel River Critical Zone Observatory, Northern California, USA - CZOApr15con1.8 metaG | ecosystem: Environmental > Terrestrial > Soil > Vadose zone ...
AACGTCCAGGATGCCCGCAAATGCCTGAACACTCCCATATCTAGGAAGTTCAGAGGTTCAGGCGGATATCAGAGCAAGCTCACGCCCCTCAAAAAAATGCACCCCTCTAAGGGACATTCATTATGTGGACTTCTCGGTTGACTGGGATGCGGCGATCTCGCGACTCATCCGCGTTCTCAAATAGCATAGAGTTCGCCTAAACGCGCATACGCTCAGCGGCCGATAGCGTCACGGGCGTTTCAAGATCGTTTTGGTGTCGGGCTGCGGTTACAGGGCGGGCAAATTCCGGCTCGACATCAGGAATGGCGTCCAAGTTGAGCCGCTTGTGTGCGTGTTGGTCGTAGCGCGGTAGGGGCGGCCAGTCTGCTGGCCGATGCCAGCAAGCTGGGGCTACGGTCGGCCTGATGGAGCCTTTACTCGTGGCTGTCGAGGTATTCCTGCCACACCTTCTTCGGCACCGTCATGCGCCACGCGTTCACGACCAGCTCGAGCAGTTCCTGGCGGTCGAGGGCGGCGAGCCGGGCGCGGACCCACTGGTAGCTAACGCAATCGCCCGCACGTCATCGGCAGTCACCACGACCGGTCCTTCGCTTCCGTGCCCAGCACCAGGCCGGGCATGCTCCATGGTGACAGCCGCCGCCGACATCCGCGGCGAGCCGATGACCAGCTCCCGCAAATGAGCTGGTACCCGCGCGGACGAGCCGCTGCTCGACGAGTTGCTACGGGCAGTCACCGAGTTGCCAGCGCCGCTCGAACCCGGCCGGCCTGACTACCCGCGGTTACGCATGGGGTGGACGATGGGACTTGAACCCACGACATCCAGGACCACAACCTGGCGCTCTACCAGCTGAGCTACGCCCACCATGACCGCCCGCCAACGCGGTGCGGCTTGCAGAAGCATACAGGCCCGGGCTCAGTTCTCAGAACCGGATTCCGCTGTATCCGCAGCCGCGCTGGCCGCCTGCCTCACGCGGGCAGCAGCGGTCACCGCGCCGGTTATCCTGGCCGCGATCTCGCGGGCTGTGGCGGTGTCTGGGCCCGGCATAGGTACGAAGACGGCTTCGCGGTAGTACCTGAGTTCGGCGATGCTTTCCCTGATGTCGGCTAGCGCCCGGTGGCCGCCGACCTTGACCGGGCTGGCGAAGTAGGCACGCGGGTACCAGCGCCGGGCCAGCTCCTTGATGCTGGACACGTCGATCATCCGGTAGTGCAGGTAATCGTCCAGTTTGGGAAGGTCTCTGGCGATGAACGACCGGTCGGTGGCGATCGAGTTGCCGCACAGCGGAGCCTTCCTCGGCTCGGCGACGTGCCCGCGGATGTAGCCGAGCACGAGGTCTTGCGCTTCGGCCAGGGTGATGCCGCTCGCCAGCTCGGTCAGCAAGCCTGAGCTGGTATGCATCTGCCGCACCAGGTCGGGCATGTGGTCAAGCGATTCGGCCGGAGGCTTTATCACAACGTCGATGCCGCTATCTAGCTCAGTCAGTTCACGGTCGGTGACTATGCAGGCGACCTCAACTAGGGCATCACTCGTAAGGTTGAGGCCGGTCATCTCGCAGTCAATCCAGACCAGTCGGTCAGTCACCGTCCCAGCCTAGGCCAGTTCTGCCGGCGTTGTGCGCTACCCAAACGCGTGCGTCGCATCACAATCCACCGCTTACTGCTCACAGCGAACGGGTTCACAGCTCCAGCGGCTTCCCGGCGTCTCGACGCTCAAGTGCGGCGATGTGTGGCGGCACCTCGATTTCTGGTCGCAGGAGCGGATCTGCGATCGCCTGGCCGATGGTCAGCGTCATGGGCAGGACGCCGGCCCAGTAGTCCAGTCCGTAGTCCTCGTCCTCATCCTTCGGCTCGCCGGCGCGGACCTTCACCGACGCCTCGTCTAGCGGCAGGGCGAGCACGGCCGTGGCCGCGAGTTCCTTCTTGGACGGCTTTCTCGAGTTCTCCCAGCGGCCAGGGATCAGGTGCTCGGTGATCGCCTCGACGGCGGCGAGCCGTTCGCCGGTGTCAGTGACGACGCGCGGGGTGCCGAAGATCACCGCACTGCGGTAGTTCATCGAGTTGTGGAACACCGACCGAGCGCAGACCAGGCCGTCGAGCAGCGTGATGGTGACGCAGACGTCCTGATCCTGGGCGAACTGGAACGATCGGTTGCCCGTTGAGCCGTGCAGATACAATGTCTCGCCAATACGCCCGTACCCGGTCGGCAGCACTACTGGCGAACCGTCGATAATCACGCCAAGGTGGCAGATAAGACCAGCGTCGAGCACGGCGTGCAGCGCGGACCTGTCCGTCGCGCCGCGTTCTCGCAGGCGGTGCAGCGTTGTTCGCCCCGTGGTCGAGAGTGCCTTGGTCGAGAGTGCGCGAAAGGGGTTCATAGTGCCCTACGGTAGCGAGGTGCCCAGCGTTCCCGGAATCGATAATCCGGCCAAGCTCGAAGCTTGGATCAGCGAAAACGTACCCGCCGACCGCCGGCCAGGACCGCTCACCGGCATCTCGCTGATCTCCGGTGGCCGGTCGAACCTCACCTACCGGCTCGACTTCGGTGACGAGACCCTCGTGCTGCGCCGCCCGCCGCTCGGACACGTGCTGCCCACCGCGCACGACATGAGCCGCGAGTACCGCGTGCTTTCAGCTCTATCGGGCAGCACGACGATCCCGGTGCCGGTCACGGTCGCGTCCTGCACCGACACCGAGATTGTGGGCGCGCCGTTCTATCTGATGCGGTACGTCAGCGGCAAGGTGTTGCGCACCAGGGAAGACGGCGCCCAGGTGAGCGCGGACCAGGCCAGGCAGCTCTCCGAGCTTGTCATCGACATGCTCGCCGCGATCCACACCGTCGACATCGACGCCGTCGGGCTGTCCGGCTTCGGGCGCCCTGAAGGCTACATGACCAGGCAGTTGGCGCGCTGGCAGCGGCAGTGGGAGCTGTCGAACGCCCGCGAAGTGCCCGGCTACGACGAGCTCGTGAAGCGGCTGGCGGCCGACCTGCCGCAGTCGACCGACGGCACGTTGGTGCACGGCGACCTGCGCCTAGACAACATGCTCGTCACGCTCGAACCGGCCCCGAGCGTAGCTGCCGTCGTCGACTGGGAGATGTCCACGCTCGGCGACCCGCTCGCGGACCTCGGCCTGACGCTCATGTACTGGACCGACCCGGGCGACGATGACTGGCTGCGGCTGTCCGAGGGCGGATCGGTCACGACGATCCCTGGATTCCTGCGCCGGGCCGACGCCGCGGCCAGGTACGCCGAGCGGACCGGCCGCGACATTTCCGCCGTCGGGTACTACATGGCGTTCGGATGCTTCAAGCTCGCGGTCGTGCTCGAGGGTATACACGCCAGATTTTTGCAAAACAAAACGGTGGGGGAAGGCTTCGAGCGCGAAGGCCCGGCCGTGCCCAAGATGATCGAGCGGGCCCACCACCTGCTGGACACCACGAGCTAAGCGGGCTTCGGGCTTACCCGCAGCTCGGGTCGCATAGCCGGCGGGCAAGTGCGTTGTAGAACACCGCGTCTACCTCAGACGCCTTGGTGATCTGATACGCCTGCCCGCCTGTGGCCTCCGCGATCTTCTGCAGTTCGGGGAAGTTCGGCGGATTGCCGAATATGACCATGATTATCGTGACCTTGCGGGCCGGGTTATAGAGCCTGGTCAGCTCTTTTAGCAGTGCGGGTCCGGTGATATCACCTGGTGAGTTCTCGATACCTGATCCGAGCACGATCAGCGCGTTGAAGAACTTGGGCCGGTAGGTCTGCAGCAGGTACTTGTAGCCGGCCTCAATGGTGCCGTAGAGGGCCACCTTGGTCTGGGTGGTCGGCGCGAAATGGTCATTGATGCGTATCAGCTGCGCGCGCCTGGTGAGCAAGCCGACCTCGGCCGGCAGCGGGCCGATCGACATGAGGTTCTTATACGCCTGCTTGCTGCCAGCAGGTGCTGGAAACTCCCACAGGCCGAGATTGGACGTGTTAGCGAACAGCGCCAGCCCGATGGACGCGGCCTGGCTCAACTCGGTCTCGTAGTTAGGATCGCCCGGCGAAGATGACTTGGCCATATTCGCTGAGACATCGACCATGGTGAGGTCCCTGGAGTAGAGCGAGAGCTTGTTCCACGCCTGCAGCACGGTCGGTGCCTCGATCGCCGTGGCGCCCGGTGCCACCTGCAGCATCTGGTCATCGAGCCCGTACGACGCTGGGAACTTGTCTGGCCTGCCCGGGACCTTTCCGGCGGACCTGAAGCCCGCGAACCTGAGCACGCTCGCCGCGTAGCTGGTGTGCAGCATGTCGCCGAACGCGTTCGCGGCCGCGAGTTCCTGCTGGGTCGACGTGGCGAGCAGCACGTACGGATAGTCGAACTCCGGGGTGCCGAGCTGTGCTCTGCTGGAGGACGGATAGACCGCAGCAAGCGGCTGATGCGGGTTGGCCGCGTCGTAGGCGAGCACGGCCTGCTCGGTCGTGACCGTGACGGGGTCGCCGTTGAGTGGCGGCGCGGCCAGGCTGACAAGCTCGCTGAGCGAGCCGGGATCATCGAAATACGAGGTGACCGCCGCAGTGTGGGCGAACTTGGTGAGCTGCAGCCGGGCCGCCTTGGTCGTGCCGAGCAGCCGGCTGACCTCGATCAGGGTTGACAGGCCGGCGGCGGACTGGGCGGGGTCAGGCAGGTCGACCCGCAGATCGGTCGGGGAACTCGGGCCGCCGGCGCTCGGTGGCAGCAGCAGCCGCCAGCCGAACTTGGTCAGGGCCGGGGTTCTGGCCGCCGCGGCGGCCGGCATCACGAGCATCAGCGGGGACCTGGCCACGCTGAACCCGGCCGGGGTCACGGACTGGACGCCGGTCGCGGTGCCGCGTACCTCGTCGACCCACAAGGTGGAGTCCGGAATCCACGCGTTGATTGTCTGGCGGGTCGCGTTCGGTTGCTGACCATCGATCTGCGCCGCCGCTTGGGCCGGATCGGCCGGGTCGATCTGCACCTGGACGCAGCGCCCGTCGGCCATGTGATTCTGGCGGTTGAAGACCTGGGCGATCTCCTGGATCGGTGTGACGATGTCGGTGCTGACCGCGACATTGATGTCGACCGGCTGGCCTTCGCAGGACAACCGGTTGACGAACTGAGCGGTGCCACGCCCGACCATCAGCAGCACGCAGGCCAGCGCCGCTAGGAACACCAACGATTTGGTACGCAGGCGCCGCTTGCGGCGCCTGGCTGCCTTGGTTCGGCCGGGAGGCGGGTAAATCACAGCATCCTCTTCGATCATCGAGGGGTGCGCATCGGCGGACGCGCAGGGATGCCCAGGTACCGGAGACTCTACCGAATTGTGCTGCTATCGGTCGGGCGATCCGACTCACGAAGCCGTCAGCATGGCGGCCGGCAGTTTGGCGAACGCCGTCCGCAGCCGCTGGGTCGCGCTCACCGGAGCGCCGATCCGGTCAAGGCCCATCAGCGCCGCGCCCGCCACCGGGATCGCCTCGACGACCCTGAACTGGGCCAGGCTCGCCACGGCCGACACCCGCTCGGAGATCGCGCCGATCAGCAGCGGGTTGCTGGCCGCGAGCACCCCGCCGCCCAGGATCACCGGTATCGCGGCGCCAGCCAGGTCAAGCCGCCTGATCACGGCGATCGCCATCGCCGCGATCTCCTTCGCGAGCTTGAGGACGATCTTCCTGGCCACCTGGTCTCCGGCGTCGCTGGCTTCGAATACCAGCGGAGCCAGGTCACCGAGCTGGTCGAACTCGACCTGGCCTTTGTGCAGGGCAACCGCGACGTCGGTCGGCGTCGCCAGCCCGAAATGAGCAGGGACGGCGCGGGCCAGTTCGGTGTCAGGGCCGCGTCCGTCCTGCGCCCTGATCGCGTGCCACTGCGCCGCGACGCCAAGACCGTAACCGCCGCCCCAGTCGCCGGTGATCGACCCGAGCGCGAGGTAGCCGGCTGTCCGGCCGTCCTGAGCGACCCCAACGCAGTTGATCCCGGCGCCGCAGGTGACCGCGACGCCCCAAGGCCGGTCCGCGCCTTCGGCGGGCACGTCGTCCAGACCGGCCCGCAGCACCGCGTAGGTGTCGTTGGCCACCACCGTGGACTGAGTCCAGCCTTGCTCGGCGAGCATCCGCTCGAGCTGCCGTTCGTCCTCGGGCAGGTCCACGTTGGCCACGCAGGCCACCAGTTGCGTAGCGATCCCGGCGAGCCCGTCGATACCTGCCGTCGCGGCCGCCGAACTCAGCAGGTCCGCGATGATCTGCACGTTCTCCTCGGACAGATGCATCGGCATCCCGGGACCACGGGCCGTGGCCAGCAATGCGCCATCTACCGCGACCAGGGCAAGGTCGGTCTTGCTGTTGCCGCCATCGACGGCCACAACAGCGGGCTTCGGCAAGTTCACCCCGCCCATTCCAAGAACGACGCGTTCTCCGCGATCAACCGGTCAGCAAGGCCAGTGGCCTGCTCGTACTGCCCGACCAGCGGATTGGCCAGCAGCGCCTTTACCACCCGGTCCCGGCCACCGCGCAGCGCGGCATCGAGAGCCAGCTCCTCATACGCGCAGGCGTGCGCGACCAGCCCGGACAACAGCGGGTTCAGCGGCTCGACCGGGACCGGCACCGGGCCCCCAGCCCCGATCACAGCCGGAACCTCAATCACCGCCTCGTCCGGCAAGAACGGCAGCGTCCCCGCGTTACGCAAGTTCACGACCTGCACATCGTCGGCGTCGCTGACCAACGACGCGAGCAGTGCCACCGCCGCCTCGGAGTAGAACGCCCCGCCTCGCTGACCAAGCAGCTCTGGCTTGCTGTCCAGAGCCGGGTCGGCGTACATCTCCAGCAGCTGCTTCTCCATCTCGGCGACCGCTGCCGCCCGGGTCTGGCTGCCGCGCAGCTCGTCGACGACCACGTCGTGCTGGTAGTAGTAGCGCAGGTAGTACGACGGCACCGTGCCGCCGGTCAGGTGCAGTACCGGCTCGGGCTGGCGGATCAGCGCCGCGATGTCGCCGCCGCGCTCAGCGAGGAGCTCAGGCAGTCGATCGGACCCGTCAACGGTGACCGACCGCTCCCAGGTCAGGTGATTCAGCCCGACATGACCGAGGCTGACCTGGTCAGGGCTGACCCCAAGCCAGCCCGCGAAGATCCGCTGGAACCCGATCGCGACGTTGCACAGCCCGACCGCTCGATGCCCGGCGTCCAGCAGCGCCCGGGTGACGATACCGACCGGGTTGGTGAAGTCGATGATCCACGCGTCGGCCGCCGCCCGCTGCCTGGCCCGCTCGGCGATGTCGAGCACCACCGGCACCGTCCGCAGCGCCTTGGCGAGTCCGCCGGCTCCGGTGGTCTCCTGTCCGACGCAGCCGCACTCCAGCGGCCAGGTCTCGTCCCGGTCCCTGGCGGCCTGCCCGCCGACCCGCAATTGCAGCAGCACCGCACCGGCTCCGTCGAGTCCGTCGTCGGTGTCGGAGGTCCATCTGACCTGCGCCGGATGTCCGTAAGACCGCATGATCCGGGCCGAGAACGGTCCAACCACCGAGAGCCGGGAATCATCGGGGTCGACCAGCACCAGCTCGGTGACCTTGACCTGGTCGGCCAGCCGGGCGATCCCGTCGACCAGCTCGGGGGTGTAGGTAGAGCCTCCGCCGATGACAGCGAGTTTCATCCGAATGCCTTCACTTCCGCGCCCGACTGGGCGACGTGGCAGGCGGCCTCATGACCGTCGGCGATGGGCAGCAGTGCGGGGGTGATCGTTTCGCACATCTCGATCGCGACTGGGCAGCGCCACCGGAACCGGCATCCCGGCGTCGGGTTGATCACCTTCGGCGGCTCGCCCCGGTCGGTCTCGGCATCGACCCCGAGCGGCGCCCTCGGATCCGGGACTGCGGAAAGCAAGAGTTGAGTGTACGGGTGCTTGGGGTTCGCCAGAATCTCCTCGACCGGGCCGCTCTCGGCGATCTGCCCGGCGTACATCACGATCAGGCGATCGGCCACGTACCGGGCGCTGGCCAGGTCGTGGGTGATGAACAGGATCGAGACGTCCTCGCTGTCGCGCAGCTCCACCATCAGGTTCAGCAGCCCGATCCTGATCGACACGTCGAGCATGGAGACCGGCTCGTCGGCCAGGATCAGCTTCGGCCGCATCGACAGGGCCTGCGCGAAGCCGACTCGCTGCCGCTGACCGCCGCTCAGCTCGTGCGGGTACCGATCGAGCACGTCGGCCGCCGGGGTCAGCCCGACCACGTCGAACACCCGCTTGGCCTCGTCGTAGCGCTGCTCGCTGGACAGCTCAGGCCGGTGCAGCTTCAGCCCGCGCAGCACGCCGTGGCTGACCCGGAACACCGGGTTGATGGAGGCGAACGGATCCTGGAACACCATCGGGGCAAGTCCGGCGTACCTGAGCCGCTCGGGACGCGACCTCAGCTTCGACAATGCTTTCCCCTGAAAATAAATCTCTCCGCTGGTCGGCTTGTAAATGAGGGCAAGCAGCCTCGCAATCGTGGACTTGCCGCTGCCGCTCTCCCCGGCCAGCGCGACGATCTCCCGTTCGCCAATCGACAAGCTGACGTCGTCGACCGCGTGCAGTATCCGCCTGGACAGCGCGTTGCCAATCTTGAAATGCTTGGTCAGGCCCTCGGTCCGCAGGAGCGGCTCGTCCGGTTCGGCGGGACTGTCCGACTGCGGCTCGGCGGTGACTTCGGTCATGCCGTGCTCCCTGACTCCGCGGTGCTGGCTTCAGCTGGGCCGGCTTGCGCTGGGCCCGCCGCGTCCGGTGCGGCGGGATCGTGCAGGAAGCAGCGCACCCGCGTGCTGCCGAGCGGATAAAGCTCGGGACGTTCACTTCGGCACCGGTCAAAGACCTTTGGGCACCGCGGTGCGAACCAGCATCCGTCCGCGCGCAGCGCGAGGTTCGGCGGGCTGCCACCGATACCGGTGAGCGGCACCTTCGGCCCTCTTATCGAGGGGAAAGCTTCCATCAGGCCTTCGGTGTAGGGATGGGCAGGGGAGTCGAACACGGTCCTGGTCGGCCCGACCTCGGCTACCTGGCCGGCGTACATGACCATGAGCCGGTCGGAGAAATGGCTGACCAATGACATGTCGTGGGTGACGAAGACGACCGCGAAGCCGAACTGTTCCTGCAGCTCAGAGATCTGCACCATCAGCGAGCGCTGCGCGACGACGTCGAGCGCGGACGTCGGCTCGTCCATGATCACCAGCTCGGGGGTGAACAGCAGCGCCATCGCGATCATCGACCGCTGCCGCATTCCGCCGGACAGCTGATGCGGGTAGCTGTGCAGGTGAGTCGGGTCGATGCCGACCATCTTCATGACCTCGGCAGACCGCTTGGCGATCTCCTCCGCCGAGCTGACGCCGTGCGCCTGCATCGCGTCCTTGAACTGCGAGCCGATCGACTTCGTCGGGTTGAGCGCGTTCATCGCGCTCTGCATCACGACCGACAGATCGCGCCAGCGGATCGCGGTCAGGGATGACTCGGTCAGGCCGACGAGGTTCCTGCCCTTGAACGTCACGCTCCCGCCGGTGATCTCGGCGGGCGGGGACAGCAGTTGCGCGATCGCGAACAGCATCGTTGACTTGCCGCAGCCGGACTCGCCGACCACGCCGAGGAACTCGCCCGGCGCGAGCGAGAAGCTCACGTTGTCGACGGCGAGCACGCTGCCTACGTCCATCAGGTACTCGACCGACAGGTTGCAGACGTCGAGGATCGTGTCGGTTTTGCCGGCATGGGCCGGTACTGGCGGCTGTGCTGGCCGAGGGGGACGACCCCCTACCAACCCCCGCTGTGCCTCAGTTTTGCTTCGCACGACGCCTCCTGATCGGCCGCAGGGCCGGGTTGCCGATCTCGTCGAACGCGTAGTTGAGCAGCGCCAACGCGGCGCCGAGCGCGACGATGCAAAGACCAGGTGCGATGAGCCACAGTGCCTGTCCGGTCTGGAACGCTTCGTTGTTCTCGGCCGCCCGCAGCATCGTTCCCCAGCTGATCACGTTCGGGTCGCCGAGCCCGATGAACTGCAGGCTGGTGGAGAACAGCACCGCGTACAGCGCGTTGGTCAGGAAGCTGGCGACGATCAGCGAGGTCATCGTCGGGATGATCTCCACCACGATGATGTAGAGCGGACGCTCGCCCCTGACCCTGGCCGCCTCGAGGAAGTCGCGCCTGCGCAGCGAGAGCGCTTGCGCGCGCAACTGCCTGGCCGTGTAAG
>Ga0099827_10002506_pt1 | contig 10181 bp, 12 predicted proteins | sample CZO8metaG_FD_79339 | JGI IMG/M metagenome (GOLD analysis project Ga0099827, IMG submission 79339) | Vadose zone soil microbial communities from the Eel River Critical Zone Observatory, Northern California, USA - CZOApr15con1.8 metaG | ecosystem: Environmental > Terrestrial > Soil > Vadose zone ...
ATGTTCGCCGCCCTCTACACGCGGACGGTCGACGGCATGGCCGTTCTAAAGAAAGTGGACCTCGCCGAGAAGGCGCACTCGAAAGTGAGCACGCTGTCCGGCGGCCAGAAGCAGCGCTTCAGTATCGCGACGGCGCTCGTCAACGAGCCGCAGATCCTCTTCCTCGACGAGCCGACCACCGGACTCGATCCGCAAGCCCGCCGCAACCTGTGGCAGCTGGCGGAATCGATTCGGGCGGAGGGACGGACCATCGTCCTCACCACCCATTACATGGACGAGGCCGAGACCCTCTGCGACCGGGTCGCGATCATGGACCATGGGAAGATCTTGGCGATGGAGCCTCCGGACGCCCTGATTCAGCGGCTGCTCGACAAAGGGTTTCAGGGTGAACGGGTGGAGCGTTCCGCGAACCTCGAGGATGTCTTCCTCGACATGACCGGGCACGGACTTCGCGAAAGCTAGCGTGAAGCGCAACCCCTTCGTGATGCTGACCTGGTCATCGCTGAAGGCCTACTTCCGCAACCGTGGCGCGATCTTCTTCAGCCTGTTGGTGCCGCTGATGATCATGGGCATCTTCGGCTTGATCAACTTCGGGAACAGCACGCCCAGCGTCAACATCGGCGTCGTCGACCAGGCCCACAATCAGGTCAGCAACACCATCATCAGCAATCTTCGGGGCATCAAGGCGGTCAAGCTGCACCTGGGCAGCCTCGACGCCGAAAAGCACGAGCTCCAGCAGGGAAACCGCGACCTCGTCGCCGTTCTTCCGGTCTCCATCGGCCAGGGCTCGACCGCCATCGCCGCCTACTACAACCAGGGCAATCCCCAGAATTCGCAGGTCGCGATCGCGATCATGAACCAGTTCATGGATCGGGCCTCCTTCTCCCAGGCGGGCATCGCGCCGGCCTTTACGATGCAGGCCCAGCCGGTTCAGAGCCGCAACCTGACCTACGTCGATTTCCTGGTGCCGGGCATGATTGCCCTGTCGATCATGCAGACCGGGCTATTCGGCGTCGTGTTCACGTTCGTCCAGTGGAAGCAGCGCGGGATCCTCCGGCGCCTGATGGCGACCCCGATGCGGGTTCGCGATTTCTTCTTCTCCCAGCTGGTCACCCGGCTGACGACGGTAGCGCTGCAGATCGTCGTCCTGCTCGCGGTCGGCTTCTTTGTCTTTCATTTCCATTTCGCCGGCAACCTGCTCTACCTGCTGATCGTTGGCATCGTCGGGGGCGGGATCTTCCTGGCAATGGGTCTCGCCATCTCCGGCGCCTCCAAGAGCGAGGAGACGGCGGCGCCGATCGCCAATCTCGTTTCTCTCCCACTGATGTTCCTCTCCGGCATCTTCTTCTCCCGCTCCAACATGCCAGAATGGCTGCAGACGATCACGCAATATTCGCCGCTGACCTACGTCTCGGACGCCCTGCGCAGCATCAGTGTCGACGGCGCCTCCCTCTGGGCGGTGCGCACCGACTTACTCGGCATCTTCATCTGGCTCGGGATCACGGTGGTGCTTGCCACGCGCCTGTTCAAATGGGAGGTCGTCTGATGGCGGTCGGACTCAGCCCGAAAATGCAAGCGTTTACCCAGGAGGTCTTTCCGGCGATCATCGGGACCAACCGCAAGGACGGTTCGGTCGAGATCGTGCCCGTCTGGTTCGAGTACAAAGACGGCTCGTTCTGGATCAACGGCGGCACCAGTCGTGGCTGGTTCAAACATCTGCAGCGGGACCCGCGAATCACCTTGCTCCTGATCGACCCGAAGGAGATGTTTCGCTGGGCCCAGGTCGAAGGGCGGATGGTCAACTGGGCCGAGGACCCCGGTGGCGATCACATCAACCACCTGTCGCATCGGTACCTCGGGCGCGACTATCAGAACCCGCGCACCGGCCGGATCAAGATCCAGATCGAGCCGCTGCGGATTAATGGCTCGATCGATGGCTGGCGCTAAGAAAGCGCCGGCGCTGAGCCCGGCGGTCCGGAAGCTGGCGGCGCTCCCCATCCTGGTCGTGGTTGCCACCAAGCGGGACGACAGTTCCGTGCAATTGAACCCGGTGTGGTTCGAGCTGAAAGACGGCTTCATCTGGCTGAACAGCAACACGAATCGCACCTGGCCGAAGAATCTGCAGCGCGACCGCGAGGTGACGATGCTCCTCGTCGATCCGAAGACGCCGGACCGCTACGCGCAGATCCGGGGCCGCCTGGTCAGCATGATCCCCGACCCGAAGCACGAGTTCATCGACCGCCTCGCCCATCGATACACGGGCAAGAAATTCCGTGAACTGGAACCCGGCGAGCATCGGGTCACCTTCAAGATCCAGCCGGTCACCGTGACCGGCCAGATGATCTAGTTGACAGTGGAGCTTCTTCCCGAGAACACCTGGCGTGCAGATACCAGGCTGCGCTCGCTGCTCGCGGCATGGTTGCCGCCGCAAACGCTGGTCGTGGCGGAACCAATGCTGACCGAGATGGGGCGGGCCGCTGCCGCTGACCTGCAGACATGGGGCGATGCCTGCGAGCGGCAGCCGGCGATGTTGCGGCAATTCGACGGCTGGGGTAATCGCGTCGACGAGGTGGTCTATCCGGGTGCCTGGCGGCAGCTCGCCGCGGTGGCGGCGCGGAGCGGGTTGGTAGGACTGCCCTACGAAACCGAGGCGGCCAGCCGCGCCGGCGCCGACGCCCGCCTGTTGCAGGCCGCTCTCTGCTACTTGTTCGCGCCGTCGACCGCCACCTACCTGTGTCCGATCGCGATGACCGACGGCGCTGCCCGCGTGCTGACCGATGCGGGCGGCGTCGGGCAGTCGCGTGAGGTGCTCGGGCACTTGATCAGCCGCGATCCCGGCGAGGCGTGGACGTCGGGCCAGTGGATGACCGAACGACAGGGCGGCTCTGATGTCGGGCAAAACGCCGTCGTCGCCAAACGTGATGGTGATCGCTGGCGCCTCTTCGGGCAGAAATTCTTCTGCTCCAACATCGGGTGCGAGGTCGCGCTGGCACTGGCTCGACCGGAGGGCGCGCCGGCCGGGACCCGCGGTCTCGCGCTCTTCGTGGTGCCACGCGACGGTCCCGACGGCCGCCGCAACCACTATCGCATCGATCGGCTGAAGGACAAGCTGGGAACCCGCGCAATGGCGACCGGTGAAGTCACGCTCGAAGGCGCCCAGGCGGAGCTGGTCGGCGATGCCGACCGTGGCTTCGCGCAGATGACCGCCATGCTGAACATTACGCGGCTGCACAACGCGATCACGGCCGCGGCGACCATGCGTCGTGCGCTCATGCTGGCGACCGGATACGCGGCCCAACGCGAGGCGTTCGGTCGAAGGCTCGAGCAGCATCCGCTGCATGCCGAAGTCCTGAGGGAAATGGCCGCCGAGGCCGATGGCGCGCTCTACTTCACGATGCGGATGGCGCAGCTGCTGGGACGGATCGAGGCGGGGATGACCAAGCCGGGCGAGGTCGCGGTCTTTCGAGTCGGGATCGCGCTGGCCAAGCTGTACACGGCGAAGCAGGCCGTGGCTGTTGCGTCAGAGGCGATCGAGTGCTTCGGCGGTCAGGGCTACATGGAGGACACCGGATTGCCGCGCCTGCTTCGCGATGCCCAGGTGCTACCGATCTGGGAGGGGACGACCAGCGTGCTGGCGCTCGACGTACTGCGGGTGCTGCAGAAGCACGACGCGCTCGATGCCGTGGGCGCGGAGCTCGAGCGGCTCGATGCGCCAGAGCGCGACTGCGCGCTTGACCTGGCACGCAAAGCCGGCGCCCAGGAAGGGGATAAGGGAGAGTCCGCAGCGCGCCATGTCGCGTTTTCGCTGGCGCAGTCCTGGATGGGCGGCCTTCTGGGTCAGGCAGGCGTCCAGGTCAGGCCGCGAGGTATCGGGCGGCCGCCACAGTAACGACACGGGCCGCCTGGACGATTTCGTCGACGGCGATCCATTCGTCGGTAGCGTGTGCCTGGCGGATGTCGCCGGGCCCATAGAGGATGGCCGGCGTCTCGGCTTCATGCACCAGCAAGCGCATATCGGATCCGTATGGCGCGCCCACGAGCTCCGGCGGGACATCGAATTCCTGGGCATGCGCCGCTCGGAGCGCTGCGAACGCCGGAAGATCGGGATCAACCTCGACGGCATCGAACTGTCCGCCGTACCACTCGAGCTGCGGCGGATGCTCAGTGAGCCAGCTGTCACGCTGCGCGGCATCGGCGATCGCTGCCGCGAACTGCCGGCGCACCTCGGCGGAGGCCATGCCGACCGGGACGCCCACGCGACCCTCACACTCCAGCTCGTCCGGGACGGTCGACGACCATGAACCCGACCGAACCCGTCCGATGTTGAGTGCGTAGGCAATCGGGTAGTCCCGGAAGAGCGGATGGGCCCGTTCATTCAATGAGCGCTCCAGCTGCCGGAGCCGCCCCTCGACCAGCTCGAACTTCTCGATGGCGCTGACGCCCTCGTAGCGAACCGAGGCATGAGCCGATCGGCCGCTGATGCGTAGCCGGAATGTCAGCGCACCGGCCTGGGCTGGGATGAGGCGCAACCGCGTCGGTTCCAGGACGTACGCGGCGTCCGCCCGGTAGCCGCGTTCCGCCATGGCGAAGGTGCCAATGCCTCCATCCTCCTCGCCGACCACGCTCTGCAGGATCAGGCGACCACGGAGCGGCAGCCCGCTCTTCTTGATGGCCGCGGCCGCGCTGATGCCCACCGCGAGCCCCGATTTCATGTCGCACGCGCCACGACCGTACATCCGCCCCGCCTGGATGTGTGCCGACCAGGGAGAGGCATGCCAGGCCTGGCGGTCTCCGAGCGGGACGACGTCAACATGGCCGTTGAGGATCAGCGAGCGCTCGCCCTTCTGACCGAGCAGGCCGGCCACCAGCACCGCCTCCGTCCGCTCCACCTCCATTCCGGGAAATCGCGGACGGGCCTTGAGCCGGCTCACGTCGGCCTCGAACCGGTCGACCTCGAGGCCGGCCTCCTCGAGCGTAAGCGCTACGAGGTCCTGTGCCGCGCGCTCGTTCCCGGTCACCGACGGGACACGGACGAGATCCTGCGCCAGCCGGATGCACGCGTCAGTGTCCAGCGCCTGAAGCGCCCGGGTTTCTGGTCGCTCCGCGATCACTGGGTGAGTGTAATGGCGTCAGGCGGCCAGGTTGAGGGCACCGTCGCACTCGGGATAGCGAACGCAACTCAAGAAGACGCCGTATTTGCCACGTTTTGGCTCGACCGACGCCCTGCACTTTGGGCAGTGCCCAAACATGACGAGAAGATCAGCGCCGTCGATCAACTCGAGCTGAGGGACCTTGGCCGCAAATTCTGTGGCCTCCGGCGTAAAGACGCCGGAGGTCACGAAGAAGCCTTTCATCAATTTGCCGGCGGTGATCACGCCAACGAACTCCCGAACCTCACGCGCCTCAACGTATGCGCTGGGAAATCGCCGCTGCTTACACTGGACGATCGCCCGTTGTTTTGCTTTCCGAAGGAAAAGGTCGGTTCCACCGTCGGGACCGTGCTGGCCCACAAGCTCAGCTGACCAACCCTTCGCCGTGAAGCCGGCTGCGACGAGCCGCTCGAACTCGCGCCAGGACATTGAGCGGATCGTATCGAGCGACCGGCTTGAATCGAGCAGTCGCCACCAACCAAACCGTTTCATCTGCGCAGCGAGGGCCACGATGGCCACCAAATACGCTGCTACGAAGACGAAGAGCGGAACCACGAAGGCCGACCACTCCCAGAGGAGGAGCGACTGGCCGGCACCCCAGATCCTGCGGATCGCCAGTTGGGCCGCACCGTCGAGCACCAAGAAGAGGCCAATCGGTGCGGCGATGGCGATCTTGGGGCTAACTCGGGAGAACAACCTCTCCAGCAACTGCACGACATCCACGACCGCTTAAACGCTGGCGGCTCTCAGAAGATGCGCGAGGGCTCAGGGAAGGAACTGGTGCTGGCCCAGGTAAACGAGATACTCGGGCACGTTGAGCAGGTTGGTCAGACCGTAGACAAAGTTCCAGAACACGGCACTCACCGGTCCACCCTGCCAGAGCAGGAAGAAGAGGACCAGGAGCGGCAGCATCCCCAGCCGGTTGGCGAGGATCCGCAGATCGATCGACAGCCAGGGCGCGATGATCCCGAATCCGTCAAAGGGCGGAATCGGAATCAGGTTCAGCACCACCGCAGTGATCTGCAGGAACACGAGAAAAGCCAGTGCCGCCCAGAAGCGGTAGTCCCCGAATGGTGGAGCGCCGTGGAACACCAGGAAGGGCCACCCGGTCAGTCCGGCGAACAGCAGGTTGCCGAGCGGCCCCGCGGCCGAGGCGAAGGAACGCCAGCGATCGTTGCGGATGGCACGCTCATTCAGGTAGACGGCGCCGCCGGGCAGGCCGATCCCACCTATCAAGAGGAACACGACTGGCAGGGCGATGCTGAGCAATGGGTGCGTGTACTTGAGTGGGTTCAGCGAGAGGTAGCCGGCTGACGCCACCGACCGGTCGCCACCCAGGTAGGCGATGAACGCGTGGCCGAACTCATGAATGCAGAGTGACGTTATCCAACCACCGACCACGAGCAGGATGCTGAGCGGGATCGTCAGGGCCGGCGCGACCCCGGACCACAGCCCGGCGCCCCCGATGATCATGGCGCCGACCGGGATCGCGAAGACCGGGCTCACCCGCACTACTCCATCCAGTGCCGGGAGTGGCCGGCTGCGTAGGCCTTTGGTCGCGGACCCGGGCGTCGTCAGATACTGGCGGAGCGCATAGAAGGTCACGCCGGCTTTCTCCAGGACATCGGCGGTCGGCGTCGAGTCCTTGTAGAGCAGGGCGAGCAGCATGTGAAGCGGATCGACGCGATAGTGGCCGAGCTGCTCGGCTTCCCGATGGGCGTGGTTCAGCATGTAGCGGGTGGCGCTCCCAATCGGCACCGTCTTCCAGGACGATGGTACGGCGCTGCCGGCACCGACTCGAACCGACTCGATCCTCTCCATATCGGCACCGAGCTCTTCCAGAGCGCGACGGGCGGGATTCCGCGGTAGGAAGACGATGGCACAGAGGACATGCAGGGGTTCGACGGCGGCCGCCCCGACCTGCGCCGCGAACCGCTGCGCGAGTTCGAGCACATCTCGAGCGGAGTCGGTCAGAGGAATCTCTTTACTAATCTGCTTCGGCGTCCAGCCCTCGGCGGAGCCTTCGCCCATCGGTGGCGGCGTGGTGGCCATGATGCTTAGAACGATACGGTCCGCTGAATCCGCTTGGGCCGCGCGCTGCCGCTCAGGGCGTCTTGACGGTGCCGATGCGCATCCGAAGCCGGCCCTCGATCTGTCCCAACAGCCAGGCAGCGAATTGCTCGTGGGATGGGTATTGTTCTTTGACCAGCTCCAGCATCTCGTCGTGGATGTGGGTCAGTAGCTTCAGGAACTCGCTGTCGTCCATTCCCCACCTCCTCGGCCTCGGCATGCTGCACGCGGGCCCGGCTGGGCAAATTGTAGACGTCTCCGCGCAACAAAAAAAGCGGCCCGATGGCCGCTTTTCCCTCCGCGACGCCGCTAGACGTCCCGGTGCTCGACCTCCGTCACCTCGGTAGTGTGGTGGTGGTGCCGGCTACCGCCGTACATCCCTCCGGCCAGCAGGTTGTAGACGACGCCGATGATCGCCAGTAGGAGCAAAAGGAAGATGAGGGAGCCTCCGATGTGAAAGCCAACGCCGAGCAGCCAGAGGACGACGAGAACGGCCACGATTGTCCAGATCAGACTCGCCAAGAGTGCACCTCCGTCGGGTGGGTTGATTCGATCTCGCTCCACCGACTTGATATGAACGCTATCATCTATCATGGGTCAGCCATAACAGGGAGTCAAGGGTCGAATGGCGTAACCCTATCGCGCGCTCAGCACGAGGTAGCCGGAGATCGACAGCAGCACGAAAAGCGTAAGGATCCCCACCGCCGCGAAGGCGGGAAGGGCCGTGCTCTCGCCGTCGGACGCTTTCATGAGGATCAATCCTGCGCGCGGAAGTTGAAGCCCTCATGAGCGTGTCATATGAATTGCCTAAGTTATTTCCCTCCCCCGCTCGCGGGGGAGGGCAGGGTGGGGGCCCTGGTCGGGTGAGGTCAGTACCAGTAGTTGGAGCCTTCGGCCGAGCCTGAGCCGGCGGGGGCGGGCTCGTCCCGCAGTAGCCCCTTGGGCCCCGCGAGCGTGCGGACGGCTTGCTCCGTGCGCGCAATGAAGCTGTCGTAGTCCTCGCCCGGCTGCGGGTAGAGAGGATCGCCGAATTTCATGCTCGCGGCGTGCCGGCGTGGGATGCGGCGGAAACGGGGGAAGACCTCGTAGAGGCCGTCGATGTAGGCCGGCACGATCGGCACGCCGGCGTCGATGGCTAGGATGGCGGCGCCTTTTTTGAAGGTCCCGATGTTGCCGGTCCGGGATAACGTCCCCTCTGGAAAGATGACGACCGACCAGCGATGGGCGAGATGTTCCTTCAATCGATCCAACGCGGGCCGGGCGCCACCGGCTCGCGGAATCGGAAACGTGTTGATCAAAAGCTGCGTCAGGGCCGCCTCCCACTTGCGCTTGAAGATCGAGTCGGCGGCCGCTACCACGAACGCCCGGAAGCGGAAACGGTTGGGGAGCGCCTGCAGCATCACGACCGCATCCAGTGCGCTGCTGTGGTTGGAGACGAAGACGGCACCACCTTTGAGGGACTTCACCCGGTACTGGTCGATGACGGTGAGCGGCGAGAAAGCGCCCATCAGCGGAAAGATGAGGAAGGTTTGCAGTACGGCGCGCGCGCCGCGGATCGATCCGCTCTGGGTCCACCCGCGAACAGTCACCGGCGGCGGGCTTGTGGTTCCCAAATTCTTCCCTCGGGCGGGCCCGCCCAGCTAAAGTAGGTGCGCGGATGCCATGCCGGAACATCGCAAGCGTACCAACCGGGCGGCGATTGGGGAAGGGCCATTGAGGACCTTGACGACGCCCTGATGGCTCGCCCGCTTCGGGAGGCCGGCGTATCAGCCGAGATCAGTCGCAACCTGGCCCTCGAAATGGTCCGGGTGACCGAGGCCGGGGCTCTGGCCAGCGCCCGCTGGATGGGTCGCGGGGACAAGAACACCGCCGACGGCGCCGCGGTCGATGCCATGCGGCGGGCGCTCGGCATGATCCCGATGGACGGGGTGGTCGTCATCGGCGAGGGCGAGAAGGATGAAGCGCCGATGCTCTACATCGGCGAGCGGATTGGCACCGGCGAGCCTCCGCAAGTCGATGTGGCGGTCGACCCGATCGACGGCACGACTCTGCTCTCGAAAGGACTGCCGAACGCGATCTCCGTGGTGGCCATGGCGGCCGGGCGCGGTTCCCTCTACGACGCCAAGCACGTCCACTACATGCATAAGATCGCGACCGGCGCCGATGCCGCCGGATCGCTGAACATCGATGACCCCGTGGCGGTCAATCTGCAGCGCGTGGCCCGAGCGAAGCGGATGCGAGTCAGCAATCTCACGGTGGTCATCCTCGACCGGCCGCGCCACGAAGCGCTGATCAAGGAAGTCCGCGAGACCGGCGCCCGCATCAAAATGATCAGCGACGGTGACGTGGCCGGCGCCGTCATGACCGCCATCGATGGCACCGGTCTCGACCTGTTGATGGGGATCGGCGGATCGCCCGAGGCGGTGCTCGCCGCCGCCGCACTGAAATGCCTCGGCGGCGAGATCCAGTGCAAGCTCTATGCCCGCAATCCTGAAGAGAAAGAGAAGGCCGAAGCCGCCGGCGCCAAATTCGACCGCGTGCTTGGCATCGACGACCTCGTCCGCAGCGACGACGTCTTCTTCGCCGCGACCGGCGTAACCGATGGCGAGATGCTCCAGGGCGTCAAGTACCACATGAACTGGGCGGAGACGGAATCGCTGGTCACGCGCAGCCGGTCCGGCACCCTTCGCCGGATCTACGCGCGCCACCATTGGGGCTACAAGCAGCGGGAGTGGTTGGGCCAGCCCGAAGAAGGCTAGCCCGACGTTTCCCTCCCCCGCGCGCAGAATTTCCCTCCCCCGCTTGCGGGGGTGGGCAGGGTGGGGGTCTATCCGCGAAGACGCCAGCGATACACGAGGTAGGGGCCGAGGCTGAGGAATCCGCAGGTGATGGCGGCGTGGACCAGGACCGGGGCGAGCAATGATGGCGGCGACGGCTGCCAGAGATAAACCAGGCCCAGCG
>Ga0099827_10002510_pt1 | contig 10173 bp, 8 predicted proteins | sample CZO8metaG_FD_79339 | JGI IMG/M metagenome (GOLD analysis project Ga0099827, IMG submission 79339) | Vadose zone soil microbial communities from the Eel River Critical Zone Observatory, Northern California, USA - CZOApr15con1.8 metaG | ecosystem: Environmental > Terrestrial > Soil > Vadose zone ...
CCAGCGCCCAATCGACCGCGAAGTAAAGGCCGTAGCCGACCCCATATGCGACACCCAGCGCGAAAACAAGCGGGATCGCCGTCGGATACAGGGCGATGAACACGATGGCCACGAAGGCCTGGGCCGCACCCGCGAGGTAGACGAAGATCTTGCGCCGGTGAATCCGGTCGGAGAGCAGGCCGCCGAAGAAGCCAAATGGGATGGCCGTGACCACGACTACGAGAAGCCAGTTGTCGGTGAACGTGGCGGGGTTGGTCGTGGAAGGCAGCACCACGTCGCGGAAGAAGTTCACGAGGAAGTAGAGGACTGCAGTGATGCCCGACGAGATCATCAGCCGGGTGAAGATCACCCACGCGAAGTCGCCTTCGTGAAGCGGCCGGAGAAACTCGCGGACTGTTTCGCCGAGCGGGCGGCCCGGGTGGAGGACGACAGGGGTTTCCCCTTCGCCCCTGGCCGCCCAGACCGTCGGGATGAGGCTCAAGAGGGCGACCCCACCCATCACCAGGTACGACGCGCGGCTGCCGCCCATCAACGACGTGACACCCAGACCGCCGCCGATTCCAAGCTGCGTCATGGTGGCCAGGAATCCGCTTGCCTTGCCGACCTCCTGCGCCGGCACGACGTCCGGAATGATGCCGGCGTAGGCCGCTCCGGCGGCGTTGAAGAAGAACTGGATGATCGCGTACCCGACCAGCACCTCGACGTAGTTGTTGGCGAGCATCAAGACGACAAGGCCGGGCAAGGTGAGGATCGAGCCGGCGACCATGATCGGCCGTCGCCGTCCAAACCGGCTGTGGAGGCGATCGGACCACGCACCAACGAGTGGAGGCACGGTCATCGCGAGCAGGCCGCCGATACCGAGGGCGACGCCGATGGCCGTGTTCTGCGATCCCTTCGGCACCACGGAATCGATCTGGTTCTGGATCAGGACGGTGGTGAGGGGGATCCAAAGGAAGTTACTTCCAAACCAGAAGGCGCTGAGCCCGGCGTGCCGCAGATTGCCAAAAGCCGCTTCGGTGGGCCCTCCAACCGCGGCTGCCGTGACCACCGCGCAAGGCTACTGTTAATGGGGTTCCTGTGCGGGTGAGAAACCTGTAACCTTTGGCGGCCTCCATGCCATCCATGTTTTCGCGGGCAAAAACGGTCCTGTTCGATGTGCCGAGACACGGCAAGCTGGCTTACTGCCTGATGCGCGACGAGCGGATTCCGGCGGCGCCGAAAGCGGTGCTGCTCGGGGCGCTCGGCGTGATCGTGAGCCCGCTCGACTTCCCGGCCTGGATACCGGTACTGGGCGAGCTTGACATGCTGGCGCTGGGGATCCTCGCGGTCGAGACATTCGTCGCCGCGTGCCCGGAGGAAATCCGGCGCGAGCACGAAGAGGCGCTGAAGATGAAGCAGAGCATTTGGGACCGCGACGTCCGCGATACTGTGGGTGCCGCCCGCCATGGGGTGGGGCGTTTGGTCGATCGAATCCGTTCGCGAGTCCGCCACCGCGACGAATATCAATCCATGTCGGAGGTCGGGTGAATTGCGGGTCTTGCTGACAAAGGACGTCGACAACCTCGGTCGCGCCGGGGACGTGAAGGAGGTCGCGGACGGATACGGCCGCAACTTCCTGCTCCGCCGCAAGCTGGCGGTGTCCGCCGGCAAGGGGGCGGAGACCGAAGCGAAGCGGCTGCGCGACGCGGCCGTCAAGCGTGAGACGAAGGACAAGGACGAGGCGCAAGCCGTCGCGGACGATATCGACAACAAGACTGTCGTCGTGCGGTTGAAGGTCGGGGCCGAGGACAAAGCGTTCGGTTCGATCACGAACCAGGACATCGCTTCAGCCCTGAAGGCTCAGCACCGCGTGGAGATCGACCGGCACAAGATCGACCTGAAGGAGCCGATCAAGACGCTGGGCGAACACCAGGTCTCGCTCAAGTTGCACCGCGACGTGAGCGCTCACGTCAACGTGATCGTCACGCAGGACCGTTAACCGCACCGGCATGGCGACCACGCTTCCACTCGCCGCAGGGCGGGTACCACCGCACGACCTCGACGCGGAGATGTCGATCATCGGGTCGATCCTTCTCGACCCGCTTTCGATCGCCAAGGTGCTGCAGTTCCTCCACCCCGAGGACTTCTATCGCGAGAACAACGGTCAGATCTACCGCGCCGCGCTGGACCTGTTCGCGGCCGGGGAACCCATCGACAACGTCACGCTCGCCGCGCAGCTGCAGCAGATGGGTTTGCTCGACCGGGTCGGTGGCCGCGCGCAGCTGGCGTCGATGCAGAGCGCGGTGCCGACCGCGGCAAACATCGAGTACTACGGGCGGATCGTCAAGGAGCGGGCGTACAAGCGCCGGCTGATCTCCGCGGGCGGAAACATCGCCGGCTACGGGTACGACGATTCGATCGAGGCCGAGGACGCGATCAACCAGGCGCAGTCACTGGTGTTCGGCGTAGCGGACGACCGCGACCAGCGGGAGCTGGCGCGGCTGTACGACTTGCTTGGTCCCGCGATGGAGCGGATCTCCATGCAGATGGAGAGCGGGCAGGGAGTGGTTGGTATCCCGTCGGGATTCCACGACCTGGACCGCATGACAAGCGGGTTCAAAGATTCGGACCTGATAATCGTCGCGGGGCGGCCGTCGATGGGCAAAACGAGCCTCGCACTGAACGTTGGTTTGCATGCGGCACTTGAGGCCAAGAAATCAATCGCGATTTTCAGTCTCGAGATGTCAAAAGAGCAACTGACCGAGCGTCTTTTGACGGAGCAAGCTCAGATAGATGCTCAGCGAATGCATCGTGGCCTTTTGACTGAGGCAGAGTTTGATCGCGTGTCGAATTCTCTAGGGCCGCTCGGTGAAGCTGCGATCTACATCGATGACACGCCGGTGATGGACGAGCTGAGCCTTCAGTTGAAAGCTCGCCAGGCCAAGATGCGACACAACGTCGACATGATCATCGTCGACTACCTTCAACTGATGCATGGGCGCGCGCGCGGCGATGACAACAGAGTCCAAGAAGTCTCAGCCATCTCACGCGCTTTGAAAGGCCTCGCTCGAGAGCTTCGTATACCTGTGATTGCAATTTCTCAGTTGAGCCGCGCACCCGAACAGCGACCCGACAAGCGTCCGATTTTGAGCGACCTGCGCGAGTCTGGTTGTGTCACCGGAGACACCCCGGTTTACTTGCCTGACTCAGGCACTTACGTTCCGATCAAAGAGCTCGTCGGCAAGTCGGGATTCAACGTTCTCGCGCTGGACAAGGGCTGGTGGCGACTGGATTCGAGGAGGGTCACCAACGTCTTCGCGACAGGCACGAAGCCGGTGTTCATGCTCACAACTCAGCTCGGGCGTTCAGTTCGTGCCACCGCCAATCACAAGTTCCTGACAATGGCCGGTTGGCGGCGTCTTGATGAACTGAAGACCGGCGACCACATCGCGCTGCCGCGAATTCTTCAGGGCCCGGACCGCGACACGATGAGTCGGGAAGAACTGGGACTGTTGGGCCACCTCATCGGCGACGGCTGCACGCTCCCCACTCATGCAATTCAGTACACGACGAAGGATCCGACGCTAGCAGAGGAGGTCGTGAGGCTGGCGAAGGACGTGTTCGGCGATTTAATTCGGCCGCGGATTCACCCCGAAAGGACCTGGATCCAGGTTTATCTGCCTCCGACCCGCCATCTGACTCATGGTGTGCGCAATCCGATTCGGGTTTGGTTGGAAGAGCTCCGAGTCTTCGGATTGCGCTCCTACGAAAAACGGATACCCGAGAAAGTCTTTAAGCAATCGGCGTTGGGCATCGCCTGTTTTCTCCGCCATCTGTGGTCAACCGATGGGTCGGTGCACCTATCGCACGGCATTGCTCACTACGCAAACGTGTACTACGCCAGCAGCAGTCGACAGCTTGCTCGAGACGTCCAAGGCCTCCTGCTGCGTATAGGTATCAACTCCAGAATTTCGACTCACTCACAAGGCACCAAAGGGCGCGACCAACACCACGTGACGGTCAGCGGCCAGCACGACATCCACGTATTTCTCGAGCTGGTGGGGGTCCTTGGCGAGAACAAAACTCTGCACAAGGCCGCGATTCTTGAGTATCTCGGCGCAAAGCGGGAGAACACTAATCGGGACGTAATTCCCGCTGTCGCGTGGCAGATGCACGCCATTCCAGCCATGACGGCTGCGGGTATTACAACTCGAGCAATGTATTCAGGCCTGGAAACCTCCTACGCCGGCACTGGGATCTACAAGCAAAACCTGAGCCGGGAGCGTGCTCGAAGGCTGGCAGCAACCGTTCGCTCGGACGAATTGGAACTCCTGGCGACGAGCGACGTGTACTGGGACAGGATCAGGTCAGTAGAACCTGACGGAATTGAGGACGTATACGACCTCACCGTAGAAGATCTACATAATTTCGTGGCAGGAAATGTGATACTCCACAACTCGATTGAGCAAGACGCGGACGTAGTTATGTTCCTGTTCCGACCCGAGTACTACAAGTCCGACGAGAAGCCTGGGGTGGCAGAGATCATTGTGGCTAAGCATCGCAATGGACCGACCGGGATGATCGAGCTCAAGTTCCGCCGCGACCACACCCGCTTCTACAACCTCGAGACGAGGCGACCCGAACCCGGGACCGAATAATGAGGGGAAACAGCCTGTTTCCCCTCATCGCGCCGTCGGCAAAGCCGACCCGGCCGCATGCGGCCGGGCAAGCGGCGCTGCTCCCCTTCCGGTTGATTGGTCTGAGCTAAGAAACCTGTGGTCATCATCCTGGTCGGCGGCCAGTGGGGCGACGAGGGCAAGGGCAAGGTCATCGACTACCTGGCCGCCAAGGCCGACATGGTCATCCGCTCCCAGGGCGGCAACAACGCCGGCCACACCGTCATCACCGAGCACGGCGAGTTCAAGTTCCAGCTCATCCCCTCCGGCATCCTCTACCCCCACTGCACCTGCATCATCGGCAACGGCGTCGTCGTCGACCCGATCGTCCTCCTGAAGGAGATCGCCCAACTAAGAGAAAGAAAGGTCGAGCCGAAAAACCTCATCGTCAGCGAGCGCGCCCACATGGTCATGCGCTATCACCCTCTCTTCGACCAGCTTGAGGAAGAGGTCAGAGGCGACGACCGGCTCGGCACCACCTGGCGCGGCATCGGGCCCGCGTACGCGGACAAGATCCGCCGGATCGGATTCCGCATCGGCGACCTCCAGAAGGATGCCTTCATGCGCAAGAAGCTCGCCTTCGTCGTCGACCAGGTCAAGAACCCGATCCTGACCAAGCTCTACGAGAAGGACGCCTATGACTGGTCGCAGATGCTCGACGAGTACCTGGGCTACGCCAAGCACCTCGACCCGTATATCAAGGACACCTTCCCGATCATCCAGGACGCGCTCGACAACAACAAAAAGATCCTTCTCGAGGGCGCCCAGGCGACGATGCTCGACCTCGACTTCGGCACCTACCCCTACGTGACCAGCTCCAACCCCACCGCCGGCGGCGCCCTGACCGGCAGCGGCATCGCCCCCACCAAGGTCGACCTCACGCTGGGTGTGTTCAAGGCCTACACGTCGCGCGTCGGCTACGGCCCATTTCCATCCGAGCTTCTTGACGAGGTGGGGGACCAGATCCGGGAGCGTGGCCACGAGTTCGGCACGGTCACCGGCCGACCGCGCCGCATCGGCTGGTTCGACTCCGCCGTCGCGCGCTACTCGGTCCGCCTCAACGGCGTCAGCGTCGCTGCCCTGATGCGGCTGGACATCCTGGACGACCAACCGCTCCTCAAGATCTGCACCGGTTACGAGTTTCGAGGCAAGAGATACGACCACCCCATCGCCAACATCTCCCACTACAAGCACTGCACACCGACCTACAAGGAGATGAAGGGATGGGAGCAGCCGATCGGCGCAGCCAAATGCTGGGACGACCTGCCGCAGCCCTGCCGCGACTACGTCGAACGGGTCGGAGAGCTCATCGGCGCGCCGATCCAGCTCGTCGGCACGGGCCCCCGACGGGACCAGTTCGTAACGCGCGGTGCCGAGCTCTTCGACTAAGGCGGTCGCAGCCAAGCTCAGCTGGCCGCAGGTCCACGCCTTTCGGCTCCAACGCCATCACCTCGCACGGCGAGCGTCCCTCAAAGAGATGGCATCAGTGGTCGGTGCGATCGGCGGCGCGCAGGCCCAGCTGATGTCCGCAGCCGAGCTCCAGATCGCTGTACGGGTCGACTGCAAAGTCACCGACGTCCGCAATGCCCTATGGACAGATAAGACACTGGTCAAGACCTGGTTGATGCGCGGGACGCTGCATCTCGCGCGCGCTGCCGACCTGCCGCTGTACACAGCTGCGATGGGCAAGCGATGGATCCACGTCAGGCCCTCGTGGCTGAAATTCATGCAGGTGACGGAGACGGAGCTCTGGAAGATCGTCGACGAGATTGGCACCGCGGTCGACGGCACCCCGATGACGCGGGAGGAGCTGATCGCGGTGGTCGGCAAGGGCAAATCAGCGCGCGTGCGCGAGCTGCTCAAGTCGGGATGGGGAGGCATGCTCAAGCCGGCGGCCCGCAACGGCCAACTGTGCTTCGGTCCAAACCGCGGCCAGAGCGTCACGTTCGTCAGCCCCCAGAGGTGGCTGCCGAGATGGCGTGAGGTCGATCCCGAGGAAGCGATCGTCGAGATGGCCCGTCGCTACCTCCGCGCCTACGGCCCGGCGACCAAGAGCGACTTCGCGCGTTGGTGGGGCGCCTGGCCTGGCGTCGCCAACGCCGCGTGGTCAGGACTCGCGAAAGAGCTGGTTCCAGTTTCGGTCGAGGGCGTTCGCGCCGAGATTCTCGCCGGCGACCTTGACGCCCTCCGGAACGCGAAGATCGGTGACTCTGTTCAGCTGCTCCCGTTGTTCGATCCCTACCTGATGGGCTACGCGACCCGCGGCCATCTCTTTGACGCCGTGTACGCGCCCAGAGTCAGCCGGACCGCAGGCTGGATCTCGGCGGTCGTCCTCGCCGGCGGCCGCGTCGTAGCGACGTGGACGCACGCGGTCCGCGACAGCACCCTGCACATCTCGATCGAGCCGTTTCAGAAGCTCGCGCCGAATGTCATGCCCGAGGTCCGGCACTGCGCCGCGGCACTTGCCCGCGCAATGGGGCTCAGCGAGACCGCTCTCAGCCAGCGCGCGAGATCGTCTTGACGACGCGAAGGTTTGCCTCGCGCTGGCGCAACCGTCGTGTTCGCTTCCAGCGATCCAATGTGACGGAAGCGGCCCAGTACAGGATGACCACCACGACCATCACGGCCTGGATCGTGGCCACCGTCAGGAAAGCCGCTTCGATTCCATACCCGTTGCGGCGCAGGCCGATGGCGAACAGCCCCGCCGCAAACCCGAGCATGGGCCGGAGCGCCCAGGAGTCCGGGAGCAGTCTCCGGTCGGCCAGGAGCAGGCCGGCCACAAACCAGGTCGGTCCGCTGTCGAGCTGGAACACGATGTCCCACTGGAAGGCGTAGATCGTGACCAGCGATCCAGCGAGAAACGCGACCAGGACCACCAGGCTCACGCGGCGCGCGTAGGCGAGCCAGGCGACGCCAACCGCCACCGCGAGCAGCGAGGTCGCGAAGGTCGGGCCCGCGACGTTGCCGACGTACAGCCTGATCGGGTCGAGCGTCCATGCCGACTGATGGAACAGCTGGTACCAGGTGTCGATCGGATCCCTGGGGTTGGTGGTGCCGTTCGGATCGAAGTAAGCGAGCGGGGCGCCTCTGGTGATCAGCGCGACCGCGGCAAACGCGAGCAAACCGGCCTGTGCGCGGATCACTGGCATGTAGCGGGCGTGGAGCAGTTCCAGCACCACGGCCAAGATCGCGATCTCGATCGAGGTGGCGAGGCTTGCTCCGGCGCCGACCAGGGCCACCCCGAACAGCGCCGCGATCAGCGTGCCGGCTCCTGGATGCCGCCCCTGGTGGCGCCACATCCAGCGCGCCACGATCACGCCGGCCGTCCCGGCCGCCACCGCGACCCCCAGCATCTCGAGCGCCGGCAGTCTGAAGATGATCAGGCCGGCGGCGATCGGGGGCAGCAACGCGATGCCGGTGACGAGGTCGTCCGGCAGTGTCGCGGGCCTGAAAGCTGCTCGATCGAGCAGGTGACCCAGCTTGACCACCCACGAACTCAGCGGCCTGGCTTTGAGTTCGCGGGACGCCCCGGACAGCACGTGGGGATTGTAGGCAAACGACCCCTCCTGGCGATCGGGTCAGGAGGAGCCCGGAATGCGGCTTGGGTGATAATCGGCAGGCTCGTGTCGCTTCTTGGCCGACGTCTTGCCGCGACCGTGGTGGCGTTGTGGGTGGTCCTGGTCGGGGCTCTTGGCGTGGTCGCAGACGCGCCGGCGGACTCCACATGGACGCCGCTGAAACCTCTTCCGCATCAAGGTCGGACGGCCGTTTTCGCCCTGGCGGTCGACCCTGCCAACAACCAGGCGCTGGTTGTGGGGACCTCGGACGGTTCGCTGCTGCGGAGCACAAACGGTGGGACGGCCTGGACCCAGGTCCGCGCGGGCAGGGCGAATGTGACCACGATTGCCTTCAGCCCCTTCACCTCAAGGCTAGTGCTGGCGGGAACCCGGGGTGGAGGCGCGCTCGCCAGCCGCGACGGCGGAGCGACGTGGGCGGCGGCGGCAGGACTGGAGGGTCGCAACGTGCGGGCATTCGCGTTCGCGCTCACCCTCGTCGCCGCTGGCACCGACCACGGCGTCTACGTCAGCACCGACGGTCTCAGCTGGACGCCGTCCGGCCTGTCCGACCGCAGCATCAACGCGCTGGCCGTGGAGGCGATCCACGCGCCCGTGAGGTTGATTGCGGGAAGCGATCTCCAGGGTGCAGGCGGGGGCCTGCCGCTCTTCCAGAGTCTCGATGCAGGCGTGTCCTGGACGCAGCTGAGCCCGCCGATCAGCGGCACCATCACGGTGAGGCTGGTGGCCGGGCCGCTGCCGCCGACCGGAAATGTCCGGCCGCTGGTCGTGGGCACCAACACCGGGCTGTTCGCATCCAGCGACAACGGCGCGTCGTTCACGCCGCTGAGCGGCGGCGGGCTGCTGCCAACGACCGACTACACGCAGGTCAGCTTCATCACCGACCATCACGACCGCTTTTACGCCGCGAGCGACGGCGGTGGATCGGGATCGGGCGGGATCTGGCGGACGAAGGACGCCGGTAAGACATTCGCCTCGCTGCAATCGCCCGAGCCGGCAGTCACGGCGCTCGCGGTCTCGAATGACGAGCAACCGACGCTGTACGTCGCGACGTTTCACCCGTCGACGCACATTCCATCGCTCTGGGTCTATCACGACACCGGCGGGACTCCTCAAGGCCCGCCTGCTCAGCAGTCACCCGCCTCGAGCGGGGCGCGCACGGCGCGTTCGGGCGACTCTAACTTCCTGGGCAAGATATTCGCTTCGCCGCAGCTGCCCTATATCGGTCTGGGTCTCGGTGCCCTCGCTGTGATCCTGACCGCCGTCGTCGCCCACCTGCGCGCCCGCCCCAGATAGGCCGCTATGCTCGCTCGGTTGACCACTCCACATGATCGTTTGCGTGAGCTGGGCATCACCCTTCCTCCGCCACCGCCACCTGCGGCTTCGTATGTGCAGACAAGGCTCGTGCCGATTCGCGACGGTCGCGCGCTGCTGTATGTCGCGGGTCAGATCTCGCGCGATGGGGACCAGCCGTTGACCGGCAGCTGTCCGGACGAAGTACCCGTCGAAGAAGCGGCGCGTCGTGCGAGGCAGTGCGCCCTGGGTGTGCTGGCACAGATCGAGTCGGCAGTCGGACTGGACAGCGTCGAAGAGGTGACGCAGCTGATCGGTTTTGTGCTCTCCGCGGACGGGTTCGGCGACCAGCCGAAAGTCATGAACGGTGCATCGGACCTGTTCGTCGAGGTGCTCGGGGCGGCCGGGAAACACACTCGCGCGGCGGTCGGGACCAACGCGTTGCCTTTTTCCGCGACGGTTGAGATCGCGGCGGTGGCGGTTGTCCGCACCGGCTGAGACGAAGCCAGGACGCCGCAGTCCTGGCGTCCTCCTGATCGGAAGTCTCCTTTATCTCTCGGTCATCTTCGGAGTGATGCTGTGGCGCGGCATCTCGATCGAACCCGAATGGGTGGTGCTCGCCCTGCTTGTCATCGCCATCGCCCTGGGAC
>Ga0099827_10002520_pt1 | contig 10157 bp, 8 predicted proteins | sample CZO8metaG_FD_79339 | JGI IMG/M metagenome (GOLD analysis project Ga0099827, IMG submission 79339) | Vadose zone soil microbial communities from the Eel River Critical Zone Observatory, Northern California, USA - CZOApr15con1.8 metaG | ecosystem: Environmental > Terrestrial > Soil > Vadose zone ...
CACTTTCTTCGGTTTGCCATCTTCCGATACTGTGAAGTCTTTGGATTCTAGATCGAGCACCGCATGGCCGTGCGAATCTGTCGCCACGACATCGAGCATGACCAGACGCGTGGTGACCCTGAGCACGGTAGCCGACTCGTAAGCGGCTCCGGACCGCGCGACTTGCACCTCTGCCGGTGGCGCCTGCGGAGTTTCAGGAGGTGCGGAGGGCTGCGCTTGCGCGGAGGGAGGGGGAGTGCCTGGTTTCTCCGCGGGTGTTTGCTGCGCTGAAGCCGCCGGTGCGGCATCGGCCGGCGTCTGCTCACGGGAATCGGCGCTGAAGGGAAGCGCCAGGCAGTGGGAAAACACAGCGATGGCAAATAGCTGCCGCCACTTCAGGGGAGTCATGGTGATTCTCGCTTTCAGCACTGCTCGTCATTGATTTTACTCTTCAGCAGCCATTGCGGGGAGAGCCTCATCTTCTTCAGCATTTTTTCAGATAAGCAGGCATGACCTTGCGTAATCGCCGCACCCAAAATAGCAACTAACCTGTTCGCTTTTTTCGCCTTCTAATTCAGGAGTGAGCTCACAATAGACAAGACAGTGTCTTCGAAGTGTGCTCAGGGTGGACAGCATGGAAAGCAGTTCGCGAAGCGCAAGCACGATTGCCGCCGCGGTTTTGGCCGTGGGCACGCTAGGCTTCAGCGCGCCCGGTTGGGCGCAGAGATCCATTTCTGATCTGGAGGCTCCCGCGGGCAAAACCGATTCCGCATCCACGGATGCAAGCCATGCGGATACAAGCCATGAGGTGCGCCTGCTGACCCGGCGCGAGGGCCGCGACCTTGTAGACCTTGCTTTGACGCAGACGGCAATTCCCGAGGAGAAGCCCGACTGTTCGCACCTGGTCCATCAGATATTCGATGCCGCTGGCTTCGAGTATCCCTATGCCACCTCCTACCAGCTTTATGCCGGAGTACCTCAATTTCAGCGGGTGCAGAGTGCGCAGCCGGGTGACTTGATTGTGTGGCAGGGGCACGTGGGAGTGGTGGTGGACCCGGCGGAGCGCTCGTTTTACAGTTCAGTGGGCTCGGGCCTCGAGACCGAGCAGTACGATAACGACTACTGGCGTCAGCGCGGGAATCCGCGGTTTTACCGCTATCTGGTGGCGGCTTCCAGCGATGCGGCGCTACGCAAACCGGCAACCAGGGTCGCAAGGGAAAGCAATGCAGAGCCGCCGGCCGCCAGCCGTGTTGCGGCCAAGGCAGCCACGGGGGAGTTACGCGGCACTGCAATCCATGACGGCATGGATGAAACTGCCGCGATCTTCCTGGTTCCTGCAGACATCCCTGTTCCCGCCTCTCACCCCAGGCCCGCCGCCGCCGATGTGAGCGAAGCTATTTCTGAGTTGACCAACCAGTCGGGAAACATTCTGCGCGGCAACGACCCAGCCACGCTGTCTTCACCGGTCATCATCTTCGATCAGCTTCAGGTTGAAAAGGTGGAGTTCCATCACGACAAGAGCTGGGCCAATGTCCGCCTTGATTATCACGTGGAGCTGAGCCAGGGGCAGGTGCACAGCCAGCACCGCAGTGAAAAGCGGCGTTGGGAATTGCAGCACAGGGAAGATGGCTGGGTGGTGGTGAATCCCACCGATCGCGTTTACATCCCCGCCGATACCGCCGCCCAGATCATCAGCGAACGTCTCTATAGGTTGACGAAAAAGAGCGCGGACAACCGCAGCCAGCAGGCCAGCCTCGCCCGGCTGCTGGACGCCGTGTTCAATTAGAGCCGACTCAGGTTGTCGGCCAGTCCCCGGTCGGGTGGGGTACAAGTAACTAGCCGATCAGGCGCTGCTGAGATGTGCCGCAGCCGCGTCATCACTGGCGAAAGTCAAGCTCAGGCGAGGGGACTAGCAGGACTGTTTTGCGTGCCCTCCAGCTTCCAAGTGTCAGGAAATGTCCCTGCTCTATTCTGTCAGCCATGTGCCCGAAGCAGTTCTCAGTTCCCGGTTCTCAGTTCTCAGGGTTAACCGTCAGCATTCAGCCATAACCCAGAAAAACCACGCCGCAGATGAACGCGGATTTACGCAGATTTTGGCAAATGTCGATCAATTGATTAGGGGAGGGGTACTAGTAACTGGCCGTCCAGGCTCCCCGGAGCGGGCGCAAACCCGCGTCATTACTGGCGAAAGTCAAGGCCAGGCAGGGGGGCTAGCAGGACCGTTTTGCGTACCCTCCTGCTCCCAAGTGTCAGGAAATTTCCCCGGTCTATTCTGTCAGCCATGTGCCCGGTCTGTGACCCAGAGCATCAGGGGACGAGGGAGGGTACAAGTAACAAGCCGATCAGGGCGCTCCGAGATGCGCCGCAGCCTCGTCATTACTGGCGAAAATCAAGGTCAAGGCGAGGGGCTAGCAGGACCGTTTTTGCGATTCAGGACACCGCGTGTGGTTCCTGCAGAGCGGGCTTTCTAAAGCCATCCAAAAACTAGATTTCCAATGAGCTTAAGGGCCAAAAAGGCCCTGCATTCTGGAATGCCGGAATACAATCCAAATATTGTAATGATGATCTAATTTTTTTTATGGGCGGTCAACGGTTTGATATCAAAGTTTTCGCAGCCGGTTCCGTCAGCGGCTATTGGCACCGGGGCTGAAGCCCATTTGGGTTGCCATCGTAACGCAAGCCTAAAGGCCTGCTCTTCCACGGTGGGTGGATACAGTAACTATGGAACCGCTATAGAGGGCGCTACTTTGATCTGTTAACTGCCTTACTTGGGCAGGGGTGGGCACTTGCTGGTGGCCAGGCTGCGCAGCTTTTGCAGGATGTTGGCGCGGGTCCTGGCGTAGGATTTCTTGTCGTCAAAAAGCTGGGTCGCCAAATGCGTTCCCATGGCGAGTGAGTTCATCTCTGATGCCAGTTGAGCGGCGTCGACCTTGGGATCGAGTTGTCCGGCCTTCTGCGCCGCTTCGATGGCGCGCTGCAACTTCGCAATCCAGCCTTGCATGATCTCGGCGATACGGTTGCGAATGGCCCCCCTGCGGCTGTCGAATTCGAAGGCCGCGGCGGTAAAGAAGCAGCCGCCGAGGAAGACGCGCCGCTCCACATGCGACAGCCAGCCGTCGCACAGCGCCCACAACTGCGGCATGCCCTCGGGGTTGGCCATGGCCGGCTGCACGATCTGTTCCATGAAGATCTGCCGCGCCGCTTCGATGGTCTCGAGTTGCAGCTCGAGTTTGGAGCCGAAGTGGGCAAACAGGCCGCTCTTGCTCATGCTGAGCTCTTCGGCGAGGCGGCCGATGCTGAGCCCTTCAAGCCCTTCCACGGAGGCGAGATTGACGGCGCAACGCAGAATGGCCGCTTTGGTGCGCTCCCCGCGGGGCTGGCGCGCCGAAATTTTTCGGGAGGATGGGGATTGCCGGGCCATCTGGCGAGAGTATAGCAGGGAAAATAAAAAAGCACGAACGTTCGTTTTTATGGTAGAGTGCTTTGCACAAGGGGACGCAACCGATGAAGCCTCAAGCACAGCGCCTTTGCCTCGGTCTCTTATTGCTGGTCCTTCCGTTCGGGCGAAATTCACTCGCCGCCCAGGAGGTGCCACTGGAGCGCTGTGACCGCCTGCCGGCCATACGGGTTGAGGTCGCCGGACACAAGCCCATGTTGTTCCTGGTGGATACGGCCGCTACCTCGCTGCTCAATCTGCAGTCGTTTCTCTTGGGCGACGGCCGCGAGGTTGCGATCAGCTCTTATCGCGGCACCGCCAATACCCGTGCCCGTGAAGTCAGCCCTCCGGAGATGAAGATCGGCAGCTACCACCTTGTGGGCGTGAAGATGATGGCCATCGATCTTTCGGCATTGGGCGCGAGTTGCGGCCGGCGCATCGACGGAATCCTGGGCGCCGATCTGCTGGAACGAATGGGAGCCACCATTGACTTCAAACGCGGCGTGGTGCATTTCATGACCGCCGAAGAACGGCGCAGCGAAGAATTGGTCGCCGAAGTCAACCGCGATGTCGAGCGCTGCCTGGGCGCGTTGCATGCGGGAGACGAGAAAGAGCTGGGTGAATGTGTCGATTCGGAGATAACACTCTTTGCGGGGAACAGCGCAGTCTACCGGCGGGAGCAGGCGCTAGCTTGGCTGCGGGAGCACTGTTTCCGGATGCGGTCTGGAGTTGGCGCCGGCGCTGAGGTCCACGGCGACGTGCATGCAGTCAATTTTCACGTTGTTGGTGAGGCGGTGTGGTTTGAATACGATTTCGGTTTTAACGTGGGCGACGATTTATTACATCAGCGCGGTATGGCCATGTGCCATAAACGCGACGGCCGCTGGCGGGTCGCCGGCATCAGCCCAGCGACGGCGCAAGCGGAGATAACGACGAAGAAATAGTCCTGTCGAAACCTAACTATTATTGAGGTGAGCCGATATTCTTTGCGCGGCCAATGTTCAGGTAATAGTACTCAAGAATGACGTGGAGGATCGCGATGAGAAAAAGGCCAAGAACGCAAGCGATGATGATCGGCTTGGCCGCCTGCTGTGTGACCGGCACTAATCCGCTGACAAGCATAGTGGCCACTATGACAGCAAATGAATAGCGCAAAGCCAGAATCGAACCAGGCGTGCCATCGACAAACTGGATTCTGACGCTTGGGCGCGCGATCCGCACGGCCCGCCCCGTGCGTTCATATACATCCAACACTTTAAAATAGACGAAAGCAATGGCAGAGAAGATGGCAATGATCGGAAGGGCATACAACCAGCCCTTGGAAGCGAACGATACCCACAGAACAATCACGATCACAATGGCAATTGTAAGCAGGACTATTGGAAAGGGTACTCCGCGAGGAAAAGTATGTGTTTTGCGGCCGCCCGGCATGTTCAGAGTTTACTCTAACCAGCAGTGAGTGGCATTATTCACCGAAAACGAAACGCCCCAGCTCGTCTCCCAGTTGCTTAACCTGTTTGGGGTCGTCAGAATGGCGGAAGCGCTCGGCGAGTTCAAAGAATGCCTTTTCTTTCAGTTTGCGAGCTTCGAGTCCTCAGGGGCTGAAGCCGCATTTCTAGCGACCTGAACGGCACGACTAAAGTCCTGCCCTGATACATGTCTTCTCGCCCCACGAGTTTTCCGCAAGCCTCTGACGCCCGTGTGGGCAAGATGCCCAACACGACAGCCGGCGAGACGCCGGCGCTACGGCACAGCCGAGGACGGCTGTATTACTATGTCCTAAATTCTTTTCTTTTCGCGACGATTTTCAGGGGTCGGCAGGCCAGGGCTGAAGCCCAATTCTTAAAAAGCTTTCCCCGGCCTGAAGGCCGGGCTCCCACCGTGCGTCGCAAGCGACGCGTCAATAGCATTGCGGCTTGCCGTGCTGTGCCACACGGGTCTCCCGCTCTTGCACATCTTCTTTGCCCGACGAGTTTTCTGCAAGCTCTGGAGTCGTGCCCTGATACAAGACCTGTTTTTGAAAACAAGCTGTGGACGTTGGCGGCAGAAAATTACAGATTGAGATTGAAGCTGGCGGCATGGGAGGGCAACGTTACTCTCCGCCTTCCATAGCCATCTAACTGTTCTATAATCCCCTCCCTATCAGGGAGCTCTATTCCGGAACAGAATTGTTGGACTCCGCTCAAATCGAGAAATGGCAGCCACAGAAGAAAGTTTCCCTTCTGCTGATCCTATGTACGGCAATCCTGCTTAGCGCTCTTCTTGGAGCACGCTTCCTGCCTCCTATCAATGACTGGATCTCAGGGCCGGCGGAGCCTGTGCGGGCAATCGCGGAACAATTGGCCAAAGGAGTTGCAGCAGCTACAGGCAAGGAAGGCCCGGTCATTGTTATCCATAGCGAAAATGTTACCCATAGCGGCAATCAAAATTGCCAGAACGCGCAGCATGATTCTTCGACAGATTACTACGTCACTCTTTACGTAATCACGTATTCCGAGCAGTCCCGTGCTGTCTGCCTGACCACATATGTCCATTTCTTGAGGAACCAACAAGCCAACACGGTTCTCATCAGTGAGAGTATGGGACGCAACTACGGCTATCCGCTGCCTGCGCCGATCAAAGCCATGCCTGCCGGCAACCGGCTCACGACATATCCTCAACAGTATCTTTTGCTCTTGCATTGGAGGACGACGCCTAAATTTCCCCTCCAGCACGCGCAAGAATTGTATGCGCATACGCGCCACTATGCCCCCAATGAGGATGGCTCAACCACCCACGCGGATCTTGAACTCGACTTTCAGCAGATGCGCGCCAGTGTCGCCGCACGGCACAATGCTGTGAATCGCAAACTCATGGCCACACTCGGCTTGCTTTCAATCGTGTTGCTGATTTTGAGCGGCTGGACCTGGATGATCTTCAGAAGCCTGCAGGGATACTGTCGCTCCTATGATTTCACGCTAAGCCCGCGAATGTATCTGCGGGACAATCTGGCCGCCATCAGCGAACTGGCCCGGCGGCAGTATCTTGCCCAACAGCAAGAGGTACAGGAGCAGCTCCGTTCGCAGAATCTCCTCAAACGCTCGATGGAAGACGCCAGAGAAAGGCTGCAATTCCTGCTGGAAGCAATAGCGGATGAAAATATCCGCGCCGAGATTATGTCTTGCCTCGAACGAAACCAGCCTGAGGAAATGAGCGCCGTTTATCAGCAATATCAAAGCCAGGCAGGACATAAGACGCACGAAGAAAAACTTTCACTACTGCTGGAATCACTGAAACCTTATTGTTCGCCGGAAGAATTTGAGAATCACCGGAATGACTCTTTTGCGCTTTTGCGCCAGTCTGGCTTTCGTGAAGCCAGAAACCTGGTCGTAAGCCTGCATGTTGAACTAAGAGCGCGATACAAGAAATCTGTCGAGGAAGTTTCTACAACACAAGAGCTGGAAGAAAAACAACGCGAACCATCAGAGGGTATAGATGGACAATGAATTCAGAGCAGTTCCAGAGCCGGTGTATCCGCAGGAGACCGCGGCTGAAAACCCATTTCCCTCGCGTCTTAACGCACGGCTGCAAGAGGCTCCTAAATTCTTTTCTTTTCGCGACGATTTTCAAGGGGTCGGCATTCGCAGGGGCTAAAGCCCAAACATTTTGAATGACTTACGGCACGACTGAAGTCGTGCCCTGATACAAGTCTTCACACACGAAGATTCTTCCAAAACGTCTAAAGTCGCCAGCATTGCGGCTTGCCGCGCTGTGACACACGATTCTCGTGCTCTTCCACATCTTCTTCAGCTTCAGCCCAAGAGTTTTTCCGTAGCCTCTGAAAGCCGTGCCCTGATACGTGTCTTCGCCCTCAGGAAGTCTACAGTAATCGTGAAAATGCTCTGAAAGCCATGACCTACCAGTTTCATCTGTCCGCTCAAAGTATTTGAGCATTGCTGAACTTACCCAGTTGTCCAACATAACTTTGCCGGGTCTGACGGTTCAGGTAAACTCAACTCCACCATGTCATTACCCAGATGTCTCGTGCTGGCCTTTATTTTAGCTATGGCCATGACGGCCGCAGCCCGCGCACAATCCCTCCCATCAGCCAATCCTGATCCCGTATTGTTGCAGGTGATGCAGCAGGAGTTGCAGCGGGCGATGACTTCGCTGAGCAAGGCTGACCCGGCGCCTTACTTCATCAGTTATTCCGTGGATGAGGAGTTTGGGCGCGTGATCGTCGGCGGCAACGGCGCCATCATGGCTACGCTCAGCCGCCACGAGCGTACGGCGGATATTTGCGTTCGCGTCGGCGCCCGTGATCTTGACAACACGCACGGAGAAAACCGTTTTCACGCCATCACCACGGCATCGCTTCCGCTCGACGACAAAGCGGATGCCATCGCTCGTATCCTGTGGCTCAACACCGACCACATGTACAAAAAAGCGGCGCAGACCTACCTGGAAGTAAGCACGAACACCAAGGTGCGAGCCGAAGAAGAGGACCGTTCCCCCGATTTTGCCACGGAGTCCCCGCAGGTCGGTGTTGGCAAAGCCGGCACGCTGCCGGCGTTTGACCAGCACGCGTGGGAAGACAAAATACGGCGCTTTTCCGCCCTCTTCAACAAATATCCTGAGATTGAAAACTCCACCGTCATGCTCTTGCTGCAGTCGCCGACCCAATACTTTGTTTCCAGTGAGGGCGCGCGCATTGTCACTGCGCGCCCATTGGTTCGGATGCTTGTTCTGGCCCGCACCCGCGCTGCCGACGGCATGGAGCTGGCGCGCTCGGAAACGTTTGACGCTTCCTCATTCGATAAGCTGGCTTCCGATCAGGAGATCACTGCCGCCATCGAAAGGATCGCCGCCGATCTCACCAAATTGAAAACGGCCCCCATCGTAGAACCGTTCAGCGGACCGGCCCTGCTGTCAGGCCGCGCTGCTGCCGTGTTCTTCCATGAAGTTGTGGGGCATCGGCTGGAGGGCCAGAGACAGCGTGGCGAAAATGAAGGCCAGACCTTTACCAAAATGGTCAACCAGTCTGTGCTGCCTTCCTTCCTCAGCGTGGAGGACGATCCTACGCTGGCAGCGCTCGAGGGGAGGGAACTGAGCGGGAATTACCAGTTTGATGAAGAAGGACAGAAGAGCGAGCGCGTTGAGCTGATCGCGAAAGGAATCCTGAAGCAGTTTCTGATGTCGCGCATGCCGGTGAAAGGCTTTATGCATTCCAACGGCCACGGCCGCGCCCAAGACGGCATGATGCCGGTGGGAAGGCAGGGAAACCTCATTGTGCGCTCTTCCAACGCTGTGCCTGATTCGGAACTGCGCGCCCGGCTGATCGAAGAAATCAAAGACAAGAAGAAGCCCTACGGGCTGTACTTTGAAGATATCGCGGGAGGCTTCACGCTGACCTTCCGCAATATGCCGCAGGCCTTTCAGATTATGCCTGTGCTGGTGTGGAAGGTTTATCCCGACGGCCGTCCCGATGAGCTGGTGCGAGGGGTGGATATTATTGGCACTCCGTTGGCGGCCTTGAACCGCATCATGCTCACTGGGCAAAAGCTCGATACCTTCAATGGAGAATGCGGCGCAGAGTCCGGGTCGGTTCCAGTTTCCGCCTCCGCCCCGGCCATGTTGTTTTCAGAAATCGAAGTGCAAAAAGTCGCGCAAGGACATGATCGTCCACCGGTACTGCCACCTCCGGACTTTGACGGCCAGCAATCCGCCCAGAAAGAGGCCCGCTAATGCGCAGACTTCTTATCCTTTTCTTAATCTCTTCCTGCTTTGCACTGGCGCTCGCCCAGGATGTAAAGCAAGATGCAAAAAAAGATGTAAAGAAAGATGCAAAGCAAGAAGACACGAAAGATGGCGACGCAAAAACTGCAACAAGCCCGGTCTCTTTCGATGACCATGGCGACCCCGTGTTGCGCGCGATGATCAGCGAGCTGAAGCGTTCGCAGGAAAAGTTACAGCTCGGCCAGCTTCAGCGTCCTTATTACATCGAGTATCAGGTAACGGAACTGCAGGATTGCCTGGTTGACGCTACCTTGGGCGCGCTGCGGAATGAACAGGTCAACGCAGGCCGTCTGGTGCGTGCGGTGGTGCGCATCGGCGATTACAAGCAGGACAGCTACTACGGAAAAGGCACCGGCTCCACCGAGCTCATGCCCATCGATGACAATGAGATGGCGTTGCGGCATCAGCTCTGGCTGGCCACCGACCAGGCCTACAAAGCCGCGCTGACGGGGCTCGTGGAAAAGGACGCTGCCCTGAAGAATGTGGTAGTGGAAACAGAGCTGCCCGACTTTTCGCAGGAGAAGCCGGTTGAATCGATTGCCGGGCTGGCTAAATTCGATGCCGATCTGGACAATTGGAAACAAATGGCGCGTTCTACGTCCGATCTCTTCCGCGTCGACCCTGAGTTGGAATCATCGCAAGCAGCGCTGCACTTCCGCGTCTTGAACCGCTACTTCGTGAATTCCGAAGGGACAGTTACCCGTTACGGCAAGACCGCTTACGTCTATTCCTTCGACGGCAGCTCACAGGCCGCGGATGGCATGCGAATCGACCGCGGTCATGGCTACGTGGTCAGCAAGGCGGATGAACTGCCGAAGGCAGACGAGATCCGGAAGGACGCGCAAAAGATGATTGCAACGTTCGACGCGTTGCGCAAAGCGCCGCTGGTGGAAGACGATTATCGCGGTCCGGTCCTGTTCTCGGCCGATGCGGCCAGCTCGCTGTTCGAGCGGCTGCTGGTCGGCAA
>Ga0099827_10002529_pt1 | contig 10149 bp, 12 predicted proteins | sample CZO8metaG_FD_79339 | JGI IMG/M metagenome (GOLD analysis project Ga0099827, IMG submission 79339) | Vadose zone soil microbial communities from the Eel River Critical Zone Observatory, Northern California, USA - CZOApr15con1.8 metaG | ecosystem: Environmental > Terrestrial > Soil > Vadose zone ...
GCGGGACGGCATCGCTTTGGCCGTCGCGGCAGTGGCGTCGGTGGGTTTCGCTCTCCCCTACGAGGTGTGGGTCAGGTTGGTCCACTGAGGGGAGGCAGACACGCGAGGAGCGCAGCCCCTGTGAGCAGGCCGAGATGGGGTATCGGGCTGCGCGTCCTGCCATCGCGTCAATCGCCCGTGCGCAATGTCAAGATCACCGTTGAATATGATGGGACCACGTTTTTCGGGTGGCAGCGCCTGACCGGTCGGCCCACGGTCCAAGCGGCCGTGGAACGCGCGGCCTCACGGGTGATTGGCGAGCGAGTGAGGATCGTGGGGGCTGGCCGTACGGATGCGGGCGTGCACGCGCTCGGCCAGGTGGCCAACTTCAAGACCCAGAGCCATCTGGCCGCCATCCGATTTCCGGCGGCGCTTAACGCGTACCTCCCGGAGACTGTGCGGATCATTTCGGCAGAAGACGTGGATGATCGTTTCCACGCCCGCTTTTCGGCAATCGGCCGGGTTTACCGGTACGCGATTCTCAACCGTTCTGCCCCTTCGGCTATCCTTCGGAACCACGCCTACCATGTGTCCACCGCTCTTGATCACGACGCCATGGCGGCTGCCGCGGCTAAGCTTCAAGGGACGCATGAGTTCACAGCATTCCGGAGCGCCGGATCAAGCGAACACACCACCGTGTGCACCGTGCGGCGGTCGCTCATAGCGCGCAGCGGCGACATGGTGATTTGCACGTTTGAGGCCGACCGGTTCCTTCGGCACATGGTGCGATTGATCGTGGGGATGTTGCTCAAAGTGGGCCAGGGGAAACTGACCACCGAGGCGGTGGAGGCTCTCCTCACAGTGGAGCGGAACCAGAAAGCCGGACCCCGCGTGCCGGCCTATGGTCTGTACCTGGTGTCGGTCCTCTACGCGGAATCCTTCCACTCCCATCCACACCTACCAGACTGAGACTGGGCAGGTAATTGTGGCCATGTGCTCGGCGATTGTGGGGACGGGGCGGATTGTGTAGATTGAGGTGGGGCCCGTAGCTCAAGGGTAGAGCAGCGCCCTCATAAGGCGCGGGTTCCAGGTTCGAGACCTGGCGGGCCCACCAAGACTGATGAGGGTTTCAGCGGTCCTCCAGCCTGGCCTTCCCGAGTGACCTTTCCCCACTCGGGCATTTCGTCCTTGCACCCCAAGTCCTATTCTGGGCAGTCTACAGAGGGGAGTCGAGGGGACACAGGAGTTCCGGAGGTATGAGATAAGGTAGACCCAAAACGCATACGTCCAACGGTCAGGCAGGCGACCGACAACAGATGATAGACCTCAATGCATTTCTCAACGATCTCACTCGAGCTACTTTCGTCCTCGTCGCCATCCTCACGCTCATCGACTTTGTTCGATACCGCGGCAGGACGCGACTCGATATTGCGTTGATGTTCGCCTCGCTCGCCATCTATGTGGTGATCCAAGCGGTATCGAATCGGTTGGCCATCGAGACCAGATGGGTTAATACGCTGGGGGTGGCCAGCGCTCTCGCCCACCCATTTCTCATGGTTCGTCTCGTGCGGCATTTCCGTGAGGTGCACGCACCCATTCTCCGCGTGGCCATGGCAGGCCTGGGGGTGTCGTGGGCGCTCGCGATCATGTTCCCGCCACCGATCCCTCCCGTGCCCGCTCTCCTCATCGTGGCCTACTTCGGTGGTGCCGAGGCGTATGCTGCGATGGCCCTGGTGCAGGGAGCGCGAAAAACCGGCGGAGTTGTCCACCAGCGTCTGACCTTGGCGGGAATGGCCTCTGGGCTGCTCGCTGCGAGCGTTCTCATTGCCGGGGTGGAGGCCGTGGTCCCCTCCATAACAGGTTTTGCAGGACTGCCTTCATTGGGATTAGCCCTCCTCTCGGCGGTGGGCTATTACCTCGGGTTCAGTCCGCCCCGAGGGCTGCGCCGAGTCTGGCAGTTGCGCGAAATTCACCGATTCCTCGACGAACGGGTCGGCCTGTCTCATGATGAGCGCTCCACGCGGTTGCCCGATCGCCTCTGCCAGGCAGCAACACGGGTCGTCGGCGGGTCAGGGTCCATCCTCGCTCTCAAGGCCGACGAGGGTGATCAGCTGGCTGTGCGAGCATCCGACCACCCAGCGGTGCTGTCCACGGTGATCGCCCTCATCCAGAACGAGGTTAAATCCGCGAAGCCCCGCCGCTGGTCTCTGGTCTCCGCCGCGGCGATCCCAGACGAGATCGCCAGGCTCATCGACTACCTGGGCGCCGATACCGTGTACGCGGTGCCGATTACGACGCAGGAGCGGACCTGGGGACTCCTGGTTAGCCTGTGCTGGGGGCAGTCCCTCTTTCCAACCGATGACCTCAACATGCTGACACTTCTCGCGGAGGAGGGGGCAATAACCTTAGACAACGTGGAGCTGGCTGCGCGGCAGCGGAGGCTCATCAGTCAACTGGAAGCGACCAACCGAGAGCTCGAGACGAACCTGAGACTACAGAAGACGTTGCGGGTTCAGGCTGTTCGCGACCCGCTCACGAGACTCTTCAACCGGCGCTACCTCGAGGAGACGTTCGAGCGGGAACTCCGTCGAGCCGAACGACAGCGAAAGCCGCTGGGTGTGATCATACTGGATCTCGATCACTTCAAAGTCTTCAACGACACCTTCGGCCACGCAGCGGGCGATGGGCTCTTACGCATCTTGGGGCAATTTCTGGTGTCGCGGTCCCGCAGGGAAGACGTAGCCTGCCGCTATGGGGGCGAGGAGTTCGTCCTGATCTTCCCGGATGCCCCGCTGGACACGACGGCCCGTCGGGCAGAGCAACTGCGGGAGGAGGCCAAGAGCCTGCAAGTTCAGCATCACGGCCATCCGCTCGGCAACGTCACGATATCCGTCGGCGTTGCCGCTTTCCCCGAACACGGCTCGACCACGGCAACGCTCCTGCGAGCGGCCGACGAGGCTCTGTATCGAGCTAAGACAGAAGGACGCGATCGGGTCGAGGTTGCGCAGCGCCTTGCCCTCACGCCCCGTCCGCCCTTGTCAGGGCTGACGAGGCCTGCCCGCCGCCGAGGCACCTGATGTCTTAGGGTCGATCGCGGCGGCACTCCGCGGGCGAGGCGAGCACAGGTCCATGCCGACGTTCGTTTTACTCCATAGCCCCCTTGTGGGACCCTTCACTTGGAAGCCTGTAGCAGAGACCTTGAAGGGGGAGGCACGAATGCCGTCGTTCCTACCCTCCGATCCGAGGGCGTTTCCCCACCGTTCTGGAAGCGCCACGCCGACGCGGTTGCCGAATGCCTTCGCAGCCTCCCTCGTTCAGAACGAATCGTCCTGACCGCTCACAGCGGCGCGGGTCCGCTCCTGCCGGCCCGTGCGCCGACAGGTCGAGCACGAGGTTGTCGGCTACCTGTTCGTCGATGCAGGGCTCCCCGGTCCAGATGGGGCGAGCCGTCTTGAATTGCTGGAATCTTCGGGGACTGCGAAGCGGTTACGAGACCGTGTTACAGAAGGCTTGTTGCCGGTGTGGACTGACCTCTTTGACCTGACCGAGGAAATGGTCCACGAGCTCATCCCGGATGCAGGCCTTCGGCGCGATTTCATCCAGGAGCTCCGCCCGACGCCGTTTGCCGTATATGACGAACCTCCTCCTGTATTTTCAAGATGGCCCGACGCTGCTTGCGGTTATGTGAAGTTCAGTCCACCCTACGAGGGTGAGGCACAGCGCGGGCGGCGCAACGGCTGGCGCGTTCTCAACCTCCCGGGTAGCCACTTCCACACGCTTGTCGAGCCACACAAGGTTGGAGATGTCCTAGCCCATCTCGTCGGTGAAATGGGTGTTTGAAACTGTGGAACGAATGGACAGACGGTATTCCCAATGCTTACGCGCAGGAGAACTTACTCGCGGGGTTCGAGGGACGGTTCGACGGGCTTTGTGGTGCGGCCATTCTGTCCGTTGCGCGTCGGTTCACTAAACAGGGCTCCCGTGCGGGCGGCGATGCGCCTCACCAGGTCGCGGTGGTCTGCACGGCGATGTGCTGAGCGGGCCGGACGAAGAATCCGTCGGCGCATGATTCGCAAGAACGACGCGACGACTTGGGGATCGAATTGGCTGCCCGCGCAGCGTTGAATCTCCTCCAGCGCCCGCAGCGGGCTCACCGCACGACGATAGGGACGGTCGGTTACGATCGCTTCGTACGCGTCCGCCACGGCCAGGACGCGGGCGGCTATGGGGATCTCCTCGCCAGCCAAGCCATCAGGGTAACCGGTCCCGTCCCACCGTTCGTGGCTATGCCGCACCAGTAGCTTGATCCCGTCGGAAATCGGTACGGGCGCTAAGATCTCATAGCCCAAGATGGGGTGCCGGCGCATGACCTCCCACTCTTCGGGGGTTAGGGGTCCGTTTTTGTTCAGGATCTCGTCGCGGATTCCGATCTTGCCCACATCATGGAGCAGGGCTGCTATTTGCAGCTCGCCTACGAGCGCGTCATCGAGGTCCATGTCGCGCGCGATGGCGTCGCAGTACTCCGCGACGTGGGAGGAGTGGTGCCCCGTCGGCTTATCGCGCACGTCCATGGCGTTGGCTAAGGACCGTACGATGCCCATGAACGCATGGTGCAAGGCGGTCTTCTGGTGCTCGAGGTTCCGCGACGCTTGGCGGACAATGGTGTACAGCGCCAAGTACAGCAGGAGCACACCGACCACGACACTGGCGCGCATGCTCCACGTCAGCCGGAGCAGTGTCGGCTCAAGGTCCGCGAGGTCCGAGACCACGTGGTAAACCGCCACCGGCCGGCTGTCCCCTTCCACCACGACGGGGACAAAGACTTCCATCCGCCGGTATCCTTCGCCGGGCTCGCCGTTAGGCGGCGTAAAGCGCCAGGACAGCGCGCCCTTGAGCGTCTGCGCTAAGGGTCCACCGATGGGTTGGACTTTTCCGATCTGCGACTCCTCGTCGCTATAGATGACTTCGCCGTTGCGGTTCCATACCGTGACGTGGACGATGTTCGCCTTTCCAATCAAGCTGCGCAGGGTGAATTCAAACTGGGGCCGCGCGGCCGGCGGCGGCTGGAAGAAGTCCTTGGGCACAAGCCGCGGGGCCGCGAACTCCGAGACATACATGGCGAAGGCCTGGGCTTGGCGCCGCAGCGCGTAGTCCGTGGCGATGCGCGCGGCGACCTCGCCGAAGAGGATCCCCAAGACGACGGTGGCTATGAGGCTGACGGCAGCAAAGCGTTGCAGGAACGAGAGACCGGAGGACTCCTCCGATCGTCCCGCTCCGTCGAACGCGCTCGCCTCCGGCCATCCGCGCCGTTCGATAGAGCACCTCACAGGGCGTAAAATCGCCTCTAGCGGCAGATAGGAGGGATTGCGCCGAGCCCTCCGGTGTCGACGCGGCCCGCTAGACGCGGACGATCTCGAAATCGCCGAGGCCACGGAGGTGCGGGGGATGCACTCTCCGACTGCAGATGGGTGTGTGGGTGCGTCCGAGGAGTGCGAGAAAATACAAACGTTCGATGGAGCCTAGCGACGGCACCGTTGAGCCTAACATAGCCGCCGGGGCAGCGTCAAGGAAAGATGGCGTCTGCATCGTGCCCTAGACGGGAACATCCTCACTGGAACTTCACAGGAACTTGCGTTGGTGTAACGGAAGTACCCCCGGCAAGCAGGATGTAGGTGCCTGTTTCCGGGATGCCGCAGTCAGGAGCCACTCACGGTGCAGGCATGGTTGGGGCAGGGGAGCGGCAGCCGAGGTGAGGCCCATGGACGAACGCGAGCGAACCGGCGTCTTCCGTGTCGGCGCGCCCACGGCGCAGGATATCCACAAGATCCTTTCGCACGTCTTCCAGGCATTGCGCGAAAAGGGCTACAATCCGGTCGACCAAATTGTCGGCTACCTGTTGTCGGGTGATCCGACCTACGTGACAAGCCACCGCGATGCGCGCACTGTCATCCGCCAAGTCGATCGCCTCCTACTGTTGGAGGAACTAGTGCGCTGCTACGTCGAGCACAAACTGAAGTAATACTCAACGGCCTCTCTGTGGGGGCCACGAAATCACGACGGGACTCGGGGACGGCGGCATGGAGAAGCTGGTCATTTCGGGCGGGAAGGCACTGCGGGGCACGGTGCGGATTTCCGGCGGGAAAAACAGTTCGCTGGCGATCATCACTGCGGCGTGTCTCGCGCCCGGGGTGTCGGTGTTGGAGAATGTCCCCATGTGCCGCGACGTCGTGACGCTCACGGCGATCTTGGAGGCGCTGGGGGCCCGCATCGAGTTGCAGGGCGGTCGTATGACGATCGATGCCCGCCTGTTGACCACGCACGTCGCACCCTACGAGCTGTGCCGCCAGATGCGCGCGTCATTTTACACCGCGGGGCTATTGCTCGGGCGGTTGCAACGGGCGCAGGTCCCGCTCCCCGGCGGCTGCGTCATCGGCTCTCGGCCGGTGGACTTCCACCTGCGCGGTTTCACCGCACTCGGCGCGTTCGTCGAAATTGAGCACGGCTACATGAAGGCCACGGCTGACCGCTTAGCCGGGACGACATTCTTTGTACCGCGCAGCAGCGTTGGGACAACCATCAACCTCATGTTGGCCGCGAGTCTGGCGTCGGGCACGACGGTGCTGGACAACGCCGCACGCGAGCCGGAAGTTGTCGACACTGCAGTTTTCCTGAGTCTGTTGGGCGCCCGCATCAAGGGTGCCGGGACAAACGCGATCACTATCGAGGGCACCGACGATCTGCACGGCGCATCTTATGCCATCATCCCTGACCGACTCGAGGCGGGCACATACCTGTTGGCCGCGGCGGCGACGGGGGGGGATGTGTTGGTGGCGCAGATGATCCCCGAGCACATCAGCGCGCTGTTGGCGAAGCTTGAGGAATCCGGGGCCACGGTTGACCGAGGAACCGACGGCGTGCGAGTGCGGGCGGGGGGCCTCCACCGCGGGGTGCAGTTGGATACCGCGCCCTATCCTGGATTTGCGACCGATCTGCACCCTCCTTTTGCGGCCCTCCTGACGGTGGCGGATGGGGCTTCTCGGATCCGCGAAACGGTCTTTGAGTCCAGGTTCGGGTACGTCGACGAGCTGCGCCGGATGGGCGCTGACATCCGTGCTGAAGGGGACTTTGCTCTAATCAACGGCGTCCCCTACCTAACCGGTGCACCGGTCGAGGCTGTCGACATCCGCGGAGGTGCGGCCGTTCTCATCGGTGCCTTGGCCGCGCGCGGCGTCACCGAGATTGCCACCCTGGCGAACCTGGATCGAGGCTACGAACAAGTGGAAGAGAAACTCTCCGCACTTGGGGCAGACATTCGTCGCGTCGACGTCCGCGGCGGCGAAACCCTGACCACGCCTGTGGCCTAAGGGGTTAGGCCCCTTCGCTCACTCCGGATCTCTGAGCAAACAGTGGATCGTGCGTGTTGCCTCCCGGGGGCCACCCTGTCCGCAGTCCGACTGGTATAATCACCCTCGTCGGGCGAGTAGCTCAACGGTAGAGCACCCCGCTTACACCGGGGAGGCCGCAGGTTCGACCCCTGCCTCGCCCACGCCGCGCGGACATCCCCTCTCAGCGGCCTACCTTTGCTCAACGCGGGCATGTTTCGCGCGTCTTGCACACATCCAGCCCCCTGAGCGTTGTGAAAGAGATTAACTTTACTCACCTTCCTCATTAAACGACATCCGGACATCCTGCGAGTAAAATCTGGAGCCAAACCCGTTCTATCTATATAATAATGTCTATCGGTTATAGGGTGTAACGACCTGGTCCACTAATTTAAGCGGCAAATAGGCCCAGACAGCCTATCCAAAGGGAAGGTTTTCAGGTACAACGAATATAGATTCGTACTCCGGTCGTCTTAATTCATTCTAATCGACCCCGGATCGGTCTAATCGATTCCAGCGAGGTGGAGGAGTGAAGAAGCTGAAGCCGCAGGACATTGATGTGCTGCTCCGCGTAATGCAGATTGCAGACGCTCCCCAGAATCTGGACGCCATGCAGTACGTCATCTTCCAATTCGACTTTAAGGACTACGAGCAGTTCATCTTGGAATGTCCTCCAGGGAGCATCCGGTTCAACAACTTTCTGCGGGTGGCCGTCTTCTGTGACAACCTCGGCGTGCTCGTGGACGGTGGGGCGGTCGAGCCAGAGACAGTGTTCGAACTCTACTCGATCCCCTGGGCGAAGATGGAACCGATCGTCCTGGGGATGCGCCGGGAGCTGGTGTGGCCCGATTTGTTCGACTACTTCGAGCGATTGGGCAAGCAGTACCTAAGATGGTGGGAGCCCAAGGCCAAAAAGATCAAGCTCCCCGAACTCCCCAAGGCTGAGCCGCGACAAGCCCTCCGACCATCAGCCCGTCCCACACTAGTGCAAGCCACGCGGTTGGCGCGGCCGGGGGCCCTCGTCCCCGCCCGTCCAAGCGCAGGCATAGTGAAACCCGCGGCCAGGCCGGCACCCAAGGTGGCAGCGAAGAAGGCAAAGCCCAAGAGGGCTGAAAAGAAAAAGGGCCGCTGAAGCATCTTGAGCGTGCCCTCAGGTCTGCAACCCCGCGCCGCCCATCTCACTCCAGGGCAGATGGGCGTGTGCTACTTGCTCTCGTTGGTTTCGGTCCGCCCCCACAAGGCGCTTCAGGTCGAATGAACGCACTATCTGTCACGCGGCGTTGCATAGAGAGGTGCAGAGTGCCCGTGTCATCGATCGGCACGGGTTCGTCTGACCCCACGCGAACCCGTTGCAGGTGACACGCATTGGGCGGCTGTACGAACTGCAGCAGGTCGATTCACGGATCGTTCGGCTTGAATCCTCTCTGGCGACCCTAGACGACGGGTCGTCCCTCCGAAGCCAACTGGCTCAGGCGCATAGCACGGAAGAGGCCTCCCGCGGTGAAGTAAACGGTCGGCAGGCTCGTCTCCGCGATCTCGAACTCGAACTGCAAACCACGGTTGCCAAAGCCACAAAGGTTGAACAGGACCTCTACAGCGGCCGCATCTCAAACCCGAAAGAGCTGCGGGCCATGCAAGAGGATGTAGAGAGTCTCACCCGTCAGCGGCAGCGGCTGGAAGACGAGATGCTGACTCTGATGGAAGAGGTCGAACGCCTCGGCGATCAAGTCCGCACACTCGAGGCCGAGCGCCAGGGGAAGGAGCGCGCGTTGGATGAGCATCTGGAAGGCTATACCAGCCGGCAGCGCGCGCTGACCGCCGACCTTGAGGCGACTCGCCGGCAGCGAGAGGTGCTGGTGGCAGAGGTCGATCCCGAGTTGCTCCGGCGGTACGATCGTCTTCGCGACCGCAAGGGCGGCATCGCGGTGACGACGGTGAGCGGCAGCATCTGCGGGGCCTGTCACATGAACGTGCCCGAAGCCCTCCTCGGCGCCGCCGAGGGCAGTGACGATGTGCACACCTGCGAGGATTGCGGCCGCATTCTCTATGTCCCGAGCCGCTAAGCACTTGGTGCTTATGGTGGATGGGGCCTCCCGGGGGAATCCTGGGCCCTCAGCGATTGGCGTCGTCGTCAAGGGTGCGCAGGGTCAGGTTGTCAGGGAGATCAGCGAGTATATCGGCAAGGGGACGAACAACGTCGCCGAGTACCGGGCGCTCATCCGCGCGTTGGAAGAGGCGAAGGCGCTGGGGGCCCGCTCCGTCGAGATTCGTTCCGATAGCGAGCTCCTGGTCAGCCAGTTACAGGGGAGCTATAAAGTAAAGAGTCCGGATCTCGGCCCCTTGTACCTCGACGTCGTCCGGCTGCTGCGGGACTTTGACCGTCACGCCGTGGTCAAGATCCCACGTGGAGAGAACGCGGCGGCCGATGCGTTGGCGAATCGTGCCCTCGAACTGGCCAACCCCGGATCGTCTCACGAGTTCTCCGCGATTCTCGAGAAGGAGGATAAGCTCTACGTCGCCCGCGTCCCCGCCTTCGGCGTGAAAGGCTACGGTGCGACCCGCTCCGAGGCGCTTGAGATGGCCCGGGACGAGATCATCGAACATATTAGGGAGCTACGGAGACAGGGGAAGGCCGTTCCACAGGAGGAACGGATACGAGTGCGCATCGTTGGTGACGATGTGCAGTGAGTCGTACGCCTTACCAGGAGGTAGTGTCAAGAGTTTTGTGTAAAATCCCGCCAGAGTAGGCGTCCTTCCCACCGTTTATTCGTCGCGCTGGCAATGGCAA
>Ga0099827_10002531_pt1 | contig 10147 bp, 7 predicted proteins | sample CZO8metaG_FD_79339 | JGI IMG/M metagenome (GOLD analysis project Ga0099827, IMG submission 79339) | Vadose zone soil microbial communities from the Eel River Critical Zone Observatory, Northern California, USA - CZOApr15con1.8 metaG | ecosystem: Environmental > Terrestrial > Soil > Vadose zone ...
CGGCGAGCGGGCGAGGCCGCACAGCGCGGACGCGATGGTGAAGCCTGTCATACCGATCACGTACATCCGCCGGCGACCGTAGAGATCGCCGAGACGACCTCCCGTAATCAACAATACGGCGAACGACAGCGCGTACCCCGCCACGATCAGCTGGATCTCGCCGAAGCTCGTCCCCAGCCCCCGCTGAATGGATGGGATGGCAATGGTGACGACGTTGAAGTCGAAGGCCGCGAGGAACACCGCGCACAGCATCACGGCCAGTGCGTACCAGCGTCGAGAGTTCATGGGCCGCGGTGGTGCACGCCGCATGCCAGCTGCCCGCGAACAGACCACCACGCTCCGCGCTAAGTCGCTGTCGGCTTCCGCGCAGTTCTGCTCGACCTTCCGCACCCGGCGCCGCGGGCGTCGCCCGAAGAGCACTGGCCCTCTGGTGCTCGAACACACGGCACCGCCGCGACTTGCTGGGAACGCTGCCAACGGCTGACGGCTGGCACGGGGCGTGCAAATGTTACGGCGCCATGAGAACCACGATCAGTTTGAGCCTGCCCGAACCCGCGTACCTGCGATGCCTTCGCGTCCTCGGGGCGTGGTGGTGCTTGGGCTCGAGCATGCTGCAGCCGCAGGTGCTGATGCGGTACGAGGAGCGTCCATGAAGGCCTTGCACTTCCGCGCGGCGGTTGGGACGGCGGGCGTGATCGCCCTGCTCGCGCTGCACCTCGGGGCCGCCGGCGCGGCGGGCGCGGCGTCCATGACGGCGCGTGCCCTGGTCGTTTCCGATCAGGCGCGCCGCTATCTCACGTTAGCATACGGCTCGCCCACCGAGTTTATGGGCTGCATGATCGGCCAAGTCCACGGGTCCGAGGTGTACGTGCAGCGCATCGCTCCCGCGGACGTGGATCCCAGGCAGTCAACTCGGACCCACGTGCTGCCACGGCAGACGTGCGAAGAGGCAGGATGGGTAGGGACGGTCGGGATGATCCATAGCCACCCGGGAGGCGAGCGCTGCTTCTATTACTTCCCCGGCACCGAGGTTGCCAGCTCGGATGCAGAATCGTTCGCGCGACAGCCGTATCCAGTGGACGCGATCATGTGCGGCGACAGCATCGTGTGGATCGGCCGCGATCGCGCCCAACGGCAACTGCGGCTCACGGATGGGCCGGCCCTGAGGACCGTGGACCACCAACCCGGGAATCGCGTGCACACCGGGACCCTGGCGGCGCGGGGAGAATGAGCGGCCCTATGCGTACCGGGGCGGTCGTGCTGATCGCGGCACTGTGCGCGGCAAGCGCGTGCGCGGGTCCGGGGGCTCCGATCGGCCCAAGTATCCCGGTGGAAGGGGGGGGCGGCGGCGCGGGCGGCGGTACCGCAACTGGCGTGCTGGCGTTTCTCGTTCAGCCGGGCGGTGTCGCTGCCGGCAGCCCCATCAGCCCGGAAGTGAAGGTCGAAGCGCTCGACACGCTCGGCAACGTGCTGACCGATTTCAGCGGCACCGTGCGTGTCGCGCTCGGCTCCAGCGCGTCGGGTGGGAGGCTGAGCGGCACGACCAGCGTCGCTGCCACGTCGGGCGTGGCGTTCTTCGACACGCTCGTGATCAACCAGGCCGGCAGCGGTTACACGCTCGTCGCGTCGGCACCGGGATTCGGAAGCGTCGTGAGCGCACCGTTCCTGGTGTTCGGCGCCACCGGTGCCGCGGCGACCCGCTGAGCCATGACGACTTCCACCAGCACCACTCCCTCCGTCCCACCCGCTTCGTTTGGGACCGCGCTGGGAGCGCTGGAACGCTCGAGCGAATCGCACGACGACGTCACGACGGCGTTGCGCGAGGCGGTGGCAGCCTTGTGGACGATCGCCGCGCAGGCGGCTTCGAGCAATTCGGGCGGCGCGTCCGTCCGGGTCGAGCTGGTGCAACGGGGCAAGCGCATCCTGTCGGTGATCATCCGTCGCGGCCTCGCGTCGGGGGCGTTCCGGCCTCGTTGCAGGCTCTGGGCCGAGCAGGGCCTCCCGCACGCCGTCATGGCCGGCGCCTGTGCCTGTTGGGTGCTCGGTCTGCCTCAAGAGCGATCGCTCTCGGCCGGGGCCGCAGCTGAGGCCGCGCTCGAGGCGCTGCGTCGCTCGTAGAGTTCGTCGCTCGTCGCCTGTCGGCTCCCGCGCACTTCTGCTCGAACTTCAGCACCCTCCGACACCTCTCTCCTGCCGGTGCGTGTCCCCGTAATGCCGCCCAACGCTCGGCGGAGCAGCGGTTTGCGTCAAAGGCCCAGGCCGGCTGGCTGCTGGCACGTGGGGTGCAAAGGCCACTCGACGACCACGATTGCACACACCACAGGAGGAGACGATGCGAAGCACACAGCTTCTGACAACGGCGGCAGTGCTCGCGCTGGGGGCCTGCGCCTCGGCAATCAGCGTGCGTACGGCACTCAGTCCCGACGCGAGCCTGCATGGCCTCCGCACGTTCCGGGTCCAGCCGACGCCGCAACCGAAGCTTGCGGGCGCGGTCTCATCGACCAACGACCCGATGCTCGTCAACTCGATCTCGAACCGGGCGCTCCGTAGCGACTTGGCAGGGGAGTTCACGAGTCTAGGCTACGTCGCGACCGACAGTAACCCCGATTTCTGCATCGCGTACTACGCCAGCACCAACCAGAAGCTCGACGTCACCTATTGGGATTACGGGTACGGGTGGCGGCCGGGCTGGTGGAGCGGCTGGGGACGCCGCTGGGGCCGCGGTTGGGGCGGGGACTGGGGGATGGCGAGCGGCCCCGTGGCGACGCAATACACCGAGGGGACGGTGATCGTCGATGTGTTCGATCCCAAGACCAAAGACTTGTTGTGGCGTGGCCAGGGGGTCGCGGCGGTTTCGGACAACCAGGCGCAATACGAGCAGGAGCTCAAGAAGACCGTCGCGGCGATCATCGACAAGTTCCCCGCCGCCGCGACCAAGGTGGGGCTGGCGCAGTGAGGCGCACGGGCTCATGACGCAACAGAGCGTGGAGATCCTGATCGGCAAGCTCCTCACCGACGAGGAGTTGCGGGAGGCGTTCGAGCAAAACCCGCACGGGGTGTTGGTGTGGCTGCTGCGGCAGGGTCTCCAGCTGAGCCGACTCGAGATGGAAGCGCTCACGTCCATCAGGCCGTCGGACTTGGGCGGTCTCGCTGACATAATCGACAGACGCCTGCAAAAGGCGTCGCTGAGGAGAGCAACTATGACGCACGCAGTTCGCGACACGGATACGCTTCCCACCGCGCCGCTCGGCACGACCGGCATGCGGATCACGCGCGTCGGCTTCGGCGCGTGGGCGATCGGGGGCGGCGGCTGGACCTTCGCCTGGGGCAACCAGGACGACGCGGATTCGATCGCCGCGATCCGCCACGCCGTCGAGCGCGGCATCAACTGGATCGATACCGCGGCCGTATACGGACTCGGCCACTCCGAGGAGATCGTGGCCCGCGCGCTGCGCGACATTCCGGCCGACGACCGACCCTACGTCTTCACCAAAGCCGGCCTGGTCTGGGACGACCGCAACCGCGCGGCCGCACCACGCCGCATCGGCGATCCGCTGAGCCTGCGCCGCGAGGTAGACGCATCGCTCCGCCGGCTCGACGTCGAGCGCATCGACTTGTACCAGATGCACTGGCCCGCCGAGGATGGCACTCTGCTCCAAGACTACTGGGGCACGCTCTTGCAGCTGAAAGAGGAAGGGAAGGTCCGTGCCGTCGGGCTCTCCAATCACGACGTGCGGCAGCTCAATGCCGCCGAGCGGGTCGGGCACGTGGACACGCTGCAGCCGCCGTTCTCGGCGATCCACCGAGAGGTCGCGGCGGCGGAGCTTCCCTGGTGCGCGGCGCACCGCACGGGGGTCATCGTCTACAGCCCGATGCAGTCGGGCCTGCTCACGGGCGCCTTCAGCGTCGAGCGCGCTGCCCGGCTGGGTGCGGACGACTGGCGCTCCCGCTCTCCCGACTTTACGGGCCTTGGGCTGCGCCGCAATGTCGCGCTGGCGGACGCGTTGCGACCGATCGCGCAGCGGCACGGCGCGACGGTCGCCGCCGTGGCGGTGGCGTGGGCGCTCGCATGGACGGGCGTGACGGGAGCCATCGTCGGCGCGCGGTCCCCCGATCAGGTGGACGGCTGGATCGGCGCTGCCAGTCTCGAGCTGACCGACACCGACCTGGACGACGTCTCCGTCGCCATCAGACGGACCGGCGCGGGCACCGGACCGGTCCGGCCGTGAAACCCGTGTCCCGCGCCAGCGCACTGCTCGCTGCGTTGTTGGCGGCGGTCACCGCGACGCTCGAAGGCCAGCGCCGGGCGCCGCTCGTTCTGCTCGACAATGCGATCGAGTCGCTGGTCCACGACGTATCACCCAGCATCGTGCAGGTCCTCGTCACGGGGATCGGGCCTGTGCCGGCCCCGGGCCGCACGTTGGCGGTCGCCCACGAGCAGGTGATCGGGTCCGGGGTGATCGTAGACTCCGCCGGCTTCATCATTACCAACGCGCACGTGGTCGCCGGTGCGCAACGCGTCGAGGTGATCATGACGCCGTCCCGCACGGCGGACGGTGGGCGGCTCCCGCCCCGCGGCGCCCCCCTCCTCGCCGCGCGCATCATCGGGCTGGATCGGGTGACCGACCTGGCGGTGTTGAAGGTCGACACGACCGGACTGGCGGCCCTCCCGTTCGGCGACTCGGACCGGCTCCACGAAGGGCAACTCGTGCTCACGTTCGGAAGCCCGGCGGGACTCGCGAACTCGGTCACGATGGGCGTGGTCAGCTCGGTCGCGCGCGAGGTCGATCCGGACCGGCCGGTCGTCTATATCCAGACGGATGCGCCCATCAACCCGGGAAACTCGGGTGGCGGCCTGGTGAGCGCCGACGGCGCGCTCGTCGGGATCAATACCTTCATCCTGTCGCAGAGCGGTGGCAGTGAGGGGCTCGGCTTCGCGATCCCCAGCAACATGGCGGCCTTCGTCTACCGGCAGCTCCGGGCATACGGCCACGTACACCGCGGCGTGATCGGGATGACGGGGCAGGAGATCACGCCGGTGCTCGCCAGGGGCCTGGGACTGCCGCGCGACTGGGGGATCCTCGTCGCGGACGTGGCGTCCGACGGGCCGGCGGCGAGCGCTGGATTGGAGAGCGGCGACGTCGTCGTGGGACTGAACGGAAGGCCGGTCGCGACCCTCGCCCAGTTCGTGGCCGACGTGACGATGAGGAGTGCCGGTCGCCCCGTGCAGCTCGACGTGCTGCGCGGTGCCGCGACACTCACGGTGCGCGTCCCCGTGTCCGAGCAACGGGACAGCCTCGATCGGATCATGACTTCGCTCGATCCCGAGCGGAACCTGGTCCGGAAGATCGGGGTGCTCGGCGTAGGGATCGACTCAAACGTGGCGGGACTCATGTCCGGGCTGCGGATCCGGAGCGGCGTCCTCGTCGTCGCACAGGCCCTGGACGCCGGGGGTGCGCAGACCGGGCTCTCGGCGGGAGACGTCATCCATACGGTGAACCGCACGCCGGTCGGAACTCTCGACGAGCTCCGCGCCGCGCTGCGCGGGCTCAAATCGGGCGACGCGGTCGTGCTCGGTATCGAGCGCGAAGGCGGCCTGCTGTTCCTGCCGTTCGAGCTCAACTGATGCTTCGGCGCCCCGTGCTGTGGTTCGCGCTCGCCCTGATCGCGTGGCTTCCTGGACGCGGCGCCGGTCAACAGCCGATGGTCGCTGTGGACGGGACCTCCGACACGGCGACGTACGGGGTGCGTCTGTCGCTCCAGACCGTCGTCGCGCAAACGCTCGCCCACAGCCCGGCCGTTGTCAGTGCCGCTGGCACGGTGCGCGACGCGGCCTCCCTCCGGCGCGTGACGCTCGGCGCCTACCTTCCCAGCGTCTCGCTCAATTCGAGCGCCGGCTGGACCGATCAATCCCTTGCGACCACCGGTGTGTCGGGCTCCGGTCTCGGGAGCACGCTGAACGCGTACGGTGCTGGACTCGCGGCCGCGGTGGACGTCTTCACGGGCGGCCGGCGCGGCGCGCAACGGAGCCAAGCCGAGGCGATCAGCCAAGCCGCGGATGCCGGGCTGGTGCAGCAACGGTACGCCACGATCTTGCTCGCCAGACAGAGTTACTACGACGTGCTGCGCGCGCACGAGCTCGTGCGCGTGGCCGCGGAATTCGTCGCGCAGGCCGAGCTGGGCCTCGGGTACGCCCGCGACCGTCTCGCCGCCGGCACGGCCACGCGGGCGGACGTGCTGCTCGCCGAGCTCTCGCTGTCGACGGCCCGCCGGCAGCAGCTCGCCGCGCGCGATACACTGAGCACGACCAGCGCCGCCCTCGGCCGGCTGGTCGGCGCGAACGGGTCCGTCGATGCGGACCCCTTGACCACGCTCGAGCCCACCCCGCTCGCGCTCAGCGACTCGGGGGTGCTCGCACTGGCGCCGGCGGCCGCACCGGTGGTCGTGAACGCGCAAGCACTGGCGAACGCCGGTACTGCGGCCGTCCGCGCCTCCGAGACTCAGTACCTCCCGACGATCTCGCTCGGCGCCGGCTACAACTGGTCGAACAACGGGCGCGTCAGCGGAGCGCTGCCGTCGGGCTGGATCGTCGCGTTCACCACGTCGTTCCCGCTCTTCAACGGGTTCGTGCGCGAGGCATCCGTCACGCAAGCGAAGGTGGCCGCCGATGTAGCGACCGCGACCTCGGCGGACACCAAACGCTTCGTGCGTGCCGAGGCACAGCGGCTGCTCGGCAGCCTCCACGTCGCCGAGCAGGACATCACGCTGACCCTCGACGCCGTGCGGCTCGCCGGCGAAGATCTGCGCGTCATCCAGGCGCGGTATCGCGCCGGCATCGCGACGATCCTCGACGTGCTCACTTCCCAGACCGCTCTCATTCAGGCCGAGCTCGATCTCGTGAGCGCGCGGTTCAGCCATCAGGTCGCCCGGGCTTCGCTCGAAGCGCTGCTCGGACGGGACCTATGAGGTACCAGCCATGATGTGGATCGTGCGTGTCGCGCTGCGGCGTCCCTACACCTTCGTCAGCGGGGCCATCCTGGTCCTCATCGCCGGGCTGGTGGCGATCATGACGACGCCGGTAGACATCTTCCCCGCGATCCCGCTCCCGGTCGTCACGGTGATCTGGCAGTACAACGGCATGTCGCCGGAAGATATGGAGGAGCGGTTCGTTTCGATCCTCGAGCGGTCCTACTCGGTCACCGTCAACGACATCGAGCACATCGAGTCACAATCATTGACCGGTGTCGCGGTGATCAAGGTCTTCTTCCAGCCGACTGCCGACGTGGCGACCGGCGTGGCCCAGCTCACCGCCGTGTCTCAGAGCAACACCAGGACGCTGCCGCCCGGGACAACGCCACCGATCATCCTGCGCTTCAATGCGACCGACGTGCCGGTCCTCCAGATCGGCGTCGGGAGTAGCACGATGTCGTCGGCCGAGCTCAACGACTACGTGCTCAATGTCGTCCGCCCGCCGCTCGCGTCGGCGCAAGGCGCGTCTATCCCGTACCCCTACGGGGGCGCGCCCCGGCTGATCAATGTCGACCTCGATCTGGCTCGGCTGTACGCGAAGGGGCTCTCTCCGTCAGACGTGAGTGCCGCCGTCAACGCGGAGAACGTCATCCTGCCGGCGGGGTCGGCGAAGCTGGGGACGCGCGAATACAACGTGCGCCTGAACTCGAGCCCGGACGTCGTTGCGCAGCTGAACGACATGCCGATCAAGCAGGTCAACGGGGCGATGGTGTACATCCGGGACGTCGCGCAGGTCCGCGATGGTGCCGGCGTGCAGACCAACATCGTGCGCCAGAATGGCGCGCGCGGCGTGTATCTCACGCTCCTCAAGACCGGCCACGCGTCGACCCTCGCGGTGGTCAACCAGGTGAAGGCGCTCCTCGCTCAGATCAAACCCTCACTCACGCCGGGACTCGACATGCAGTATCTGGCGGACCAGTCGCTCTTCGTCCGCGCCTCGATCTCGGGCGTCGTCCGTGAAGCAGTGATCGCCGCGTGTCTCACGGCGTTGATGATCCTCCTCTTTCTGGGGAGCTGGAGGAGCACGCTCATCATCGCGACCTCGATTCCGCTCTCGATCCTCTGTTCCATCATCTGCCTCGCGGCACTGGGACAGACGCTCAACGTCATGACGCTGGGTGGGCTCGCGCTCGCGGTAGGCATCCTGGTGGACGACGCGACGGTCGAGATCGAGAACGTGAACCGGAACGCGGCGGAGGGAAAGGAGATCTTGCAGGCCATCGTGGACGGCGCGGCGCAGATCGCGACCCCCGCCTTCGTCTCCACGATCTCCATCTCGATCGTCTTCGTGCCGCTGTTCTTCCTCAGCGGTCCCGCGGCGGCGCTGTTCCGGCCGCTGGCCATGGCGGTGGTGTTCGCGGTCATCGCCTCGTACCTCCTGTCCCGGACCATCGTGCCCACGATGGCACGCTACCTCCTCGCCTCCGACGCGCACCGCCTGGCCCTGGCGCGTCACGCAGCGGAGAGTGGCGCCGCCCCTCCGCCCGAGCCGCGCGATCCGATCCACCGGGCGAGCGCGCGGTTCGACGTTCTCTTCGAGCGCTTCCGGGCGGCTTACGGCGGGCTACTCGCGTGGGCGCTGGGGCATCGGCGCGTGGTCGTCGGGGTCGCCGGCGGCTTCGTCGCGCTCTCCCTGGTCCTGGTCCCATTCGTCGGTGAGGACTTCTTCCCCACGACCGACGCGGGCTCTTTCCAACTCCATCTGCGGGCCCCCCCCGGGACGCGGGTGGAGCAGACGGAGCTCATCGTCGCCGACGTGGAGCGCGCCGTCCGGCGGGTGATCCCGCCGGACCAGCTGAGCCTGATTCTCAGCAACGTCGGCATCAACCGGAACGCGATCAATCTGGCGACCAGCAGCAGCGCCACCATCAACGCGGCGGACGCCGATCTGTTCGTCCAGCTCGGGCCGAACCGGCGCGGCTCGACCTGGGACTACGTTCGGCGGCTTCGCGCCATGCTCCCGAACGACTTTCCCGGCGTCACCTTCTTCGCCGTGCCGGCGGACATCGTGAACCAGGTGCTCAATCTCGGACTGCCAGCCCCGCTCGACGTCCAGGTCGTCGGGCCGAACAAGATGGCCGACTATCAGACCGCCACCCGTCTCGCGGCCCAGATTCGGCGGATCCCCGGCGCGGTCGACGTCCGCGTGCAGCAAGTCGCGAACTACCCGGACCTGATGTTCTCAGTGGACCGGACCCTGGCGCAGCAGATGGGGCTCACGCAGCGCGCGGTGGCGAGCGATCTCCTCGTCTCGCTGAGTTCGAGCGCGCAGACGGCGCCGAACTTCTGGCTCAACCCGCAGACCGGGATCAGCTATACCGTGCAGGTCATGACGCCACCCGACAAAGTCACCTCGTTCGAGGGGATGACCAACACTCCGGTGACGGCGCCCGGTCTCTCGACACCGCAGCTGTTCGGCAACCTGGTGACGGCGCGGCGCCAGACCTCGCTCGGCGTGGTGAACCACTACAACCTGCGGCCGGTGTCCGACGTCTATGCGGCCCCGGACCAGAGAGACCTCGGCGGCGTCGCCGCGGACGTCGACCGGGTCATCGCCCAGATGCGGCCGTCGCTCCCCAAAGGAACGAACATCGTCTTGCGGGGCCAGGTGGCGAGCATGCGGTCGTCCTTCCTGGGGCTTGGGTTAGGGGTGCTCTTCGCCATGGTGCTCGTGTACCTCTTGCTCGTGATCAACTTCCAGTCCTGGCTCGACCCGTTGGTGATCGTCACGGCGCTGCCGGGGGCGCTCGCGGGTGTCGTCTGGATGCTCTTCACCACCCAGACCACGTTCAACGTGCCGTCGCTGATGGGCACCATCATGTCGCTCGGCGTCGCCACCGCCAACAGCGTGCTGCTCATCACCTTCGCTGATGACCAGCGTCTGGAAGGTCGCTCTGCGCTCGAGGCGGCGCTCAATGCCGGCTTCGTACGCCTCCGGCCCGTCTGCATGACAGCGCTCGCGATGATCATCGGCATGCTGCCGATGGCGCTTGGGCTGGGCGAAGGGGGCGAGCAGAACGCCCCGCTCGGCCGCGCCGTGATCGGCGGGCTGCTCGTCGCCACGTGCTTCACCCTGGTGGTCGTGCCGGTGCTGTACAGCATCCTGCGCGTCGCACCG
>Ga0099827_10002532_pt1 | contig 10147 bp, 5 predicted proteins | sample CZO8metaG_FD_79339 | JGI IMG/M metagenome (GOLD analysis project Ga0099827, IMG submission 79339) | Vadose zone soil microbial communities from the Eel River Critical Zone Observatory, Northern California, USA - CZOApr15con1.8 metaG | ecosystem: Environmental > Terrestrial > Soil > Vadose zone ...
CGCACCGAGACGGGCGAGGCGCCCCGATGGCAAGGCGCGACGACCGAGAATACCGGGAGTATTTGAGCGAGGAGCAACGCAGCCAGCGGGGATGCATCGCCCGTCGAATGCAGCCAGACTTTCACCACGGGCTGTTAACCGCGGAGCACGCGGAGATCGCAGAGAAATATTCTCTCCGTGTGCTCTGCGATCTCTGCGGTTTATGACTTCGTTTTCGCTACACGCTATCCCACAGCCGCGAGCACTCCGCGCATGTACGCCATCGACTCGATCATTCCGGGCAGCGGGTCCTTGGCCTTGATCTCGTACTCGAGACCCACCTGCCCCTGATACCCGATGTCGATCAGTGTTTTGAACAGAGCCGGGAAGTCGATCACGCCGCGGCCCACCTCGACCTGGCTTTCCTTGTCACTCTTCATCGCCAGATCCTTCACGTGCATGTCGTACAGGCGGTCGCGGCACTCACGGCATGCCTGGACGGGATCGGTCCCGGTGCGCAGCGTGTGACCGATGTCGATGCAGAGGCCGAGGCGCTTGTCGCGCGACTTCACTGCCGCATAGGCATCCTGGGGGCGCGGCCAGCGCTTGTCCTCGGGACCGTGATTGTGAATAGCGACTCTGATCTCGTAGGTCTTCGCCATCTGCTCGATGGTGTCCAGCGCCGCCGGTTCGGGGTCCACGAAGATCAGCGGGAAGCCTGCGTTCTTCGCGTACTCGAACTCGTTCCTGATCTTCGCCGGATCGTTTGGAATGGTGATCGTGCCGCCACCCATGATCGTGATGCCGGCGGCCTGGATCTTCGCGCGCAGCGCGCGTGTGACCTCTGGCGGATCGGTCCGCGGGATGTGGACGTCCTTGAACGTCATGTACTTCACGCCGAGGGTCCTGGCCATGTCGAGCGCCTGGTCGAGCGGGAATTCGCGCATCGAGTACGAGGCGACGCCAATCTTCAGCGGACCGATACGGAAAGTGTCGGTCGTCTCCGGCTCTAGCAGGACCGTGGCTCGTTCCGCCCGAGCGTCCGATTCGGCGCCAGGCACACGGCTGAGCACTGGCCATGCGGCGGCGGCGGCAGCCGTGCCGAAGAAGCGGCGGCGAGAGCAGTCGGTCGTCATCGGAGGTCTCCTTCGTGAGGAATCCTACTCTACCTGGTAGCCTGTCTCGGCTGATCAAGAACTGCCTGCCAGGCGGGCAGCCTTCCTCAGCCCAACGCGACAGCTGCGTTGAGACCCCGGGGGTGGCTGCGTTGCTCCTCCCTCACATACTCCCGGTGTTCTCGGGCGTCGCGCCTTGCCATCCGGGCAACGCGCGCCGGAATCCAGTCCTTGTGCAACAAAAGACGGGCACCGGCCGCTCTTCAATCTGCCGCTCCGGAGGCGTGAGGTGCTAGGATGCGGGTGCACGCGGGACATCCCGGCACGATCTCGCCGGTTGCCCTGCGCCTTGAAAAGCGAGGAGTCACCGTGGCCAGCAAAAACGAGCAGAACGGCATCACACGGCGCGAATTCGCATCCCGCGTGGGAGCGGCGGCGGCGGGCCTCGCCGTCGGCGGCGAGCTCTTCAATGCGCACGTCCACGCGGCACCCCACGTCAGCGGACGCATTCTCGGCGCCAACGATCGCGTCGTCACCGCCAGCATCGGCATCCGCGGTCAGGGCAATTCGCTCAAGCGCGGGTTCGCGAAGCTGGCGAACGTCGAGATCAAGACGCTGTGTGACGTCGACGCGAATCTCGCGCCGGAGAGGATCCACGACGAGCGCCTGAAGGACATCGCCACGTTCAAGCCGGGCTTCGCCCAGGATCTGCGGCGCGTCCTCGACGACAAAGACATCGATGCTGTCGTCATCGCGACGCCCAACCACTGGCATGCGCTCGCCACCATCTTGGCGCTGCAAGCCGGCAAGCACGTGTACGTCGAGAAGCCCTCGTCGCACACGGTGTGGGAAGGCCGCAAGATGGTCGAGGCGACCGCCCGGTACAACAAGATCGTTCAGGTCGGCACGATGAATCGCAGCCGTCCGGCGGTTCGCGACGCGATCAAGTTCATCCACGACGGCGGCCTCGGCAAGGTCTACATGGCCCGCGGCCTGTGCTACAAACCGCGGCCCGCCATCGGCAAGTACCCGGATGGCCCGATGGCGCCCGGCGAGAAGTACGCGCTGACCGTGACGTCCACTACGTACGAGCCCACCTACGACGAGCAATACCTGTTGAAGGTCAACTACGATCTGTGGCTCGGTCCCGCGCCGAAGCGGCCGTTCAACCGCAATCGCTTCCACTACAACTGGCACTGGCATTGGGACTACGGCAACGGCGACAGCGGGAACCAGGGCCCGCACCAGTTCGACATCGCGCGCTGGGGTCTGCAGAAGCAGGAGCACCCGATCAAGATCCGGTCGGTGGGCGGGTACTTCGGCGCCGAGGCGTCGCAGGAAACGCCCGACACGCAGACGAGCCTGTTCGAGTATGCCGACGGCAAGGTCCTCGAGTTCGGCACGCGCGGCGGATTCACGAACGACGAAGCGGGCGTGCGGATCGGCAACCTGTTCTACGGCTCGAAGGGGTGGCTCTGGATCGAGGAGAACGGGCGCAAGTGGCAGTCCTACTTCGGGCCCAAGAACGAAAAAGGGCCCGGAGCGGACAAGTCAGATCCGAACAGCGAGCCTACAGGGCTGACAACGATGGAGTACCCGCATTACCAGAACTTCATCGACGCGATTCGCGCGGGCGATCCGAAGGTGCTCACATGCGACGTGCTCGAGGGTCACCTGTCTTCGTCGCTGCCGCACCTCGGCAACATTTCCTACCAGGTCGGCCGCGCACTGGTGTTCGACGGGAAGGCGGAGAAGTTCGTCGACGACAAGCAGGCGGACCGCCTGTTGACGCGCGAGTACCGGAAGGGGTTCGAGATTCCGTCCTCCTTCGGCGCGACCACGCACGACCAGGCCAAGAGGTAGGGTTGTAGGGCGACCCTTTCAGGGTCGCCGTTCACCGCCGCACTCCGCCTGAGGCGTCCCCCAGGCGGAGTAGGCCTGCTGCAGGCGTCGCTCGAGTGGCGCGCGATCGCCGGGCGCGCTCGCTGAAACGATCCGACGGCCGATCGCCTGGAGAAAACGTCCATGCTTTCGAAGCGTCGCGACGTCATTCCCGAATAGCGCGTCCGTGATCGTTTGCGTTGTGGTGGGCGTGACGAGCTCCATGCGACCGACGAACACGCGAGCGACATCGGCCGGCGCCGGCGCGATCTCCAGGGGAAGGATGGTCTCGATGGCCGGTCGCGGAACGATGTAGAAGAGTCGCGTGCCTTCCTCGAACCACGAATCGCGCCATGTTTCGATCATGGCGGTCGCCTCTTCCCGATAGAGGCCGTTCGCCAGGAGCATGCTCTCGAGCTGCAGCGCAGGCTCCTGATCCGCCACTCGGCGATCGACAGTGGCGTAGCCGCTCGAGGCGCGCCGGACCTCATATGCGATCCGTCCTCGGACGTTCTCGAACAGGATGACGTCGCCGGTGAGCTGGCCCCCCGGATTCCTGACGGCCACCGTTCCGTCGCCGGCAACGGTCGCGGCGATCGGTAGCGCGAAGCGGCCGACGCCTCGATAGAAGAGGAACTTTTCCTTTGCCGAACCCGACTGGAGCGGTGCCGCGTCCGTTCGGCGAGCCGAGTAGTAATGGCTGGCACCGTGTTCGACCGGAAAATCCTCAACGGCACCCGGCGAGACCTTCACGTTTCGCCACGCGATTGTGCTTTCGGAACCGTTGCCCGGCGCGACCGCGGCGCGCGGAAACCACTCCGTGATGACCCCCTGTCGAAACCGGACGTGGACGTTCACGGTCGTCTCGCGCGCGGCGTAGAAGTACAGCACCGGCGTCTCCATTCGCACCGTGCCCCACAGGCTTCCCTTGACGTTGAAGCGGCCTGTTTCGACGAAGCACGGCAGGTCTGCCGGACCGGCCAGCGGGAGCCATTTGACGGCCGTTCCATCCGCGCCTGCGATCGACGTGAACGTGCCCCACTCGTGGACGATGAGCGGGCCGGGATCGCTCGTCGCGGTCGAGAACGGCGCGGCGAAGAAGGTCGCCGTTGTGCACAGCAGGACGATGACCGGCGTCGCGAGGCTTCGCATCTGGTGCTCCAGTCAGGGTGCCGAGAGCCATCGCGTCGAGCGCAGGACTCTGGTGCCCTTACGACAGAAGACGCGCCAGGAGCGCCGCTTGTTAACAGGATGTTGTCGTCAGATCGCGGACCAATTGCTGCCTCTGACCGGCTGTGCTATACAGTGCCCGCACTTCAGGCTGGTATGCGCATACGTCTCGACTACGGTGTCGACGGGCTCGAAGTGGATCTCCCGCGCGAGCGCGTCACGATCATCGAGCCGGTATTCAGGCCGGCGGTCGCAGACCCGCACACCGCCCTGACGGCCGCGCTTCGCGCGCCGATCGGCCGGCCGCCGCTTCGGGAGCTCGTCCGGCCAGGTCAGACAGTGGCGATTTCGGTCTGCGACATCACCCGCGCGCAGCCTCGGCAGGAGACCCTCACTGCGTTGTTCGCGGAGATGCCGGACATATCTGCGGAAGACGTCACAATCCTGATCGCGACCGGGACCCACCGCACCAACACGCCGGCGGAACTGGAGACAATGCTCGGCGCAGACATCGCGCGCCGCTATCGGGTCGTGAACCACGACAGCCGTGATCCCGCGTCGCTCGCGTACATCGGCAAGACAACGACAGGCGTGGCAGTCTACTTGAATCGTGCGTGGCTGGACGCGGACATCCGGATCACGACCGGGTTCGTCGAGCCGCACTTCTTCGCCGGCTTCAGCGGGGGCCCGAAGATGGTGGCCCCCGGGCTCGCGGGTCTCGAGACGGTGCTCGTGCTGCACGACGCTCAGCGGATTGGCCACCCGAACGCGACGTGGGGTATCACCGAGGGCAATCCCATCCACGACGATGTCCGCGAGATCGCCCGCATGGTCGGCGTCGACTTCTCGGTGGACGTGACGCTGAATCGCGACCAGAAGATCACGGCCGTGTTTGCGGGTGAACTGTTCGCGGAGCACCGCGCCGCCTGCGAGGCCGCCATGCGCGACGCGATGCGCGCGGTGGACGCGCCGTTCGACGTCGTGCTCACCACCAATTCCGGCTTTCCGCTCGATCAGAATCTGTATCAGGCGGTGAAGGGGATGTCGGCTGCCGCCAAGGTCGTCAAACCGGGAGGGACGATCGTCTGCGCCGCCGAGTGTTGCGACGGCCTGCCGTCCCACGGATCGTACGGTGAGGTCCTCGCCTCACAACCGTCGCCCGAGAAGCTGCTCGCGATGATCACTTCGCCCGGCTACTCGATTCCCGATCAGTGGCAAGTGCAGATTCAGGCGCAGCTGCAGTTGAAGGCGACGGTGATGGTCAAGACTGGAGGGCTGACGCCCGACGCGGTGCGCGCCGCCCATTTTCAGCCGGTGGACGATGTGGGCGCCGCGGTTTCTGACGCGATGCGTCACGCCGGACCTTACGCGACGCTCTGCGTCCTCCCGCACGGCCCGCAAACGATCCCGTACCTGCGATCGCTATAACTAGGGTCGTCCTCACGAGCGCGCGCGGTGGCTTGGCTTGGAATGCACGCATGACTTGAGCTCATCGCGGAACGCGACGGTATAATCCCCGCTTTCGGGCGGGACGCCCGGGTGATGATGCCAGGCGCTGAGCCCGGCGGCCTGAGGCGCAATCTCTCACGACACGCGAGGAGGGACTATGCGACGGTTAGTGGGAGCAGGACTTCTCGTAGGCCACCTGACGGTCGGCGGGGCAGCCGCGCAGACAGTGAGCGCGACGATGGGCGCGGTCGATGGCAGAGTCACGGACCACACCAACGCCGTTCTGCCCGGCGTGACCGTGACGATCAACGGCCCGGCGATGATGGGCACCCGCGTCGTCACGACGAACGAGGAGGGAGCCTATCGAGTCGCCGCCGTGCCGCCCGGCGACTACAGCATCGTCTTCACGCTCGACGGCTTCACTCCGGTGAAGCGCACGGAGATCCGCGTCGGTCTCGGCTTCACGGCGACAGTCAACGTCCAAATGAGCGTCGGCGGTGTCGAGGAGAACGTCACGGTGGTAGGAGCGTCGCCGGTCGTCGACGCGGCGTCTACGAAGATCACGACGACCTTCGACGCTGCGACGCTGGCAAGCGTTCCGAGCGGAAGCCGCGACTACTGGGCGGTGCTGTCCGAAACGCCCGCGTTGAAGCTGACCCGGATCGACGTCGGCGGCAGCTCCGCGGGATCGCAGTCCAACTATTACGCCTACGGCACGACGGGTCAGAACCGCCCGATGATCGAAGGCATCAACTCGACGCAGGGCACGGAACGGTTCGGCAATTACGGCGACATAGGATCGTTCGACGAGATCGACGTGAATGCGGCGGCGCACACGGCGGAGATGGCCGTGCCCGGGATCCAGATGATCTTCATCAGCAAGTCGGGCGGCAACACGTATCACGGCTCGGGGACGATGCACTACGAGAACGAGGCCTGGCAATCGTTCAACATCGACGACGCGCAGATCGCGCGCGGCATCACCGGCGGCGGCGGGCTCGGCCCGCGCGACGTGAACCGGCTTCACAAGTTTCGCGACACCAGCGCGGACATCGGCGGCTACGTGGTGAAGGATCGGTTGTGGTGGTACGGCGCGGTACGCGACCTGGAAACGGAAGCTCGAGTCACGAATTTCCAGGTCAAGCCGTTCGGCACTCGCCTCACCTCCTACACCGGCAAGGTCACCTACACGCTCTCGAAAAACACCAAACTCACCGGGTACGTGGAGCGCAATACCAAGCACCAGCCCAACCGCCTCGACGCCTTCGCGCTCGGCGCGACCGGGATTTTCTCAGCCGAGGATGCATCGTTCAATCAGTGGCTGTATCCACGGCTGTACAAAATCGCGTGGGACACCGTGCTGGGTGACTCGCTGTTCTTCGAGGTCCGCGCGGGCCAGTATGGGTTCGACTGGCCCGATACGAATTACAGCTCGACGCCGCGTTACGAGGACCTTGGGAACAACCTCGTGTCCGGGGCCTCGCGCATTCGCGAGCTCGACATCCGGCGCAACCAGCTGCTCGGGTCCGTCAGCTATTTCAAGCACGGCTGGCTGGGCGATCACAACTTCAAGGTCGGCTGGGAGATTTTCCGCGACACGACGGCGCAGGGCGATCCTGCCGGATCATGGGCAGACGTTGTCCACATCCTGCGCAACGGCGCTGCGCTCGAGGTGTACCTGCTGGGCAATCCCACCCAGTCGGTGAACGGTCTGTGGACCTACGGCACGTACGCAACCGACACCTGGCGCGTGACGAAGCGACTCAGCCTCAATGTCGGGCTCAGGTTCGACCGGTATCGGAACTTCCTGCCGGAACAGTTTCATCAGGCGGGTCGATTCAATGCCGCGACAGAAACGTTTCCCGCCGTCGACGCCCTGAATATCTGGAACACGTTCGCGCCGCGGATTGGTGCGACCTTCGACTTATCAGGCGACGGCAAGACGATGCTCAAGGGCAACTACGGCCGCTACTGGTGGAATCCCGGCGCGGAGCTCAGCGCGACGGCCAATCCGAATCCGCCGGTGTGGCAGCGGCGCTACCTCTGGAACGACATGAACGGCGACCGTCTGTGGCAGCCCGGGGAAGAGGGTCGGCTGCTCGGCGCGCTCGGCGGCGGCGGCACGTCCACGATCGCCCCGGGGCTCGAGGACGCGCGGACCGAGGAGGTCGCCACGTGGCTCGAGCGCGAGCTTGCGGCGAATCTCGGCGTGCGAGGCGGCTTCGTGTGGCGAACCGAGCGCCAGCTCTCGCAACTGCTGAACGCCAACCAACCGTTCTCGGGGTTCACTGTCCCTGTGACGGTTCCCGACCCGGGTGCTGACGGCATCGTCGGCACGAGCGACGATGGGCCAGCCGTGCAGGCGTGGAATCTGGCGCCTCAGTATGTGGGGCTTCCGGTGCGCAACGTCCTCACGAACGTGCCGAACGCCAGAACGAACTATTACACCTGGGAAATCACCGCCACGAAGCGGATGAGCCGCGGATGGTCGGCGATCGCCTCGTTCGCGCACACGACCAGCTACGCCCAGGCCAACACCTTCTTCGATACGAATTTCCGGCAGAACCAGCTTCCGGTGACGCCCAACGATCTCATCAACGCGGCGCCGGACGGCCAGGAGCAGTCGACCGATATCGCCGCAAAGGTGACCGCCTCGTGGGCGGGCCCGTGGGGATTGAAGGTGAGCCCGGTCTATCGGTATCAGGCCGGGCAGAACTTCGGCCGCACGATTGTCGCTTCGCTCAACTACGGCAGCGTCCGGATTCCCGCCGAACCTCTGAATGCGCGACGGCAGGACAACGTGTCGCTCGTCGATTTGCGAATCGAGCGAGTGACGAGCGTCCGGAAGACGCGCCTGTCACCGTTCATCGACGTGTACAACCTGACCAACGCGAATCCGATTCAGAACACGAGCTGGAGCTCGGGCAGTTCGTTCCTGCGTCCGCTCGCGATCGTGCCTCCCCGCGTTTTGCGGATCGGCGCAAAGTTTGACTGGTAGGGTCCCCACGGATGGGTAAGTTCCACAACTGCATCGGCCCGGAGCAGATCATCATGGGCGCCGTGCGCTTCTCCAATCGCCGGAGGGCTTGGTGCCCGCCCTGCGGTCACTTGCGCGACGGATAATCGGACAGCTTTGGCGGGCCGGGACGATAGGTCCGCTGCAGCAGCGGTCGAAGCTCGCGGATGTCCTTGATGCGCTCGAGATCCAGGACGCGATCGATGAGCCGCCCGGACTGCGACTCGCCGAGCACAGGCGTCATCAGATCGCGGCACTTGGCGACGAATTGCTCGCGCGTCATCGGGTTCTCGACCGTGCCGAGCACTGCCCCGGTATCCTGCGTGAGACGCGTGTCGTTGTTAAGGGTGATCTCGAGAAGCGGTGATCGAACGGCATCCCGGCCATCACGGCCGCTGCCGGCGGGCGCCTCGAGCCGTACTTTGGCGCGCAGGCGGAGCACACGCGGATCCTGCAGCCGCGACAGATCGTGAATCGAGCGGAAGGTGACCGTTTTGTCGATCACCATGAGCGCCATCGCGTGCTGGATGTTGATGTCGGGCGGGTCGCTGTTGTCGACGACCGATTCGGGAGCCGACCGGACGAGAATCTCCCGGACGCGATCGGGATCGACCGGCTGTCGCTTCAAGAGCGCCTCCATCGCATCGAGCGGCGCCTGGATCGGTGAGCCCACGGTCCAGCGTTTGATGTTCGTTCGCGCGATCTCGTAACGCTCGCCCAGCCCGTCGATGAGCAGATCGGGTTTGGCCTGCGGGGACGTGGCCAGCAGATAGTTGTCGCGGCCCGACATGACGTCGTCCACACCGTTCCACCCGAGCTGCACCAGGAGCGCAGAGGTGACGCCGTTTCTCGCCGGCATGCCGCCGAACACGAACCCCTTCTCGATGTGGCTGGAGTCTCGATACCACGACGCGATCCCCGAGGACTGCTGAGCGGTGTAGTCGAGCGCCCACCGCATCTGCTGCGCGGAGAGGCCTGCCGCGCAGCTCGCCGCCGCCGTCGCGCCCCACACGCCCGCGACCGCGTGCGTGGCCTTATGAGTGTCCGCGAGCCCCGCACGGGTGGCGATGAGCACGCGCGAGCCGACGTCGTAGCCGAGCGCGACGGCCCGCACGAAGCGCGCGCCGCTCGTCCCGAACTGTTCGCCGGCCGCGAGCGCGGCGGGCACGGTATTGCAGCCGGGATGCCATCCACTCGGCCATGAATCGTCCGTCTCGTCGGCGTGGGCCAGCAGGCCGTTGGTCAGCGCGGCCTCAATGGGACCACAGAGCGCGGTGTCGCCGACGATGGTGGCGAGTGTGTTGCCGGCGTAGGCACGGGCGAAGGCGATGGCCGCCCGGCCAGGCGGCAACTCGGAGCCCGAGACCATCGCCGCGATGGTGTCGAGGATGTGCCACTTCGCCTGCTCGAGCACCGTGTCCGGCAGCGGGCGGTCTCCCGCCTCGCTCATGTAGGTGGTGAGCCTCGCCGTGATGTCGCTCACCGGATGACTGGTGGTCGTCGACACTCGCGCAGGGGGTTGCGCCGGCTCTGAAGA
>Ga0099827_10002533_pt1 | contig 10144 bp, 15 predicted proteins | sample CZO8metaG_FD_79339 | JGI IMG/M metagenome (GOLD analysis project Ga0099827, IMG submission 79339) | Vadose zone soil microbial communities from the Eel River Critical Zone Observatory, Northern California, USA - CZOApr15con1.8 metaG | ecosystem: Environmental > Terrestrial > Soil > Vadose zone ...
ACGAAAGAACGCGTGCCGACCCAGGACGAGCTCCGCCGGATCTTCCTCGCCGCGTCGTCCCGGGAACGCGTCGCGGTGGCGCTCATGGCCCACGCCGGCCTCCGCCCCGAGACGCTCGGGAACTACCGCGGCACGGACGGCTTGCGCCTCTCAGACCTGCCGGACGTCATCGTCAAGGGGAAGACGGTGACGTTCCGGAAACTGCCCGCGATCGTCGTCGTCCGACCGGAGCTGAGCAAGTCAGGGCGCCGGTACTTCAGCTTCGTCGGAGGGGAGACGGCCGACTTCCTCAAAGCGTACCTCGAGGAACGCCTCCGGGAGGGCGAGCGAATCGGCGAGGAGAGCGACGTCATGGCGCCCGCTTGGTCGAAGAAGGCGTTCCTCACGTCAATCAACGTCGGCGACGCGATCCGCAAAGCGATTCGCGCAGCCGGGTTCGCGTGGCGCCCGTACGTCCTGCGGGCGTACTTCGACACCCAGCTGCTCCTCGCCGAAAGCCGGGGCAAGATGACCCACGCGTACCGGGCGTTCTTCATGGGCCACGTCGGGGACATCGAGGCGCGCTACACGACAAACAAGGGCCGCCTGCCCCCCGACCTGATCGAGGACATGCGGGACGCGTACCGACGGAGCTTGTCGTTCCTGGAGACGACGAAGCCCGCGGACCACGAGGCGGAGCTGAAGGCCTCATTCCGGCGGCAGATGCTCCTCGTCGCGGGGTTGAGCGAGAAGGAGATCGGCAAGATGGACCTCGACGCGATGACGGATACGGAGCTCCAGCGGATCGTACGGGAGAAGCTCGTCGGGGTCCCGACGCCAAACGGCGATGGGCATGACAACGGAAGAAAACAGAAGGTCGTGCCCCTCTCCGGGGTGGAGGCGTACCTCGAACAGGGTTGGGAACTGGTCGCGCAGCTGCCGGACGAACGGGTGGTCGTCAGGCTTTCCGGTTGAGAAGGACGAGCCACACCGGCATCTTCGCGAGGAGTTCGTCGAACGTCAAGACGTCCTTCTCGGCGAGGATTACCTCGCGCAACGGGTGGTCTTCCGGGAACCGGGCGAGGACGAGCCCCTTGAGGCCTTCGATGGAGACGGGCCGATTGGCGCGGCCGCGTGGTTTGCGTGCAACCTCCTCGACACTGGGCTTCATTGCTCTCCCTCCGTCGAAGAGGAGGGGTTCTGAACCGAGGACCCGGGGTGTAGAACCCTGTCTCCGCCCTGGGTGGCCGCAGACCCGTCTCCACCGGGCGGACCCGACCGGCGCCTGCGGCGGTCTGCGAGCCACTCCCCGAGCGCAGCTCCAACGGCCTGCGAGAGGCGGGGGAGATCCTCTTCGAGCATGAACTCCAGGAGCTCCAACTTGATCTCATCCCGCGCCACGCCGGCGATCTTCACGAAGCCCGGCCTCAGGCGTCCCGTCGGCGTGGAGCCTCCCTCCGTGTTCCCGAGGGTTCGACCTTGAAATCAAAGATCGCGCCGTGCGGGTTTGGGATGAGGATATCCCGCCACCGCCTCGCGCGCGTGTGCAGGGTGCCGGCGAACAAGCGATTCGCAATCGGGAGATCGCGATCGGTCACGATGGTGTCGTACGTGGATTCGAAGCGACCGAGGCGGTCGTTCCAACTCGACCGGTGGAAGGCGTCGAGGTCCCCGTCGACGTTTCGGAGTACGTTCCTAGCGGGAGGGCGAACGGTGGTGGGGGTTTCGCAGGTCACTGGAGGGTGGGGTGGGTCGGTTGTTCTAGCATGAAGGGAGTGCTACAATAAAGGTTGGTCAAACGGGTCTGAATGAAAGATGACTGTTGTCATCTTTCTTATCACGTCCCATGGAGGGACTTGTGGGACATTGTGTGACAAGTTCATTAGCTCACGAGGGATCCCCCAGCGATCGATCGATCCCCAAGCTCGAATGGCCCGCACTCGGAAACTTCACATTCGGCTCACCGATTCTGACTACCGCTTGTTGCTGGAGTACCAACGCGACCACGGCCACGGGACGAAATCGGCGGCTGCCCGGGACATGATGCGCCGCCAAGCCCGCTACTCGCACTGGAAACAAGCGAGGCGCGGACGGGAAATCCTGGAGGAAGCGAGGCTCCGGAGGATCGCCCAAGACATCCTCCGGGAATATCCGGAGGCGACGTACGCGTCGCTCGGGTGGAACATGACGAAGCGCGCAGGCCGGTTCGTCAACGTCCGGCTTGTCAAGAAGATCGCGGCCGAGCTGACGAGTTCCCGCTAGGCGCTCGTGGATCGCCATTGTCGGCTTGGAGCAGCGCGAGCTGGGACACTGAAATTCGAATCGACGTCGGCGACAATCGGGCAACCGGTTGTCATCGAAAGTTTGCGACCTTCTGAACGGATTGGCCCCGTACGATGCGCCGCCAGCACAACGATAGCCGTCGCGGACTGGGTTAGATTCAAACAACATCACTTCGAACTACATTACCCCCGGGTTCCGATTCGGCCGGGCTCATGCAGACTTCGCTCCGCCGCCGGTCAGGTCCGACTTGATCCGTAGATAGTCGTCCTGCGAGATCTCACCCCGGGCGTAGCGGGCGTTCAGGATTTCCAGCGCGGATCCCGTCGGCATGAGTGCCGCGGTCGCCGGGGCGTACGCCCAGGGTAGCTCGCGCCGGCCCAAGGACCCGGCGAATGCAATGACAAGCAGGACGAGGACCACGAGCGAGACGAGCATCATGACGATCATGGCGATCCCCCATCCCCAGCCGCCGCCCATCATCCCGTAGTACCCGCCGGCGTATGGACTCATGACGACCGCAAGGATGGCCACCTCGCCCCCGGCGAGGAGAATCGCCAGCACGGGCCAGAGCCAGGGGCTCAATCGTCTTGCATTCATGACCTCCGCCTCGAACCGCTTACCCGAGCGCTTCCGCTTGAGGGTTCCGTATGTATTGGCAAGGACGAGACCGCACCGTTCCTCTCGCCTCCTTGCTTGCAGAGCACAATTGCCGTTCGGTCGGCCGCTTGTTGCTCTCCGACGGATTGGGCTGGCTCCGGGTGTTCGATTGCCCGCAAGCCGGCTGTTCCCCTTCGGGCACCCCTTTTCATTCACTCGTGAGGTGAATGAGGACCATGAAGAGGAAAGCGATGGCCACCCACGCGGCCGTCCGGAAACCTCGGGCCGGAAGGACGTGCGGGAGGAGACCAATCACGATGAGGGGCACGGCGAATCCGATCTCGGCGGCGGCCGCGAACACCTGGACTCCCTCCCATGCCGTCGCTGCGATGACAATGTCAGGCGGCGATGCGAACAGAGCGATCGGTAAATAGACCGCCGGAACGGTGACGAGGCCGATCAAAAGCAATCCGAGGGCTCTCCGCGGTGTCCATCCGAGGAGGATCGCCGGCACGACAATCAAGGCACCTTCCGCAAAACGGTGGAGGAGCTGGCCGGAGACAAGGGCGGGAGTGAGGATGACAGCTGTCGGAAAGGGCCCCGCGAAGCCATCCCCCAACACGAAACCATCCGCGACCGCGTGCACGGTGAAGTACGCCACAGAAAGGGCGAGCAGGCCGGACCCACGAGCGCCCCATCGGGCCCACAGGAGATAGGCGATGCCGAGCCCCGCAAGGACGCCGGCGGCGGCCGTTGCGGCTGGAAGGGCGGGCGTCGTCAAAATCCTGAAGGGGACGTTGCCGATCAGGACATCCGTTCCCGCGTGGGCGATCCCCAGGAAGAGTACCACGCCAGCCAAACCCGCCAAGGCCGTTGACTCCCGATCTCGAATTTCCGTTCCAGCGGTGTACAAGAAGAGCGCGCCCGTGGGCATGAGTGCAAATCCAAGAGCGATTAACCAGACATCTGTCACGGGATCCTTCGCACCCCCGCGGACTTTCCTCATCGACGGGGAGCATTATCCTGACCTATAAAGACCGGGAGAGGATCGATGATCCTGCAACCCGAACCGTCCGGGGCGCGAGCCCGAGATCAGCGGTCGTCGTTGGCAAGCGCACCTTCCAATCAGGCCGGCGCGAAGCTACAACAGATATATGGCCGAAGTCCGCGTCCGCCCGATGCATGGCCGCCGCGTCTTCTCCCCGGACAGGTGTGGCCGCGGCACCGGATACGCGGCGCAGCTGGAGGGTCGGTGTGGGCTGGTCGCTGATCCTCGTCGCCGTCGTCTTCGCCGTGGCCGTCCCGGCCTTGGATATGTTGCAGGCTCCCCCGGCCGCGACGCCGGTGCACGACCACGGGGCGACGCAGGCTTCGCCGATCGTCCATTCGTCGGACGCGATTGCAGTTGCCGCGGAACTCCTCCCGATTCTTGTCGTCGGCCTCAGTCTCGTCATGCCCGGACTCCTCCGGTCGGTGCGGCGCTTCGCCCTCGTGAGCGGGTTGAGCCTGCTGTACGCGGACGGGCTCCTCCACTGGTTCGCGATCCTCGAGCACATCGGCGCCGTGCCCTTCATGTGGTTCTTCGCGGCATCCGGTGCCGTCCAGATATTCGCGATTCCCTTCGCCCTTCGGTGGGAGCGGGTCGCCTGGTGGTCCGGCGTGGCCCTGTCCATCTTCTTTGTCGTGTTGTACGCACTGGTGCTCTTCGTGCCGGAGCCCCTCAGCGTCGAGCCGGAGGGCGTGACGAGGCTGGGGCTCCTCTCTAAGGTTGCAGAACTCGGGATCCTCGGCGGGATGGCGGGCTATTTCGGAAACCGGATCGTCCCTGTAATTCTCCGGCGCGCCCTCCACAATCGGGGCGTTGTCGAACTCCTCCTCGCGGGCGCGGTTCTGACCGCGGCGATCGCAGGGGTCGAGGCCTTTTGGGGCTTCCTCTCGTTTCCGGTCTTCCTGCTGGCGGCCGTCGTTCTAATCGTCTTCATTCTTACCCTCGCGGCGGCCCTTCGCCGCGCGAGCACTCTTGCTGCGGTGACAGCATGGGTCCTCATGTTTTCCGTGGTCCTCGGGCACTTGTTGTACGCCGCCTACTACCTCACGGTCGGGCTCGTCGAGCCCCTTTCGCTGTGCGTCCTCGGCGCGGCAAGCCTTTCGGCTCCGGTCCTTGCGGCTTCAATCGCGCGTCGTCCGCCACCACGCGCGGCTCGCGGAGCAGAAGTTCCCTCTGGGACTCAAGGTGTCCATTAAGTTTCCTGCGTGCATCCTGTGACGGGGATGGGCCACCGATTGACTAGGGATGGTCGCGCATGGCCGCCCAAGCGACGAGGGGTGTCGCCGACCGCCAGAATTCCCGCCCCGCGGTCGTCAGGTGGTATTTGGTAATCGTGAAGCGGATAGGGATGTTTGTGCCGCGACGCTTAGAAGCCATCCGCCTCGCGCGTGCATAGAGGTTCAACGGTTGCGACTGAGCATTCGAAAAAACGAAGCGGACCCTGAGGGATTCGAATCCCGGAACGATGACAAGCGGCGTACCAAGCGTCCCAATGCTCCTGCCCACCCTCGCCACGCTCTCCTTCACCGGGTTGCCCGTGGCACGACGAGCCTCGCCCCAAGAACGGCTAGAGAAGGTTATTCGGCCCGTTAGCCCCTCGTGATCAAGGTCTCCGCAACGTCAAGGGATGATCTCGGATCCCGTGGGTGTCTGCAGGAACTTCATACCGTCCACCTCGGCGACGTCGCCATCAGGAATCCGTCGTCGTCCTCGTGGTCATCGGCGTAGTTCCTGGGCTCGTTGGTGTCGTCTTCGTACTCGTTGGCGTCGTTTCCGTACCCGTCGACGGCGATCCCGTCCTTCTCCCGCCCGCGGAGTCATGTTCACCCCATGCACATCGTCCCTCCTAAAGACTCGGTGGGGCTCCCGGGCATTCGCCGGTCGTGCACCTCGCGTGCGAATGGGTCAGGGGACCAGGAACCAGCGACCGTACGCCACGAAGGCCGCCATGAGGAACAGGAGTCCCGTCACGCCGATCGCACGGGACTCCTTGCGTCGAACGTGAAGGGTGATGGCGACCGCCATGATGAGAGCCAGACCCGCCGCGGCCAGAGGGGTCAGCACGGGCAGGATGCCCGTGAGCCGTGGCAGGATGACGCCAACCGCGCCGAGGATTTCCACGGCGCCGTCCAATCTGACGACCCCACGGGGGAGATCCTTCACCCACGGAAGATTCTTCTTGGCCGCTTCGTAGCGGAACGCGTGCATGACGCCTGCCAAGAGGAAAGCGACCGCCAGAAGGGCTTGGACGATCCAGAGCCCGACATCCAGGAGGTCGGTCATCGATACCCCTCGCTCAATCCCACTGGGTCGGACTCGTCCGAAATGTCGCTCTCCGTCCTTTCCGGCATGCGTCAGCGGCGCATAAAGCGCGTACCTCGCGGTCTCTGCCCGCGATGGTCGCGGGACAAACGGTAGACCGTAGACGATACGCTTATCCGGAGTCCAACCCTAGGCATGAAGCCGAATCTCACGTTCGGAGGAATTTTCCATGATGCCAGCAGGAACACAGATTCTGGTCTTAAGAGAGGGTACGCACCGCGAGCGCGGAAAGGGAGCGCAGTTCAACAACATCGCAGCCGCGAAGGCCGTCGCGGACGCGGTGCGATCCACGCTGGGGCCGCGCGGCTTGGACAAGATGCTCGTCGACAGCCTCGGAGACGTCGTCATCACGAACGACGGCGTCACGATCCTGAAGGAGATCGATGTCACGCATCCCGCAGCGAAGATGATCGTCGAGGTCGCGAAGACCCAGGATGAGGAGGCCGGGGACGGTACGACGACTGCGGTCGTCCTCGCAGGGGAACTACTGAAGAAGGCGGAGAATCTCATCGAGCAGGACATCCATCCGACCGTGATTGCCGCCGGGTACCGCCAGGCGGCCGAGAAGGCCCGCGAGATCCTGGAGAAGGTCGCAACGAAGATTTCGATCAAGGACGCGGACGTCCTGAAGAAGGTCGCGATGACCGCGATGTCATCGAAGTCCGCGAGCGGCCACAAGGAGCTTTTGGCCGATATCTCCGTCAAGGCCGTCATGGCGGTCGCGGAGCAGCGCGCCGACGGCACGTACTTCGTCGACGAAGACAACATCCAAGTTGTCAAGAAGCAGGGTGGCTCCATCGCGAATTCGGAGCTCGTCGAGGGCATCATCGTCGACAAGGAGCGCGTGCACCCCGGCATGCCCGCCGAGGTAAAGGACGCGAAGATTGCCTTGATCGATGCGGCCCTCGAAGTCAAGAAGACGGAGATCGACGCGAAGATCGAGATCACGGACCCGACGCAGCTCCAGGCTTTCCTCAACGAAGAGGAAGCGATGCTGAAGCGAATGGTCGAGACCGTTCGGAAGAGCGGCGCCGACGTCGTATTCTGCCAGAAGGGGATCGACGATCTCGCACAGCACTACTTGGCCAAGGAGGGAATCTACGCGGTCCGCCGCGTCAAGAAGTCCGATATGGAGAAACTCGCAAAGGCCACGGGTGGCAAGCTCGTCACGAAGCTCGATGAGCTGGCCAAGGACGACCTCGGCTTCGCCAAGCTCGTCCACGAGAAGAAGATCGCCGAGGATGAGATGACCTTCGTCACGGGCTGCAAGAACCCGCGCGCGGTCTCGATTTTGCTCCGGGGTGGTACGGAGCACGTTGTGGACGAACTTGAACGCTCCGTCGAAGACGCAACGAGCGTCGTCGCCGTGGCCATCGAGGACGGCAAGGTCATCACGGGCGGCGGCTCGAGTGCGACGGAGATCGCCCTCGGCCTCCGGGACATGGCGGCCACCGTTGGGGGCCGGGAGCAGTTCGCGATTCAGGCCTTCGCGGACGCCGTCGAGGTCATCCCGCGGACCCTCGCAGAGAACGCGGGTCTCGATTCGATCGACATCCTGATTGCACTCCGCAAAGCCCACAAGCAGGGCAACAAGTACGCCGGGATCAACGTCTTCAGCGGCAAGGTCTCCGATATGAAGAAGGAGAACGTGATCGAGCCGCTCCGGGTCGGGACGCAGGCGATCTCCTCCGCGACGGACGCGGCGGTCATGATCCTCCGCATCGACGACGTCATCGCGTCCAAGGCCGGCGGAGGCGCGGGTCCGGGCGCCGCCGGCAAGGGCGGAGAAGGCGGCGAAGGTGGAGGCGAAGGCGAAGAATTCTGAGTGCCCCCGGCCTCTGTCGACCGCCTGGAGTTGCAACGTCTAACCGAGCGTTTCTCCTTCGGACTTTCCGGGCGGAACCAGGAACGTCCAGAGGATTCATGGGTCAGGGAATCTATTCCGGTTCGATCGCCCATGTCGACCCCCGAGGAAAAAATCCGCGTCCTGAAGGATTCCATCCGCGAGGAACCGGACGATCCCCTTGGGTACTACCTCCTCGGCATGGAATCCGCCAAGCTCCTGCGGCACCTGGACGCGATCGACGCGTTCGAGCGGGCCATCCGCATCAATCCGGACTATACCGCCGCATACCGCGAGCTGGGCAAGTCCCTGCGGGAAGCCGGGCGGCGGCACGAGGCCGCCGACGTCCTCAGCCAAGGAGTTGTGGTCGCGGAACGGACCCATGACGTCCAGACCATGAAAGAGATGCTCGTCTTCCTGAAGCACCTCAAGGAAGAGCCATTGTGATTTCGCTCGAACGCTTTCGGCCGGAGGTTCTCGAAGAAACCGAAGCCCTTCCCGCGGGGGTCGTCGAGGACGTAGCACGGGCCGTTCGGGATCTCGAACGGTCTCCCGTCCGGATCCCAGCCCCGTTCCCTCAGGGCTTTCGCAGCGGCTTTCAAGTCCTCGACTTGGCCCGTATCTGCGATCCGAAATTCCGTCATTTCTGTCAGCGATTTCAGGGTTCGAACAAGCCTGAGGAGTGCCTGATGCCCCTCGTTCAACGCGCACTTGACGCCGAGAGGAAACCCCACTCTGCGACAGCAGGGCTGTTCGGACACCGCCACTGTTCCAACCGTGTCTAGTGACTGAATTTGCTTTCGTCGGCGACGATTACCCTGCCGGGCTTTCAATCTCTTCCCACACGAGGCGCTCAGCGCCCCACGCCGACGAGGCCCAAGAGACATGGATCCCCCGCGGCCTTGCCTCCCATCGCGTCGCAATGCAGGGCGTCGAGGACGTGGAGAACGATCTCGGGATCGAGCTTCTCCGTAATCGAGATGGAGTCCAGGAGCCCTCGAATGTTCTGGCGAATCCAGGTCCGACACTGTCCCAGCTCCGAAACGGCTTGCCAAGGTTGCATCTTCTTCGCCTCCTCCTCTGGTCAGAGTCTACGCTCCGCTCCCGCAGCGCGTCGACCTGTCAGCGCTGATGCCTATTGATAATGGCTTCGGGCGAAACCTGTAGACGCAGTCCCCCGCGCGAGCGATCACGTAAGTGACGCCGGAGGAGCGGCCGGATCTCCGCGGGATTTAGAACGCCCTTCAGCCGAGCCTACTCCCTTGTCCTGAACTGCCAGGCGAACGGTTTTGTCTCCTTTCCCTTCGCAAGGCGGAAGGTCATCGCGACAAGATAGGCCGCCTGCTCGCTCTTGTTGATGAGCGGGACGAGCTCTTTCTTCAACCAGTCTTGCAGGGCGGACGGGTCGCCGACCGCTCTGAGTCCCTTGAACCGATCTGTCGCGTCCAAAAGATGTCCGACCAGCTCATGGCCCGTAGGGGCGCTCACCTCGTTCACGTACGACGCGAGAGCCTCGATATTGCGGAGCTCCGCCTACAGGAGCTGGAACTGCTGCCGGGTCGCCTCGTCGATGCGGCCCTCCCGGTAAGCAATGAGGCGGTCCTTCGAGATGCGACTGAGATCCGACTTGACGTCCACGATTCGACTTTCCCGCGAGGCAAATGGATGTGACTGCGGCATGATGACCACCGCCCAATCAACGAGACGGGAGCCTTAGAGTTTACCCCTCGTGGATAGCCGGTCGAGGGTTGCACGGAATACTCTGAAGTCGAGGGGCTTCAGAGGTTGTCGGACTAGAACTCTTGCCCAGTTGCGAGCGTCACTCAACGGGCCGATGCATGGACAATCGGCGATCCATATAGCACCACGGACCGGGCGGATACACAGGTGAGCCATCCACGGAGAAATCGGTTCGACATCGCGCAAGGGTAAGTCGTGCTGTGTTTCGGACAACCGAAGTCGATTAGACCGATCGGCGCGGTGCACAATGGCAAAGCGACTTACGCTACAGCGGCCTTCTTCCCTTCACAAGTATCCCTCCATAGGCCGTCCGGGCTTGTCGGCGTCGATCG